>Ga0326597_10004241_pt1 | contig 20216 bp, 12 predicted proteins | sample RVTome_12_FD_203789 | JGI IMG/M metagenome (GOLD analysis project Ga0326597, IMG submission 203789) | Soil microbial communities from uranium-contaminated site in the Upper Colorado River Basin, Wyoming, United States - RVT100D185 | ecosystem: Environmental > Terrestrial > Soil > Contaminated >...
TCTTGTTCACTCGAAATGCCTCCTTGCGTAAAAGTGCCACGGTCTTGACGCCGTACTTTTACCGCATAAACGGAGCCATTTCGAGTATTTTTTTGCAAAATCGCTACAAAATTACGCTGGTTCCGGGACTAGGGTTGCCGTGGTGCCGCAAGTTCGGGGTTGATTTCTGCGGCACGCCGATAGTGTTCGGCGCCTTCGTCCGTGTCTCCGCGCGCCTGGAGGGCGTCTGCAAGATGATAATGGGCGAGGGCGTATTCCGGTGCCAGTCTCACCGCTTCGCGCAAATGCCTGACGCCTTCGTCGATCGATCCGGTGTGGCGAAGTGCGAACCCCCAGAGCATCTCCTCCTCCGGTCCCAGGGTTTCCGCGGCGGCGGCACGCTCGTACGCGCCGATGGCTTCTTGGAAACTTCCGTTGTTGACCAACAGGTAAGCCAACTCGACGTTAATTCTCGGGTGGTTGGGTTTTAGCTCGCGTGCCCTGCGGCCGTAGCGAATCGCATCTTCCGGCCGGCCCATTTCGGACATAACTCGGCACATTTCCATCAGGGCGCTCACGGAGTCCGGCGCGAGGCGGAGGGCCTTGGACAGATGGCGCTCGGCAAGGTCGAGTTGGCCGGTGTTGTGGTAAGCCGATCCCAAGAACACTTGCACGTAGTGATCTTTCGGCCGGGCCTTCACCACGATCTTGAGGTCGGGAATGGCCTCGGCGTGTCTGCCTTCGTGGATGAGTTGTTTGGCGCGGTCGTAACAGGCCGGGGAGCTGATTGCCATCGCATGAACTTCATCGCGCAGCGGGTCGGGAATATCGTAGGGGTGTTCCAAGGAGCGGGCCTTTTCCGCGGCGTCCCGGCCGCGCTCGCTATCGCCCAAGGCCGTGTAGGCGTTGGCCAGCGTGGCATAGGTCACGCCGTCATCAGGGGCAAGCTCGAGCGCGCGTTGAAGGTTCTGAATCGCGGCTTGCGGGTCGCCGAGTGCCAGTGCGACCTGTCCGAGACTGCGGTGTGCGGGGGCGAAGTCGGGGTCCAGATCCGTAACCAGGCGGAAATAGTCGCCGGCCTGGGAGACGTTTCCCTGTTCAACCAGCGCCTCTCCTATGCGGTAGTGGGCCTGTGGATAGTCAGGTTCGAGGCGGGCAGCGTTCCTATACATCTCGATGAACTCATCAGGGTGGCCGCCCTTCCTGTCGAGCAGCACCGCCAGCAGGTATATGTAGCGAAAGTCGTCCGGATCTAGAGAATGGGCACGTCGGTAGCAGGTCTCCGCACACTCGTGGAGGCCGTGGGCGTCGCAAGCAACGGCGAGGTCTCCCCACGCCGTAGCCGAACCCTTGTTTTTCAGCAGATTCGCGCGTGCGCCCGAGAGTCGGTCGCCGACTTCCGGCTGCATGATGGAGGTATCGAACTGCGGCACGCTCGATTCGTTGTCGTCACCGGGTATGGCGTCCGCGGTGTCCGGTGCGTTCGCGGGCTTCGCAGCGGTGCCGGACCCGGGGTTCGAGTCGGCGGCCGTCGTGGGCGGAGCCAAGGGCGCCGGGCGAAGCGAACGCAATGTGGCGATTGCGCCGCAAGTCGCCAAAATCGCGATTACGGTCAGGGCCAAAAGTGAACGCCTTCTAGACCTTTTCGTGGCTGCGATTTCCGCGGCCGTGCGTGCGCCAGAAGGGCGCGACGCTTCTTCGCCAGGTGTTGTGCGGTCTGCCCTATTCATCACCCACGCTTCGTCCCCCGCCTCGAGTAAGGACAACGGCGCTGTTCACTGGTACGTCCGCAAAAGTCTCCACGAGACCATCGGGCCAGCGCATCTTTATATTATCGATTTTTTGCACCGGGCCAAGCCCGAAATGGACTTGGGAAGGGCTGCTGGACAGATAGCTGAAGGCGCTGCTGATCGTCCGCGTGAAGCGGCGCCCTGCGGCGGTCACGGCGACGCGAGCGCCTATGGCATCGCGATTAAGGCGCGGGTCAATGGCGCGTACGCTCAGCCATGCGCCCTGGCGCGGAGCATCGTTGCGGTAAAGGCGCGCCGGGCCGTGGAGATTGGCTACGACCAGTTCGAGATCTCCGTCCCCGTCGATGTCTCCAATTGCCAATCCGCGCGAGATCTCGATTGGATCGCAGAGGGCCGCGACACGTTCTTCGAGTCGCACAAACCGGCCCTTTCCGTCGTTCTCGTAGAAGAGATTGGGCTCGGCAAGCGCGTCGTACGGAGGGCGAACCCAGGCGTTGGGAAGTGCGCTGTCCTCGCGTACGCGCCCGTTGACGACAACAATGTCGATATCGCCGTCCAGTTCGACGTCGAAGCCCACGGTGCCGAAGCCCGTGTAGGGTATGCTCGAGAGGGCGAGTCCGACTTGTCCGGTGACATCGACAAACCCTGCCATCGGTCCGTCGTTGCGATAGTACGTGTTGGATTCCTCGCTCAAATGCGTCATGAAGAGGTCTGAGTCGCCGTCATTGTCGAAGTCGGCCGCGATGACGCCCATCCCGGCCTCAGGACGCCCGAACATGTTGCAGGCCGCGCCCGACACGAGCGCGTCGTCGCGAAACGTACCGTCACGCTGGTTGATCCAGAGGTTGTTGGCGTCGAGGTCGTTCGCGACGTACACGTCGACCCAGCCGTCGTCGTCAAAGTCGTCGCAGACGATGCCCAGTCCCGGGGAAGCGACACGGTTGATTCCCGCGGGCGCGCTCACGTCGGTAAACGTGCCGTCGCCGTTGTTGTGGAGGAGGACGTCGGGCACGGGCACGAAGGCCCTTGGGCCGCAGTAGCCCGCCACACCGGCCTGCGAATAACAGACTTTGTCCGGTTCCCAGGCCACGTATCTGGTTACGAAGAGGTCGAGAAACCCGTCGCGGTCGTAGTCGAAAAACGCACAGGAGCAGGACCACCCTGCGACTTCGATCCCGGCGCGGCGGGTCACGTTCTCAAACGTGCCATCGCCTCCGTTGCGGTAAAGCTGATCGTGGCCGAGGTTGCTCACGTAGACGTCCAAGTCGCCGTCATTGTCGATGTCACCGATGGCGACACCCATGCCGTACCCCGGATCACCCAGGCCGGATTCTTTCGTGACGTCCGTGAAAGTTCCGTCATTCTCCTGGCGAAAGAGCCGATTTGCGTGCCCCGCGCCGGTCTCGCTCCGTCCCAGGCCGCGGTGGCCGTTGGGAAAGTAGATGTCGAGATCGCCGTCGTTGTCATAGTCGAACAGGGCGACTCCACCGGGCATGATCTCCGCAAGCCAGCGCTTTCCGCCGGCGCCGTTTTCAAACGTGAAGTCGAGCCCCACTTCGCGCGTGATGTCTGCGAAATAGGAAGAACGGCCGTTGGCCGGGTCTGCGCGTGCGCTGTCCGCGTCAGTGCCCTGCGCGTCGCGCCGACAGCCGGTTTGGGCCGCCTCGATGCTGATAGTAACGAGGATAGTCGCGCACCGGCAGCGGTTGTTTCCCGTGCCGAGCGCGCCAAAGAAGCTGTGGACGATTCCCGACATTCCAAGGAACTGCCGTCATCGCGGGGTGCCAAAGACGCACCAGGGCCGCTCCGACTCTTTTCCACGTAAAACTGACGCTTAGAACGTGTGTGGAAAGACGTGGGACTATTCAGAGCCGCCTGTCTGCCGTGCCGCGCACGGCACAGGCAGGCGACCACCCGCCCTTTACCCTTGACCTCGCGAAGCGATGTCAAGGGTTTACGTCGCGAAGCGACGTCAAGGGTGAGGGAGCGGTTTTGCCGCCGTTTCCCAGTCTCCTTCGGGCTCCACACAGCCCTGTTCGCAAGCTCACGAGGGCTGGTTCAGGCTCGCTAATCGCTCGCCTTCACCGGTCGCCCTCAGCCTGACGGGCGCGGCTCCGTATGAACTTCCCACACACGCTCTTAGAGGTGCACCGCAACTCCGCGTAGCCGAACCTGCCGGTGCTCATGGATGCTACATTAGAGTTTTCGCCCCGGGATTTCAAGGTGCGCCACCGTTGCAGAGAAGGGCCTCGGCGACCACTGCGGCGTCCGGTGTTGCGATAGGCGAAAGCATTACGTATGGGATTTCCACGGAAATATGCCCTTTTCGGCTACTCATCGGCCGATAATGGCTGAATCGGCCAAAGTCGGCGGCCACCCTGCCCGACAATCCTTAACAGCAGTTCACGCGCACCGGGAATCTTCCTCCTTGGTGCAAGTCGCGCCACTATTTCACGTGTACACCCGGTACGCCGGGGCCATGAGAATAACCGAACGGAGCATTCGAGATGAAAAATGGGAACTACCGATACGGGCCGTTTTGGAGTCCGCTGCTTGCCGGGCTGGGTGCGGCAATGCTGTTGGCCGGGTCGTCGTGCAGCAGCGGCGTTCAGCCGTCTGCGGAGACGGGGGAGGACAACGTGCTGTTGACTCCGGCGAAGAGCTTTGAGGGGTCGATCACCGGAAAGGTGGCCGAGAGTCAATCGACCCGTGCATCGTTCGACGGTGACGGCGCCACCCAGACCCTCCCGCTGAGCATTCAGACGGAAGAAACCACACTCCGCTTCTTGGACCTCGAAGGCAACAGGCTGCGCCGGCCCGACGGGCGCCCGATTGACGATGCTCCGGTGAACCAGGACGGCTCATTCGCCGCGCAAGGACTTCCGGTGGGCACGGACTTTACGTTGTGCGTGGACATCGGACGCGACGAGCGCTGCGATCTCGAGCGCCATGTAAACATCCCGGCGTCGGGTGAAGGGGAGGAAGGCGAGCTCACCGGTGTTACCGTTGACCCCCTCACGACTATGGTGCTCGCCAGGCTGCGCCAGCTACTCGCGTCCCAGGGCATTGATCTCGCGGACCTTCCCGTAAGTCCGGCGGCAGTCGTTACTCGAATAGTCGAGGCTTACGCGAATCTTTTTGAGGAATCCGGAATCGATCAGGCCGTCTCACTCGCCGATATCGAGAACCTGTCGCCGGAGGAGCTTGCCGATCTGTTCGACGCCGTCGTCCCGGCCGGGGCTCGAACCGGAATGCGCATCGTCGACGGCAGCCTGAAGCTGGTCAGAGCCCGGGACGCGGAGGCGCTGGCCCTGGCGGTTGCAGAGGTCTTCCTGCGCGCGGGGTTTCCCATTGTCGATCTTCCCGGCCCGCCCGACCTTGGCCCTCTTGGAGAACTGGACGGAATCATAAGCGTTTCCAGGCAGGAGCTTTTCGGCGTTGCCGAGCCGATCGCCGATGGACTGGACATTCCCGAGGAGCTTCTCGAGCAATTCCCGGAAGGGATACCGGACGAGATACCCGAGGAATTCCTGGATCTGAATCCGGATGAAGTATTCGAAGATCTGCTGGACGAGCTGGCCAGCCAGTTTCCCGAAGGCGTGGCGGGGGAATTCGACGGGCTCGAGCCGATCGAGCCGGCGGAGTCCGACGGCCTTCAGGAATTCGAGCCGGACGTACGCGTCTACACCAGCACGTTTGCGGAGCCGAACCGCAACTTTGCAAACGGCGAGGACGGCGGTCTCGAAGACGGGCCCGAAGCGCCGTTGCCGGTGTTGAACGACTTCATTCTTCTTGCCATGGCCCGGCTTCAACTGGAAGACCGCCAGATCACGCTCGGCGACCTCCATGACCTTCTCACGAATCTTGACGACGGACTCGGGGCCCGACTGACCTATGCCATCTTCGACCCGACAGTGTTCGGCCCGCCCCTGAACGTCTTCGAAACGGCCGACGGAAGGGGCAAGGCAATCGACCTTGAGAAGCTGCTTCTGCGGTTCTTCGAGCAGGGCTTTCACCGCGTTGACGCCGAAGATTTTGCAAGCAGAGAAGAAGAGCTTCGGGCGTTGCTGCGCGAACTGCTCGGCGACACGGTTCCACCGGCGTTTGACCGCCTCTTCCGTGGGATCATCAACGACCGCGTGACCAGCGCCGAAGAGCTGGCTCACAGGATAAGGAGCGCACGCGCCCATCTGCCGTTCAACCGCTCGGGGTCGAGCAGCTTCTTCGTCATAGCCGACGGCGATCCGTTTCGGCACGTCGATTCACCGGATGGAGGCTTGACCGGCCGCTCAACCGCCACAGCAGTGACCGTTGACGTGGACGTTACAGGCGAAGGCGAAGTGCGCACCATCACGTACAACCCCGGCGGCACCGGCAGGTTCTATCTGGGATTCACTGAGAATACCGAAGACCGGGGCAGCGTCGAGCTTCTCGTCCGCGAGACGGGGAGGTTCCTGCACGGCCCCCGCGGCCCTCTGCGCGTGAGCTTATTCAACGACGCAATCTTCGGCCCTGTCGACGGGCAGCCGTTCGCGCAGTACGTGTCCGAAACGGGCGTGTTTTTCCCTGGCACGCAGGTCACAATCATCAGGGATGACTTCGCCCCCGATGGCGAGTTCAACCAGCCGCATGAACAGCTTTTTGTGCTGGCGACGGGAATTGGAGAAGGGGCGGAGCCGGTGCGCGTTGACTTCGACCGCTCGTCCGGCCTGGCTACGTTCAACCCGGCCGGCCGGCACCTGCTTATGTTCCTGCCCGACTCTCACGAAACCGGACTGTTCGCGCTGTTCAACGAGGATACAGGCCGTCCCGCGAGCCTGTCCGACCCGTCCGACTTCTTCCTTGCGCCGATTGAACGCCCCGAAGATTTCGAGGACTCCTTCAACCAGGATCAAACGTCGGACCCGGGCGAGTTGGAACCTCTCGATGAACCTGCCGACGGGGTCGTCGATGATTCCGGCGATGGCACCAGCACGGAGGAGGGCGAGACCTCGCCCGACGATGGCACTCTGCCCCCGCCGGACGGCGGAGTGGAGGAAACGCCGGACGCCGAGGAGCCCAGTCCGGCGGAGCTTGTCGACGGCGAGCCGCTGCCCGACGACGGACCGATTTTCGAGCCGGGTTTCATTACGATCGCGGCCCGAGAGATAATAGGTCTGGAGCTGCAAGCCGAGCAGTTCACGCATGTATTCGGAATTGAAGTCCCCAATGACCGATACGATTCCGAAGGCGATCCCTACTTCGACGACATCAACGATAACGGCCTACACGATCCCAATGAGCCGACGGCTCCATTCCGGCCGGCGCTCTTTCATCCGGACGACTGGCGCTCTACCGACATTCGTTTCTATTACCGCCGCGCGGACAATGGCGCGTCGGTCTCATTCGAGGACGTGGCGTTCGATTCCGATACGCCCAGGACGATTGACGGGGTTGCACTCGTTCCACGCACGTATCGACCGCGCGAGAATGCGTTCCGGTTCGGCCGGCCCAACACGGCGATCAACCTCCTCACCGCGTTCGCGCCGCCGGACTTTTTCGACGGCACGCACAGGCTGGACCGCGGCACCGCCGTAGATGTTTTCATGGCCGTCGCGATCATCAACCTGGTCATGGAGCAGGTGTTCAACGTCGAGGCGGACATCGACATCGATGGGCAGGGGCCACTGCCGAGGCGGCGGATGCTCATCGACGCGCACATGTTCGTCGCCCCCATCGGTGACCCCTTCCAGTTGCTCCTCGGAGGGTTCCGCGAGCGGTCAACAGACGGCGAGCGTTGACGGCGAAAACGACGCATATTCCACATTGGCCGCGGGAAGAGCAGAATCCTTCTCGTGTTCTTCTTACAACGCCACCGGCGGGCTCAAGGCTCGCCGGTGGCGTCGTTATCTGCCGCAGCAGGCGTGACGGTGCGTGACAAGATCGGCGGGCGGGATACGCCGGATCCGAACCGCGACACGATCCGTACCGCGACGCCTATGGAGCGGTTCGTTACCGCTCGCGGTGCGGATGGGTTGGCCGCTCGTTACCACTCGCGGTACGGATCAGATTGGTGGGCGGTGCCCAATGGCCCTAAGTTAAGGGATTCGAGCGCGCACCTTGCATGAGATCGAGAGCGTGTACGTTCACGAACGGGCAGGAAGCCGCCTTTTTCAGCAGCGAAAATGGTCATTGCGGTCCGTGTTGGTGCTTAAGTTAGTGCCATTGGGCGGTGCCCACCCTACCAGACTTCGCGTGCTCTTCCGGCTTCCCTGCCTGTCGGCAGACAGGGCCGCGTGTTTTGTCAAGGGCCTGTACTGTCACGCGCCCCCGGGGTGATCCCGGCATCCGCCTCGGCCGGTTGACCATCTCCTCCGGATTCCAGTCGGATTTTTTTCACGATGCCGCGAGATCGTGGCCCGATAACGCCGCGAGCGAGTTCCATACCTCACAGTTATTACGCTCGCGAACAGGCACATGACCCGTTCTTATCAGCCCTTCATGTTTGGCCGATAACCCGTTTGAAAACGTTGCGCGCGGGTCGCTGACAATCCTGACGCGACGCGTCACGGACGGCGGGTCGTTGGTTCCGATGGCGCATCGCCGCGCGCGGGGCAGGATGAGTGCGCATGGTGTTTCCCATGGCGCATGCCCGAATGAGGACATGGTAGTGACCAGTTCGACCATGACAGGCACAGTCGCGGACGTGCAGCCGCAACCAGCGCTGGCACGGGTGGCAAAACGCGCCCTCAGCCGCGTCGCGTCGGCCGCGGCCGGGGCGGTCTGTGCTCCGGTAACGATCGTCCTTCTGCTCGGGCCGCACATAGCGAGCCTCTCTCCACACCCTGAGCCTTACGGAACACGGTGGCTTACGGTCGACGCGGGTCTGCTTGCATGGTGCATCGCCACCGCGTGCGTCTTGTGCTGGGCCGTTGGAGCCGCCGTCCGACGGCTGAACAAGCCCTGGCTGACGAAGTCCGTCGAGCACGCCTTTGTCCTTGCGGTGTTCGCCGGATTGATCGCCAACGTTCGTTATCATCTTCCGCACCCGGCGGATTGGGTCCTGCGCCCCGGGGGCGTAGCCACCGTCACGGTATGGCTGATCGTGGCGTGCGTCGTCGGGTATTCGCTCGCGAATCCGGCGCTGGAGTTAGTGCGCCGCTGCCGGCAGCTTTGCCAGATTCTCGTGCCCGTTTCGGCGTACCTGCTCTATCGCTTGTTGTGGCTGAGCGGGCAACCGCCCATGTCGGATGCGTTGCCGCCGCCCGCGCCTCCGGCGGCTGCGATTGCCGCCGGTGACTCGGACCATACCAGCCCTGTTTACCTGCTGCTGTTTGATGCCATGTCGTACGAACGGACGTACGCGGAAGGTGCACTCCGGCCGGGCTTGGAGAATCTGGCCGCGCTGTCCGAACAAGCGATTACGTTTCACATGGCGATGTCGTGCGGAAGGACCACGGTGGTATCGATGCCTCGCCTTCTGTTTCAAATGCCGGAGGAGGACACTCCGGTATACAGGGGCGGAGTGATCGGCTTTGAACGCGACGGCAGGTTCACCGATTGCCGGGAGCTTGAGAGCATATTCTCGGCGGCCGCGGACCTGAACTATCGCACGGCGATGATTGGTTGCACGGTCCCATACCGGGCCATGCTGGACGGCAAGGTGGACGTTTGCCGTTCATACGCCTGGCCGAGGTACTTCGCCAAGAACCGGGCGGCGACCGACCACGACGTAGTTTCGCGGTTGCGGGCGAACGCCAACCACGTCATTGCGTATTGGACCGATCCGTGGACGCACTGGGTTCACAAACGGCTCGACGACCGCAACGCGGTTTTTCTCCGCCTGTACGAGGACATAAGCAGCGACACGCTTTACTTTCTCACGCAGCAGCCGCGCAACACGTTCCTGGTCATGCACATGCCGGTGCCGCATTGGCCTTGGATAGTAAACGAGGACGGCAGCTTCCACGGCCCGGCGGCGGACCCTACCAACCCGGTGGGCTACAAGAGGAACCTTGGTTACACAGATCATCTCATTGGCGAATTCGTAAGTGCAATGAAAGAGGCGGGAACGTATGATGATGCGCTGATCATCATCACTTCCGACCATATATGGCACACCGATCCTGATATGGGTCCGGGGGGTCTGGAATATTGGACGTTCCACGTGCCGCTGGTCGTCAAGCTGCCGCGCCAGCGCAGACCCGTGTCTGTTACGTCCCGGTTCGAGAATCAGAACCTCCGCGAGTTGATAAGGACCGGTCTGCGCGCGGACGGGGAGCCGGACGCTCTGAACACTCTGATAGAGTCGGCGGCAAAGCGGGCGGAATCGCGCGAGGGCCCGCGGCGCTTGGCAGAGGCCGACTGATGCCGAACGCGGTGGCGGCTTTGAAACACAGGAGATCGGTCAGGCCATGCACACGCCCATAGCGTACATTGACCCCGGGGCCGCGAGTATCTTGTTGCAGGTCATCATGAGTGCGGGGCTGGGCGCAGCGATTTTCTTTCGCCGCAGCCTGATGCGGGCTTACATGTGGCTTCGCCAACGGGGCAGCTCCGAGGAGTCTGCCGAGGCCCGCGAAAACTCGTCTGCGCGCGACGGAGTCGGTGCGTCTTAAATGACACGGCTTCAAGCTCAATAGACTCGGAAGTCCATGCACAGCCATTGCCCTTCAACGTCGAAAACGCGTCCGGACCCGACGTACCGCGTGATAATCCTGGGCGCGGGCAGAAGCGTTAGGGGTAGCGGGCCAAGCGCCATAACACCGGTCGCAAGTCAGGGATGCGTTCTGGACTGGATTCTCCAGGCGTATCGTTCGTTGCGGGAGCCGGCCGTCCATTTTGTCGGGGGGCACGGCGCGGGTGCGGTGATGGAGCGCTACACGGACATCCGCTTTCTGCTCAATCCGGATTGGGACACGACCGGCCCGGCCGCGTCTTTGGCGCGTGCCCCGCTCGAATCGACGAAGGCAACGTACATATCCTACGCCGACATCGTGTATCGGCCGGTGCTGGTGGAGCGGATGGAATCCATCGACTGCGACGTGGTCGTCGCGGTCGACGGCAACTGGCGGAAGCGTTACGACGGGCGCAGCAGGGCGGAGTGTGCGAGCGCCGAGAAGGTGACGTGCCGGGGAGATTCCCTCCTCGACATCGGCAGGCATGTTTCGACGCCGGAAGCAACGGGCGAGTTCGCCGGCGTGCTGCGCCTCTCGCGCGCGGCGGCGCGGGTCGTGGCCCGCGAGACCGCCGCGGGCGCATTCGAACCCACCGACGACGTTCCGCAGGTGATCCGTCACCTGATCCGGAGCGGATTCAACGCAGTGGCATGTGAGGTGAACGGCGCGTGGGCGGAACTCGACGCGCCCCAGGATCTTGCACGCTTCATACTCGGCACGAAGGCGGAGTCGCTGGAGCGTCTTCAACCCGTTGTCCGCAAAGGTTGCATAGACAAGCTGGTCGTATTCACGCACGACGAATGGCAGCGTAATCCCGGCGCGGTCGTCGAACGCCTGCAAGGAGCGTTTCGAGACGCGCGTGTTATTGTCCGCAGCACGGCGGCGTCGGAAGACGCTTGGTCGTGTTCCTTGGCCGGAAAGCACAAGAGCGTTTCCAGTGTTCGCGCCGCCGATGCCGAAGGCCTGCGGTTGGCGGTGCGCGAAGTAATCGACTCCTACGCCGCGCTGCAGGCGGATGAGCAGGTCCTGGTGCAGGAGATGCTGGCGGACGTGGCGATGAGCGGCGTGTTAATGACGCGCACGCTTACGATCGGCGCGCCATACTATGTGATCAACTACGACGACACGACCGCGCGCACCGATACGGTGACCTCGGGCAACGGCCGGTCCTTGCGGACGGTGTATCTGCGGCGCGGTCAGCCGCTGCCGGCGCGATTCGGAAACGAACTACACGGCGTACTGGAAGTCGCCAAGGAACTGGAGGCCCTCGTCGGGCACGACTCGCTGGACATCGAATTCGCCGTGACCAAAGACGGGCGCGTCCATGTGTTGCAGGTTCGGCCGATCGCGGTGACTTATCCCGACAGGCCGGTTGACGACGACCGGGCTGCGGACGGTGTCGCGGACGCGCGACGCTTGTTCCGTCGGCTTCAGAAGGCCGCGCCCGGTATTCTGGGGCGGGCAACGAGCCTTAGCGTCATGTCTGACTGGAACCCGGCGGAGATCATCGGGACGAAGCCCAACCGCCTGGCGTTTTCGCTCTATCGATACCTGGTCACGGACGAAGTGTGGGCGCGGCAGCGGGCCGAGTACGGCTATCGCGACGTTCGCCCCTGCAACCTGATCGTAGACGTTCTCGGTCATCCCTACGTGGACGTTCGCGTCGCGTTCAATTCCTTCATTCCGGCCTCGTTGCCGGACGGCGTGGCCGGCGAGCTCGTCGACCATTATCTGGAATGCCTGACGGCGCACGCTGAACTTCACGACAAAGTAGAGTTTGAGATAGTCTTCACGTGCCTTACGTTTGACTTCGACGAGAGCTGTGGGCGTTTGCATCACGCCGGCATGGAAGAAGCGTCCGTCGACCTGCTTCGTGAGGCCCTGCGCGCCGTAACCCGCCGGGGAATAGCGCGATGTGCCCGCGACGCGGCCGCCCTGGGAGGAGTGAACGATCGGTTCCGGGCGGAGGCGCTGGCCATGGAATGTCCGCTGGAACGGGCATACCTGCTGTTGTAGCATGCCCGCCTGAACGGCTTGCCGCTCTTCGCGCATCTCGCGCGTGCGGCGTTCGTTGCGACGAGCCTTCTGCGGTCGCTCAAACAAGTCGATGTTCTTACGGACCAAGAGATAGGCGAGTTTCTGGGCTCGATACGCACGGTATCCAGCGCCATTCGAGAGGATGGTGCAGCGGTGGCCGAAGGGCGCCTTTCCTGGGACGAATACGTTGCGAAGTACGGGCACTTGCGGCCGGGCACTTATGAGATCGGTTCATCCTGCTACGCCGGCAACCCGGAGGATTATCTTCGGCCGATGGTGCGTCGCTTGGATCGGCCGGCGACGGGGAATTCCGAAGGGGCCGCGCCTTGGTCGGTGCGCACGTCCAATCGTGTGAGTGATCAACTGGAACGGCTCGATCTCGGCGTGGACCTCGGGGGCTTCGAGCGGTTTCTGCGCACGGCGATCGAAGGACGCGAACTCGGTAAATTCGAGGTTACCAAAAACCTCTCCGCGGCGCTGGAAGCACTGGCCGAGTTCGGAGAGGCGCACGGAATCTCCCGTGAAGACATCTCGCACGTTCGCATTCGTGACCTCTTCGAGCTCCGCGCGGCGCGCACGGAAAGCGTCTCGCGGACGCTTCGTCGCCTCGTCGGCGCGGGCCGGGAAGCGTCCTATGTGACGCAGGCCACCTGCCTTCCCTCCCAGATATTCTCGGAATTCGATCTGGTCTGCTTCGAGCAGTGCCGGGCTACTCCGAACTTCGTGACGCAGAAGCGCGTCCGCGCCCTTGTCGACGTGCTCTTGCCCAAGGCCGGGCCGATCCAGAGCCTGTCCGGAAAGATAGCCCTGGCTCCCAACGCCGACCCCGGATTCGACTGGATATTCTCGAACGACATCGCCGGGCTGGTGACGATGTATGGCGGGGCCAACTCGCACATGGCCGTCCGGGCCGCGGAGCTCAACCTGCCCGCGGCGATCGGAGTCGGCGAGACGCTCTTCAACGAGATCGGCGAGGCCAAAGTGATCGAGTTGGACTGTGGGAGCCGGCAGATTCGCCCCGTTTTCCAGCAGGGGAACGGAGAGCCGGGTTGCACTCGGCTGTTTCGCCATGCGTAAGATCGGACTTACCCAGCGCGTGGAGGTGATAAAGGAACGAAGCGAACGGCGCGACGCCCTCGATCAGGCGTGGGCGCGGCTTCTGCTGTCCAAAAATCTTTTTCCCGTGCCGCTGCCCAACTGCGTTACGGACGTCGGCGGACTACTGCGTGAATTGCAACTGGACGGCGTCATACTCACGGGCGGCAATGACCTGGGTGGCCCATCTTTGGCGCAGCGAAAGGTGGGGGACCGGTGCTCGGGAGCCGCGGACGCCGCGCCCGAGCGCGACAGTCTCGAACGTGCACTCCTGGAGGTCTGCGCCGAGCGCGGCATTCCGGTGCTGGGCGTGTGCCGGGGAATGCAATTGCTGGTCACGCACTACGGCGGGCGAATTCTCGAGCTGCCCGGCCACCTGGGGACTCGGCATACTATTACGGTCCGTTCTGCCGACGGCCTGGGGCTGGGGCCGCGTGAGTCGGTAAACAGCTTCCATCGGTTTGGGGTCCGCCACGAAGACATCGGCCCCAATCTGATTCCACTCGCCGGCGCGGAGGACAACACCGTAGAGGCCGTCGCACACCACACTTACCCACAGTGGGGAATCATGTGGCATCCGGAGCGAGCGCCGTGCGACGGACGCGCCAAATGCTTGCTGGCAAGGGTCTTCGGCGGAGATAAGCCATGAGGGCGATCATCCTTGCGGCCGGTGAAGGCCTGCGCCTGCGCCCGTATACGCAAGATCGTCCCAAGTGCCTTGTCGAGCTCGCCGGCGAACCGCTCCTGACGCACCAAATTGCCGCGCTCGGCGCCGTGGGAATAGACGACGTTTGCGTCGTTACGGGGTATCGCGCGAAGGCGGTCGCGGCGCTGGGGTTCCAAACCCGCGATAACCCCGCCTACGCGGCTACCAGCATGGTGGCGAGTCTCATGTGTGCGGCCGACCTGCTCGACGGCGGAAGCGACGTAATAATCGCCTACGGAGACATCGTATACGAAGCGCGCGTCTTGCGGGCACTGGCCGAGAGCCCCGCGCCGATCAGCACGACGGTCGACCGTTCCTGGCTGAAACTGTGGCGCCTGCGCATGGAAGACCCTCTAACCGATGCGGAGACGCTCAGGCTTTGTACGAACGGCGACATAATCGAGATTGGCGGCCGGCCGGCCTCATACGCCGAGATCGAAGGCCAGTACATGGGCCTGACTAAAGTCCGGGCGGACTTCGCGGCCGAACTGCCGCGGCTCTACCGCGACACCACCGCGGATCAATCTCGCGGCGGCCGGGGCCGGGCCGACATCCACATGACGGCGTTCTTGTCGAAAATGATTGAGCGGCGTATTCCCGTGCGGGCGGTATCGGTCGATGGCGGATGGCTCGAAGTAGACAGCGCATCCGATCTCGAGATCTACCGCCGGCTATATGCCGAGGGCGGGCTTGAGGACTACTGTAGATTGATTCCTAAGCGACGAGTGCGGCCGTGTAGCCTGAGATGACCAAGTTCTCTCTATCGCGCGTAAAACGTGAATGGAACGAACTGCGCCGGTTCCGCAGGCTTCCGCAGTCCGCGCGCAGTATCGTCTTCTACGCGGAGGATGCAACGTCGTGGGTTCATTTCGAGGGCATGGTGCGGGCCCTTGCGTCAGAAAGCGGGCGAGGCGTCTGCTACGTCACGTCGTCCCCTGCGGACCCAGTTCTTACTGAGCGGCAGCCGGGCATCAACCCGTTCTACGTTGGCGAAGGAGCGGTCCGCACGGCGTTTTTTCTTCAATTGCGGGCGGACGTCGCGGTGATGACCATGCCCGATCTGGGCACTTATCAAGTCAAAAGGTCAATGGTTCATCCGGTACACTACGTCTACGTATTCCACTCTCTGGTAAGCACGCACATGGCCTATCGGCCCGGCGCATTCGATCAATACGACACGATTCTCTGCGCCGGCCCCCACCACGTGCGCGAGCTTCGCGCCGCGGAATCCGAGTACGGCCTGGCGCCGAAAAACCTCGTCGAGCACGGATATGGGCGGCTCGACGCTCTCATGCAGCGATGGAAGCGTACGCCGGCAACGCCGATCCACGACGGCAACGAAAAAGCGCACGTACTGGTTGCGCCTTCGTGGGGTCCGAGCGGCCTTCTGGAATCCCACGGCGCCGAACTTTGTCATATACTTCTCAGTGCGGGGTTCCGCGTGACCGTTCGCCCGCACCCCCTGACCCTCAAAGCGCACCCGGGCGTGATCCGCAGGCTGCGCGATGATTTTGGCACCGGCCGCGGCTTCGATCTCGAAACGGACGTGGCGTCGTCGGATTCTTTCGCGAGCGCCGACATCATGATCAGCGACTGGTCCGGCGCGGCGCTGGAGTTTGCATTCGCGTTGGAACGGCCGGTACTCTTCGTCGACGTGCCGCGCAAGATCAACAATCCTCGTTACGAAGAAATCCCGCTGGAACCGCGGGAGGTGACGATTCGCGGTGACATCGGGGAAGTAATCTCACCCGAGATACTGACGGAAGTTCCGGGTTACGTGAAACGCCTGCGCGCGCCCCGCGCCGAGCAGCGCGACAGCATCCGCCGGGCGCGGGAGGGCGTCGTCTATAACCTGGGAACGAGCGGTGCGGCCGGGGCCGCGTGCATCGGTGTCCTGGCCGACGACGCGCGGAGCGCGCAACAGAGTTCTGTGTGCCCGGCAATATGAGCGCGAAGCGGATCGGGGTCGGCTTCACACGAATCCGGGCGGCCCGCGCGCAATCGCGCGTGCCACGACGTCGTGAGGCCGGTGCCGCCGAGTCCGTGGCTAATCACCAGCCTCCGGAATCTGGCTCTCCAGGCCGTACGGGCCTGCGGCGGCGGCAAGGGCATACTTGCTCACCGACTGCACCCGCAGGCGATACTTGTTGATCATAAGCTGGAGCCAGGGAGGCACCCGCCCGGGGGTCTTTATCTCCAGAATGAATTGCAGCGGGCCGAGGACCGGCGAGATCGGCGCCGGTGCCGTCAGCGGGTCGCGCGCGCGGCCGTGTGTCAGACGGTCATCCATAGTGATGCGCATCCGGCGGTCGCCACGCACGCGCAGGGCCTGTCTGCGATACTGCACGCAGAGCACCGGCCTATAGGCGTGTCGCTGTTTGAGCAAGAAAAACGTTCGCAGCACGGCGGACGACGGAAGTGCGGGTTGCCATGCTGGATCATCGCCAAGCCCTGTGTGTCCCTCGAGAATCCGGCCAAGGGACGCCGGGCCCTTCGTGGCTTCGTGGCTCCGTCGCTCCGTGGCTTCTTCCTCCCCAATTGCCGGGCCCCGCGCGCCGCGCAATCCGAGCAAAGGAAGCAACGCGGCGTAGTGGGCGGGCGGAACGTCGGCCAGGTCCTTGCGCCCGCGAAGGCCGCTACGGTGTTTCACCTCGAACTTGACGGAGGAGGCCTGCGCCGTTCGCCCCGGATAAACCCGCACGCGCAGCTTGTGCCTCTCACACGCTCCGTCGCCTTTTTCGTGAAAGCACGCCCAGTCCACCGAGTCCAGATAAAGTGTTCGGACCGTGTAGAATCCTTTCGCGTCGCCGTTGCGGTCGAAATCAGAAAAAGCGGCCAGGTCGCGGGACAACGCCGCGCGTAGTTGTGGATGTACGACGTACTTCAGCTCGTACCGCCAGACGGGCTTCGGCGCGGAAGCCCGCGGCGGCCTAGCGAAGGTCGACGGGCGCGTAAGTAATGCCGGCTGGGCGGGCGGACTGATTGACGAGACGTCCGCTGCTTGCGCCGGTGTCAGCGTCAAGGACAAAACCGTGTCTCCGTAGGTTGTTGGCCACCTCGGCGGGGGCGTTCGTACACCCGCTCCGCACGAAATGCATGGGCAGCACGCACTCCCTCAGTTCCAGCGTCGATAATTCGTCGGACAAGAGCGGCTCGATCGAGTCTAAAATAATGCAATTGGTGACGTGCGCGTTTCCCCCGCCGAATATCGGTTTCTTGCAGTAGGCGGCGACGGAGCTTCGATTGCCGAGAAAAGTGCAGTGATCTATGCGGGCCGTGGAGCGGTCCTTGACCGCCACGCCGTAGGTTCCATCCAGCAGCAGGTTCTCGGAAATGTCCACGTGCGATTCCTCGCCCACGCTTATCCCCTTGTCGCCGGCGCGCTCGATGCGGTTCCGCGTAATGGTCACGGTGGAACCAGAGACGTCGATGGCGTCGTCGCCGGTCTTGTTGAAGTGGCACGCGGTGACTTCACCGCGCACAAAGTCCAGGTCGATACCGTCGCTGGAGTTGTTCGCGAATCTGCACGCGGAGACGTGCGCGAAGCCGTTCTTGACGTTCACGGCGTCTTCCGCGGGGCAGTCGTGTATCCAGCAGTGCGCGATCGTCACGTCGCCGTCGTGAACGGCGAGCGCCCCGGTGAGGGTGATTCCGTTCACAGTTCCGCCGCGGCCGCCCGACAGCTCCACGTGCCGAAAGACGGACTGACCCCCGGCCCGAACCGCCGCGATCGTGCCCCACGGGGCATCGCCGGCCCGCGTAATCCTTATCGGCGACTTCTCCGACGCCGCCGCTATGACGGGACCATGTGCCACGAGAGATGCGCCCGATCCCATCCGTAGCTCGGCGCCGGCTTCGATTACGAGTGTAACGCCCTCGGGCAGGACCGTAGTCCCGTCAAGATAGTGTACTCCGCGGGAAAGTACGGCCGACTTTCCGTCGCCTACGGCGGGGCCGGCGCGAAACTCCGTGTGACTTTCGAGGAACTCCGCAACGCCCGCGAAGCGTTCTTGCGGAGCGAATCCGCGGTTCGCGAAATAGCTGCGTATGTTCAGGTCGGCGTCGGCGAGTCGCGAATCCGTCACGGCGTTGTACGCTTCCACGGAAATCTCGGGACGCACGTTCGAAGCGGCGGTTCCGGCCGACTCCCGCGTTATGAAGTAGCCGTACCGCGCGGTCTTCGGGAACACCACGCTCCGCAGCGGTTTGGTCTTGTAGGAACCGATGCCGTTCTCTTCCTGATACAGATACGCGGGGAAGTATTCGGCCAAACCCGTGTCGGGAAGCATCAGATCCGCGAGGTTGCCGAATATGACGGCGCCGGACTTGTCGGATACGGCCCGGGCGACCAGGGGATCATTCACATCCAGCCGCCCGTCGTCACCGGCGTCGCGCACGAGGGCGTGGGTCACACCGGGCGCGTCTGACGCGATGCGGATTTGAGCGACCACCATGCCCGCGGCGTTGTGGACCGCGAATTGCAGCGACAGGCGCTCGCCGTTCTCGTCTCTTACGCGCAGGACCGATTGGCCGTTCGATAGGATTCCGCGGATTGTGCGGACGTTGGTCTTGACGATGTCGCGGAACGCGCCGATGCGTGCCTCGTCGTCGCCGCGCCCCATTACGTCGGCCCAAAAGGCCATGTCCAGGCCGGCGTAGGTCTCGTCGAAGAGATCGAGCAAAGAATCGTCGGCGACAAGTTCCCAGAGGATTCGGTCACGGCGCAGGCGGAACGGCTTGTCGCGCAGCACGGCGACGCGCAGCTTGGACATGGGCCACCGCGCGAACACGTCGAACGTGGCGCGCCAGTCGGCCATGTCGAAGCGCTGCACGCCGGGTATGTGGTTCGGCGCGCAGTCCCAGGGAATGCGATAGAACAAGCCGCGCGAACTGTCGTAATAGAGCTTGTGATTGTCGGTCACCAGGCTGTTGTGGTCGGAACAGAACAGCGTGGTTCCCGCGGTATAGCGGAGGAAGTCCTCCACGTCCGTAACTGCGAGCGCCGCCTCGAGATTGCGCTGCGTCGGCTCGGACTCATAGTCCAATAGGGCCTGGAGCGCCTGCCAGGCCTCGTCGGCGTTCGCGGTGATCTGCTCCTTGAAGCACCCGAGCTCCAGGGCCCCGCCGCCGGCCTCCTTTGGATTTGTGAAGACGGTGGACTCCGGGCGCCGGTTGTAGGCGAGCAGCGGTCCGTCGATGTGTTCGATCTGATAGTACACGCCTTGCGGGACGCCGTTGAGTCGCAGAACGCAATAGCCGTCGCGTTGCGTTATCGATCCGAGTTTTCTGTAGACGGCGAGAACGAACGCCTGATGAATCCCCTTGTTGTCCGTCGGGATTATGAGGTTTATCTCGCGCTGGCCGTTGAAAGGGGCGCTCTCGGGAAACCTGATGCGCCAAGATTTGCGCTCGTTGGCCCAATGGCTGGGGTTGTTCCCCCGCAGGCGGACCTTCACGTCCGTGGTTTTTCCTTCGTGGATGAACTCGGCCTTGACCCACCGCTTGAGGTCCGGCGTCATGTAGTCGCGTTGCAGCGCCTCGTCGGCAATCTCCAGAACCCTGCGATATTCCCTCGGGGACACGTGCAGGTCATATACCGGCAGACCGCAGTTGAGGAGGGCCGCGCGGCTGCGGAAAGGGTTAAGGTGTTCGTTGATCTTGCCCAACACGCCGCTACGGCCGAGTAGATTCTTGGTCGCCCGGGTCGGTCCCGGCAGCAGCGTCAGCGTGGCCAGCCCCACGGTCGCGAGCGCAAACACGCCGAGCGCGCGCTCCCCCCGCCCGTGCCAACAGCGCTTCAGCGCCCCGTGAATCGGAGTCAATACGGCCACCGGCGACGCGCCCCCTGCACCTCAAATGGCAAGCTGGCTCTCGGGGCTTATCAACGACGATCGAGAGATCCCCGCGACGCCTTTGAGCCGTTCTATCAACGCTTCAGGAGTGATCAGGTTCCCCAGCCGGACCCTGTACGTGTACTCGAAACCCTCGCCG
>Ga0326597_10004242_pt1 | contig 20213 bp, 21 predicted proteins | sample RVTome_12_FD_203789 | JGI IMG/M metagenome (GOLD analysis project Ga0326597, IMG submission 203789) | Soil microbial communities from uranium-contaminated site in the Upper Colorado River Basin, Wyoming, United States - RVT100D185 | ecosystem: Environmental > Terrestrial > Soil > Contaminated >...
GCTAGCCGGGCGGTTCCGGCTTCTGGATCCGGCCTTCGAGGTCCCGGGCGCCGACGGCGTGACTCTCGCCGTGTACGCGCTCGAGGAACCGGATAGAATCGTGGCATGAACGACCAATCTGTCTAGGATCTCGGGGAGCAGACCGGTTTTGTCCGCGAGTCCGCCTACTTGACTGTCATTCGCCGTCACAATTACTGACACCCCTTGTCGCGCCCTCGTCGGCCAGTGTCAGCGAACTGACGGATAAGCTTGGACGTCGGGCCTTGGCACCGGCCATGCATGAGAAGCGCGCGAACGCAACTTCACGCCGCGCGGCCGATGGGCCGGGGGATGGGAGACTCAGATGTTAGGTCGAATCACGGGCGCTGTCAGGTTCAGGGAACCCCTCAGCTTTCACACCTCGTTGCGGATCGGGGGCCCCGCGGAGTTCTTCATCATGCCGCAGGACCTTGACGATCTCCGCTACGCTCTCGCCTTCGCCGAGCAGGAGGACCTGCCCCTCATCGCGATCGGCGGGGGCAACAATCTGCTCGTCTCCGACCGAGACCTGCAGGCCGTCGTCGTGAAGCTGGAGGGCACTCTCAGTCGAGCCGAGTTCGCCGGCGACGAGATCGCGGTGGGAGCCGGCATGCTACTCTCTGCCCTCCTACGGGAAGCCGCGGCGCAGGGTCTGGGCGGCCTCGAGTACCTGGCGGGGATCCCGGCCACCGTCGGCGGCGAGCTGGCCACCAACGCACGGACAGCCGAAGGCGCGCTCATCGACCACTGTTCGGCCGTCTACTTCATGCTGCCAGACGGGACGCTGGGCGAGCACCGCGCGGGAGGGCCTGCCGGCTGGCGGACCTTCGATCTGCCGACGGGCAGCATCGTCGTGGGCTGCCGGCTGCAGCTCGAGCGTCGTCCGGCCCAGGCCGTCCAGAAGGCACTGCAGTACCGGCTGAAAACGTGGAAGGAATCACAGCCCTTCACTCTCGCGACCGCGGGCTACATCTGGAAGAATCCGCCCGGCGATCGCGCCGCCCGACTCGTCGAGATGGTTGGCCTCCGCGGCAAGCGCGTGAACGGCGCCGAGATCTCCTCGAAGTCTGCCAACCTGATCATCAACCGCGGCGGGGCCACCCATCACGATATCCTCAAGCTGATGGAGATGGCTCGGGAGCGCGTCGAAACGCGGCTGGGCATCACACTCCACCCCGAGATCAGGCTGGTCGGGTTCCCGTCCGGCGCCCCCTTCGAGGCGCAGCCGATGGAGCTATCCGCCGCTCACTAGGTCGACGCTGTGGGCGGGTGATCGACTCGCGGTTCGCCGCAGCCCGAGCGTGAGCACCAGCGCCAGCACGTTGGAGAACATCATTACCGCGAACACCAGGTCGTAGCCGCCCAGGTGATCGAAGGCGGCGGCGCCGAAATAGGCGCCGATGCCGCCGAACGTGTGGTGCACCATGATGATCAGCCCGGTGAGGGCGCCGAGGTTTTTCGTGCCGAAGCTCTGCCTCACGAAGATGACGGTGAGCGGCGCGGTGACCAGGAAGGTGGCGCCGAACACCAGGGCGAAGATCACCACCGAGACGGTCGACTGATCGACGAGGATGAGCACGAATATGGCGAGTCGGGCGACGAACGAGATCGCCGTCGGCCACACCGGTCCTGATCGGTCGCTCCACGCTCCCGACACCACCACGCCGGCCAGCGCGGTCAGTCCCATCAACGCCAGCAGGTTGCCGGCGAGAAAGGCATCGAGCCCGCGGTCCTGGGCGAAGGCAACCACGTGGGTGCTGACGAAGAAATCATCGAGGCCGCACAGAGCGTAGACGCCGAGTAGGAGCCAGAATTGGCGCGTCCTCGCTGCCTGCCGGGTGCCGGGGCCGGGGGGCGAGGTGGCGGCCTTCGCGCCGCGGCTGCCACCCGGTGCGGGGATCGCCAGCATCAGCAGCGGTACCAGCACCAGATGGGCGATGCCGAGCCAGAAGAACACCGAACGCCAACCGATCGCGACCAGCACCGCCGCCAGCGCGGAGATCACGACGAGCTGACCGACGCTCATGCCCGAGCTAACGACGGCATTGGCGAGTCCGGTGCGGCGGGGAAACGCCAGCGTCACCATCACGCCCACCGGGATGAGCGAGGCGGCGCCGTTGCCGATGGCGAACACCACGCCGTAGAGGATGAGCGCGTGCCAGGGCGCTGCCATCAGGCTCATCAGGCCGATGCCGGCCCCGGCGATGGCGAGCCCGCCGCCCAGCACCAGGCGCGGGCTCATGCGGTCGGACAGGCGCCCGGCGACATACATGCAGGCGGCCGAGACGATCTGGAACAGCGCCACTGCGATGCCGAGCTCGCTGCGCCCCCAGCCGAATTCCTCGACCACCGATCTCAGCGTGAGCCCGAGGGCGAAGCGGGCGCCGCCGCCGATGAACAGCACGCAGAATCCGGCGGCCAGCACCACCGTGGCGCTGGTGATGACGGTTCGTTTGGTCACGGTCGATCTTCCACGCGCCGCGCGGAGCACGATAACCTAAGACCCGTTCTCGGACGCAGCGGCCCTTGTCACAGTGCGGATGAAGCGTGGCATCTCGCGCCGATCCTGTCAGAGCGGGGAGCAGAGGTCAAATCGGGAGCCGGGGGCGTATCGCGGTATCCGAGACCGGGCGGCGGGCGGCGTCCGTGACCGCCGTCGCGGTCTTGTCGGTGGGGCAGGGGACGGCAGCCAATTTGCTGTGCACGAATCCCAGGCTACCTCAACCTGGGCCCGCCTAGTAGCTTTGCGACATCTCCGTGGCCGAGCGGACCTTGACGAAGTACTCCTTGAAGCGGCCGAGATCATCCTCGGAGACGAGATCCGCCACCATCACGCAGACGAGCCCTGCCTGCTTCCAGACGATCAGCGCGAAGCCGTTGTCCTTCGTCACCAGCGGGCGCCACTTCGCGATCTGGATTCTGCCGCGCTCCGGGATGGCGACATTGGGGCCGCGCGCGATGATGTAGCTGACCGAGTGGCCGTCACGGTCCTGGTAGGTCAGGGCGAGCGCGCGGCGCCCTTCGAGGAAGGTCGGCTGGGCATTGACAAGCCGGATGTCCTGGTCGCCGGTGAAGACCCAATTGAGCAGCACGCCGCTCTCGTCCATCACGCGGGGCAGGGCGCCCGGCACCGCGTCCGGACGCGCCTCGCCCCAGAGCACCGCGCGCGCGTGCTCGGTCATGACGGCGCGCGAGAGCTGCTGGAGCGGGTCGCCGCCCGAGCGCGGCAGCGCGGGTACCAGCCAGAGCAGCATGATCATGGCGGTGGCCAGTGCCGAGAGGGCGGGCGCCAACCAGAGCGACGGCCGGCGGCGGCTTTTGGGTGGGCTCAGCGCCTCGACAACGGACACGCGCAGGTGCGCGGGCGCCTTATGGCGTGTCAGGCGCCCGCGCAGAAGCCGCGCGATCTCGTCCGGTTCTCCGCCGTGGGTGTCGAGGTTGGCCGTCATGTCCCCTCAGGTCCTGCCCGGTCCGCCGTAGTCCTTGAGAAGCCCCCGCATCCGCTCCTTGGCCCGGTAGATCCGCGATTTCACCGTGCCGACCGGGCAGTCCATGACGCGGGCCACCTCCTCGAGCGACAGCCCCTCGACCTCGGCCAGCAGGAGCGGCGTCCGGAACTCCTCCGGCAAAAGGCCCAGCGCTCGTTCGAGATCCATGTGGGCGCCCGCGCTCTCACTGTCCTCCGCCGGGGCATGCTGGAACATCGGGGCCTCACCGTCCGGCACACCCGCCTCGCTGATCGCGGGCTCGCGCTCGCGGAGGCGGTAAAAAGTCAGGAAGGTGTTCCTCAGAATTTGAAACATCCAGGCGCGCATGTAGGTTCCCGGCTCGAAGCGGTGCGAAAAGCGAAGCGCCCGGGCGTAGGTCTCCTGGACCAGGTCCTCGGCTTCGGAGCCGTTGCGGGTCAGGTAGACGGCGAGGTTGTAGAGCGCGTCGAGGTGCTGGAGCGCCTGCTGCCTGAATTCGTCGTCGGCCACGGCTGGCTCCGAGGGCCGGCTACTCGAACCACCGGGCCGGCAGGTCGAACGGGCGCACCTCGTGCTCGTCCGCCAGGGCCTCGAGGAGCTCACGGATGGTCTGGTAGAGCACCGGGTGCTCGAGCCCGGGAGCGAGATCGGCCAGCGGCCGAAGGACGAAGGCGCGCTCGTGCATCAGGAGATGCGGGATGTGCAGCTGGTCGGAGCCGCTGATTACCTGGTCGTCGTAGAGGAGGATGTCGATGTCGAGCGGACGCGGCTCGTAGCGCTGGTCCTCGGGCCTGCCCGGACCCCGGGTGCGCCCCATAACGCGCTCCACGTCCTGGACCTGCTCGAGGAGCGCCGCGGGCTCGAGCGTGGTCTCGATCGAGACCACGCAGTTGAAGTACCAGGTCTCCCGGTTCCGGGCGCTCTTGCCCGGCTGCCGCTCCCACGGCTCGGTCCAGTACACGGGTGAGGCGTCGAGAAACTCCACCTCGGGCAGCGTCCGCAGGCGCGCCACCGCCTGCCGCAGCAGGGCGGCGCGGTCGCCCAGATTAGACCCGACGGAGAGAAACACCTTCGCCATGCCTTGGCCTCGTCCGCGCTCAGCGCCGGCGGGTGAGCTCCACGCCCGGGATGCCCTGGAGCCCCTCCATCGGAGGGGTCAGCTTTCGCACCCGGACGCGCACCTCGGAGCAGGGGAATTCGCCCAGCAGCATGGCCGCGAGCCGCCCAGCCAGCCGCTCGAGGAGATTCACGCGCTCCTTGGTCGACTCTTCCACGATGCGCGCCGCCACGAGCCCGTAGTCAACGGTCGTCCTGAGATCGTCCGAGGCCGCGGCCGGCGCCAGGTCGACGTGGAGCTCGGCGTCCACCGAGAACCAGGCGCCGACCGTCTGCTGGGCCTTGGTCACCCCGTGGTGACCGTAGAAACGCACGTCTTCGAGAAAGACCTTGTCGGCGCTCAGAGCTTGAGCCCCTTGAGCCGCTCCATGGCCTCGCCGAGGCGCTTGGCGTCGATCGTCAGCGCGACACGGTAGAAGCCTTCGCCGGAAGGGCCGAAGCCCACACCCGGGGTGACGACGCAGCCGACCTCATCGAGGAGACGCGCTGCGAATGTCCGCGAGTCGAGACCCTTGGGCACTGGCGCCCAGACGAAGAAGGCCGCCTTGGGCAGGTCCACCTCCCAGCCGAGGGCCTTGAGCCCCGCGACCACCACGTCGCGCCGCTCCTGGTAGGTCCGCCGATACTGCTCCGGGATGTCCTGCGATCCTGTGAGCGCGGCGATGCCGGCTTCCTGGACCGCCTGGAAGACGCCCGAGTCCACGTTGGTCTTGATCTTGCCGAGGCCGGCCAGGTAGCGCGCGTTGCCGACGCAGAAGCCGATCCGCCACCCGGTCATCGAATATGTCTTGGAGAGCGAGTGGAATTCGACGCCGACCTCCTTGGCACCCGGCGTCTCGAGGAAGGAAGGCGGCTTGTAGCCGTCGAATCGGAGCTCCGAATACATGGCGTCGTGACAGACGATGATGCCGTGCCTGCGCGCGAACGCGGCCACCTTGGCGAAGAATTCGGGGCTCGCCACCGCCGCGGTGGGATTGTTCGGGTAGTTGAGGTACATGAGCTTCGCCCGCCGTGCCACGTCCTCGGGGATGGCGTCGAGGTCGGGCAGGAAGCCGTTCTGCCGTCTGAGCGGCATGAAATGCACTTCGCCGCCGGCGAACCACGTCCCCGCCGCGTAGACCGGGTAGCCGGGGTCCGGCACCAGTACGACGTCGCCCGGATTGACCCAGGCGAGCGGCATGTGCGCCGTGCCTTCCTTGGAGCCGATCAGTGTCAGCGCCTCGGTCTCTGGATCAAGCGTCACCCCGAAGCGATTCTTGTACCACTGCGCGACGGCCGCGCGGAAGGTCAGCAGTCCTTCGTAGTCCGGGTAGCGGTGGTTCGCTGCGTTGTCGGCGGCGCGCTTGAGCGCCTCGATGATGTGCGGCGGCGTCGGCAGGTCGGGATCGCCGATGCCCATGTCGATGAGGTCCGCCCCGCGGGCGCGCGCCTCGCGCTTCTTCTTGTCGATCTCGGCGAAGAGATAGGGCGGCAGCTTCCGCAGCCGCTCGGCCATCTCGAAGGTCTTGGGGGACTCGGCCACGCGCGGGTCTCCTAGAGTTTGATGACGGGGTTCTTGAGGCCGCCGATGCCCTCGATGCGCACCTCGACGTGATCGCCCGGCTCGAGCGGGCCGACGCCGGCGGGCGTCCCGGTGGCGATGACGTCGCCGGGCAGGAGTGTCATGACCGCAGAGACGCGGGCGATGACGTCCTCGACGGGGAAGATGAAAGCCTTGGTGCTGCCGGCCTGGCGGCGCTCGCCGTTGACCCAGGTCTCGATCTCGACGGCGTTGGGCTCTATGTCGGTCGCGATGCAGGGCCCGACGGGGCAGAAGCTGTCGAAGGCTTTCGCCCGCGTCGGCTGGCCGTCACGGCGCTGGAGGTCCCGCGCCGTGACGTCGTTGAGACAGGTATAGCCGAGCACGTACTCGCGCGCCCGCTCGGCCGGAACGTGGCGGCAGCGCTTGCGGATCACGATTGCCAGCTCACCCTCGTACTCCACCCGGCTCGACTGGGACGGGTAGATGATCGGGTCGTCCGGCCCGCAGAGCGCCGACAGCGGCTTGAGGAAGATCGTGGGCTCCTCGGGCACAGCGAGGCGCATCTCCTCGGCGTGGTCGCGGTAGTTGAGGCCGACCGCCACGATCTTGGAAGGCACCGCGGGCGCCAGCAGGACCACCTGCTTGACGGAGTAGCGCTTCCGCGCCTTCTTGAAGGTGCCGTACGGCGTGCCCGAATACTCCACGATGTGGGTGCCATCGAGGACCCCGTAGCGTGTCTTGCCCGCCGCCTTGAACCGGGCGATCTTCATGGCGATGCTTTCCGACCCTCCTCCCCGCAGGGCGAAGCGGGATGTGATGTGCGGCCTCCGGCAGTCATGAGAGCTTCAGGACGTCCTGCATGGAGTAGAGTCCGGGCTTGGCCTGGGCAATGAACCGGGCCGCGCGGAGGGCGCCGCGGACGAAGGTGTCGCGGCTCTGCGAGCGGTGGGTCAGCTCCAGGCGTTCGCCAAGGCTGCCGAAGCTCACGGTGTGCTCGCCGACCACATCGCCCGAGCGGATCGAGTGGATGCCGATCTCCTGCTGCGTGCGCTCGCCCGGCAGGCCGTGGCGGCCGTACACGCCCACCTTGGTCAGGTCGCGGCCGAGCGCCTGGGCCACGATCTCCGCCATGCGGGCGGCCGTGCCGCTGGGAGCGTCCTTCTTGAAGCGGTGGTGGACCTCGGTGACCTCGACGTCGTAGTCCTCGCCCAGCAGGCGGGCTATGTCGGCCAGCACGCGGAAGGCGACGTTGACGGCCACGCTCATGTTGGGCGAGAGCAGGATGGGGATCTCGCGCGCGAGCCGCTCGATCTCCTCGCGCTGGGCGGCGGCGAAGCCCGTCGTGCCGATGACGGCGCGGCCGCCCCCACGCGCGGCCATGCGCAGGTGTCCGAGGCTCGCGTCGGGGACCGAGAACTCGATGAGGATGCGGTCGCGGCCGAGCACGCCCTCGGGATCAGCGGTGATGGGCACGCCGACCTTGCCCACGCCCGCCACTTCACCGGCGTCCTTGAGGAGCGCAGGGTGACCCGGAGCCTCGAGGGCGCCCACCAGGCGGAGGTCTTTCTCCTCGTGGACCAGCGCGACGAGACGACAACCCATCCGGCCGGCGGCGCCGGCGATCACGACATCGGCCATCGCGGGGAATCAGCCCTTGATGAGGCCGTGCTGGACCAGGACGGCGCGGAGCCGCTCCCGGTTGGCCGCCCCCATGGGGCACATGGGCAGGCGGAACTCCGGCTCTAGCATCCCCATCATGCCCATGGCTTCCTTCACGGGAATGGGGTTGGTCTCGATGAACACTGCGCGCGAGAGCGGGAACAGCTTGAGGTGCAGTTCGCGCGCGAGCTTCCAGTCGCCGGCCAGGGCGGCATGGGTCATCTCCGCGGTCTCCCGCGGCACGATGTTGGCGATGACCGAGATGACGCCGCGGCCGCCGACCGACATGAGGGGCAGCGTGATGTTGTCGTCTCCCGAGAGCACGCTGAAGTCCGGGCCGCAGGCGAGGATGACCTGGGTCATCTGGTCGAGCGAGCCCGAGGCTTCCTTCACGCCGACGATGTTGGGGCAGTCCTTGGCCAGGCGCACCATCGTGTCGGTCTCGACGTTGACCGCGGTGCGGCCGGCGATGTTATAGACGAGGATCGGGATGTCCACGGCCTCGGCGACCGCGCGGAAGTGGCGGTAGAGCCCCTCCTGGGTCGGCCGGTTGTAGTACGGGTTGACGACGAGCGCCCCCGTGGCACCGGCCTTCTTGGCGTGCGCGGTCAGGTCGATCGCCTCGGCGGTGGCATTGGAGCCGGTGCCCGCGATGACGCTGAGCCGGCCGCGAGCCGCCTCGATGACGATCTCCACCACGCGCTTGTGCTCGTCGTGGCTGAGCGTCGGCGACTCGCCCGTGGTGCCGCACGGCACAATGCCGTCCGTGCCCTTCGCCACGTGCATCTCGACGAGGTCTCTCAACTTGGCCTCGTCCACCTTGCCGCCGCGGAAGGGCGTGACGAGGGCGACGATCGAACCCTGGAACATGGCGCGCATAGCTAAACCCTCCGTTGCTCGGTCCTATCGGGAGGAAAAAGTCATTTCACTCTAGCACCCCAGCCCGAACCACTTCAAGCGCCTGCTTCAAGCGCGTGGACGGATGCGGTAATATGGCCGCTCAGCCGCCCGCGGGTACCTGCCCCGGATCGCGGCCATCCCCCAAGGAGGGACCCGCATGAGTCCGTCGGAGGCGCCCAGCCGGCCCGCGCCGATCGCCGCCCGCGTGGCGGCTGAGGTGCGCGAGAGCTTCGGCACACCATGCTACGTCTACGACCGGGCCGCGCTCGAGGCGGCGGCCCACCGGGCGCTGGCGTTCCCCGCGCCCTACGGCTTCACGCTGCGCTACGCCATGAAGGCCAATCCGAGCCACGGCATCCTGGCGCTCTTCCGCGACCTGGGCCTGCACGTGGATGCCTCGAGCGACTTCGAGGTCGAGCGGGCGCTGAGGGCCGGGTTCCAACCGGAGCGCGTCCAGCTGACCTCCCAGGTGCCCTCGCGGCGGCTCGCGGAGCACCTGCGTCGCGGGATCCTCTTCAACGCCTGCTCGCTCCACCAGCTCGAGGAGTTCGGGCGCATCGCTCCGGGCGGGGAGCTGTCGGTCAGAATGAACCCCGGCCTGGGCTCCGGCTCCACCAAGCGCACCAACACGGGCGGGCCGGCCTCAAGCTTCGGCATCTGGCACGAGTACCTGGGCGAGGTCAAGGCGCTGGCCGAGCGCTTCCGCCTCAGGATCACGCGCCTGCACACCCACATCGGATCGGGGACGGACCCGGAAGTCTGGAAGCGAGCCGCGCGGATGACGCTCGAGATCGCGGAGCAGCTCGCTGACGTCGGAATCGTCAACCTGGGCGGTGGCTTCAAGGTCGGGCGCATGCCCGAGGAGCCGAGCGTGGAACTGGGCGACGTCGGGGCGCACGTCCGCAGGGAGCTCGAAGAATTTCGCCGGCGCGACGGGCGAGCGCTCGGCCTCGAGCTCGAGCCGGGCACGCTCCTCGTGGCGAATGCCGGCACGGTCGTCGCCTCCTGCATCGACGTCGTGGACACGGGCCGCGACGGCTACCTCTTCGCGAAGCTCGACGCGGGCATGCCGGAGGTGACGCGCCCGTCGCTCTACGGCGCGCAGCACCCGATCGACGTCCTGGCGGAAGGGCGGGAGCAGGCGGCGGTAGTGTTCGTTGGGCCCTGCTGCGAGTCCGGCGACATCCTCACGCCCGCGCCGGGCGACCCCGAGGCCTTGGCGCCGCGTTGGGTGCCGCGCCCCCGGATCGGCGACCTCGTCCTCATCGGCGGCGCCGGCGCCTACTGCGCCGCCATGGCCACCATTAACTACAACTCCTACCCGCAGGCCCCCGAGGTCATGCTCGAGCCCGACGGTTCGCTGACGCTTCTCCGCCGGCGACAAGCCCCCGACCAAATCTGGGCCAACGAGGTGTAGCCGTACACCAGATGTACGCGCGCGGCGGGCGGGTCCTGTCGTCGGGGGCGGGGGCTGCGCATCCGGCTACGCCACCCTACGCCGGCGTGAATCGCAGCCCTGCGGGCTGCGGACACTTGCGAAGGGCCCACTCCGCCCGATGCGCAGCCCCCGCCCCCGACGCCACCCGCCCGATCTCGGTTTTCTCGCTCGGGCGCGGGCGCCCTTGATGGCAGGCCCGGCCCGCCTCGCGCGCAGTCCCCTACGGATCAACTCACTCTAGGGAACGGTGACGGAGACTTCGTTGGAGCGGGCGCTCTCGTTCGCTTTCTTGGCGCGGTCCAGCGCGGTGACGGCGTAGCGGTAGGTCCGGCCGGGCTGCACGTCCCGGTCGGTGTACAGCGCCGTGATCGCCTGGGTCGTGGCGATTCGGAGGAACGCGCCGGTACCTTCGGCGCGATACACCGCGTAGAGCGTCACGTCCTCCTCTTGGCTCGGATTCCACGCGAGCCTCACGCTTCCCGACGCGGGGATAGCGATCAGCCGCGTGGGCGGCGAGGGCGGCGTCGTGTCCACCGGGGTCGCGCCGACCGCCGCCGACGCGGGGCCCCGCGCCGTCCCGGCCGGATCCACCCGTACGGCCTGGACGGCGTAGCGGTAGGCGGTGTCGTTCTCGAGGCCCGTGTCCGTAAAGGTGGTGCCCGCGACGGGCGCGGGCGTGACCGCCGCGAGGGCGCCGTCGCCCGCCGCCCGGAGCACGACGTAGCGAAGCTCGCCCGGGGCCGGGGCCCCGTCGAGGAGGGATTTCGGCGCGTCCCACTTGAGCCGCACCTCCTTGTCTCCGGCCTGCGCGGCCAGTCCCGAAGGCGCCGCCGGTCCCGCGAGGAAGGTGACGACGAGCCGCTCCGACGGCGCGCTCGAGCGTCCGGTGGCGTCCTCGGCCGTGGTCACGTAGACGTAGCGGTGCCCGAAGGTGAGCCCGGCCCTGTCGGTGACGCTCACCGTCCCGCCCTGGACCTGGACTCCGGCGGGGGGAGCGGCGTCGAGGGCGATGCGCGCGATCTCTTCGTAGCCGACCACGCGATCGCCCGAGAGCATCGCGGGCTTGGGCGCGGCACCCGGCGCCTCTTCGCGCTTGAAAAGGCGCACGACAGCCAGGTCTCGCAGCCGTGCGCCATCGACGCGCTCGCGCGGGTTGCGCCAGCTGACCACGATGACGCGTTCCTCGACGGCGGCGCGCATGGCGGTGGGCGGGATGGGCAGGCGCCGCTCCGGCGCCACGATCGGGCCCCTCTTGCCGCAGCCGCCGAGGGCAAGGGCTGCGACCGCGACGGCGGCTGCTACGACCGCCCGTCGTGATGGGCGGATCACCGGAGGGGTCCTCTCGCGATTCGCGCCCGCGCCTGGGCGAGCGCGCGGGCGACGGCGTCGGGCGCCGTGCCTCCAGTGACCGAGCGGGCTCGGAGCGATGCCTCGACGGTCAGCGCCGCGTGGACGTCCTTCTCGATCAGCGGCGAAAACGGCCGCAGCTCCTCGAGGGAGAGCTTGCCGAGCTCCTTGCCCTCGGCGATGCCGTAACGGACGGTGCGCCCCACGATCTCGTGGGCCTCGCGGAACGGCAGGCCCTTGCGCACGAGGTAGTCGGCGAGGTCGGTAGCCGTAGAGTAGAAGGCCCCGGCGGCTTCCCGCATGCGCTCGATCCGGAACGTCAGGCTCCCGAGCATGGGGGGCAGGACCCGCAGCACCGCCTCGAGCGTGTCCACCGTGTCGAAGAGGGGCTCCTTATCCTCCTGCATGTCGGAGTTGTAGGTCAGCGGCAGCCCTTTCATCGTCGTCAGCACGGCCATCAGGTTGCCGTAGAGGCGGCCCGTCTTGCCCCGGATCAGCTCGGCCACGTCCGGGTTCTTCTTCTGCGGCATGATCGACGAGCCCGTCGCGAAGGCGTCCGAGAACTCGACGAAGCCGAACTCGGCGCTGGCCCAGAGCGTCAGGTCAGCGGCAAGCCGCGAGCAGTGCATGCCAAGCACGGCCGTGGCCGCCAGGAACTCGAGGACGTAGTCCCGGTCGGCCACGGCGTCCATACTGTTGGCGCTGGGCGCGACGAAGCCCAGGTCGCGCGCGAGGGCCTCGCGGTCGATGGCGAAGGCCGCACCGGCAAGCGCGGCGGAACCCAGCGGCAGGACATTCACGCGCCGGCCGCAGTCGGCGAAGCGCTCGCGGTCCCGGTCGAGCATGCAGACGTAGGCAAGGAGGTGATGGGCGAGCAGGACCGGCTGGGCGCGCTGGAGGTGCGTGTAGCCCGGCATGGCGGCCTCGCGGTGCCGTTCGGCCTGGTCCAGGAGCGCCGACTGCACGGCCGCAAGCGCCGCGTCGAGGTCGCCGAGCACATCCCGGAGGTAGAGGCGCTCGTCGAGGGCGATCTGGTCGTTGCGCGAGCGCCCGGTGTGCAGCTTCCCGCCCACGGCGCCCGCGATCTCGATGAGGCGTCGCTCGACGTTCATGTGGATGTCTTCGAGCTCGCTGCGGAAGGTGAAGCGGCCGCTCTCGAGCTCCACGCGCACGGCCTCGAGGCCCTTGTCGATGGCCGCTCGCTCGGCGAAGTCGATGAGACCCGCGCGCTCGAGCGCGCGCGCCCACGCGGCGCTCCCGCGGATGTCGTATGGCCACAGCCGCCGGTCGAAGGACAGCGAGGAGGTGAAGGCTTCGGCTTCGGGATCGGCGCCTGCTGCGAAGCGGCCGCCCCAAGGCTTGCCCGAGCCCGGTGGGCTGCCCGCGTCGGTCACGAAGCGCCGGCTTCGCCGCGCCGGGCCGCCGGGGGCCCGTCGGCGTCGAGCAGCGCGGCGATGTGGCTCATGATCCGCCGCGTGATCTCCTCGCGGTTGGCGTGGGTCGCGCGGCGGCGACGCGCCTGGTGGACGTGCAGCGGCTGGCCGAAGCGGACGGCGAGCGGGTGGCTGCGGGGAATGTAAAAGCGGCGCCCGGCCAGCGCCTCGTAAGTGCCGGTGATCGCCGCGGGCACGACGGGTACCTCTGTGCGCAGCGCCATCATGGCGACGCCCGGCTGCCCCGGCACGAGCCGCCCCTCGCGGCTGAACGGCCCCTCGGGAAAGATTCCGACCACGCCGCCGTCCTCGAGGACGCGGAGAGCACGCTTGATGGCGCCCGAGTCTGGGCGCTCGAGGTTGACGGGGATGGAACCCAGCCAGCGGTGAAACGGCGGGTGCAGCGGGCTCGCGTGGAAGACGCGCGGCATGACGAGGAAGTGGATGTGCCGCGGCACTGTGATGTCCAGCACTACGGCGTCGAGGTAGTTATGGTGGTTGGACGCGAGGATGAAGGGCCCCTCGGCGGGCACGTGCTCGAGCCCCGTCACCTGGAGACCGAACTTGGTGCGCAGCATGGGCGCGCAGGCGCCGCGCAGGAACCGGTAGAGGGGAGGGAAGCGCTGCGCGCCCGGCTGGGCGGCGGGTAGTCCCGCCGCTCCAGGCAGGATCCCGAGAGTGCTCGACTCGTCGCCCGGCGCCATGGCTCGCCTGTTTATAGCACCGAGACCGGTGACTGACAAGGCGCGAGCCCTCTCGTGCGCCGGTGAAGCGGCGTCAGCGAGGTCTCGCGAGCCGATACCGAGCCACCGCGTCGTTGTGGGCGGCCAGGTTTTCCGAGAACTGATGGCGCCGGTCGTCCAGCGCGACGAAGTAGAGATAGTTGGCGCGCGCCGGGTGGGCGGCGGCCTGTATGGCCGGCAGCCCGGGGTTGGCGATGGGCCCCGGGGGAAGGCCGGGACGCCGGTAGGTGTTGAACGGGTGGTCCACCTGCAGATCGGCGCGCGTCAAGGCCTGGCGGCCCTTGCCCACGGCGTACTGCACTGTCGGATCGGCCTGGAGCGGCATGTCCCGCTTGAGCCGGTTCCAGAAGACCGCGGAGATCAGCGGCAGCTCGCTCCGCTCGACGCCCTCCCTCTCGATGATGGAGGCGAGCGTCAGCAGCTGGTGGGCGTTCAGCCCCCGCGCTTCGGCCGCCTTGAGGAGATCCGGGGCGAGCTGGCCCCGCATTCGCGCCACCATGCGCGCGAGCATCTCCTCGGGCGTCACGCCCTTGACGAACTGGTAGGAGTCAGGGAAAAGGTAGCCCTCGACGGTGGTGCCCGGGATCTCGAGCGTGCGGAGGAAGAGGGGGTCGTGGCCCACGCGGAGCACGTCGTCGGCACGCGCGAGCCCCTCGGCCGCGATGACGTGGGCCAGCTCGGCCAGCGAGAAGCCCTCGCGCAGGAGGACAGTGTGCTTGAGGACCTTGCCGCCTTCGAGGAGGCTCAGCACGGCGAAGGTGTTGGAGCCTTGGGGTATTTCGTACTCGCCGGCCTTGAGGCTTCGCGCGCTTCCTTGCACGAGAGCCAGGAGAGCGAAGCCGAAGGGGCTCCTGATGACGCCGGCCTCGTCGAGCCGCCGCGCGATGTTGAGCAGACCGTCGTGGGGTGAGATCTCCACGACGCGGGGGCCCTTGGCCACGCCTGGGGCCGTCGTCGTCACCCACCATATCTGGAGGCACGCGAAGACCCCGAGCAGGCCCAGCGTCGAGTACAGAAACCCGCGAACCGGCCGCCCCGGGCCGGCCGGCGCGTCGGTCGAGGACTTGAGAACCCGTGGCCGCTCAGTCATATTTTTTCCTATCTTGCCCGGGCTTTCCCGGGCAGTCAAACGTTCGACCGTCAGGCTTGGCCGCGCCCCGGTTTCTGGTATAATGGCGGCCTTCGGGCTCAGCCGCCCGCCAATTTCCCCAGGAGGATTTTGATGGAGCAACTGGTACTTCCTGTCCGTCACGAGTGGCTCGCGCGCGAGCGTGACCACGGCCAGATCGTCGTCGAGCCCTTCGAGCCGGGCTTTGCCCTCACGGTGGGCAATGCCTACCGGCGAGTGCTCTTGTCCTCGATCCCGGGAGCCGTGCCCACGTGGGCCAAGATCGAGGGCGTGCTCCACGAGTTCTCGCACCTGCAGGGCGTCAACGAGGACACGCTCGACATCATCATGAACCTGCGCAAGCTGGTCTTCGCCGTGAGCGTGAACCGGCCCAAGCTGCTGCGGCTCAAGGTCCAGGGCCCGCGCACGGTCACCGCGCGCGATTTCGAGCCCGACGCCGACGTCGAGATCCTGACCCCTGACATCGTGCTGGCCAGCCTAGACAAGGACGGCGCCCTCGAGATGGAGCTGTGTGTCGAGCGCGGCCGGGGCTACCAGGCCGCCGAGCGGCGCGAGCCCGAGGCCCTGCCGATCAACGCCATTCTCATCGATTCGAATTTCTCCCCCGTCAAGCGGGTGAACTTCCATGTCGAGCCGTCGAAACAGGAGCCGGCGCTCGAGCGTCTGGTGCTTGAAGTGTGGACCGATGGCAGCGTCACCCCGGAGGCTGCGGTCGGCGAGGCTGCGCGAATCCTCCAGGACCAGTTCGACCTGCTGACGGACTTCCCGCAGAGCGCGCCGCCCGAGACCGAAGCCGGTGAGACCGACGTCGAGACCGCGCCCCGGGTCGAGCTCAACGAGCACCTCTTTCGCAACGTGGACGAGCTCGAGCTGTCCGTTCGCGCGTCCAACTGCCTCAAGACCGCCAGCATCAGGACCATCGCCGACCTGGTGCAGAAGACCGAGTCGGAGCTGCTCAAGACCAAGAACTTTGGCAAGAAGTCGTTGAACGAGATCAAGACCATCCTGGGAGAGATGGGGCTCTCCCTCGGCATGCGTCTCGATCCCGAGGAGCTGGAGCGGCTGCGCACGCAGTACGAGCGCAGCTTCGAGAGCTAAGCCTCCTCCCGCTTCCTGCGCGTCCCGCCGCGGCCCCCGAGAGACCTCTCGGGGGCCGCGGTGCGTCTAAGCCCGCTCCGGGTCGAGGTCGAGGCGCTCGACCGCGCCCGAGGCCCAGCGGGTGATCCACAGCGTGGCGCCGTCGGTCTCGAGGATGACGGCGCCGTCCCTGTCCGTCCGGTAGATGCGCGCTCCGGCCGCCTCGAGCCGGGCGAGCGCCTCGGGCGCCGGATGGCGGAACGGGTTGCGCGCCCCGACGGAGATCACGGCCACTGCCGCCCGCGCGGCTGCGAGGAACTCGTCGGTGGACGAGAACCGGCTGCCGTGGTGGCCGGTCTTGAGGGCGAGCGCGCGCACGGGAGCGCGCGAGGCGAGGACGCGCTCCTCGCCGGAGCGGCCGAGGTCACCCGTGAGGAGCAGCGAGAATCCCCGCCAGTCGAGCCGCAGCACAAGCGACTCCTCGTTCTCTCCCATCGGCGGAGGCTCGTCCAGCGATTGCGTGCCGTCCGGGTTGAGCACGGTGACGACGGCCGAGCCCAACCACATCCGTTGCCCCGCGACGAGCGTGCGCCGGCAGGCGCCCGAGCGCTCCGCGGCCCGCAGCGTATCCTCGCTGCCCGGGCTCCACCGCCCGTTCTCCCACAGCTCCCCCACGCGAAAGCGCGTGAGCACCGCGCGGAGCCCGCCCGAGTGGTCGGGGTCGGAATGGGAGACCGCAACGACGTCCACCCGGGCCGCGGGGCGGTTCCAGAGGAACGGCGCCAGCACGCGCTCGCCCACGTCGAGGCGCCGGGCTCCAGCGGGGCCGCCGTCCACGAGGAGCCGCGGGCCCTCGGGCAGTTCCACGAGCACCGCGTCGCCCTGGCCCACGTCGAGGAAGGTGACTCGAAGCCGCCCGTCGCCCGGACGTACCCAGGGCCAGATGCACAGCGCGAGCGCCGCCGCGAGGCAGGCCGCGGCCCCAGCGCGTACCCACCGCCGCGCGCCGAGGGCCGGCACGAGTACCAACGCCCCGCACCAGGCGAGGGTCGCCGCCCAGCCGGGCGCGGGCAGGTGAACCATGGCCGCGGGTACGGCTGCTGCGCCCCAGACTGCCGTGCGCAGGGCCAGGAGCGCCAACCACAGGGCCTGGAAAAACACGTCGGCCGCGACCGTGCTCGCGAGGGCAACCAGGAGCGCGAGCATGCCGAGCGTCGTGCCCGCCGCCGCGAGTGGAACCACGACAAGGTTTGCCGCGATGCCGACCAGCGAAAGCTGGTTGAAGTGGGCCAGCATGACGGGCGTCACGGCCGCCTGGGCGGCCACGCTCACCGCCACCGCCGTCGCGAGCCAGCCCGGCCAGCCCCATCCTTCAAGCCAGCCCGTGATGACGGGCGTGAGGTAGATGATCCCGGCGGTGGCGGCGAAGGAGAGCTGAAAGCCCGGGTCCCAAAGGTCGCCGGGGCGCCAGGCGAGGAGCAGCAGCGCCGCCAGCGCCAGGGCGTTCATGAGCTGGGACTTCCGGTCCAGGAGCGTGGCCGCCAGCAGCAGGAGACCCATGACCGTGGCGCGGAGCACGGAGGCCTGGCCGCCCACGACGAGGGCGAAGCCCACCAGCGCCACCCCTGCCGCCACCGCCGTGGTGCGCCGCGGGGCGCCGAGCGCTGCCGACACGAAGAAGACGGAAGACGCCAGGAGCGCCACGTTGAAGCCCGAGACCGCGAGAATGTGGTAGACGCCGGCGCGGCGGAAGGCCTCGTCGGCCTCGCGCGGCAGCCCGGTCTTCTCGCCGAGGATGAGCCCCGCCAGGAGCGCCGCCGAGGTCTCGGGCAGATGAGCGCCGATGGTCGCCGCGGCCCAGCGCTTGACGCGCACGGGCCGGGGCGGCTCGTCGGGAGTGAGCGGCACGAGGGACTCGGCCCGCCCGGTGCCGACAAGGAGAATACCATCGCGCCGAAGGAAGGCGGGGTAGTCGAAGGCGCCCGGGTTCCTGAAGCCGCGCGGGCGGGACAGCCTGAGATCGGCCGCCACCCTCTGGCCTTCGCCCACGACCGCCGTCTCGCCGTAGAGTGTCACCTGAAGCCGCCCCGACGCCGGTCGGCGGTCGTCCCCGTCGAGAAACGCGTCCACGTCGAGGATCAGTCGCGTACGGTCCGGAGCCCACCGCACCGGCTCCTCGGCGAGGCGCCCTTCGACGTTGACGACGGGCGCGAGCGCCACGCGGGCGATGTGATCGGCGGGCAGCGGGCCAGTGGCGCCGCGGAGCGCTCCCAGCACGACCGCGAGCGCCGGGAGGGTGGCCGCCGCTGCGCGATCACACCGAAGGGCCAGCGCGCACGCGCCCAAGGCGAGGAGGAAGCCTCCTGCGGCCAGAATCCGGGCGGGAGCCGTCGCCGCCCACGGCCCCGTGAGGATGCCGAGCGCGAACGCGGCCGAGAGCGGGAGAAGCGGCGCCTCCTGCCACCTCATGTCATTCGCCGACCGTGACCAGTGGGAGAAGCGCTGCGAGCTTCTTCGGGCCCATGCCCAGGATGCCCCGTAGGTTATCCGAGGTTTCGAAGCGCCCGCGCCGATCGCGCTCCTCGACGATCCGGCGCGCGAGGCTCGGGCCGACACCGGGCAGCCTGGAGATCTCCTCCGCGCTGGCGCGGTTGAGGTCGAGCGGGCGCGGGTCCGCGACCGGGGCGGGCGGGGGGGCGGTCGCGCGCGTCCGCGGTGACTGGACGGCGCTCGCCGGCGCGGGCTCGGGGTGGGCGGCCGCCCAGCGCGGCGCCGCGCGGGGGCGGGGAGCAGGCGGGATGGGGGGCGGCGGGTCCTCGCGGTCGAAGCGCTCGAGCCGCTCGGCCGCGTCGGGGAACCCCGCGCGCCACTCGCGCACGCCCAGGCCCGCAAGAAACACGGCGGCCAGCACGAGCAGGAGCTTCAGCTGCGGGCGCGGGTAAGTCACCTTGCGCCCAGCCTGCCACTTCCCCCTGCGCCCTTCTAGAGTGTCAGTTCGGATACAGCGAGGTCTGATGCGCTGACCGCGCGCGTCCGCCGCCCTTGCCCGAAAGGGCCATTGGACTAAGGTCCAATACGTAGACGGGATGCCGTCGGAGTAGATTGGGCAGGATAAAGGGATCGGTCGTCCGCGGCGAAGGCTCCGTGGGGAAAGGAATACCCGAGATGACCAGGTCGAAAACGCCACGCCACGTGGCAATCTTCAATTCGCGCCCCGACTTCATCGAGGCCCTTCGCGTGGCCCTTGAGGGCGATGGATTCACCACGGCCTGCGCCCACCTCGCCGATATCCAGAGCGGTACGCTGGATCTGCTCGCCTTCGTCCATCTCCACAAGCCCAAGCTGATCGTCTATGACTTGCCGCGCCCGTACGAAAGACACTGGAACTTTCTTCGGCTCCTGAAGGAGACCGACTCGCTCAAAGCGTCGACGTGGGTGCTCACGACCACCGACAAGAAGGCGCTCGAAGCGGCGGTGGGAGCGTCCGGCGTCGTCGAGATCATCTTCGGCGAGCCCTACGGCGTCGCGGACGTCGTTACCGCCGTACGCAAGAGGTTTCCAGCAAACCAACATCAAGGCTAGGGCCCGATGAATCAACGGCTCCCTTCGGTCCACGTGCTCGTCGTTGACGATTCACCCGAGATTCGCGAGGCGCTCACCACGATACTGGAGGGGGAGGGCGCCAGGGTGACGGCGGTCGGCACCGCCGAAGACGCCCTCGATCTCCTGGAGCAATCGCGACCGGATGTGCTTCTCAGCGACCTCGAGATGCCGAGGAAGGACGGCTACTGGCTCATCCGCCAGGTTCGCTCACTCGCGCCGGACCGGGGCGGCCTCACCCCCGCTGCCTGTCTCACCGGGCACACCGATCCGGAAGACCGGGCGCGCATCTTGGGGGCGGGGTTCCAGTACCACATCGCGAAGCCGGTCGACATGTCACGCCTGGTCGGCGTCGTGGGGATCTTGGCCCTCAAGCCGTAGGTTCTTGCGTCGCATCTTCACGCGGTCCGTGGGCATGGCCCGTCATCTCGTGGCCGAAGATCCAGCCGTCGTCGGGGAGGCGCAGCGGCGCGTCCCCGCGCCAGAAGTGGAGATCCGAGCCGCAGACGTTGGCATGGGTGACGCGGATCAGGACGCCTGCGGGCTCCACCTCGGGGATGGGCACCTCCCGGATCTCGAAGGGCTTGCCCGGGCCGAAGAAGAGCGCGGCTTTGGCGGCGGCCGGCATGCGTGGGCTCCTAGGAGCCTGTCGGAGAATTTCTCTCCGCCTGGGGTGAAAAGTCTGCTGTAGTGAGCGCATGAAAAACTCGGCGCGAGTCGAAACCGCGACGTTCGAGCAGACCCCGCTGATCAGCGGCGAGGCA
>Ga0326597_10004243_pt1 | contig 20209 bp, 17 predicted proteins | sample RVTome_12_FD_203789 | JGI IMG/M metagenome (GOLD analysis project Ga0326597, IMG submission 203789) | Soil microbial communities from uranium-contaminated site in the Upper Colorado River Basin, Wyoming, United States - RVT100D185 | ecosystem: Environmental > Terrestrial > Soil > Contaminated >...
CGGGGCGTGCCGTTGGGCAGGGCGCTGGAGAGGAACTCGGGGGCGATGGTCGTGCCCTCGAGCAGCCAGGTCGTGCCGCAGAGGCCGAAATCCAGGTCGTAGGACGTGCTGTAGATGCGGTACCACTTGAAGCGGGTCGGGTTCGTTGCGAAGGCGTTGTCGGCCCACTCGAGGTGGATCGCGCCGTTGAGCGAAATCGAGAACAGGCTCGACGGCCGGTCGAGCTGCAGCCGCTCGTCCACCGTGATCAGGTTGCTCCCGTCGCTCTCGTTGCCGTTGTCGTCCACGGCCGTCACGAAGTACTGCAGGTGCGGCACGCCGTTGTCGTGGAAGCTGTTCGACGTCGTCTCCCCGCGCAGCCCGAACGAACCGGAGCTCGACCCGCGGGAGTAGACGCGGTAGCTCGCCAGGTTGGCGTCGGGCACGTCGTCCCACACGAGCAGAATGCCCAGCGGCCGGTTGGGGTCGCCGCTCGGCTCGAGCTCGTAGGTCAGGTTGTCGGGGGTGGACGGTGTGGAGGTGAAGAGCGTCTCCTGGCAGGCGGCAGCCGCCAGGGCCAGGAGCAGCGCGGAGTATCGCAGGGCACGACGCATAGATGCATCCTCGGGACGGGGTCCGCTCCTCCCCCTAGGCACGCGCCGTGCCCAAGGGGAAATCACTGATTCACATGTGGTTACGGATTGCGGCTGGAGCCGAGGTGTCACCGTGAGAGGACAGCTTCCCCGATTCGCTCCCCTCCTAGGGCCGCGCGAAGGTTCGCTGGTCGTAGTCGAACTTGATGTCCGACTGATCGATCAGCGCGATGTTGAAGCTGAACGCGAAGTTGCCGTTCGCGCTCTTCGAGAACACGAAGCTGGCGCGCCAGCGGCGGAGATCGCGGTCGAAGCTGAGGACGTGGTCGGCGAACTGGCGCGTGTCGAAATCGTAGGAACTGTACCAGCTCGCCGTCCAGTGGGCCGTCGGGCTGAAGTTGAGCGACAGGGTCGCGAACTGCCGGCCGCCGGGGTTGCCGAAGAGCGCGGTGTCGGCGCGGCTGCGGTTGCTCGTATAGTTCACCCGCAGCGCAAACGCCCGCCCGCCGCCCATGGCGCCCAAGCGGCCCTGCGTGCGCCGAAACGCATCGGTCCGGGTCCCGGGCATGCCACCGACCGCCGCGGTGTCGGCGGCGGCCGCCGCTGGCGCGCGGCCCCTCGCGAAGCCGAGCAGCCCCCCGACGCCGCGCAGCGTCGCCGGGGTGATCGTGAACGAGGTCGACAGGCTCGTCAGGAAGGGATCGAACTTCGCGCTGTCGGTGCCCACCCGCCCGCGCCACAGGTCGTGCGTGATCTGCAGCTGGAACGGCAGCAGGTCGGACGCGATGGTGTTGCTGAGCGAGGGGGTCTGCCAACCGGTGCGGCCCGAGTCCTTGGCCTGCTCGAAGTTGTAGCTGATCCCGCTGGTATTGATGGAGATGAGGCGGAGCTTCCGCGGCTCGGACGTCGTATCGCCCGGGGCGGTTTTGAGCTTCGCCTCGAAGTTCTGGGACAGACCGAGCGTGATGGTCTGCTGCGGGTCGCTGCGCGCGTTCAGGGTCCGGCCGGTCGGGTCGAGGGCGCGGGCATACGCCTCGGGCACCTTGGCGCCGGGGGCGTACTGGTAGCTGATGAGCGGGGAGACGGAGTGCCGGATGCGCGCCAACGGTCCGACGCCCGGGAAGAACCCGAAGAACGTCGGCGACATGCTCGCGGTGAAGGCCAGCCGTTTGCCTTGCCGGACGAACTCGCCGCCCGAGAACTGATTGCGCAACATGAACGGTCCCGCGCTCGTCGCATTGAGGATCGCGATGCCAGGCTGGAGCTTCCACGTCCCCGTGAGGAGCGACGGCAGGTTGATGCTCGTCTGCCAGTCTACGTCGGTGCGGAACGTCTGCGCGTACAGCGCGCGCCGGACGCCGCCCGGCACGGTGGCATCGGGAATGAGGAACTCCTGGCGCCGGTTGCTGACGACGTCGCGCACGGAGAGGCTGTTGCCCCAGTTCCAGCGCCCGATGCGCAGCGGCGTCTGGATGCTGATGCTGGTGGTGCGCTCGTCGGCGAAGAGCGACACGGTATCCACCGCGGCGCCGCCCGGCAGCCCGGGCACGAACAGCCTGCCCGCGGCGGTGTGAAACGTCTGGGTGTTGCTGAAGGAGAATCCCGGAGACCACGTGATCGCCGACCCGATGTTGACGGCCGCCGGGGTGAGCCGGATTTCGGGGAAGGACTGGCTGACCTGGTCGGTCGACAGCTCCTGGCTGCGGCTGCCGCCGACGCTCAGCGTGCCCCAGGAAAACCGTTTGTCGAAACTCGCCCGCGACCCGATCCGCGCCGTCGCCTGGTAGGGGTCGAGGCTGTTGCGCGACACGAGGGCCGCGCTGGTGGCGTAGTCGACGCTCGCGTTGAACCGCGTCCGGGCGTCGAAGGTCTGGTTGTGGAACCAGGAAATGCGGCTGGCGTGCGCGTTCCGGTCCAGCTCCGTCGTGCGCGTGTAGGAGATGCCGCCCTGGACGAAGCGATCGAGCCACTTGTATTGCGTCTGGCCGCGGAACGAGACGCTCCGGCCCGCGAACCAATCGGCCGAGAACAGCAGATCCACGTAGTTGCTGATCGCGAAGTAGTAGCCGAAGTCCGTGATGTGGCGTTGGTACCCGCGGGTGGGACGGACGAGATCGTTCAGGCCGAAGCGGGGGACGAGAATGCCGCTGTGGCGGCCGGAGCGGATATCCTGGAAAATGAACGGCAACCAGACGACCGGGACGTCGCGGACGTAAAGCACGACGGGGCGCGCGACCATGGTGGTCTTGTTGAGCCACTTCACCTGGCCGGCGGAGAAATGGTAGTCCGGGACCGGTTGGTCGTCGGAGGTGAATTCGGCATGTGAGCCGTACACGCGGGTCGAGCCTGAATCGACCGCCAGATTGCCGCGGGTGTACCAGGTCGCGCCGCCCTGCTGGAAATCCGTGAGCGCGTCGCGCACCGTGCCGCGCCGGATGCACGTGTCGTAGCGCATGCCCTCGCCCACCAGCACGGTCCCCTGGTCGAAAAGGCGCGGATTTCCTTCCGCGTCGAGCCGGCAGCTCGCCTCGTGGTAGCGGATCGAGTCCGCCTCCACCTGGGTGCCGTCCCGGTCCACGAACGCCTCGTGGCGCAGGAAGATCGTCTGGCTGTCGCCCTCGACCACGAGGGTGTCGGCGACGTAGCGGGTGATGCGGTAGCCTGTGAGCTTGAGCAGGGAATCGATCACCGGATCGGACTTGGGGAAGCTGCGGACCGGCCCGGTGGGGAGGCCGAGCTTGCGGGCGGTCGCCGTGTCCACGGTCCGCCCGGTCACCGGCTGGCCCGCCCGCTTCGCGCTGTCGGGCGGCGGAGTGCCCTGCGCCTGCGCCGCCCTGGCTCCCCCCCCCCCCCCCCCAGCCCCGAGGAGGAACAGCACGGCCAGCGCGGCGGCGGCGCGGCGGGCGCGGCGGGCGCGGCGGCGGCTCGCCACCCAGGCGCACCAGATGCTGATCTCATACAGCAGGGTGAGCGGCACGAGCATCATCACCATCGAGACGGCGTCGGGCGGGGTGAGCAGCGCCGCGAGGAAGGCGGACACGACGAACGCATAGCGGCGTTGGCGCGACAGGAACTGGGGCGTGACGAGCCCCAGCGCCGCCAGGATCGTCACCACGAGCGGCAGCTCCGTGACCACGCCGAACGCCAGGATGAAGGGCACGGCGAATCCGAAGTAGCGGTCGATCGTGATGATGGGCGCGAGGTCGTTACGCGTGAAGCTGAACAGCACGTTGAGGGCGGCGGGGAGCGCCCACAGGTACGCAGCGGCGGCGCCGAGCCCGAACAGCACCACGCCGACGGCGAGGGCCGGGATGATCATCCCCTTTTCGCGGTCGTACAGCGCCGGCGCGAGGAACGCCCAGATCTGGTAGACCACCACCGGCGAGGCCAGCAGGCAGCCGACGGCGAACGCGACCTTGAGCGTCAACATGAACGGCTCGGTCGGGCTCGTGAACGCCAGGCGGCCCCCCGGCAGGAACGGGGCGATCGGCCGCTTGAGGATACTGATGATGTCGATGCGGTCCATCAGGAAATAGCCGACGGCGGTGCCGATCGCGATCGCTAGCAAACTCCACAGGATGCGCCACCGCAGCTCCTCGAGGTGATCGAGGAACGGCATCTCGCCGCGGGGAGGAGCGTCAGGCACGGGGGACGCCGGGGGGGAGGGGGGGGGGCCGGCTAGGGCCGCAGGCGTTGCTGATTCTGGCGCGCGAGATCGGCCTCGGGGGAGCGCGCGTAGCCGGCGATCACCCGGGCGTAGTACGTCCGGGCCGCCGCTTTGTCGCCCCGCTGCTCGGCGAGGAGGCCCAGCTTGTAGAGGGCCGACGGCGCCCGCGGCGAGTTCGGGTAGGTCTTCACGACTTGGTCATACACTGCCGCGGCCGAATCGGGGGATTCCCTTTCGAAACTCTCGCCGACGTAGAACAGCGCGTCGGTGGCCCGTTCGTGCGTGGGAAAGACGCGGAGGAATTCCCGGAAGCCGAGCCGGGCGGTCGAGACGCTGCCGCGCCGGTACTGCTGCAGCGAGAGATCGTACATCTGGTCGGGACCGGGGCCCGCCGGGTTTCCCGACGGCCCCACCGGCGCGCCGCCCGCTGGGACCGCCGGATCGGGCTGCTGCGCGCGCGCTTCGATCCGGGTGCGCAGCTCGCTCAGCCGCTGCTGGCTCTGGCCGGTCAGCTCCTGCACCGCCACGAGCTGCTGTTGCACCGCGACGAGCTCGGTGCGCACGTCACCGCGCAACTGGACCAGGTAGGCCTGCTGCGCGGCGATGGCCTGTTGCACGGCGCGGACGGCGGCCAGGATGGAATCCCGCTCCGCCGCCCGCGTCGCATCGCTGTTGGCGAGGTCGGCCTGGAGGGCCTGGACCTGGAGCTCGACTTTCCGGACGTCCCCTTTCAGGGCGCACCCGGCGACGAGCCCCAGCGCCAAGACCAGCGACTTACGGCTGGAGGAGTGAGTCGCCGCCACCGATGATCTCGAACTCGTCCCGGCGGTTCTGCGACCAGGCGCCCTCGTCGTGACCATCCACGAGCGGCCGCTCCTCGCCCCAGGATTGCGTCTCGATGCGGCTGCCGTCGATCCCGTGGCTCACGAGGTATTGCTTGGCGGCCTGGGCGCGGCGGTTGCCGAGCGCCAGGTTGTACTCGTCCGAACCGCGCTCGTCGCAGTGGCCGCCGATCCGGATCCGCAGATTCGGGTTGGCCTGCAGGATCGCGACCTTCTGGTCGAGCGTGCCAGCGTCGTCGGGGCGGATGTTCGACTTGTCGAAGTCGAAATGGATCATCGCGGCCACCATGCTGCGGACCGCCTCGGTGGTGCGGCCGAGCGCGGCCAACGAATCGGCCTCACGCTGACGCGCCGCACGTTCCGCCTCTTCCCGTGCCCGGCGGTCCGCCTCGGCCGCGGAATCCGCCCGGGCCCGCTCGGCCGCCAAGATCGAATCGGCATTCGGCGTCGGCGCGGTCTGCGGCGGCGCTTTGGGGCCGCAGGCGCCCGCCACGACGGCGGCGCCCAGGCCGATCACGAAGAGCAACGATACCGGTTTCATCTATAAGCTCCCATCAGGGGGTGGAAGAGGTAGCCTCCGGAAGCCGTGGAGACCAGGCCGGCAGCCGCGCGCCGCTCTGCTGCAGCAGGGGGCGGATCCGACCGGTGTCGAGATCGATGATCCATAACTGGCGGTACCCCGAGCGGTCCGACACGAACGCCAGGTGCCGGCTGTCCGGCGCCCAGGTCGGATCTTCATTGCGCCCTACCGAGGTGAGCTGCCGGACCGTGCGGGTCCGCACGTCCAGCACGAACACCTGGAGCGTGCCCGCCACGTCCCGGTGAAACGCCACCGACTGCCCATCGGGCGACCACTCCGGCGCGTTGGACGAACCGGTGACGCCATAATCGAACGGCGCGAACAGCTGCCGGTCCGTCCCGTCCGCCGCCATCACGTAAATCTGCGGCAGCCCCGGCTTCGTCGACACGAAGGCGATCCGCTGCCCGTCGGGGCTGAACGTTGGGGACAAGTTGTCAGAAAAACCCCCCACGGTCAAGCGCCGTAAGCAACAGTTGTCCTTCACGTTAATCGTGTAGAGATCGGTGCCTTCCTCGGTTGCGCGGCTGAAGGCGAGCGTCTGGCCATCGGGCGAGAACGCGGGCGTGAAGTCGAGCGCGGTTCCGGTCGTCGCCACCGGCGTGCGCTGCCCCGTCGCCATCCCCTGCACGAACAACTGGCCCCGCCCCGCCTGGAATTCCATGTACGCAAAGCGCCGACCGTCGGACGCCCACGCCGGCGACATCGCCTGGCGGTCGCTCGCCGACACGAGCTTCTGCTCCGCGCCGTCCTGGTCGATCTGATACACCTTGCCGTCCTTCACGAACAACACGCGTGTCGCCGCGATCCCCGCGGTCCCGAGCGCCGCCTGCAGCACCTGATCGGCGAGGCGATGCACCGCCTGGCGGAAGGCGGGGTCGGCCGGCGCCGGCAGGCGGGCGCGGATCGTCCGGCGCACACCGCCCGCGGCGATGTCGTGGAGCGTGACGACCGTCGTATCCCCCGTGGGCGTCAGGTCGAGCGCGAAGTCGGCGCCGAGCGCCTGATAGAGCGGGTAGTTGAGCGTGGTCGCCTGCGCGCCGCCGCCCGCCGCGGGGCGGGCCTGGCCGCGAGCCCGTGGCGTGGGGGTGGGGGTGACCGATCCGGGCGTGGCGAGACGGATCGAATCGCCGCCGGGGAGGGTGATGACTTCGAAGCGGTCGCTGTAGTCCAGGTCGCGGGCGACGATCGCGCGCGCCGAGTCGAGTCCGCCGCCCGGCCGCGGCAGCAGCACGAATCCGGGTCGCACGCCGGGCCGGTAGATGATCCCGATGCGCACGCCGCGGTCGATGGCGGAGGTATCCTGCGAGAACAGACGGGCAGATGGATAGGCGGGTAGCAGCAACGCCACCAGCAGCGCGCGCCTCACTGGCGCTGCCCCGAGAAATAGAACCGCACGAACAGCACGTCGGCCGTCCAGCCATCGGGCAACGCGCCGAAGGCCTTGAAGCGGCCCGCCTCCTCCACCGCACCCTGCGCCTCCAGATCGAACGCGAAGTTGCCGGAGCGCCGGATGAACTGCAGGGAGGTGACCGACCCATCGCGATGCACGAAGAACGAAACCTCCGCTTCGAGTGGCGTGCTCTGGCCGGGGCGTTGCCAGCGCCGCAGCACCTGCGACACGATGTTCTGCAGGTACTCCGGGAACGGGAACTCTACCCCTTCGGTGCTAACCGTGGCCACGTCGCTGCCGGTGGAGGGACGCTCCCCCGGGAGGGGCTGGTTCGGGGCCGTCGTGCGCGGCGCCGCCTCGCGGCGCGTGACGTCCTGCGTGGGCGGCGGTGCCGCGCGCGACACGGTGCTGCGCGGTGGCGGCTTCGCCGCGGGCACCGGCGCCGGCTTCTCCTCGGCGGGCCGCTCGAACGCCTCGGGCGCCCTCCGCGTCTCCTGGTCCGTGGCGGGCGCCGCCACCAGCCGCACCGTGTAGGTGGGCGGCAGCGGCGTGCGGGCCGCAGGCCCGGCGACGAGCAGGGCGACGGCCACGCCGTGCACGGCGATCGTTCCCGCGACGCCGAAGCCCCGGCCGGTCACGGACCTACTATCTCCGGCTCGGCCACGAGTCCCACATCCTGGATGCCCGCCGCGCGGATCACCGCCAGCACCTGCACGACGCTGGCGTAGGCCACGCGACCGTCGGCCCGCAGATACACTCCCGAGGGACGTTTGGTTCGCACGAACGCGGGGAAGGTCGCGCGGAAATCGTCGTAGGAGAGGCCGGCCTGATCGAGGAAGATGCGGCCCTCGCGGTCGAGCGTGACGATGAGTCCCTCCTTCGGCTCGAGCGGGCGCGCCTGGGCGCGGGGCAGCCGCACGTCCACACCACCCTGCATGATCGGGGCGGTGATCATGAAAATGATCAACAACACGAATGCCACATCGACGAGCGACGTGACGTTGATGTCGGCGTTCAGAGGCAGCTCACCGTGGCCGCGCAACCCTCCGCCGGCGCCACCCAGGAGGCCGGCCATTAGAGCCGCCCTTCGCGGGCCAGCGTCGCGATGATTTCCTGCGCGAAGCCCTCGAGCTCGCCCGCGAACAGGCCGAGCCGGTTGACGAAAATGTTGTAGGCGATGACGGCGGGGACGGCGACAGAGAGGCCGGCGACCGTCGTGACCAGGGCTTCGGCGACGCCGGGCGCGATGGCGGAGATGTTCCCCGACCCGCCGACCGCGATGCCGATGAACGCGTCCATCACGCCGAGCACCGTGCCGAGCAACCCGAGCAATGGACTCACGGAGCCGAAGGTCGCGAGCCAGGGAATGAAGCGCGCGGCCGCGTCCCGCTCGGCCGCGACCTCCTTGGCGAGCACCATCCGCAGGGCCTCGAGCTGCGTCGTGGTCAGGGCGGTCTCCAGGGCGGCGGTGCCTCCGCCCCCCGCAGCCGCCGGCTTCAAGCCGCCGGGTTTCAGCTCGGAGAAGAAATGAATGCCCTCGCGCAGCAGCCGGTTGTACGGCGAGGGCGGCAGGCGCATCGCCGCGTGATAGGCGTCCTCGAGACGCGGGGCCTTCTCCACCTCGGACAAGAAGCGGTCCCCCAACCCGCGCATGCGGCGGAACTGCCACCACTTGAGCACGATGAAGTACCACGAGACGACCGAGAAGACCGCGAGCACGGCGAGGACGAACTGCGTCTCGCGGCTCGAGGTGAGGACCAACTCCCACGGCGTGGTGGGCACCGCCCGTCCGACCTGTAGCAGCACGCTTGCCTCCACGGAGTCAGCTCCTGTACCCGCCCGGGTGCGCACGGTGCCAGCGCCACGCGCTCTCGAGAATCTCTTCCAGGCCGGAACGGCGGGGGCGCCAGCCGAGCACCGCCGCCGCGCGCTGCGCCGCCGCCACGAGCGCGGGGGGATCGCCCGGGCGGCGCGGCCGGTCGGCGGCGGGGATCGGGTGCCCGGTGACGCGCCGGGCCGCCTGCACCACCTCCCGGACCGAGTGGCCGGCGCCGCTGCCCAGGTTCAGCGCGACGGCGCCGCCCGGCGGCAAGTCGAGGGCGCGGATGTGGGCATCGGCGATGTCGTCCACGTGGATGTAGTCGCGCACCGCCGTGCCGTCGGCGGTGGAGTAGTCGGTGCCGTACACATCCACCGCCGGTCGCCGCCCGAGCGCCACGCCCAGCACGTTCGGGATGAGGTGGGTCTCGGGCTCGTGATCCTCACCGCAGCGGTCCGTCGCGCCGGCCGCGTTGAAGTAGCGCAGGCTCACCGACCCGAGCCTGTGGCGGCCGGCGTACTCCTCCAGCACCCGCTCGAAGTCGCGTTTCGTTTCACCGTAGGGGTTCACCGGCTGTTGCGGCGCGTCCTCGCCGATGGGCGTGCGCGCCGGATGGCCGTACACGGCGCACGAGGATGAGAAGACGAACCGCCGCACCCCGGCGGCGACCGCCGCATCGAGCAAGACACGCGCCGCGGCAACGTTATTGGCCCGGTATTTCTCCGGGTGCGCCACCGATTCCGCCACGAGGGCGAACGCCGCCAGATGGACGACCGCGTCCACCGGCCGGCGCGCGAGCAGCGCCTCGACCGCCGCGCGGTCGCCAATGCCGCCTTCGATGAACTCGGCGTCCTCCGCCACGGCGGCGCGGTGCCCGGTGCTCAGGTCGTCGAGTACGACGACACGGCAGGCGCGGGCCAGGAGCTGCTCCACGACGACGCTGCCGATGTAGCCCGCCCCCCCGGTGACGAGGACGCGGAGGGTCATCCCGGGGACCCTCCCCCCAACCCGAAGAGGCGCCGCAGCGCCTCGAGCAGGCCGTAGCCGCGCCCCTCGTCGGCGGCTGCCTTGAGGGCCACCGTGGGCTGGTGCAGAAACTTGTTGAGCAGCGCCTGGCTGAACTGCTCTACGCGGGCGCGGTCCTCGGGCGCGAGGTGGCCGAGGTGGCGCAACGCGCGCTCGAGCTCGGCCATGCGCAGCGCCTCCATGCGACCCCGGAACTCCTTGATCAGCGGAACGACGCCCAGGCCGCCGTACCAGGCCCAGAAGAGATCGGTTTCCGCCTCCACGATGCGCTCGGCGGCGGGAACCTCCTCGCGCCGGCGGGCGGTGGCCTGCGCCGCGACGGTCTGCAGGTCGTCCACGTCGTACAGGAAGACGTTCTCGAGCTGGGCGATGGCCGGGTCCACGTCGCGGGGCACCGCCAGATCGAGAATGCACAGGGGCCGGCCGCGCCGCCCGCCGATCACCGCGCCCACCCGCTCCCACGTCACCACGGCGTGCGGGGCGGCGGTGGAGCAGAGGGCGATGTCGGTGGTGCCGAAGTGGGGCCACGCCTCGTCGAGCGTCAGGGCGCGCGCTCCCAGCCGCTCGGCGATGGTCCGGGCGCGCTCGTGGGTGCGGTTCGCGACCAGGGTGACGTGCACGCCCTCGTCGGTCAGGCACGTGGCGGCCAGCTCGGCCATGTCCCCCGCCCCGAGGATGAGCGCCGTGCGGCCGGCCAGGTCGCCGAAGATCTTGCCGGCCACTGCGACGGCGGCCGACGCCGCCGACGCGGTCCCCGTCCCGAGCCCCGTCTCGGTGCGGATCCGGGCGCCCACGTGGAGGGCGGTCTGGAACAGCCGGTGCAGCACCGGTCCCGCCTGCGCGCGTGACACCTCCCAGGCGTCGCGCACCTGTCCCTGGATCTGCGATTCGCCGAGGATCATGGAATCGAGCCCGGACGAGACGCGGTAGAGGTGGCGCACGGCCTCGCGGTCGCGCACGATGTAGCCGTACTCTCGCGCGGCGCCGCCGCCGTCCAGCCGCTCGCCCAGCAGATCCCACACCACGTCCGTCACCTGCTCCTCGTCGGCGACGAGGTAGAACTCGGTCCGGTTGCAGGTCGAGAGCAGCACGCCGCCGGCCGCGCCCGCGGCCAACACCCGCGCCAGGGCGCCCGGCACTTCATGCGCGCCGTGGGCGAAGCGCTCGCGCACCTCGAGCGGCGCCGTGCGGTGGTTGACACCCAGGACTTTGATCGCCATTCCGTTCGGCCCGCTCACAGGAATCGTTCCGCGCCCGGCTGGGCGAGCTTGAGCGCCAGGTAGACGAGGAGCACCGCCGAGAACCCCGCGATGCTCGCGAACGCGGCGCGGCGCCCGCCCCAGTGGCGCACCAGCCGCACCCATGTGGCCCACCCGACCACCACCCACGTGAACAGCCCCCACACGATCTGGGCCTTGCCGACGTGGAGGCCGCCGGCGAAGCGCGCGGCGTATCCGAGCGCGAGCAGCACGCCCAACGTGAGCGCCGGAAACCCGGCGACGAGCGCGAAGCGGTTGAGGCGGTCCAGCCGATCGAGCGGCGGAAACAGCTGGAATACCTGGCCAAAGCGCCGGGCCTTGAGCTCGCGGAACTGCAGCAGGTAGAGCGCCGCGGCGATGAACGCCAGCGCCAGCAACGCCAGGCCCAGCACGCTGAGCGCGACGTGCAAGATAAGCCAGAGGTTGCGGCCGGCGGAGGGCTCGGCGCCCGGCGCGAGGCCGATCAGGAGGGCGAGACCCACGAGCCCGGTGGCGAGCGGGCCCGTGAAGAAGGCCACGGCCGAGCCGCGGACGAGCCGCTCGCTTGCGAGCTGCAACAGCACGAGGCAGAGCGCGAGCATCGACAGCGCCGGGGCGAGCCCGACGAGCGTCAGCTGGGAGACCCCCACGACGTGCACGGCGGCGCCGGCGCAGGGGAGCGCGATCGTCAGGGGCCGCGGTGACGCGGGCAGCCCCACGAACGGCGCCAGCGTGAGCGCCGTGGCCAGTCCGTACAGCGCCAGGGCGACGAAATGCAGGGTGAGGATCACGGCACGTACGCGCCGGGCCCGCCGCGGTGGGCCCGGCCGCGGGTCAGGAGGGCATCTTCTTGATCAGCCGCACCGGAAGACCGGGCGTGAGGCCCGGGTGCATGATCTGCAGCAGGAGCCCCGTGGCGGAACGCTCGCGGGTGTGCACGATCATCATGACGGCGCGCACGTCTTCGGATGCCGACCCCGGCAGGCCCGCCGCGGGAGCGAACGCCTCGAACACGTCGCCCGGCACGACACCGTCGGCGCGGCCCTTGTCGATGAAGAAGAACTGCTGCGCGCCGGCGATCGACCGCTCGTCGCGGCTCGCGATCAGCCGCCCCGCGAGGCCCTGCTCGACGGGCGTGGGCCGCACTTCCCCCGGATTCTTGAACGGTTCGAGCGGCAGCGACAGGTGGCCGTTGCGGATGCGGCCGAACTGGGTGATCACCCGGGCCAGCACCTGCTGCTCCTCCACCGACGTCACCCGCGCGATGCCGAGCGGGACGACCACGTCGCCCCAGGTTCCGGACTCGATCGCCCGGTCGATGCGCGCGATGAGCAAGGAATCGCCGACGTGATACGAGGCGCGCCGCGGCGGCTTGATCGCGATCTCGTCGTACGTCATCGCGGTGCTGCGGTCCGACAGGCGGTAGATCGCCGGCGGGGCCGTCACGCCGAGCACCGTGCCCCAGGGCAGGGGCTCGTTCTCGGTGAGGAAGCCCCCCGCGTAGAACTCGCCCGGGCGCAGCGGCCGGTACGGTTGGTGCGTGTACGCGCGCAGCACGTCCTGCACCCGCTGCTGGTTCGTGCGGCGCCGGTCGAACATCGTCTCGTACGACTCGGCCACGGGCTCGGGGGGCGGCGGCTCGATCACGAACGCCTGCATCGTGTCCGCCGGCATCGCCGCGATCGTGTCGCCCGGCTGGGCGCGCACCGTGTCGGCCGCCGCAGCGCTCGTATCCTGCGGCACGGCCACGACCGTGTCGCCGCCCTGCGCCACCGTGGTGGCCAGGGGCGCGAGGGCGAGCACCTCGCCCGGATAGATCCAGTGCGGGTCCTCGACGACGTTGGTGTTGAGACGGTAGATCTCCGGCCACAGCAGCGGGTCGGCGAAGTACATCTGGGCGATCGACCAGAGCGTTTCGCCCCGGGAGACGGTGTGGGTGGCGGGAAGCTGCCCCATGGCGGCGGGGGCCGCCTGCGTGGTGTCCTGCGCCGGCAGGAGCGTCCACGCGAGCGGCACCGCCGCCAGGGCCAGCAGCGCCGCGCGGCTAGAACGGCAGATCGTCGGCCTCCTCATCCAGCGCCTCCGGGAACGCTTCGAGCGACTCCGCTGCCTTGCCCTCCGGGGCTGCCCGGGCGGCGACCTTCGCACCTTCGCCGCCACCGCCGCCCTTGGGCGACAGCATGATCAGTTCGCGCGCGATGATCTCGGTGACGTAGCGCGTTTGCTTCTCGCGGTCTTCCCAGGTGCGGTACTCGACCCGCCCCTCGATATAGACCTTATCGCCCTTCTTGAGGTACTTCTCGGCGATGTCCGCCAGCCCGGATCCCTTGTTGTTCCAGCAGATGACCCGGTGCCACTCGGTCTTCTCCTGCTTGTCCCCGCTCTGCCCCGTCCACTGCCGGCTGGTCGCCACCGACAGCGTGGCCACCCGGGACCCGTTGTTCGTGCTGCGCACCTCGGGATCGGCCCCCAGATTCCCGATGATCATGACTTTGTTGAGACTGCGGCTCACAACGACCTCCGACGATAACGCGGGTTGGGGGCCCAAGGATGCCCCACAGTATATGAATCGCAAGTTATTCTGTCAATCAAAGATACGCCACTTGTAGCGAAGTTACGCATCACCTCCATCTGCAAGAATGGCAGCTCGCAACACGATCGCATCCTCGGCCGGACGCCGGTAGTAGGCGGGCCGACGCCCTACCTCCTCGAAGCCGAGGGCGGCGTACAACGCGCGCGCGGCGGCGTTCGACTCGCGCACTTCCAGGAAGATGCTCCGCGCGCCGTGGCCGGCGAGGGTCCTAAGCGCCCGTTCGACCAGCGCGCGCCCGATGCCGTGGCGATGCCGCGCCGGCGTGACGGCGAGGTTCAAGATCTCGCCCTCGTCGGCGGCATGCTGCGCGACGAGATACCCGACGACGCCGCCGGGCGCCTCCGCGACGAAAAACACCACGTCCGACGCCAGGCACTCGCGGAAGTCGCGCGCCGACCACGGATCGGTGAAGGCCGCCGCCTCGATCGCCTGGACGGCCGGCACGTCGGCCGCCTCAGCGGGACGAATACGGCAGCGGCCGGCCGTGGCGGGCCTCCCATTTGGCTTGCGCTTCAGCGGGCCGGCCGTACACCGGCTCGGCGGCGGCTGGGTCGGGGAGCGAACGGATCGCGCCGTCGCCCCCGGCCAGCGTGAGGAGCGAGCTCGCGACCGGCGGGACGCCCTCGAGGCTCAAGGGGGGCCGGCCGGTCCAGGCGACGACCTCCTCCGCGTACCGCACGGCGCCATCGCCGACGGCGACGAGGGGCCGGACGGGGGCGACCCGCGCCAGCGCGCCGAGGGTGAAGAGCCCGGGCGCCACCAGCGTTTCCACCCGGCCGGGCGGGAAGGCGTACACGGCTCCGAAGACCTGGCCGCGCAAGGCGTCGAAGCACGCCGCCACCGGCCCCACCTCGCCCCTGGCGGCGGCGTGGGCGGCCGCCATGAGCGACGGCACCGCGCGCACCGGGACTCCGCCGTCCTGGGCGAGACCCTTGGCCGCCGCCCAGCCGATGCGGAGTCCGGTGAAGCTCCCCGGCCCGTCACCCACGATCAGGGCCCCGAGATCGCGCACGCGGACGCCCGCGAGGGTGAGCACCTGGTCGATGAGCGGCACGATCTGGGCGGCGTGCTGCCGGGCGCCTCGGACCGAACGCACCGCGCGCACCCGTTCGGGAGATCCGAGCGCGACGCTCGCGATCTCGGTGGCCGTGTCGATAGCCAACCAGGGCCCGGTCACGCGTCCTCCACGACGATCCGGATCGCGGGGTCAGCATCGTGCGCCAGGCGGAAGTGGCGGTCGAGCGGCGGCAGCCAGGGGCCCGCGCGCTCGGGCCACTCGATGAGGATGATGGCCCCCTCGCGGACCATGTCCTCGAAGCCCAGGTCCCGGGCCTCGTCGGGGTGCTTCAGGCGGTAGCAGTCCACGTGGTAGACGGGCGCAGGTCCGGCCTCGTAGTGATGCACCAGGGCGTAGGTCGGGCTCGTCGCGAGGGCGCGGGCGCCGAGGCCGCGGCAGATGGCCTGCACGAGGGTGGTCTTCCCGGTACCCATCTCTCCCGACAGGCCGATCACGGCGGGTGCCGCGAGTCGGGACCCGAGGGTCTCACCGAACCGGCTGAGCTCGTCCGCGGAGAGGCGCATCGGCCTTGAGCTCGAGGACCTGGTCGCGCAGCACGGCCGCCAGCTCGAAATCGAGCTCTTCGGCGGCGGTCTGCATCTGCTGCTCCAGCAGCCGGATGAGCGCTTCCCGCTCCGCTGCGTCGGCGGGGCGGCGGACGCCTGCGGGAGCGGGCTTGGCGGTGCGCGCGTCGGCGAAGCGGGTGACGAAGCGGATGTCGCCCACCGACTTGACGATGGACCGGGGCGTGACGCCGTGCTCGACGTTGTGGGCGAGCTGGGTGGCGCGGCGCCGGTTCATCTCGCCCAGCGCCCGCTCCATCGAGCCGGTCACACGGTCGGCGTACAGGATCGCCCGGCCGCCCAAGTGGCGGGCCGCGCGACCCACCGTCTGGATGAGCGAGCGATCGGAGCGGAGGAACCCCTCCTGGTCGGCGTCGAGGATGGCGACGAGCGACACCTCGGGCAGATCGAGCCCCTCGCGCAGCAGGTTGATGCCGACCAGGACGTCGAACTCGCCGAGCCGCAGGCCCCGAATGATCTCGACGCGCTCGATGGCGTCGATCTCGGAGTGGAGGTAGCGGACGCGGACGCCGTGCTGCTGGAGGTAGTCAGTGAGATCCTCGGCCATGCGCTTGGTGAGGGTCGTGACGAGGACCCGCTCGTTCTTCTTCTCACGCTGGCGGATCTCGTGCAACAGGTCGTCGACCTGCCCCGCCACGGGCCGGACCAGCACCTCGGGGTCCACGAGGCCGGTGGGCCGGATGATCTGCTCCACCACCACGCCGCCCGAGAGCCGCAGCTCCTCCTCGCCGGGCGTGGCGGAGGTGAAGAGGATGCGCGGGACGAGGTGCATGAACTCGCTGTACTTGAGCGGCCGGTTGTCGAGCGCCGAGGGAAGCCTGAACCCGTAATCGACGAGGGTCTGCTTGCGGGAGCGGTCGCCCTCGTACATCGCGCCAAGCTGGGGCAGCGATTGGTGCGACTCGTCGAGAATGCAGAGGTAGTTGGCCGGAAAATAGTCGAGGAGGCACGCGGCCCGCTCGCCCGGCGCGCGCCCGGTGAGGTGGCGCGAGTAGTTCTCGATGCCGGCGCAGCGCCCCACCTCGAGCAGCATGTCGACGTCGAAGTTGGTGCGGGACTCGAGCCGCTGCGCCTCCACCAGCTTGTTCTGCGCCCGGAGCTCGATCAGCCGGTCCTTCAGCTCGGCGCGGATCGCGCTCACCGCGCGCTCGATAGTCGCCCGCTGGGTCACGAAGTGCGTGGCGGGATAGATCGCGCAGCGGTCGAGCAGCGCGATCACATTGCCGGTCAGCGGGTCGATCTTGGCGATGCGCTCGATCTCGTCGCCCCACAGCTCGATGCGCACCGCCTGCTCGTCGTAGGCGGGGAAGATCTCGACCGTGTCGCCGCGGACGCGGAACGTGCCGCGCTCGAACGCCGCGTCGTTGCGCTGGTACTGGATGCCGACCAGGTCGGCGAGCAACGCGTCGCGGCCTCGGGGTTCACCGGTCCGCGCCGTGACGAGGAGCCGGCGGTACGCCTCCGGATCGCCCAGGCCGTAAATCGCCGAGACGCTCGCCACGATGATCACGTCGTCGCGCTCCATCAGGCTCGACGTGGCCCGCAGCCGCAGGCGGTCGATGTCGTCATTGATGGAGGAGTCCTTGGCGATGTAGGTGTCGGTCGCCGGGACGTACGCCTCGGGCTGGTAGTAGTCGTAGTACGAAATGAAGAACTCGACGGCGTTCTTGGGGAAGAACGCCTTCAACTCGCCGTACAGCTGGGCGGCCAGGGTCTTGTTGTGGGACAGGACGATGGTGGGCCGGCCGAGCCGCGCGATCAGGTGGGCCATCGTCATCGTCTTGCCGGAGCCGGTGACGCCGAGCAGCGTCTGGTAGCGATCGCCGCGCGCGAGGCCGGCGCTCAGCTCCGCGATCGCGCGCGGCTGGTCTCCCGCCGGCTGGTAGGGGGAGACGAGATCGAAAGGCATGACGGAAAGTTAACCGGGCGAGAGCTCGTCGTGGCCGCCCGCATCGCGGCGGGAGATCTCGGTCACGCCCTTCACCTTCCGCACCGCCCGCAGCACTTTGTGCAGGTGGCTGTGGTTTTCCACCTCGACCAGTACTGATCCGAACACGGCGCCGTCCTTCGAGGCCAGCTCGGCGCTCCGGATGTTGGTCCCGGTCCCGCTGATCGCCTCGCAGATGTCGGCGTAGAGCCCGCGCCGGTCTTCCCCGTTGACCGCGAGCCGCACGACGAAGACCTCCCCGTCCATCTCTTGCCAGTCGATCTCCACGCGCCGCTCGGCCTCCGCCGAGAGGGTCAGGAGGTTCGGGCAGTCGCTGCGGTGGATGGAGATGCCGCGCCCCTGCGTGACGTAACCCACCACCGGATCACCCGGCACGGGCTGGCAGCACTGGGCGTACCGCACCATCAGACCGTCCACGCCCTGGATCTTGATGCCCCGTCCCAGCCGCAGCCGCTCCATCACGCGCCCGAAGGCGGTGGGTCGCGGCGGGTGGAGCTCGTCGACCGGGAGGTCGGGGTAGACCGCCCGCATCACCTGGCCGATTGGGGTATCGCCACGCCCGACGGCAGCCTGCAGCTGCTCGGCGGTCCCGACCGAGAGGGTGACGGCGGCCTGGGCGAGCTGCTCGTCGGTGGGCGCGGCGAGCCGGCGGCGGCGCACTTCGCGCGCCAGGATCTCACGCCCCAGCGCGACGCTGCGCTCGTGCTCCTCCTGTTTGACCCACTGACGGATCTTGTGACGCGCGCGGCCGGTCTGCACGTGCGCCAGCCAGTCGCGCGAGGGGCGCGCGTGCGCGCTCGTGATGATCTCGACGGTGTCGCCGTTCTTGAGCGCGCGGTGCAGCGGCGCGATGCGGCCGTTCACGCGGGCGCCCTGGGTGCGCTGGCCGACCTCCGTGTGGACGGTGAAGGCGAAGTCGAGCGGCGTCGCGCCCTTGGGGAGGCGCTTCACGTCGCCGCGCGGCGTGAACACGAAGATCTCGTCCTGGTACAGGTCGATCTTCAGGAACTCGAGGAACTCTTCGGGGGAGTGCGCGTCCTGCTGCAGCTCGATGAGCTGGCGGAACCACGAGAGATGGCGGTCCAGCTCGTCGGCGCCCTTGCCGCCCTCCTTGTAGAGCCAATGCGCCGCGATGCCGTACTCGGCGGTGCGGTGCATCTCGCGCGTGCGGATCTGGATCTCGTAGAGCTGGCCCCCGGGCCCGAACACGGTGGTGTGGACCGACTGGTAGCCGTTCGACTTGGGGCTCGCGATGTAGTCCTTGATCCGCTCCTGGAGCGGCGTCCACTTGTGGTGGATGATCCCCAGCACGTGGTAGCAGTCGGTGATCGAGCTCACCAGCACGCGCACCGCCAGGAGGTCGTAGATCTCCTCGAACGGTTTGCCGCGCAGCTTCATTTTCTTGTAGATGGACCACAGGTTCTTGGGCCGGCCGGTGATCTCGCAATCGGCGATCCCGGCGCGCCGCATTTCCTCGGCGAGCGGCTCGCGCAGCCGCTCGGTGGTCCGGTCGCGCTCCACCCGCCGCGCCTTGACCTGCCGCACGAGCTGGCGGTAGTCGTCGCCCTCGAGGTGCTTGAACGCCAGGTCCTCGAGCTCCGCCTTCATGCCCGCCATCCCGAAGCGGTAGGCCAGGGGCGCGTACAGCTCGCGCGTCTCGAGCGCGATCCGCCGCCGCTTCTCCTCCGAGAGGGCATCGAGCGTGCGCATGTTGTGCAGCCGGTCGGCGAGCTTGATGATGATGACGCGCGCGTCCTTCGCGACCGACATGAGGAGCTTGCGGTAATTCTCCGCCTGCTCTTCGGCGGTGGAGCGAAACGTGAGGGTCGCGATCTTCGTGAGGCCGTCCACCAGCTCCGCGACCTCGCCGCCGAAGTCGCGCCGGATGTCATCGAGGGTGACGTTCGAGTCTTCGACCACGTCGTGCAGCAGCGCCGCCGCGATCGTGGTGGTATCCATCTGCTGCTCGGCGAGGATCGTCGCGACGGCCACGCTGTGCGACACGTAGTCGTCCCCCGACTCGCGCTTCTGCCCGCGGTGCGCCTGGGCGCTCGCCCGGTAGGCGCGCGCCAGCAGGTCCAGGTCGAGGCGGTCCCGCTGGGCCGCCACGGCCTTCGCCAGCTCCGGCGCGAGAATCGGCGCCGTGCTCGTCACAGGAGCCCCGCCTCCGCGAAACTCACGTACCGTTCGCCTCCCACGATCACGTGATCGTACACCGGGACGTCCAGCAGGCGTCCCGCGTCCACCAGCTGCCGAGTCACCGCCCGGTCGTCCGCCGAGGGGGTTGGATCGGCGCTCGGGTGGTTGTGCACGACGATGATGCCCGCCGCCGCCTCCGCGATCGCCGCGCGAAACACCTCGCGGGGGTGGACCAGGGAGCTGTTCAGGATGCCCCGCGTGATCAGGAGGTCGGCCAGGATCTGGCTCTGGCTGCCCAGGGCGAGCACGTGGAACTCCTCCACCGCCAGGTCGCGCAGCCGCGGCGCGTAGTAGCGGTGCACGTCGCCGGGGCCCCGGATCCGCTCGGGCGGGGGTTCCGCTTCCCCGGCCACCCGGCGCCCCAGCTCGACCGCCACCGCGATCCGCGCCGCCTTGGCGCGCCCCACCCCGGGGACCCGGGCCAGCTCCGCCCAGGGACGGGCCGCGAGCCGCCGCAACGAGCCTTCCCCCCGCGCCAGCAGCTCGCCGGCCACCACGAGTGCATCCTGCCCCGTCGTGCCCGTTCCAAGGAGAATGGCCAGGAGCTCCTGTCCCGTCAACGCGGCCGGCCCCACCGCCCAGAAACGCTCGCGGGGACGGTCGTGTTCGAGGTGCTCGGAGAGGCGCAGCGGCATGGGCCGAAGCTAACCCATGCCGCCACCCGCTCCGGTACCCTACGAACGCGCTACAGGGC
>Ga0326597_10004245_pt1 | contig 20202 bp, 16 predicted proteins | sample RVTome_12_FD_203789 | JGI IMG/M metagenome (GOLD analysis project Ga0326597, IMG submission 203789) | Soil microbial communities from uranium-contaminated site in the Upper Colorado River Basin, Wyoming, United States - RVT100D185 | ecosystem: Environmental > Terrestrial > Soil > Contaminated >...
CGTCACAGTCAGCATCGGCCTCACAAATGGTGACGCAGGCGCCGTCCACGCAGTCTTCGCCGTCCGGACAGGTCATAGCGGTGTTCTCGCAAACAGCATCCGCATTGCAGACGTCGGTCGTGCAGGCATCGCTGTCATCGCAATCAGCCACGCCGTTCGGGCAAGGCGTACTCCCCGGAATAAACGGACAACCCGTCACCAGCGTCAGCATGGCGACCACACCACAAAGCGTGCCCCAACGAGACACCCTCCGCACACACGTGCGAAGCATTCCATCGTTCTCGAAATTCAAACCTGACATTCTCGTTGACCTCCAGAAAAAGGTTTTGGCGTGTTCCATCAACATGACACGCTAAGTTTCTAACTCAATTACTTTAAGAAATATCCCCTGATCCATGGCTTCCAAACCGATACCCACCGCGCAGCAGCACCGGCTTAGCCGTCAACCATGCTTGGTGAAAAACGTTCGTGACATTACCGTCGCCTCGCAGCGACCGACTCCAAGACTTTTTTTATTTTCAAGTTCCAGTTCGTCAGCACCGCTCGAGTTGGAAGCCCATTCGTTCTTTACTTTGCGCCATTCAAGAACGACCGCCTCCCGCGGCGCCGATACGTCCACTTCCTTCCCCTTGGGACGTTCGGGACGATACCATTAAAGGGCATCGCGGGCGAATTGTAGGAATCGGGACGGGTTCGTCAACCACCAATCCCGAAAACTTTTCGCCCTTTTTCTAATCCCGCGCATGCAACCATTACCTCACCCGCCCGGTATGATCAATACTCCAGAGCGTTGTCTGCTCATCGGTACGTCCGGTATTATAGCTTGAAGCAAAGAACGCAAAAACCAAGGAGGAATAGCCCCTAGCGACATACCCAAGCCACGCCAACCCTGTGAATAATCGTGCAGTTTTCCCATAAACAATTACAAATAAGATGCTTACGGATCGGTATAAGTCTTGGCAGCCGCAAACGCCTTGATCCATACGAATCCACGTCGCCAGGCACGGTACAGCCGGCGTCCCTGGCGCTGAAAGTGGTTGATATCGCCAGAAAGATCGGTATCCAGCAATCCACGGGCAGAAACGCCGAGGCTATTGAGGGACGCATGTTGTTGTAGCGGCCGCCCCCTGTCGTGGCCGTACAATCTCGTAAGCTTCTCGTATGCCGACGTCCGCGACGGGGAACGGACACTTCTTGGTCATCGCCAACGAGGGCCAACACTACTTGGCATGAGCGGCCAGCGATTCCACCAGTTCCAACACCCGGGCGGCCATTTCGCCCTTGGTGCCGGAAACCGTCGGCAACCAGCCCCGTTCCGCACACAGAATGTCGATCGTAGCCCGGTCGCTGCCCACGTTGTCGATTCCGTTGAGCACCATGGCGTCACAGCGCTTGCGGCGTAGCTTGGTTTCGGCGTGCATCCGATGGTTGTGATCCTCCATCGCAAACCCAACCACCGTTCGATCGCCCTTGATCTTGCCCAGGTGGGCGAGGATGTCTTCGGTGGGTTTGAGGTGAATCGACCGAATGCGATGCTGTTTTTTGAGCTTGTGATCGATCTTGCGCGAAGGGCGATAATCGCAGACCGCAGCCGTCATGACCAGCGCATGACACTTCACGAATAGTTCATCGCATGCCCGAAACATCTCCTCGGCGCTGACCACGCGGCGTACGCTTGCGCCGCCGGGCGGTGGCAACTCAACCGGTCCGGTCACCAGGTCCACATCGTGCCCCCGCGCTACGGCCTCCGCCGCGATACAATAGCCCATCTTCCCCGAAGACGGATTGGATATGAAACGGACCGTATCAAAATATTCGCGCGTCGGTCCGGCTGTTACGAGAATATGCATTGTGGAATTGAGTTCAGAACGTCAAATGGCGAATTGCGATTGACAAATTCCATGGTCGGCCACTCTTCATTCGCGATTTTTCCTTCGCCATTCGCCATTATTCTCCCGCCGTGGCCCGTGGTGGGTTTGCTTTCAGATTGGAAATGACGACCTCGAGAATCTCCCAAGGCTCGGCCATGCGGCCGGGACCCACGCTCCGGCAAGCTAGCCATCCTTCGCCCGGTCCGACGAACTGGTACTCGTGCCTTCGCAAGGTCTCCACGTTGCTCACGACCCGGGGATTCTGCCACATACGATCGTTCATGGTCGGGGCAAGCACGACGGGGGATGCGGCGGAAATCACGAGCGTGGAGACCGGGTCGTCGGCGATACCGCAGGCGATCTTGCCGATTATGTTGGCCGTCGCCGGGGCGATAAGCAGCAAATCGGCGGCGCCGCTCAGGGTGATGTGGCGTATGTCGTCGGCGTCATGCTCATGCCACAAGCTGGTGACGACGCGCCGGCCGGACAACGCTTGAAAGGTTGCGGGGCCGACGAAGCGCGTGGCCGCGTCGGTCATGACCACCGTCACGCCGGAACCGCGCTGCACCAGGCGCGAGACGATCTCGCAGACTTTGTACGCGGCAATACCGCCACAAACAGCGACCACCACCTCGTATCCTCTTAGATCCCCGGCGTCAGAGCTTGTCGAAGGGCGACTCACTCTCCTCAACCTCCTGGGGTTCGATCAGCTCCAGCTTACCTTCGACAATTTCCTTGATGATGACTTCCATCTCGGTGAGCCCCTTGGTCTCGACCATCGGGCGGGCGCCTTGTAAAAGCTGGAGCCACCGCTTCTGAATGATCGAGCAGAGCTTAAACCTTCCGCCGTACTTATCGATGATTTCATCGTGCCTGAGTGCCTCAATCATGTGAACGCCTTCTCCTTCCGAATAATCTCGCAGACTTCTTCAACGGTTGTTTCCAAAATGTCGTTAACGACGAAATAGTCATACGCTCCGCTATCACGTGCCGTGGCGATTTCGCCGTCGGACTTGGCCAAACGCCGGACGAGCTGTTCCTCGGCTTCGGTCTTTCGACCCTCCAGACGCGCTCGAAGCGACGCCCGATCCGGCGGCAGCACGAATATACGGATGGATTCCGGCATCCGCTCCGCCACCTGCATGCCGCCCTGCACGTCGATCTCCATGATCACGTTCTGCCCACTCGCCAGCGCTTGCTCCACCGGCCGGCGCGGCGTGCCGTATTGGTGTCCGATGTATTCCGCATTTTCGAGGAACGCGCCGTCCCGCGCGCGGCGTTCAAATTCCTCGACAGATACAAACTGGTAGCTATCACCGTCCACTTCGCCGCCACGCTTCGGTCGCGTCGTTACCGAGATACTCCAGGTCGTTTTCGGCAGTCGTTCCAGCAGTGCGCTGCAAATTGACGTCTTACCGGCACCCGAAGGTCCGCTGATGACAACCAGCTTGCCCGACAAGGCGCCACATCGATCGTCGGCCTCACTCGACATTCTGTACCTGTTCCTTCAGACGATCGATCAATCCCTTGATCTCAACGACGTTACGGGTAATCGACGAGTCATTACTCTTCGACGCGATGGTATTCGCCTCGCGCAACATTTCCTGGGTCAAAAAGTCGAGCGTTCGACCTACTTGATCGCCTCGATCACAAAGCTGGACGGCTTGGTCCAGGTGCGACGAGAGGCGGGATAGCTCCTCGTTGATGTCGCAGCGCTCGGCGTAGATGGCCACCTCTCGCGCCAGGCCCTCGGCCTCCAGCTCGAAACCACCCTCTTTCATCAGCAGTGAAACGCGAGTCTTCAACCGCTCATGGTATTCGTCAACCACCGATGGCGCTCGCGTGGCAACCTCGGCCAGGCACTCGCGTATCGATTGGCAATGCGCCAGCAGATCGGCGCGAAGCGTTTTCCCTTCCTCACCACGAATCTCGATCAGCGCCGTGATCGCTTGATTCGTCAAATCGATCACCGCACGGCGCGTTTTGGCCTTCGCTTCATCATCCAGTTCGCTCGTCGCGTACACGCCGGGCATCATCACCAGCGCGGCCAGATCAATCGTGGGCTTGATATCGCCCGCCAGCTTCAACTGCGCGAGCTGCTCCGCGTATTGCTGCAACACGACAAGGTTGAGCGGTCGGGCAACGAGTTCGTCTTCACTTCGGACACGCAAGGAACTGGACACGCTGCCGCGCGCTAGACGCTTTCGTATTGTCTTATCGATCTCGCTTTCCAGATACTGCATCGACTCTGGAAGCTTGATGGTGTGTTTGAGGAACCGGTTGTTGACGCTGCGAATCTCAAACGAATAACTCACGCCTTCGCTACTGAGCTGCGCCGCTCCAAACCCGGTCATGGACTGGATCATGGGTTAGGGTCGTTCCTCGCCCCCGTCCGCCGAACCGCCCGAATCTTTCGGCTTCGATTCTTCGGCCTGGGGCTTGGCGGCGTCACTGGGCTTTGGCGGAACGATCTTCAACGCCCCGTCAGGATCAAGTGCCTCGATCTTACCTTCCGGCGAAATCTTGATCGGCATGGCACCACCACCAGCCGGTACCTGGATACCTTCCGGCGAATCGTCGCCGACGGGGACAATCTTGATCGGTTGATCACTCTGCGACCCCGGCACTTCCGAGCTGTTAAATGGGGTCGGCGCGAGGCTGGGCGGGGCCGCCACCAAGGGCGAACGGTCGAACACGAAATTCCCTACACATGCCAGCAGGATAAACACGCCGGCCATCACCACCGTGATCCATGTGAAAACATCGCCGGTCTTCGCGCCGAATGCGCTGCTTCCGCCACCGCCGCCGAACGCGCTGGCCAATCCGCCCCCGCGCCCGCGCTGGAGCAGGACCACGATAATCAAAAACAAACACACGCCGATCATCAGGGCCGCCAATAGCCACGTGCCCCAGCTCATCTGAGCAAGCAAATCCATCTTTATTCTGTCCCAAGTACGCCCAATGGCCCGCTACGACGACGACACCGCCGACAGAGCAGCCGAGCGTATAATACACACAAAATCAGATGCCGACAAACAGGCGCCACCCACCAATGCCCCGTCGATATCCGGCTGGGCCATCAAACCCGCTGAATTACCCGGTTTAACACTTCCGCCGTACAGAATCCGCACCGAATTCGCCGTCGACGAATCGTAAATCGACGACAGCAACGACCGAATATGGGCGTGGACCGCCTGGGCTTGTTCGGGTGTGGCCGTCTTACCCGTCCCGATCGCCCAGACCGGCTCATACGCAATGACCAGGCGATCGGCAGGGATATCCGACGCGATCACCCCCGTCATGTGCTTCTCAATCACATCTCGGGTTCGATCCGACTCCCGATCCGCCAGGGTCTCGCCCACGCAATACACCGCCGTCAGCCCCGCCTTGATCGCTGCTCGGACCTTCTTGGCAAGCAAGGGGCCGTCCTCGCCAAAGTACTGCCGGCGCTCGCTGTGACCCACAATGACGTGCGTGGCCCCGGTTTCCTTGATCATGGGCATCGAGACCTCACCGGTGAACGCCCCGCTGGTTTCATAATGGCCATCCTGAGCGCCCATTTTGATGGGTGTACCGGCAATGGCCTTGGCCATGGGGAAAAGGAGGTGGACGGGTGGGCAAACCAGAATCTCCACGCCGGTGATCCGCTCAACGCTCGCGGTGACGTCATCAATGCCCTCCGTTATACCCGTCATCAGCTCGCGGGCCTCGACGAGCGTGTTGTTCATTTTCCAGTTGCCGGCAATGAGTGGTGTTCGCATGACGGATTCCTTTGGGTTCAGACCATGTGATTTTCCGAACGGAAGCATACACCGGCCTTGTCCATACATCAATTGCCCCCCAGTGTAGGACCGGTTTGTAACCGGTTGCGCGTGTAGGACCGGTTTGTAACCGGCGTGTAGGACCGGTTTGTAACCGGTTGTCGGGGCGCGTGCGGCACTTCTTACCCCCCTCCCTTTTAGAGGGGTTGGGGGAGGGTGAGGACTTACGACTGCTGTTGACCTACGAAAAGCCTACCCCCCCTCAATCCCCCCCTGCAAGGGGGGGAGGTTCAGACCACCAAAAATCCGGGAATATTCGCAGTGGGGTTGCGAATATAGTGGGGTTGCGAATATACTTGGGCTGGGGGTGTCCCGGCGGCGTCATCAATGGGAACTTTGCCGAGAAAAAAAGGCCGCTTCGCGCCTATTTAACCGTGAAGCACTCATTGTATACAATTTGGCACGTCGTCCCATCGCTCGATATCCTGCAACAGACCACCACCATGCAAAGCTTGGAGCCCCGCCAGTAGAGACACGTTGCGCCGTTGAACCCATTGGCCCAACACGTACCGTCCTCCGTAGCCGCCACCGCCCCTTCTTCTCCCCCGCTCACTGTCTCAGCCTGCCGCCTCCGCTCTTCGAGTTCCTTCTCCCCGAACACCATGCGGGCCAGATCGACGGGCTCGATAGGTCGAATCCCTCCTTTGGTCTTGTCAAAGACGAACATGTGGACTAAATCAAGCGTACGCTGCTCTTCACCAACATGCGGCGCCAAGACCAACATCAGTGTCTGCTCACCTAGGTCTTGCTCGATCCATGTGACGGGGTCCTTACCTTGCGTCCATGGCAGAATCGTTCGAAGCTGTTCAGGAATGATCGGGCGAGCATCGTCCTTTGGAAGCCGCTCGTCGACGCCCAACGCCGTCGCGCTCAGCAAGCCTATGGCAACCACATGCTTCCAGACGTTGACGTTCAAGATACGACACATCGCAATTCTCCTCTACACCCGCGATGTAAGAAGATTAGATTTGGAGCGCGGGTTGCGGGTAACCCCGCAACACTGCTATCCACGCATAGTGTGTTTCGGCATTGTCGCCTCGGTTCCCATCCCAGTCAACAAGAAAAATCAAAAATTTACGTTTAGGGCCGCGCGGCCCAAACCCACGCACACGTCAGCGGGCTCCCTCCCGGTGCTCTGATCGGCTGCACGAGGACTTCGCTCGTTGTCCGCGCGCCAGGATCACTCGCCCGGACCCGCCTGCTCGGGCCGTGACAATTGTTCGCGATGCCGCGGGTGAGGTACATTGGTACTATGGCATTTCCCGAAATCGTGTACCGCTAATTCACGCCCGGTATGCGGATGAACCCTCGTGAGGTCGCGCAGGCTGAAGCCTGCGGCTCGGGCTTGGTCCGCTCCCCAAGGGTTGTGGCTCGATCATCTACCAGCGTTTCCAGAGCATGGCCGGTAGAGCTACGGACATGGTGCGTATGCGGCCTAGGAAGTTTTCGTAGGGGTGGCGGATGCATTTCATGGCCCACTGCGGCGACATGTAAAACGCGCGGTAGGCTCGTTTGGCCGAATCGCGAATGTCGGCGTTGCTGAAATTGGGGTAGTCGGGTTCGGCGTTTTCGTTGAGCCATCCGTTGGATCGGCACGTTTCGTGGAACGGTGTTCCTTCGAGCACGTTGGCGATCTGGAACTGTGCGGTGTCGGGGTTGAGTCGCTTGGCGAAACGAATGGTACGGTCGACGGATTCCTTCGTCTCACCGACAAAACCAATGGCGAAGTCGCCGTGGATGTGCAACCCGGCGCGTTTCGCATCGCGCGTGAACGCTTCCATCACCTTCATCGAAACACCCTTGCGGATGGTCTTGAGAATCTCCGGATCGCCCGATTCGTATCCGACATGCAAATTTCGGCAGCCGGCCTGCTTCATCAGCCTCATCACGTCATAGCTCAGGTTACAACGAGCATAGCACGACCATGACATGCGGATGTCGCGATCGATCAACATGCGGCACATGGGCTCGGCCCGGTCGTCGGTGAGCATGTCGTCTTGGATCATGATTGCCCGAACATCGGGCATTTCTCGTGCGACGTAAGCGAATTCGTCAACGACGTTTTCGACGCTGCGCAGGTTGTAGGTCTTACCCGTAACAAAAGTGTGGACCCACAGGCAGAACGTGCATTGACCCCAGTGGCAACCCCGACCGGTCATGAGATCCACAAAGGGGAAGTATTCTGAAATCGTCTTGTAGTGACGAAGGTTGACATGGTTTTTGAAGAAGCGCGTCACGAACGGAATGGCATCTAATTGCTCGGTCGTGAGGTAAGGGCGTTGCGCGTTTTTGACGATTTTGTCCCCGTCGCGATAGAGCAAGTTGCTGATGGTCTTGGGGTCGGCACCGCCGGCCAGCTCGGAGAGGGGGCGCTCGAACTCACCCTCGATGCCGTACGTCACGGCCTGTGATCGCCCAAACGTGTCTTCGGAGGAAGCCGAAAAATAGGGGCCTACGAGGGCGCTGATACAGCCGAGCCGCTCGGTGAGGCGATCGGCAACGGTGATGTCGTTGGCACGGCTTTTCTGGCCGCTGTATACGACGAGCATGTCCGGTTGCCATTCGACGGCCATGTCTTCTACGGTATCGTGGTCGAGGTGCGCGGAAGGGGCGTCGATGAATTTGATTTCGTTGCCACAGTGCTCTAGCCAGGCACCGGCGTATCCCAACCAGATCGGATACCACTGCGACGCCGAGAGCGAGACGAAATCGCAGCGGGCGTTGCGCATGTAGTCGGTGAGGTAGGGCGGTGATAGTAGTAGGATTCTCATGTTGCGTTTCTCAAGGGTCTAATGCTTCGTCGTAGCTTTACCGGCTGGGTGGCGCATGGCTTTGGCCGTGGGGACGCGAATCCGAGCCGTCTTTGGCTCCCCCCACCGCTAAAACAATGGCCCACCCGACATCCGAAAGACACTGGTGGACAAGCCACCATTGGCACTCGATTATCGACTCATTCCATGAACCGCATTTTGCTATTGAGCGATTCCACAACGCCGGCGTACTTCTTCTGAAACAAGCTGGGTACGATGGCCGACGCCATCATGGGTAGCTTGCCTGGTTGAAACGTGTTGCAGTTTTCGCAGAACGATTCATCTTTACCCCGGCCATCCAAGTGCGCCTGACGAATCGATTGCAGCCGAGACCCGTTCCAGAGCTTCTCGACCGGTGCGTTATCGAGATTTCCGAACGATTTATCGTGGCAGCCATAGCAGCAAGGGGAGATGGCACCGTCCCAGTGAATGTAGATCGTCCCGCGCCAGAGAAAGGGGCACGGACGCACGCCATCTCGTTTGCGTTGACCCTCGAACGCCAGCGACTCATCGAACTGCAACTCATCTTTTTTAACACGTACGGAATCCACGCCGGGGATGTTCCACATGCGTTGGAAGGCCTCGCCTTGTCCCGTCGTATGACTCAGCTCGATCATCTGGAGAATGAGCCAGGGGTCTTTCGCGCCGCGCGCCACCTTGCGCTGGGCAAATTCACGCACGTTATCGCGTACTTTCTCGAACTCCGCGCCCACGCGCACTTTTTCGTAGGTTTCTTTGTCGGTCCCGTCGAACGAAACAATCAGCAAATCAAGTGGGCTATCCAGCAACCGCTCCTGCCATTTTTGAGTGAGAAACGTGCCGTTCGTTGACGCACCGGTTTTGATGCCGTATTCGTGACATTCTTCGACCATGGTCATGAAGTGCTTGTTCATCATCGGCTCGCCCAACCCGGCCAACCAGATGAACGAGGCCGCGTGGCGTATGCGCTGCAAGACACTACGAAAGGTGTCGAGATCCATGTCTTTGTTGCCCACGTCGGGGCTGATCTCGCGCGGGCACATGGGGCAAACCAGGTTGCAGCGGCTGGTGACTTCAATGACGTATTCAAACGGCACGCCCCGTGCCTCCCTACGCGGCATGGCAATATCCTTCAAGACGTTCAAACGGCGGCCAACGAAACCGGGCTGACGTCGGGGCGGCGCTTCCGCGGTTGCATCGGGCCAGGTGACGAGCGGCTGACCGTTGATCGTCAGGTCGCAATAGGATGTGCCGGGGTCACTCATAAACGGTTTCGCCTACTTGGGTTTGTGGTGCAGTCGCTTTTTCCATAAGAGCCGCTTGCCTTCCTGCAGAGGCCACGACTTTGCGGGCGCATTTTGCGGCGTTGAATACAATGAACTGTTCGACGCAAAACTGCCGCCAGCCACATCGACGATCGATCCACGTGATCGCCCCCACTAAGCGGCACTCGATAAAGCTTCGTAACCGCGACGAGAGAAAATACTCTATGCCGTTTAGGACCACCACGCAGAAGAAAAACAAGGCCGTCGAAACTTGCTGTTGTCGGATGATGTCGAAGTCAAATCCGCGAATGGTTTTGAGATCGTCGGGATCGCCGAAACCGATTTCGTTTCTCGAGGCGCAGCTCGCGAAGCGCTGTCGGCCTGTGGCGATGCGAAGCAGCTCCTTAATCCGTACGCACCCGCCGGACATGAGGGTAGAGACCCAACTGCCGTTTCGGTCGAAGCAGCAGAGCCGTCCGCCGGGTTTGAGTACGCGGCGAACCTCACGCAGGGCGGGTAGCAATTCTTCCTGGACGGCCAGGTGATGGAACACGCCGTTGGCGATGACCACGTCGAAGGAATTTGTTTCAAAGGGTAGATCGGCGGCGGCGCTGCGACGTACCTGCTCACCGAGTCCGTACTCCGTGCGGGCCACATCCACCATCGCCTGAGCGTAATCAACGCCGACCGCATCGACGCCGCGCCGACGAAGCGAAGCCACGACCGCGCCCGACCCGCAACCTAAATCGAGTACGCGCTGTCCGGCGCTGATTTCGTAAAATTGCTCCCTCCGACGGGCCAGCGATTGCATCAGCGGGGAATGGTCATCGGTTCGATAGAACTCGGCGTTCCGCTCCCAATCGGAAGCTTCTTCACGTCGGATGTTTTCTAGTGTCTTTACCATGACGTATTCTATTCCATTCGGCTAAGCAGCAACCGTCGGCACTTGAGGTGTGGGCGTCGCCCGGAACCCCTTCCAAAAACGTCTGACCCGCCGCATCAAACCGTGGGCGAATACCTGCTCGATGCGTGTGCGCGGCTGGTTGCGAAGAACGGCCGATACGCTGCGAAACATGCGAAGTGGCCGACTCAGGTAGTAGACGGTGAAGAACAACAGGTACGCCAACGTGATCGAACGTCGGATTCGCTTTTCGCTCCAATGCGGGTGCCAGCTTCGACCGTTGCGCAGATTCGACACGCTAAGGTCCAAATCCAGGAAGTAATCGTCGTTGTATTCAAGCAAGCCTTCTTTGAGATAGCGATGGTGGTAGTCGGACCCTGGATAACACGTAAAGCGGCTGCAAAGCATCGCGTCGTATCCGGCCAGTGCCAGCTTGGCTATGAAGGCATACGTCTGCATCAGATCGCGCGTGGTTTCCTCGGGTGAACCGATGATGATGAACGTTGTCAGGGTTACGCCGATTCGGTTGCGTCGAACGATTTTTCCGAATTCGATGAATCGGTCGGGATCGGCTTTTTTTTGCATGGCGGCCAGCACCCGCTTGGAACCGCTTTCCGGCGCGAACGTCAAAGACGTGCAGCCGCTTTCGGCCAGCTTGGTGAACAACTCCGCATCGAAGGCTTCGCTGCGCGTTCCCCCAGGCAGCTTCCAGGTAATGTCGAGCTTGCGCTCGCAGATTTCGGTGGCCACCTTAATCACCCAGTTGCGGTTGATGACAAAGGTAAGATCCTGGAATTGAAATTCCGTTGTGCCGTAGGTGTGGATGTAATGTTCTATTTCATCCACCAGGTCTTTGGGCGATCGCATGTAGAAGTTGGTGGTCCACATTTGTGGACTGGAACAGAAGCGGCACTGATACGGGCAGCCGCGGGTCCCCATGACGATCATAACCTTTCGGTCGCTGCAATCCTGAAAGCGGTTGTTCTCGACATAATCAGCAACCGGCAGCAAGTCCCACGCCGGCCAGGGGATGGAATCCAACTCTCGACGGCGCTTGCGGGACGGCGTACTGACGATCTCCGATTCTTGCGCGACGGGTTGACCGGACTGATGGCTACTGCGGTACGCCAAGCCTTGTATTTGGTTCAGTTCCTCCGAACCTGGTGCGTTGCCGGTGGATAGCGCCGTCAACAACTCAAGGAGCGTCTCTTCCCCTTCTCCGAAGACGGCGTAGTCGATCGGTGACGTGTCGAACACGTGCTGCACGGTGGCCGAGACGTGTTCCCCGCCGACAATCATCGGAACAGACGGGAACGCGGCACGCAACTCATCCAGCAGCCGCCGAGCGAGGGGCCACTGTTTGGAGAACATGATGCTTACACCGATGGCTTCGGTGTCCGCCGGAACTCGGGCGACGACTTCCGGCATTGAAAGCCCGTTGATAAAGCACCCTCCGATGAATTCGTGAAAGGAGCCGACGGCTTCGCCCAGTCCATCGACAACGGTCACACCATGTCCGGCCTCCCGTGCGCAGGACGCTAAGTATGCAATGCCTAATGGCGGCACTTGTGGATAGTGCCAATCCTTGCTAACCACGGTCATGGGAGGTGAGATCAGGCAAAGTTTCATGGTCGATGTTTCATCGTATGTATGGGGCCCGCAAATCGCCGCTGAGTGTTTCGTCAACCAGTAAGCTACGGATTGTTGTGCCACTGCTCTGCGAGCACAGTTTGTCCAACCCTCGAAATCCCACACCGCGCACAGAGCAGTGGCACACTCCTAGTGTTGTGGGCTGAAACCGCTCGCACTTGATTCCGGCGCGACCACGAATAGGTGCGCCGAGGCGTCAGCAACCTCGATTTTATCGGCCAGTTGGAAGCGCCGCTTAAGATGTGCGACCCAGGTCTTACGCTCATCGCCCCAATCGTGGGTGAAGACGAACCAGACGCGCCGGTGATCACGCGCGAACTCTACAAACCGCTCGGAAAAGACTGATAGGTGCCCTCGGTCGTTGGTGGGTTGGCGGAGCGTGGGTAGGTCGTGGCGTTTGCCATAGTGTTCGACACCGGCACCGGCTGCGTAATAAGCGAAGATGCAGTCGCCGGGTTGGGCATGCCGCTCCACATAGGTCATGATCGGTCGAAGGTGTTCTCGCTGGCGCGGCGACACCATGGTGTTCTTGCACGCCCGGGCGGCCGGGTTCACGATACAAACCAGCACCAGCAGCGCCGTGGGTAGTGACCGACCGAACTTCCTCGCCGTTTGACTGATACCGCATCCGACGGCAAGACAGATCAACGGCACCATGAACATCATGGTATGAAACTCGCCGTAGGGCCACATGCCCATCGCGCCCACCACAACGGTTACCAGCCATAGAACAGCGGCGGCGGCACATACGGAAGGAATACGTTTTCGGAGATAAGCGAAAGCTACGGCGACCAATAAGATTTCGTAACCGGCGATGAGCACATCGATGGGTGAGTAGAGAGACGATACGCCGAGCACATAGCGCAGCGCGCCATAGCTTTGCGCGAAAAGCCAGGTGGCCAAGGTGACCAATTGGAAGTTGGCGGGCCAAGCGCCGCGCTCGATGCCGTAGTGGTAAGCTGTCGGTCCCCGGTTGAACGCACCGGAAAGCCACCAGTAGCAGAGCATCTCAGAGATGATGACGAACAGTACCGCAGCAGCGAACCGATGCCCAATCACCCGCTGATCGCGCGGGGCGCTCCACCAGGCGATCAAAATGACCAAGCCCCAGGCGCTGACCACCAACGATCCGGTGTAGGTCAGCCCCAGCGCCAGAACCGAACAAACGGCAAAGGTGCGCACGCTGCGCGTCGTCAGATTACGGTAGGCCTCGACGCCGGCCCAACTGACGGCGACGGTCATCAACGACTCCAGGCTGAATTCCTTCACCATTCTGGAGAAAACAACCAGCTCAGCATGGCCGGCGGCAACGGCAGCTACACATACGCCGGCCCAGTTGTCGAGATAGCGACGCGTGAACAGAAACAGTGTTACAACGCAAGCGATGCCGGCCAGGGCGCTGGGCAAGCGGAGTGCGATCTCGCTGCCGCCCAGGGTGTGGCGAACGACCCAAAGCAGCACATAATGCAACGGTGGAAACCAACGTGCTTCGAGCAGTGTCGCAGACAGCGCAAAATTGGCGCGCCCGGCCTCGTCGTGTGACAAACTGCTGTATCCCAGGTTGTAGAGCCGAACCACACATGCCAACAAAATGACACAGGCCAGTGAGAATCGCCAGTCCCGAAGCCAAGATCCTGTTGCCGTCTGGTCGAGCCGGTTTGTCAACGGAAAGCTTGTCATGATCCGCTTAGGGACTCCTCGAGTGCCACTTCTGTTGTGGGTCGGCCGCCACCCACTCGCTCCACACGATTCCGATCCATCGATCGCGGTCGTGATGCGAGCCGCGCGTACCGGCTATCCTGACGGAACGACCAATATGTCACTCCAGTGGCACATAATATGACCATCGTATAGACGTAGGCCAGACCGAGCGTGATGACGGAAAACCGCTCTTGCTTTCCCGGCAGCGTCACGGCCATCGTGGCTCGACGTGTGGCGACCAGCGCCGCGAACATCATTCCGGCACCGACACCCAGAACACGCCAGTAACCAAGATTCACAAGCGTCGCGGCCGAGAGCAACCACAGCAGCGTGCCCCACGGCAAGAGCATTTGTTGCACGATGCGCGTGGTCAGAATTGATTTCCAACTGCCGTCCATGTCCGGCAGGCGATAGACAAAGCGAAGCAGTTCACGGAAAACCGCGTTGCTCTTGCGGAATTTGTGCGAAAAGAACTCGCGAATGTTGGATGGGGTACGAAGTTCTTCCACCAGGGCCCGGGTCGAATATACGCTGCGGTGACCACGGGTATTGGCTACGGCGGCCACGTACACATCATCGGCGATGACGTCATCGGGGAAACCTGTGATTAGGTCTCGCCGGAAGGCGTAGCAACACGCGATGACCATCGATACGTGTGACGCATCGCTTTCAAGGGCGCGAACGCGGTTTTGCGCTTGCCAAAAGCAGCGCTCGACGGCCAGTCCGCCGCGTGGCACCGTGCAGGCACCGACGACTCCAACGTGGACATCCGCCTCAAACTCGGCCGCAATCTGCTCCAGTGCGTCAGGCGCCAATCGCGCATCCGCATCCGTAACCAACACCAAGGAGCAGCTAAGCTTGGGCAACGCGTAGTTGAGTTGGGCGATCTTCCCGCCCACCGGACAGGATACAATGCGTATGCGCGGGTCGTCGCCGGCCAATTCCTTGAGTATGTTGAGGGTTGAGTCTGTGGAGCCGCCGTCCGCAAAGACGATCTCAAGTTGGTCTCGAGGATAGGTGCCGGAGATCAGGTTGTGATACTTGTCAGCAATCAAGCCCTCTTCGTTCTTGCACGGAATAACGACCGAAAGGGCGGGCCAACTCGTCAGACGAACCGGCAATGGTTGACGGCGCGCGGCACCCGCCCACCTCAGCCAAATGACATAGCCAAAAAGCAGCCACGCCAGCAGAAGCGTCGCCATCGAGAAAAACAAAATGATCATCCACATGTCGTCTTGCCGGTTCCTTTATTCTTTCCCTCTTCCCGGGCGCGCTCGTTTGCCTTACCGCACGGGCTTGGCCCCTATGCCATGATCCGGGTCCACCAAGCACGCGCGGACCGCAATCTGCCGGGTTATCGGCCTGAAAACGGGGGTGAGTTAGTTAAGGCAGGTCGGGCATTGGGGCAGAGCGGTTTGTTCTGAACGGGTGCGTGACACTTTCGGCGGGGTGTTCTGGAGGGCGAGCCGTACGGAGTGTCGATTAACGATCTCCACGCGCGGGTACTACTTTTTTCCCAATGCGCTGCGTATTCTCACTGCCCTGTAGGGGCACACTACAACAGCCCAGGGCAACGCCCTGGGATCGATGGCCCGACTCGGCGCGAGCCCTGAAAGGGCGGCATAGCATTATTCCACCCTTTCAGGGCTTACACACCAAGGTGTCACCTGTTCCAAGGGCGTTGCCCTGGGCTGGTCTATGACACCCCTTTGGGGTTGTTCGTTAATGCTGCGAATCATACCTACCAAGGACCACACCGGACCGCCGATTCTGGCACACACCCGTTCTGAACTGATATCGCTCTTCCGGCGGGGCGTGCGGGACGTATTCCCCGTCAATCGCGGGATTGAGTACCCTCAGCCCACCAAAAGCGTCGAAAACTGTCGGCACTTGATCGATCGAGGCCGCCCCGCGAGAATCGGCTCTCTAGAATCAGATTCAATTACTAAGGAGACTGTTCGATGTCGAAGCTCTTTGCGTCCACCCTTGTATTCGTTGGCCCAATTCTACTTCAATTGGCCGGCGTCCATGCGGAAGAACCTAAGACGGCGGACGAAGTCATCGCCAAGTCCATTGAGGCCATGGGCGGTCGCAAGAACATTGATGCGATCAAGACCATGAGAATGACCGGCAAAACGCTGCAAGGAGGAATGGAAATTCCCATAGTTATCGAAAACAAGAGACCCAACAAGATCCGCACCGAGATTACCTTTCAGGGCATGACCGGCGTGCAGGCGTTTGACGGCAAGACCGGCTGGTTCGTCATGCCGTTTATGGGCAGACCTGATCCCGAAAAGATGCCCACCGAACTCGCCAAGGTCATGGAGGATCAGGCGGATTTCGAGGGCCCGCTGGTGGACTATGAGAAGAAGGGGCATAAAGTTGAGTTCATTGGTAAAGATGAAGAGGACGGTTCGGAGTCCTACAAGCTGAAAATCACCAAGAAAACCGGCGGCACTGAGTACCACTTCCTCGATGTCGATGCCTTTCTGACCATCAAGATCAAAGGGAAGCGAACAATCCAAGGCACAGAAGTCGAGTACGAAGTCTCACCCGGTAACTACAAGAAAGTCGGCGGGCTCATGGTGCCGCATGCGATCAACACCAGCGGCGGACCGACGGGCGGCGCGACAATCACTTTCGAAAAAGTCGAGGCCAACGTCGAATTGTCCGACGACCGTTTTGCCATGCCGGAGGTGAAGAAACCGGAACCGGCCCCAGTGAGCACGGAAGGCGCCGCGAAGGGAGAAAAGAAGGCCAAACCCGAATCGGAAAAGAAATGACGCCCGGGGTGTGAGTGTCCACCGATAGCGAGTGCAATAACCTGACCTTCGTGATGTGCTCTTCGGCCAACTGGTCTAAAGGATCGTTCCATGAATGCTAGAGCTTCGCTGCGTAGCTTCGTGTTGATGGTTTTTCTTTGGCTCGGCGATCCCGCGTGGGCGGACGTCAAGATCGACTCCGGAACGTTCGGCAATATGCAGGCGCGCTCCATCGGACCGGCCGTGATGGGCGGACGGATCGCAGCCCTTGACGCCGTCATGGAAGACCGACTTACGGTTTACGTCGGGGCCGCGACGGGCGGATTGTGGAAGTCAATCGACGGCGGAACGACGTTCAAGCCGGTTTTCGACAAGTACACGCAGTCCATCGGCGCCGTCACGATCGACAAAAACAACCCCAAGGTCGTTTGGGTGGGCACGGGTGAATCCTGGGTGCGGAACAGCGTTTCGGTCGGTGACGGCGTGTATAAGACGACCGACGGCGGTGAGAACTGGAAACACATCGGACTCAAAGATTCTGAACGCATCACGTCGATTCTGCTGGATCCCAAGAACGGTGAGACGGCCTATGTTTGCGTCACCGGTCATCTGTGGAACGCCCACGAAGAGCGTGGGGTGTATAAGACCCGCGACGGCGGCCAGAACTGGGAACGCGTGCTCTATGTCAATGGAAACACCGGCTGCGGTGGATTGGCCATGGACCCGTCCAACCACGACGTGCTCTTCGCGGGCATGTGGCAGTTTCGACGCCGGCCGGATTATTTTACGTCCGGCGGGCCGGGCAGCGGCCTCTACAAAACAACCGACGGCGGTCAGAGTTGGCGCAAAATCACCGAGGGCTTGCCGAAAGGAGAGCTGGGTAGAATCGCCATAGCTGTGGCACCCACAAAACCCAGCCGAGTCTATGCGACCGTCGAATCCGAGAACACCGGCATGTATCGGTCGGATGATTCCGGGGAATCATGGTCGTGGGTCGGTTCGTCCGCGATGGTTGAGGGGCGCCCTTTCTACTTCTCGCTCCTGGTGGCGGACCCCAAAGATGAAAACCGTATTTACAAACCGGGCACCTTCACGGTGTTCAGCGAAGACGGCGGTGAGACGTTCAGTGGGTTGATGGGCCGCACCCACGCGGACCACCACGCCTTCTGGATCAATCCGGATAATCCGGATCAGATCATGGTCGGCACGGACGGTGGACTCTATGTCTCAAACGACCGCGGCGCACATTTCACGTTCCGGCAATCGCTGCCTATCGCGCAGTTCTATCACGTTAGCCATGACATGGCCGATCCCTATCACGTTTACGGTGGATTGCAGGACAACGGAACGTGGCGGGCTCCCTCGCAAGCGCCGGCCGGTGTGCAAAACAAACACTGGGACAACATCGGTTTCGGCGACGGCTTCCATGCCCATGTGGATCGCCAAGATCCCGACATTGTTTATGTGGAGTGGCAGGGTGGACGAATTCAACGTGTGCGTATGTCGATCGGGGAAGCGAAAAACATTCAGCCGCTACCGCGCGAGACGGACCCCAAGTTTCGATTCAACTGGAACGCCCCGATTCATCTGAGCCCCAACCGCTCCGATACGCTCTACATCGGCGCGCAGTTTTTATTTCGATCGCGCGATCGCGGGGAATCATGGAATCGAATCTCCCCGGATCTAACGACCAACGATCCGGCGAAACAGAAGCAGATTGAATCCGGCGGCCTCACCCCCGACAATTCCACCGCAGAGAATCACTGCACGCTCTACACCATCAGCGAATCGCCCCTGGACGAAAACGTCATCTGGACCGGTTCGGACGACGGCGTGGTGCAGGTGACGCAGAACGGTGGTCGCGGCTGGCACAACGTAACTCGAAAGATTCTCGGCCCTCCGGCGAATACCTGGGTGACGCACATCGAAGCGAGCCATCATGATCGAGCGACGGCTTATGTCACTCTTGACGGCCATCGTACTGGAGACAAGAAATCGTACGTTTATAAAACGATAGATTTCGGCTTGACCTGGACATCGCTGGCCACGCCCAGAATCGAAGGGTATTGCCTCTGCATTCGAGAAGACCCCGTCAATCCTGACTTGCTATTCCTCGGCACCGAGTTCGGGCTTTATATCTCACTCGACGGCGGCAACGATTGGGCGCGGTTTAAGGGGAAGCTGCCTAAAGTCGGCGTACGCGATATGGTCATTCACCCGCGCGAGCACGATTTGATCCTTGCCACGCACGGGCGGGGCATCTATATCATCGATGACATCACGCCGCTGAGACAGTTAACCCAAGAGGTGCTTGAATCCGACGTGGCCATGCTGGCGTCGCGGCCGTCGCAAATGCGGATTCCGTCCGCCGTACAAGAATTCCCCGGTGACGATGAGTTTGTGGGTGCCGTCCCCCCGTCCGGCGCGACGATCGCCTATTACCTTAAGAAACGCCATCTTTTCGGCGACTTGAAGTTGGAAGTACTTGATTCGCGCGGCGCGGCTATCGCGACCCTGCCGGGCGGAAAGCGTAATGGGATCAATCGTGTTCATTGGTCGATGCGTAAGAAAGGGCCAAAGATTCCGCCCGCATCCGGCCTCGTCCCGCAGTTTTTCGCCTTCCTGGGACCGGCCGTATCCGAAGGGACGTATTCCATCCGGTTGATCAAAGGCGAGAAAACCCATGAGGGCAAGCTGCAGATCGTAGCCGATCCACGATCGAACTACACGCCCGAAGACAAAGCGTTGCAAGACGAAACCGTAGGGGCGCTCTACCTCAAATTGGGCGAACTCACCTACCTCGTCGATTCGGTCATCGATTTGCGTGAGAAGGTCAAGCAACGGGCGGCGGGATTGGACGGGGAACTGGCCGGGGCGCTCGATGGGTTTGCCGACGATCTTGAGACGTTCCGCAGAACACTGGTTGCGTCGCGAAAGGGTGGATTCCTTGCCGGCGACGAGCAACTTCGCGAGCGGCTGGGCAGCCTCTATGGCGACATCAACGGTTTCGAGGGCAGACCTACGGAAACGCAAGTGCGCTACGCTAAGGTGTTGGCCGGGCAACTCGACGAGGCTAGAGAGCATTACGAAACGATTCTGCACGGACGATTGGACGACTTGAACAACCGCCTTCGCGGCGCGCAAGTCGAACCCATCAAGAGCTTGAGCCGTGCCGACTGGGAAAAAAGCCAGTAACATAGAGCTCTGACGCGGGTCAATCGAGGAACGGGTTTTCGGTCGCGCCGTCGCTCCGGCGAAAGCTCTTGTAGGGTGGGCACTGCCCACCATTCGCAGGCTCGCGCCAGCGGCTCTGACTGTAGGCGGATGGATCGAATGACGATTCCGGGATCGTATCTATTCCCCACCCTTCGTAAGGCGCGAAGGATGGGGCACCCATGCGAAAGCTCTTGTAGGGTGGGCACTGCCCACCATTCGCAGGCTC
>Ga0326597_10004246_pt1 | contig 20201 bp, 19 predicted proteins | sample RVTome_12_FD_203789 | JGI IMG/M metagenome (GOLD analysis project Ga0326597, IMG submission 203789) | Soil microbial communities from uranium-contaminated site in the Upper Colorado River Basin, Wyoming, United States - RVT100D185 | ecosystem: Environmental > Terrestrial > Soil > Contaminated >...
GTCCGGCGGCGATCAGGTCGGCGGCTTCGGCAATCGGCGCCTCGCGTTCGAACCAGGCGGTCACCGCCACACCATGGCCGGCGACGACCGGGACCCGCACACAGGTCGCCTCGACGCGGACATCGGGTGCGCCCAGGATCTTGCGGGTCTCGTAGACCAGCTTCAGCTCCTCATCCGTGTAGCCGCCGTCGGCGGGTCCGCCGGCGAACGGGATCACGTTCCACCCGATCGGTCGCACGTAGAACCCCGGCGCCGGCTCCTGCCACTCACCCGTCCTCAATGCATCGACATCGCGGGCGAAGTGGGTCACCTCGTCGACCAGGGTTGCCACCCCCTTGTGCCCCGATCCCGACACCGCCTGATACGAGCTCGCCACCAGATCCTTCAGCCCGAAGGCGCGGTGGAGCGGCGCGAGCGCCATGAGCATCACCATGGTGGTGCAGTTCGGGTTGGCGATGATCCCCGAGTGGCGCGCGGCGGCGGCATCGTTCACCCCGACCACTACGAGAGGGACGGTGGGTTCCATGCGCCAGGCCGAGGAATTATCCACCACCACCGCGCCGGCTTCGGCGAAGCGGCCGGCGTGCTCGAGGGACCTCGCTCCTCCTACCGAGAAGAGCGCGATGTCGATCCCGGTGGGATCGGCGACGGAGAGCGTCTCCACGGTGACTTCTCCCCACGGAGTCGGGACCGTGGACCCAGCCGAGCGCTCGGACGCCATCAGCCGGAGCGCGCCGACCGGGAACTCGCGCCGCTCGAGCGTCGCCAGCATCTCACGGCCGACCGCCCCGGTCGCCCCGACCACGGCGACGGTCGGGCCGCTCACGGCTCGACCACCGGGGCCGGCGGATCGAAGCGGTCGTGCAGCACCCGCACCGCCTTCTCGACGTCTTCGGAGGCGACCAGGCAGGTGATCCTGATCGGTGAGCTCGAGACGGCGCGGATAGGGATGCCGGCCGCGGCCAGTGCCGTGAACAGGCTCGCGGTCACACCGGATTGGGAGGCGATGCCCGAGCCGATCAACGACACCCGGCCCGACGCATCGTCCACATCGACCGGCCCGGCGCCGATCCGGGAGGCCACCGTCTCCGCCACCAGGCGGGCGGGGTCCCGCTGGGCGGCGGGTACGACGAGAGTGACGTCGGCGGCGCCGTCGCGGGGGGTGGTCTGCAGTATCAGTTCCACGCCGACCCCTTCGTCGGCAAGCGCTTCGAGCAATTCGGCGGGCCCCCCGGCAACCGACCGCACCGTGACCAGGCCGATGGCGGTGTCGTGGGCGATGCCGACGACACTCGTCTGCTCCATCGTCGACTCCTTCACCCAGGTTCCTTCCGAGTCGTGGAACGAGGACCGCACGTGGATCGGCACCCCGAATCGCTTGCCGAACTCTACGGACCTCTCCATCAGTACACGCGCCCCCGCGGAGGCGAACTCGAGCATCTCGTCATACGAGATCTCGCCCAGCTTGCGGGCGCCGGGGACGACCGCCGGGTCGGCCGAGAACACGCCGTCGACATCGGTGTAGATCTCACACGCCTCGGCTCCCAGGGCAGCCGCCATGGCCACCGCCGTGGCATCCGATCCCCCCCGACCGAGGGTGGTGATCTCCTTGGTGTCGGGATTCACCCCCTGGAACCCTGCGACGATGACGACTTTGCCCTCCGCGAGCCCCGCTTCGACGCGAAAGGCGCGGATGTCGCGGATCCGGGCGCGCCCGTGAATCATGTCGGTGAGGATCCCCGCCTGCGATCCGGTGAGGCTCATCGCCTCGACACCATGGTCGCGGATCGCCATCGCCAGCAGGGCCATCGAGATCCTCTCCCCGGCCGTTAGGAGCATGTCCATCTCACGGGCGTGATGGTGCGGGCTCACCTCGCCCGCCATGCGGATCAACTCGTCGGTGGTGTGCCCCATTGCCGACACGATGACGACGACAGAGTCGCCGGCCTTGCGGCGACTCGCCACGCGCTCTGCGACGGCGCGGATGCGGGAGACGTCACCGACCGAAGTGCCGCCGTACTTCTGCACGACGAGGGGCATCCACGGATTGTAAGAGCCTCGCTCTGCTCGGCCCGCAATTCGCAATTCGCAATTCGCAATTCGACAGAACGCGTCAGTCATTGACGGACGCGTCCGACGAATTCGCCCATTGCGCATTGCGCCGAGCGGAGACCGCCGCGCGACCCGAGATGCCTAGCCGGAATCGTCGACGGGAGCCGCGGGCCTGGCGCATCGCGGCGAGGCCGGCGCAGCCGGCCAACCATTACCGTCTCCTCGTGCCCGTCGACCTCCACACGCATTCCACCTACTCGGACGGGACGATGTCGCCCACCTCGGTGGTGGAGCGGGCGATCGCGGCAGGGCTCTCCACCATCGCCCTCACCGACCACGACTGCTTCGAGGGGCTCGAGGAGGCGGGCCGCGCCGCGGCGGGACGGATCGACTTCGTACCCGGTGTCGAGCTCTCGGTGGACTGGGATGGGCGGGCGATGCATCTGCTGGGGTACTGGATAGGCGACGGCCCCGGGCCGCTTCAAGATGCCCTGGTCGAGATCCGCGAGAGCCGCGCCACCCGAAATGTCGACATCGTCGAGGCGCTCCGCGGCATGGGCATCGCAATCACCCTCGAGGAGGTGCTCGAGGAGGCCGGGCACGGGGTGATCGGCCGCCCCCACATCGCCGCCGTGCTCTGCCGGCATGGCGCCGCCGAAGACATTCGCGACGCCTTCGACCGCTATCTCGGCACGGGTCGGCCGGCATACCGGCCCCGCAAGCGGCTCCTCGCCGCAGATGCCGTGGCGCTCGCCAGGGAGTCCGGCGGGGTCACCTCGGTGGCTCACCCCCACACCGTGGCCGAGTCCGCCGAGGGATACCGGGAGGTATTCGGAGCGGTGGCCGCACTCGGAGTGGAAGGCATCGAGTGTCACTATGTCGACTACTCCCCGGACCTCCGCCGCCAGTTGGCGTCGTGGGCCGACGACCTCGGAGTCATCCCGACCGGCGGCAGCGACTACCACGGCGCCTACAAACCAGGCATCGAAGTGGGAGTAGGAAGGGGGGATCTGGCGGTGCCCGACGAGATCGTGGAACGCCTCGAAGACCGAAGACCCTGAGGCGACCGAGCGCAATTCGCAATTCGCAATACGACAGACAGCGTTCGAACACGTCCGCCGCGATCGATCGCATTGCGCATCGCGCCAAGCGACGCCCACCACGCGACCCGAGATGCCATGAGAGACGCGCCGACCCAAGCCGCGAGACTTGCGCATCGCGGGAGGCCGCCGCAGGCGGCCGACTCGGTCGTATTGCGTATCGCGCCGAGCGGCGCCCACCACGCGACCCGAGATGCCATGAGAGACGCGCCGACTCGAGCCGCGGGACTTGCGCATCGCGGGAGGCCGCCGCAGGCGGCCGACCATCAGAGACGCGCCGACACGAGCCGCGAGACCTGCGTATCGCGGGAGGTCGCAGGCGGCCGACTCCTCCTAAGGCACTAGTCCCTCCATGCCGATACATCCCGCGTGACGACGGACAGGGATTCTCGGAGCAGCCACCCCGCCGCGCCCGTCGACTACGGGCCGATCAGGGCAGGGTTTCAACGCGTCCGCGCGGGCCTGGGGCTCGCGGTCCTCGTCCTCGCCCTCGCCGGCCTCGCCAGAGGTGTTCCTGGCTCTGCGATCAAGGCGGTGGCGTTCGGAGCCGTCGTCGCCGATGCCCTCATCCGCTCACGACGCAGCGGCGGCCCTCTCGGCTCGTTGTCGATCGACGGGCTCGCCGCGGGGCTCGCGGCCGGAGCGGGCACGCTGGTAGAAGCACCGCTTGTGGCCTTTGCCGCGTACGCGCTGGCCGCTGCGATGACCTTCGGGGGGCTCCGCACCCTGCTCACCGTCGCCGGAGCCACGGCCGCCGGCCTGGCCGGCCGAGTCGCACTCTCGGGTATCGCGGGCGCAGGAGTGACACCGCCGGCAGCGGCCCCGCTGCAATGGATCGAAGCAGGTGTGTACGTGACCGCACTCGGTCTCACGCTGACCGCTGCCGGCCGCGTCCTCCAGGCCGGCCGCAGTCGCCAGGAAGCGGCGCTTGCCACCGAGCGTCGGGCATCGGAGATCAAGAACGAATTCGTCTCGATGGTCACCCACGAGTTGCGGACCCCTCTCACCAACATCGCCGGCTTTGCGATGACAATGCGCGACTCGTGGAAGGACCTCGGCGAGGAGGAGGTCGAAGAGTTCCTCCGGATCATCGTCGAAGAGTCGGAGCACCTCGCCAACCTCGTCGACGACGTGCTGACCATCCCCAGACTCGAGGCCGGGAGGCTGCTGCTCGACGCCGCCGAGTTCCCCCTCCGTCCGGCGGCGTACAAGATCGCCGACCTGCTATTCCCCGCCGGCGGGGCCAAGTCGGCGTCGGTCGCGATCGGCGGCAACGTCCATGTTGTCGCCGATCCCAACCGCGTCGAGCAGATTCTGCGCAACCTGCTCGAGAACGCCCGCAAATACGGAGGCGACCACGTGACGGTCGAGGCGATCCGCCGCGACCGCGAGTATCTGATCGTGATCGCCGACAACGGCCCCGGGGTGGCGGCCGCCGATCAGGAGCGAATCTTTACCCCGTTCGAGCAGGGCTCGCGAGGTGACACGAGGACGGAGACCGGATTCGGCCTCGGCCTGGCGGTCGCCCTCCATCTCGTAGAGGCGATGGGCGGGCGCATCTGGTACGAGAACGGGTTTCCCGTGGGGGCGCGGTTCTGCTTCACCCTCCCCGCGGCCGCAGCCGGCGAGCGTGAAGTCACCGCCGTCGCCTGACAGCAGCCGTCAGGGGGTTAGCCCCTCAGGCCTCTGGCGTCTCCGACTCCGGCGCCTCGCCGTCCTCACCGATCCCCCAGCCGATCACACCCGCCGCCTGGCGCGTGGCAAATGGAGGCGTCACCGGACGGGGCCGGCCTGACATCACCCAATGGCTCTGACGCAACGGCTGCGAGCCGATCGAGCGAAGAATCGCCTGCTCTTCTTCGAACCGCGTGAGGACGGCGAGCACGGCCGCCGCCTCCAGGGGCCCGATGGCGCCACCCTCCTCGACCCTCATTCGACCTCCACCAGCTCGATCAGCGTGCTGGCCAGCGCAGCCGGATGGACGAACGCGATGCGATGGCCGCCGCCCCCGATGCGGGGTTCCCGGTCGACAAGCCGCGCCCCTGAAGCCTCGAGATGGGCGAGGGCGGCATCGATGTCGGCTACCTGGAAGGCGACATGGTGCAGCCCTTCGCCACGGGATGCCAGAAATCGGCCCACCGGGGTGTCGACATCCAGCGGCATGAGGATCTGGATGTGGGATCCCCCCATCGCGACCATGGCCTCCTCGACGCCCTGCTCCTGGATCACCTCGCGATGTGACGGCCTCACCCCATACTGCGCCTCGAGGTCGGCCAGCGCCGAGTCGAGGTCGTGGACGGCGATTGCGGTGTGATGGATGTTGAGAGGAAGCATTGTCGGCTGAGGCTACCGAAGGGGGTGCGGCCGCGGCCAATGCGCAATACGCGATACGCGATACGACAGAACGCGTTCGAGACCCTTTGCCGCGATCGGTCGTATTGCGTATCGCGCCGATCGGCGATCTCCGCGCAACCCGAGATGCCATCAGCGACGCGCCCACCCAAGCCGCGGGACTTGCGCATCGCGGGAGGCCACCGCAGGTGGCCGACGTACACTCCACCCATGCCCACGGTCATCACTGGAATCGCACGCACGCCCATCGGACGCTTCGGCGGCGCCTTTCAGCCGCTGCAGGCAATCGACCTCGGCGCCGCCGCCATCGCCGTTGCCCTGGACCGGTCGGGGCTCGCCGGTGAGCGCATCGACGAGACCCTGTTCGGGCACGTGATCCAAGCGGGAGCCGGACAGATCACCTCCCGCCAGGCCGCGGCGAAGGGTGGCGTCCCCATGACGGTCCCGGCGACGACCATCAACAAGGTCTGCCTGTCCGGAATGACGGCAATCGCCATAGGCGACAAGGACATTCGGCTCGGGGAAGCCACCTTCGTCCTCGCCGGAGGGATGGAGTCGATGACCAACGCCCCCTATCTCCTTCCCACCGGCCGCTGGGGCGCTCGCATGGGGGATGCCGCCCTCGTCGACTCGATGACCCATGACGGCCTGTGGTGCGCCTTCGACCAGTGCACGATGGGCGAGTCGTCGGACGCCAAGAACACCGTCCTCGGGATCGGTCGGGCGGAACAGGACGAATGGTCGGAGGAGAGCCACCGCAGGGCGGCCGAGGCCGCGGACAACGGGGGCTTCGAGGGTGAGATCGTCCCCGTGTCGGTCCCGCAAAGGAAGGGCGACCCGATCGTGGTCGCCCGCGACGAGGGTATCCGGACCGACGCATCCGCCGAGGCCCTGGGCGCCCTCCGACCCGCCTTCGGCTCCGACGGCACGATCACGGCCGGGAACGCCTCGCAGATCTCCGACGGGGCGGCGGCGGTGATCCTCGCCGAGGCCGGCGCCGCCGATGCTGCGGGGCTCCCGGTGCTCGGTGAGATCCTCGGGTACGGACAAGTAGGAGGCGCCGACGCCAGTCTCCACGAGCGACCCGCCGAGGCCCTTCGCATCGCCCTCAAGAAGCTGGGAATGACACCCTCCGACCTCGACCTCGTCGAGATCAACGAGGCGTTTGCCGCGGTGGCCCTCTGGTCGGCGCAGATGCTCGACATTCCCCATGACAAGGTGAACGTCCACGGTGGAGCCGTCGCCCTCGGCCATCCTCTCGGCGCCACCGGAGCGCGCATCGTGGTCACCCTGGTCAACGCCCTGCGCCAGCGTGGTGGAGGCATCGGCGCCGCCGCACTCTGTGGTGGCGGTGGTCAGGGAGACGCGATCGTGGTGAAGGTCGAGAGATGACCGACCAGCCGGCCGACCGCAACCTCGCCCTCGACCTCGCACGGGTCACCGAGGCCGCTGCCATGGCGGCGGCGCGGCTCCAAGGACGAGGAGACAAGGACTCGGTCGATCAGGCCGCGGTCGATGCCATGCGATCGATCCTCGACACCATCGACATGGACGGGATCGTTGTCATCGGTGAGGGAGAGAAGGACGACGCCCCGATGCTGGCCAACGGCGAACGCGTCGGGAACGGCAACCCGCCGATGTTCGATGTCGCCGTCGATCCGGTCGATGGCACCCGGCTCACCGCCGAGGGGATGCCCGGCGCTCTCGCCGTTCTCGCCCTCGCCGACCGCGGGACGATGTATGCCCCGGGCCGGCTCGTCTACATGGACAAGATCGCAGTCGGCGAGGAGGCGGCCGGCGTCATCGACCTCGACGCCCCGGTCGAGCGAAACCTGACGCAGATCGCCCGGGCGCTCGGCAAGGACGTCGACGACCTCACCGCGATCATCCTCGATCGGCCCCGTAATCAGCCATACATCGACGCCGTCCGCGCCGCCGGGGGGCGCATCCGGCTGATCAGGGACGGCGACATCTCCGGTGCCATCGCCACCGCGGTGCCCGACAGCGGCATCGACGTGCTGTTCGGAATCGGCGGGTCGCCGGAGGCGGTCACCGCGGCATGCGCCCTGCTGTGCCTGGGAGGCGAGATCCAGTGCCGGCTGTGGCCCCGCGACGAGTCGGAACGAGAGTACGCCACCGAGGCCGGGCTCGACCTCGAGGAGATCATCGGAATACGAGACCTCGTCGACTCGGACAATGTCTTCTTCGCCGCCACCGGGGTCACCACGGGGGAACTGCTCGACGGCGTGCGCTTCATCCCCGACGGCGCCGAGACCCACACCGTGGTCATGCGGTCCCGCACAGGAACGGTGAGGTTCATCAGGGCCCACCACCGCTTCGACCGCCTCAGCAAGATCACCTCCGCGTACGACGGCGTGATCAAGGGGTAGGGCTCGCTTCGCTCGCCCTACCCCGCAATTCGCAACTCGCAATTCGCAATACGACAGAGGCGTCCGAACCGACTCGCCGCAGTCGGTCGTATCGCGTATCGCGCCGAGCGGCGATCCGACGCGAACCGAGATGCCAGGCGACAAGCGTTGACGCGGGCCGCGGGACTGGCGCATTGCGGGAGGCCGCCCGAAGGGCGGTCGACTACAGCTCCTGACGACCTGCCAGGGCTCTTCCGAGGGTGATCTCGTCGGCGTAGTCGAGGTCGCCGCCGACGGGGAGTCCGCTCGCCAGGCGCGTCACCTTCACCCCGACAGGCTTGAGCAGGCGCGCCAGGTACAGGGCGGTGGTGTCGCCCTCCACGGTCGGGTTGGTGGCAGCTATCACCTCCGTGATTCCCTCACCGTCGATCCGCCCCACCAGTTCGCGCATCCGCAGCTGCTCGGGTCCGATGCCCTCGATCGGCGAGATGGAACCACCGAGCACGTGATACCGCCCCCGGAACTCCTGGGTGCGCTCCACCACGACGATGTCCTGGGCGCGCTCGACGACACAGACAATGGTGGGATCTCGTCTCGGATCGCGGCAGATCGAGCACTCCTCGGTGTCGGTCACGTTGAAGCACCGGTCGCACAGCCGCACCTGGCGACGCATCTCGGTTATGGATTCGGCGAGGCGGCGGGCGTCCTCCTCCTCGATGTGGAGCAGGTGGAACGCCAGCCGCTGCGCGGATTTCTGCCCGATCCCGGGAAGGCGCGCCAACTCATCGATAAGCCGCTGAACGGGGGCTTCGAACACGCCCAGCAGGGTACCGGTGGTCGGTGCCGGGAACGCGTGATTCGTTCGAGGGGCGATTCGCAATTCGCGATACGCAATACGACAGAACGCGTCAGAGATCGCCTCGGCGGTCGGTCGTATTGCGTATCGCGCCGAGCGGCGACTGCCAAGCGAACGGAGATCCCTACAAAGACGCGAATTGCAATGCGTGATACGCGATACGCGATACGACAGAACGTGTTCGGAGCTCTCGCCGCGATCGGTCGAATTGCGTATCGCGCCGCACGGCGACCACCACGCGAAGAGAGCTACCTACAGAGACGCGCCAACACCAGCCGCGGGACTTGCGTATCGCGGGAGGCCGGCGCCAGCCGGCCGACTACTCCACCACCTCGCCGCCCAACAGGTCCACCACCAGATCGGTGGGGTCGATTCCGCCTTCGGCCGACTCACCCATTTCGGACTCGTCGGGCGCGCGTGCCGGATCATGGGCCTTGGAGACGTCGGGCTCCACATCGATGGCGCCCGAGCGGTAGCTGACCCGTGTGGACCCGCCGAGCGCCTCGGAGAGCACTGCCATCACGATCGTGTTGAGGCGATCGTCCTCGGTGAGTGCCTCGAGATGGAACTTGAACTGCTCCGGAATCTCGAGAACGAGCGTCGATCCGTCGACCTCGGCCGGGCGGGCCTCACGGAAGAAGGCGAATCGCCGCGGTCCGGCCTCTTCGCGAATCCGCGCCACGATGGCGGGCCACTTCTGGTCGACCGAATCGAGGTCGAATTCGGCCGGGGGAGCAGCGGGTTCTTCGGCCGGCTCAGGAACCTGGGCCTCCGCGGGCTCGCCGACGAACGGCCTATCGGTCGCCTCCGCAGGATCCGCCTTGGGCAGAGAGTCATTGACAGCCGTCTCTGCGGGTCGGGCCGTTTCTGCTGGAGCGGGAGCTGGAGCCGGGGCAGCGCCCGACGGCGCCCTCCTAAGGCGCTCCTCCATGCGATCGAGCCGTGCCGCCAACGAAACGGTGTCGGCCGCAGTCTCGGGACGGGCCATCTGAAGCAGGGCGAGCTCGACGACCAGACGCTCCTCGCGCCCCTCGCGCAACTGCACCAGAGCATCTCCAAGCCGGTCGATGCATCGCAGCACGTCCGAGGGCTCCAGCTTCGAACTGAGGGCCCGCCATTCCTCGAGCACCTCTGCCGGTTCGTCGACGATCTCCTCGAGATTCGGGGCGTAGTGGGCGAGGAAGAGCCCCCGGAACAACTCGAGGGCGTCGGTCACGAACCGGCGCAGATCGGCGCCCTCGGCGGAGATCCGGGCCGCAAGCGTGAGCACCGCGGCGGCATCCTCGCGGGCGATCCCCTCGACAAGGCCGGCGAAGGCGTCGGGTGAGGCAAGGCCGAGGGCGCGGGTGACGCCCTTGCCGTCGACGGTGCCGTCGCCGAGCGCGGCGACCTGCTCGAGCAGGCCCAGGGCGTCGCGGGCGCTCCCCCCGGCGTGCCGGGCGATCATCGTGAGCGCCTCGTGCCCTGCCTTGATCCCCTCGATACCGGCGATGCGCGCCATGTGGGCGATGAGAGCCTCGGATCCGATGGGATGGAAGTCGAACCGCTGGGTGCGGCTCCGGATCGTGTCGGGAAGCTTGTACGGCTCGGTGGTGGCGAGCACGAAGTGAGCGTGCTCGGGCGGCTCCTCGAGCGTCTTGAGGAGGGCGTTCGCCGCGGCGCGGGACAGCATGTGCGCCTCGTCGAGGATGTAGACCCGCCGGGCGCCGCCGACGCTCGCCACGGTGCCGACGTTCGCCCGGATCTCCCGAACGTCTTCGACCTTGTTGTGTGAGGCGGCGTCGAGCTCGATGACGTCCATCGAGGAGCCCTCGGCGATGGCGACGCACGAGATGCAGATGTTGCACGGCTCCCCGTCGGGTCGCCGGTCCGGGCAGTTCAACGCCTTGGCGAGGATCCGTGCGGTGGTCGTCTTTCCGGTCCCGCGGGGACCGGCGAAGAGGTAGGCGTGGGCGACCTTCCCCTCCACGACCTCCTTCGCCAGGGTCTCGGTCACGTGGCCCTGGCCGACCACCTCCCCGAACCCTTGTGGGCGATGGGTGCGATAGAGGGCGCGGTACTCGGGCATGGGGAGATCGTACCGGGCGACTGCGCGAGGGCCCAGGGGGCAGTGAGAGCCCGGGCGGGCCCCGATGGCCAGGACCGCCCCGGCGAGAGCACTACGCTTTGAGCAAACACCAATTAGGAGCATCGAGATGCGAGTACGCAAGATGCTGTGGCTGGCCCTGATCCTGGCGCTCGTCGCCGCCGCATGCGGCGACGACGGCGGGAGTGGGCTGACGCAGAACGAAGGCGTCCTCACGGTGGGTTCGGACATTCCCTTCCCGCCGTTCGAGGACTTCGAAGGCGAGAACGTCGTCGGATTCGACGCCGACCTCATCAATGAGATCGCCAGCCGGCTGGATTTGACTGTCGAGTGGATCGACACCGACTTCGACACCATCTTCACCCAGTTGGCCACCGGCACCTTCGACGTCGTGGCGTCTGCCACCACGATCACCGCGGAGCGGAGCCAGCAGGTGAACTTCACAGCGCCCTATTACCGGGCGCAGCAGGCGCTCACGGTGAATGCTACCGCGCGGCCCGACCTCACCAGCGTCGACGATCTCGGCGAGGGCGACACGGTCGCCGTGCAATCGGGCACCACCGGCGCGGACTGGGCGACCGAGAACCTCGCCCCCCGCGGCGTCGAAGTCCGCGAGTTCCCGTCGGCTCCCGACACCTACACGGCACTCGAAGGCGAGCAGGTGGATGGCGTGATCTTCGACGAGCCGTCGGCAGTCGAGGAAGCCGCGAACCGTGAGGGCCTCGCCGTGGTCGACGTGATCGACACCGATGAGGACTACGGATTCGGCGTGGACCCGGCGCGCACCGAACTCCTCGACGAGATGAACCGGGTCTTCCAGGAGATGCTCGACGACGGCACCTACCAGGAGATCTACGACAGCTGGTTCGAAGCTCCGGCGGGAAGCGTCCTCTACGAGGGCATGGAGTAACCGCAACTCATTCCGGTAGACGAGGGGCGGGCCCACGAGGGTCCGCCCCTCGCGTGACGGACGGACCGGTCGGCCCTGACGGCGAGCAAGCCCATGGTGATAGTCTGGACCTCAGCTGGGGAACCAGCATCCAACAATAGGAGTGAGGCTATGAGAGCAGGGAAATGGGTTGCACTGGCCCTAGTGCTGGGCCTCGTCGCGGCTGCATGCGGCGACGACGACGCAACCACGACGACGGCCGCATCCACGGTAGGCACCGAGGACAACCCGATTCAGGTCCTATACGTTCCGTCCGTCTCCGCTGAGGAGATCATCGCCGGTGGTGAGCTGCTGGCCGATGCTCTCAACGAGGCGACCGGGCTGTTTTTCGAGGTGTCGGTGCCGACTTCGTATGCGGCAACGGTCGAGGCGATGTGCGCCTCACCGGATGACACGATGGGCTTCATCCCGGCGCAGGCATATGTCCTGGCCAACAACCTCTGCGGGGTATCCATCGACCTCAAAGCGTCCCGGTTCGGGTACACCGAGTACTGGACCCAGTTCGTGGTTCAGCGCGATAGCGACATCCAGTCGTTCGAGGATCTCGCTGGCCGCACCTGGGGCTATACGGATCCCGGGTCCACGTCCGGCTACTTGATCCCGCAGGGGATGTTCCTCGATAGCGGAGTCGAGCCGGGTGAAGCGACCGAGACCGGCGGCCATCCCAACGCAGTTCGGGCGGTCTACAACGGTGAGGTCGACTTCGGCACCAGCTTCTTCAGCCCGAACATCGACGCCGATGGCAACACGGTGTGGGACGGGACCCCGGAGGACGCCGACGTCCCCGACGACCTGGTCGACACCTGCGCCCTCGATGCCGAAGGCGAGCTCGAGTGCTCGGGTCTCTATCCCCGGGACGCCCGCCGCAACTTGCGTGAAGAGTTGCCCGACATCATCCAGAAGGTTCGAATCCTGACCCTGTCGGATCCGATTCCCAACGACGGCGTCGCCTTCGGGCCGACGTTCTCGGCCGCTCTCCGGGCCCAGATCGTCGATGCCATCAAGGCCTTCGCCGCGGACGATCCCGATGGGTTCGCCACGGCGTTCGACGCCTACTCGTGGACGAGCGTCGCCGACACGGAAGACAGTGAGTTCGACTCGATTCGAGCGATCCTGACCGCCATCGGTTTCGATCTCGAGGACCTCTAGACGCAATAGGTCAAAGGCGGGGCCGGGCAACCGGCCCCGCCTTTGACGCGTTCGGGCTTCAAAACAACGCCGCCCTCGACGACCATCCGCAGGTGTTCCGAACGCCGATGCCCCGTCCCAGGCCCATCGCCCCTGAACGCCACGGGTCGAATCCGCTAGAAAGTGACCGACAGGCCAGCCCATCGACGACAGGAGCGCCGTGCTCAAGGTCGAGCACCTCACGAAGATCTACGATGGCGGGGTCCTTGCCCTCGAGGATGTCTCGTTCGAGGTACCTTCGGCTCAATTCCTCGCAGTGATCGGCCTCAGCGGCTCAGGCAAGTCGACCTTGCTCCGCTGCATCAACCGCCTCATCGAACCCACCGAGGGGAAGATAACGTGGAACGGCATCGACATCACGGCCGCCCCGCAAGAGGAGATGCGCCGCATCCGCCGGCGGATCGGGATGGTCTTCCAGCATTTCAACCTTGTGCACCGATCACGCGTGATCACGAACGTCCTCGCCGGCCGGCTCGGCTACGTCAACCCGGCGATGAGCCTCATCAACCGCTTCCCCGCGGCTGATCTCGCCGCAGCCCGCGCGAAGCTCGATCGGGTCGGCCTCGCTGAGAAGGCCGACGCCCGGGCCGACGAGCTGTCGGGAGGCCAGCAGCAGAGAGTGGGGATCGCCAGAGCCCTCATGCAGGACCCGGAAATGATCCTCGCCGACGAGCCCGTGGCGAGCCTCGACCCTGTTCTGGCCCACGGGATCATGCAGTACCTCGAAGACATCAATGCCAACGACGGGGTCACCGTCCTCTGCAGCCTCCACTTCCTCGACCTGGTCCACCGATACGCCGACAGGGTCGTGGCTCTGAATGAGGGACGCGTCGTCTTCCAGGGCTCGCCGCAGCAGATCGACGACGGGATGTTCAAGGAGATCTACGGACAAGAGGCGGAGAGGGTCGGGTGACCAGCGAACGCCGGGCGCCGACGGAAAAGACGAGGAACCCCTTCGTCCGGTTCGTCGTCCTCCTCGTCACGATCGTGGCGATCCTGGTCACCTACGCCTTCGCCTTCCAGCGAACCGACATCGGGCTTGAAGAGGTGAAAGACGAAGGCAGACGCGCGGGTCTGGTCCGCATCATCCGCGGCCTGGCCAAACCGGACATCATCGAGTACGACGAGGAGACGGTCTTCCACACGGTGGACTTCATGACACCGTGTCCCGAGGCAGGCTTCGAGCCGACACCGCCCGGCGACCCGGCGGAGCCCTACCTCGAGGCGATCCCCCAATGCGCAGACCCCCGCGACGAGATCCGTGTCATCGGCCGCAACTTCCCGGAGGGCACCCGCGCCCCTCTCTCGTTCATCCCTCCCTCCGGCGTCACCCTGAAGCTGGCGGATGTCGAGGCCGACCGCGACGGGATGTTCGACGTGACCGTCCGCGTCCCCGATCGGGCCGGCACCGAGGTACAGGAGCTCAGGGTCACGACCCGGGAACGGGTGGGTTCCTGGCAGTTGACCAAGTCGGCCAAGGACACCTGGGAGAAGATCATCGAGACGGTGATGCTGGCACTGGTCGCCACCACCATCGGCACAATCGCGGCCATCCCTCTTTCGTTCCTCTCGGCTCGCAACCTGATGCGGGCCATCCGGACCCCTATCAACAGCGTCGCCCTCTTCGTCGTCGGATTCCCCATCGGGCTCCTGGTAGGAAGACAGCTCGGCCGGTGGGTGGCCGCCGTCGGCGATCGAGTGTCGGACAACGTCCCGATCCTGGTTGCCGCCTCCCTCGGCCTCGCCCTGGGTGGCTGGTGGATACTCCGCGCCACCCTCCCCGAGGAGGAGGCCGAGCCCCCGACGCTCGGGGAGCGAGTTCTCCGGAGGCTCGTGGTCGCCGCGGTAGCCGTCGCCGGGCTCTTCGTCATCGGATTCGTTGGCCACTTGCTCCGTGAAGTCGGCGGAGACCTTGAGGGGCCTCTGGGGCCCTTCGGATTTCTCGGCGACTTTCTCCGCGTGATCGGCGACGTCATGGTCACGTTCCTCACCGCCATCGCCGCGGTCGTGACCGGACTCGTCGTCGCAGCGATCGGGAGCCGCATGGGTCATCTCATCGCCGACCGGGCTCGGCCCGGGACCGTCCTGCTCGCCCGTTTCGTCTTCGTCTCCCTGGCGGTGGCGATAACCGCCGCGGCCATCGGGGGCGCGGTCCGCTGGCTCTATGCGCTGCAGCGATCGTCGAACGCCATGGCGACGACGGCCGGAGGAGCCATCCTCGGGCTCGTGGTGGGTGTCCTGACCCTCAGGTTCGGACGGCGATGGTTCCCCGACCGGCTGGGGATAATCGCCACCTTCCTGAGGCTGATCCTGGGGATGGTCGGGATCGCAATTGGGATCGGGATCGGCATCGTGCTCGGAGTGGCGTTCGACGCTCTGGCGGGTGTCTTTGGCGCCGACGGGACCATCGTCGCCCCCGCCCTCCTCGGAGCCGCCCTGGGAGTGTTGGGGGTCGCGGCGACCCGGTCGGTTCACTCGCTGCCCTCGGGTCTGGCGACCTACTACGCCTCCCGAACGCTCTTCAACGGGATCCGCTCCGTCGAACCGCTCATCATGGCCATCGTCTTCGTCGTCTGGGTGGGGATCGGCCCCTTCGCCGGATCCCTCGCCCTGGCCCTCCACACAACTGCCGCACTCGCCAAGCTCTACTCGGAGCAGGTGGAGAGCATCCTGCCAGGACCGATCGAGGCGGTGACCGCCACCGGTGCCACCCGTCTCCAGACGATCATCTACGCCGTGGTTCCCCAAATCGTCCCGCCCTACATCGCCTTCACCCTCTACCGGTGGGACATCAACGTGCGGATGTCGACCATCATCGGCTTCGCCGGAGGCGGCGGTATCGGGTTCCTTCTCCAGCAGAACATCAACCTGCTGCAGTACCGGGCTGCGGCCGTCCAGATGCTGGCCATCGCCGTCGTCGTGTCGACTCTCGACTTCGTCTCCGCCCGGATCCGGGAACGGATCGTGTGAGCGGGCTGATCCGCCGCACCCGCGAAGACGTCGAGCGCTACGAAAGGGACAACCTCTCCCCGGCAGCGACACTTTCGACGCAGACGCGCGGCCGGAACGTCCCGGAGGCACCGGACCCGGACCGCACCGTCTTCGAGCGCGACCGGGATCGCATCCTCCACAGCAAGGCATTCCGCCGTCTCAAGCACAAGACCCAGGTCTTCATCAACCCCGACGGCGATCATTTCGTCACGCGGCTCACGCACACCCTGCAGGTCACCCAGATCGGGCGGGCACTCGCCACCTACCTGCGGCTCAACGTTCCCCTCGCCGAGGCGATCTGTCTGGGCCACGACGCCGGCCACTCTCCGTTCGGCCACATCGGCGAGGACGCCCTCACCCCGTACGTGTTGGGCGAGTGGCACCACGCCGCCCAGAGTGTTCGGGTGTTCGAGGTCCTCGAGCCGCTCAACCTCACCTGGGAGGTGAGGGACGGGATCCGTGCCCATTCGTGGAAGATCGACCCGCCCCCGGCGACGCCGGAAGGCATGGTATGTCGGTTCGCCGACCGGATCGCCTACCTCACCCACGACGTCGACGACGCGGTCAGGGCCGGCGTCATCGGGTACGGCGACCTTCCCGCCCGGGCCATCGAAGTGTTCGGGGAACCGGGTAGCGCCTGGATCGGGTCGATGATCGCGGCGGTGGTCGACGAATCGCTTCGACAGGGCGAGCTCGCCATGGATCCGGAGGCGCTCGATGCGATGAACGAGTTACGCGACTTCATGTTCGAGCGCGTCTATCTCCGTCCTGAGGCAGAGGACCAGCGTGACCGGGCGATCCGGGTGATCCGCGGGCTGGCCGATCACTTCATCGGCCACCCCGAGGCGGTGCCCGACACCTACCGGCACCACGGCGCCGACGAGATCACAGCGGCGATCGACTATGTGTCCGGGATGACCGACCGGTTTGCGATCAGGGAGTGGGAGAGGAGGGGCGGCTGACGCCGCCCCGCAATTCGCAATCCTAATTCGACAGAACGCGTCCGGGCCTCATCGCCGCGACTCGGTCGCATTGCGCATTGCGCCGAGCGGCGATCTCCGCGCGACCCGAGATGCCTGGCGACACGCGCTGAGGCGAGCCGCGGGACTGGCGCATCGCGCGAGGCCGGCTCAGCCGGCCGACCTCTCATCGTGCTCAGTCCCCCAACGTGGCGATCGACGAGACGGCCGTGACGGCCAGGGCCACCCACGCCGGGCCGAGCGCCATGACCCCGGTACCGCCCGCCCATAGCGCGGTCGAGACCCCGGCCACCAGCGCGGCCAGGCGGGCGAGACGGATACGGAGGGTCAGCACCCGACCACCCTTCCGGCTGTCGACGGGGGATGTCACCGGCGGGACCACCCAGGCCGCCACCAGTCCCGCGGCGAGGCCGCCGAGGAGAATCCCGCGCTCGAAGCCCACGGGAGCGACCCACGGGTCGTGGTCGGCGAGGAAGAGCGTCAGGGCCACCACCCCGGTCGCGATTACACACGAGGAGCCGATCAGGAGTCGCCGGGATCCCCGCGCCCACCAGGCCGACGCCGCGGGAGCCAAACCGAGCAGAAGCGCGACGGCTACGCCCGACTCGCGAAAGCTCAGCGCGGCAGCACCCACGGCGAGGGCCCCGATGTCGATCAGGGTGAGATCGCGCCCGGTTGTGCCGGCCACGATGCGCACGGGGAGAATCAGCAGCCCTGCCACCAGGAGGTCGACCGGGCCGGCGATGAGCAAAGCCGGAGAGAGCACCGCCGCGGCGCCGGCCGTGATCGGATGGTCAGGAGCGATCTCGCGGGTGAGCGCCCAGGCGATGAATGCCGCGCCACCGGCGAGAATGCCCATCTGAACCGCATCCGCCGGTCCATCGCCCAACGCGAGCGTGATCGCGCCCGCCGCTGCACCCACCACAACCGTCACGATCGCGGCGAAACGGACCGTGGCATGGGAGAGGTGGATCGACCTGGCGAGGCCGCTTCTTACGCGCATCGAGCGAAAGCTAAACGCCGCACGGCCGATCTCGAAGCGCCGCGGGCAATTTGCCCCTGGTGCCAGCTGGGGGCGGGAGTACCGTTGCCCACGCTGTGACCGCCGACTCGCCACGCCGCCTCTACCGCAGCCGCGATGACCGCGTCGTCGCCGGCGTCGCCGGTGGCCTCGGAGCCCACCTGGGCGTCGATCCGGTGCTGATCCGGATCTCGCTCGTTGCTCTGGCATTCGCGGGCGCCTTCGGCATCCTGGCGTACCTGATCGCGTGGCTCGTGATCCCCGAGGCGCCCGTCGGCGAGGAGCCCGCGCCACACCGGGAGGCGAGCGGCGCCAACGGAGCGCGGGTGCTCATCGGCACCCTGCTGGTGGCGATCGGGATCCTGCTGCTCCTCGACCTGTACCTTCCGGTACGGCGGGTCGTCGGGCCGGCTGCCGTGATCGTCATCGGACTGGCCGTTATCGCCTACGGATTCCGCCGATGACAGCCCGCCAGCCGCGCCTCGGTCACGTCGTCTTGGGCGGGCTGCTGGTGGTGATCGGCGTTCTGTGGCTCATCGACGCGGTCACGTCGCTAGACGTCCCCTGGGAGATCCTCCTCCCCGCGGCCCTCGTCGTGGTGGGCGTCGGTCTGGTGTACGGGGCGCCCACCGGAACACACGGCGGCCTCATCAGCTTCGGGGTGATCCTCACGATCCTGGTGGTTCTCGCGTCCGGCCTCGAGATCGTCTTCGACGTTCCCTTCGAGGGCGGGATCGGTGAGCGTGACCACGCTCCCACCGGGATCGCGGACACCGAGTACCGGCTCGCCATCGGTGACATGACGGTGGACCTGACAAGGGCGACATCGCCTCGGGAGCCGATCGAGATCTCGGTGGCGATGGGCAAGTTGACCGTCATCGTGCCGGAGGGTATCGGGATCACGGTCGACGCCCGGGCCGGCGTTGGCGAGATTGTCGTCTTCGGCCGCTCGCAATCGGGGATAGGGCCCAAGCTGATCGAGGATCCCTTCGGACAGTCGGATGTCCTCCCGGCCATTCGACTGGTCGTCAGAGTCGGCATCGGCAAGGTGGAGGTCAGGCACCCATGAGGAGGCACCCGGGCACGTTCGTCGCCGGATTGCTGTTCATGGCCATCGGCATCGCGTACCTGTTGGAGGAACTCGACGTGTGGGAGGTGCGGCCCGGCCGACTGTGGCCGATCGCCCTGATCGTCATCGGTGCTGTGGTGCTGTTCGCGGGACAGCCCGCCGAAGGCGACTCGGAGCCCACTTTCGACGAGCACCGCGACGACGCCAACGGCGGGACCTAGACGCGTCAGCCTTCGTGGCGAAATGGCAGCGAAGCTGCCGCGATCCATGGGTCGGTCTCGCCGGCGGGCACGGTCGAGGAGGCGGTTGCGATCCTCGCCTTCCGCCGCCCGCCGAAAGCAGCGCTCACCGCCAGGCCGATGCCGAGCACTGCCAGCACTGCACCGCTGAACTCGATGAACCCGGCCACGGTGCCGGTCATGTGGAGGGCGTCGAACCCCTGTGGCCCGAGGATGAAGGCCCAGTCGTGCTCGCCCCCGCCCACGAGGGGGAGAGACTGGTGGACCGCATCGGCGGCATAGACGGACACATCCCAGGCCGAGGTGCCCGCCCACGCGGTGCAGAACCCGGCCGCGGGGAGGTCGCCACGACGCAATGCGAAGTAGAGGGCCATCGCAGCAGGGAATGCCACCTGGGCCACCGAACCGGCCATGAACATGGCCAGGCGCGGCAGGAAGCCGGCGGCACCGAGATGGCCGGCCTCGTGCACGGCGAGGTCGAACCAGTCCAGGAGCGGCACCTCGCGCTGCGCCACAAAGGCGAACCACGAGATCACGGCGGCAGCGGCTGCCGCCGTGAGCGGCCGACCCAGTCGTGCCCATCCCGACGATTTCACCATCCGTCAGACATCGGCATCGGATTGGTAGGTCTGGAGCGTCTGACCCCCACGATGCTGGCACCCATCCTGATAATTACGGTGCCAGCCTCCGCCGGATCGAACCCCTCGGGCCGATCAGGGCGACGGCGAAAGGGAGCGCAGCATCAGGGTGTACTCCTCGACATAGGTCACGTCACCGATCGGACTGCTGCTCGAACTTCGATCGACGACCCGCTTCCGGACGAGGAGCGGAGTGTCGGGGACGACCCACAGGTCAGTCGTGCGCGTCCCGCTGGTCCTGCCCGAGGTGGTCTCAACCATCCGCACATGGACGGTGAGCACTTCCTCGGACCCCACCAGAAGCCGCTCGG
>Ga0326597_10004247_pt1 | contig 20199 bp, 15 predicted proteins | sample RVTome_12_FD_203789 | JGI IMG/M metagenome (GOLD analysis project Ga0326597, IMG submission 203789) | Soil microbial communities from uranium-contaminated site in the Upper Colorado River Basin, Wyoming, United States - RVT100D185 | ecosystem: Environmental > Terrestrial > Soil > Contaminated >...
CACCTGCACCGAGAAGCCCGTGATCTGCTCGTCCTTCAGGCGCGCCCGCAGCTCGTCGATTCCTTCGCCGCGCCTGGGTTCCACGGATCCGAACGCGAAAATAAAGGCGTCCAGCTCCTTTAGGTTCACGTCACGGCTGATCTGGATGGCGCCGACCTTGCGGCGGGTCATTTCGTCCATCAGGAATCGTCCACCCGCGTAGCCTTCCACCTGGAAGCGGATCCGGAACTTGTTGAAAAAAAGGTAATCGCCCCGCACTTCGACGGTGACGTCACCCTCTTCCTCGAGCGCCTGCGCCAGCACTTCGCGCGCCCGCGTCGCCGGCTTGAGATAGCCCTCGTTGTTGCGGTCGTACACGGTCGCCGTCTTCAACAGCACGAAGAACTGGTGCACGATGTCGGTCGCGATGGGAGGAGCGGAAGGCGCGCTCTTCTCTTTGGTCTTCATCGTCAGATTCCGGTCTCTTCGATCTGGATTCTGTTCATGGCGCGCACGGCCGCGTCCCGCACGCGGGTGTCCTTGTGGTGGGTGAGCGACTCCAGGTACTCCAGAATCAGCACCCCGTCCCCCTCTCCGAGCGAGAGCGTGGCCAGGGCGCGCAGCCTTTGCCGGGCGGCGCGATCGAACAGCATCCAGCCGTCGATCAGTTCCTTGAACACCGGGAGCGCCTCATCGCCGAATATCCTGGCCAGAGCGGAAAGCCACTCCTTCTGTTCGGTGGGCTCGAGCCGCCGGAAAGCCTTCTCGGTCACCCGCGCTTCGACCTGTTCACCGGTCTTGTGGTCCTTCCGGTGCGCCAGCGCGCGCAGGGCGAGCAGGCGCAGATCGACTTGCGCATCGGCTATGGCCGCGCGCAGGACGTGGTTGGAGTCGGCCGGATCCATGCGCACGAGCGCTTCGACCACCTCGCGGCGCACGCGCTCGTCGGCGTGTCGCACCGCTTTCTCCAAATACTGGCAGGCGCGGCTGCCGCCGATGTTGCCGAGAATGCCCGCCACGTTGCGCACCACGTACCAACGCTTGTCGAAGATGCCGTTTCCGATCAGGTCGACACGGTCGGCCCCGCGCTCGGCCAGGATGTCGCAGACCATGGCGCGGGCCGGATAGTGCTCGAGGTCGCCGAGCATGCTGACCAGATGCGGCAGAACTTCCGTCGGCAGGGCGCCCAAAAGCGCGCGGCAGGCGCTGATGTCGCATCCCGGGTGGGCGTTCAGCGCCGCGGAGATCTGGGTTACCCGGAGCTTGTCGACGGTGCGCTGACGCGATTCGTGGAGGCGTTCGGCGCGGGCCGGAGAGTGTCCCTTCTCCACCTGTTCGAGCTCGGTCAGCCCGGCATAGATACGCTCGGCGGAGCGGAAGTCGGCCTGTTCGATCATGCGGTCGTACAGGCCGTCGAGCAGATTGCACGACTCACGGAATTCCGGGATCTCGTTCTCGCCGATCAATATTTCGAACACGATGCCGACAGTCGACGCGGCCGCGTCGAACTGCGAGGCCTCGCGCAGATACGCGTCCACCTGCGACAGGTCGTCGGAGAGATCGACCATGTCGTTCAGAATGTTGCAAACGTCGGCCTTCTCCACGCGCACGCGCTCGGGAAGGGCGGCCTGGCCGTCCGCCACGCTTGCGCCCGCTGCCTGGTCCTCGAGCACCACGTTGACGTAGCTGATGCCCGCCGAGTCGTCGGGTACGGATCCGTGCGCGAGCAACTGGCGTTCGATCGCTTCGTAGTCCACCGATTCCAGCTCGCTTATGGCCTCGTAGCGAATCCGGCTGAAGGAAGCTTCCCAGAGGAGCGTGACCAGGTCGTCGTCTTCGTCGCGTTCGTTGATCACCTTCTTGACGATGTTGAGGAACGCGTCCAGTTCCTCCAGGGCGATCCCCGGCAGGAAGGTGAGCTTTTGAATGCCGTCGCGCGTGAGGGTGGCGATGAAGTTATCTTCACCGCCCGCCTCCTCGTGCACGGTTTCCCCTTCGTACACGAATTGGTCGCCGCGCACCTGCAGAGTAAGCGCCCCGAATTCCACGAGGTAAGTGCTGAGTTTCTCGTGCAGTTTCGCCTTGAACTCGGCGGGCATCGGGTTGGTCGGCGGGTAAAGCAGGATGGTCTTGACGCACTTATAGAAGTAGCCCACCAGATCGCGCACGGTGGTCAACTCGGTCTTGTCTTCGCCGGTGCGGCTCTTGATCTGAGTCAACGACAAGGTCTCCAACTTTATGTCCTGTAACGGTATCGACCGATCGCGGGAAACCCTTAACCGGCGGGCGTGAAACGGGCTCCACCCGGATGGACCGCTGCCCGTCGACATTCCCGGTACGATCATCTAACTCGCAAGCGGGCAAATGATTACACGTCGGATTCGGAGGATGCGGCGAAGCCGGAGCCGGGAAGGGGGCCCGGGACAAGCCGGCCGGGACGGTCCGGCCGGCCGGGGGGCGAATTGACTTTTGGGGCCACCCCGGCCCGCGTATATTCGGCCTTCTGATACACGTGAACGCCATCTTTAGCGGGGGCAGGATACACGAAATATGGCCAGATACAAGATCGCCTGGATGCCGGGGGACGGCGTCGGGCATGACGTCATGGAGGCGGCGCGCATCGCGCTCTATGCGTTGAAACTGGATGCCGAATACAACCACGCCGACATCGGCTGGGAATTCTGGACGAGCGAAGGGAACCCTCTGCCCGACCGCACGATCCAGGTGCTCGAACAGTCGCACTGCGCGCTCTTCGGCGCGATCACCTCGAAGCCGAAGGAAGAGGCCCAGTCCGAACTGAAACCGGAGCTGCAGAAGCTGGGCCTGGTGTACAGCTCGCCGATCGTGGGGCTCAGGCAGAAGTTCGATCTGTACACGAACCTGCGCCCCTGTCGTGCCTATCCCGGCAATCCGCTCAATTATAAGGAAGGGATAGACCTCGTGGTGTTCCGCGAGAACACCGAAGGGCTTTACGTCGGCATCGAGTTTCACCCGGTGCCCGAGGGGGTAGCCAAGGCCCTGGCGGCCGCTGGGCCCAAGTTCGGCCGCTTCGCGAAGCTTCCGGCGGACGACTACGCGATGTCGCTGCGCGTCATCACGAAGGCGGGCACCCGCCGCATCGTGCGTGCAGCCTTCGAGTATGCGAAGAAATTCGGTTACAAGAGCGTGACGGTGGTCGAAAAGCCGAACGTGCTGCGCGAGACCTCGGGCCTGTTCGTGCGCGAGGCGCGCAAGGTGGCCCAGGAGTTTTCGGGCATCGAGCTGTGGGAAACCAACATCGACGCCATGGCCATGTGGCTGATCAAGAATCCGGAGAACTACGGCGTTCTGGTCTGCTCCAACATGTTCGGCGACATCATCTCCGATCTTTGCGCCCAGCTGGTGGGAGGGCTCGGCTTTGCGGCGTCGGGGAACATCGGCACCAAATTCGCGGTCTTCGAACCGACGCACGGCTCGGCGCCCAAGTACGCCGGCCTGTACAAGGTCAACCCGATGGCGATGCTGCTCGCCGCCAAGCTGATGCTCGACTGGCTGGGCGAAGTGGACATGGGCCGGAAACTGGAAAAGGCGATCGCGCGCGTGATCGCCGACGGCCAGGTGCGCACGTACGACATGGGGGGGAGCAACACCACCCTCGAAGTGGCCGAGGCGGTGGCCCGGGCGCTGTAGCATTCCGGATACGCACACCAAGGGGAGAACAATAGATCTCATGGAACAGACGGTAAGCGGCAAAATCGCACAGTTCGCGACTTCCGTGCGCTATGAGGACCTTCCGCCCGAAGTGGTCGGCGCGGCGAAGCGGTTTCTCTACGACGCTGTCGGCTGCGGACTGGGCGGCGTCGAGACGCACGATTGCCGAATCGCGCGCAAGGCGCTTCTGGCTTTGGGGGGCAAGCCGCAGTGCACGATCATCGGCACCGGTGAGCGCACCGACTGCGTCAACGGCGCGCTCATCAACGCCCTGCAGATCCGCGTGCACGACTACAACGACATCTACTGGAAGGCCGACCCGTCGCACCCTTCCGACATCATTCCGGCGGCCCTGGCGGTAGGCGAGCGCGAGAACAAAAGCGGCAAGGAGCTTCTGGTCGCCATCGCGCTGGCGTACGAATTCGAAATGCGCCTGTGCGAAATCGGCACGCCGGGCATCCGTGAAATCGGCTGGCACCACGCGACTTTGACCGGCTTCGTCGCCCCCATCGCCGCGGGGCGCATGCTGGGCCTCACCGCGCAGCAGATGCAGAACGCCATCGCCATCTCGGGCTGCCGCACCGGCTCCATCGGCTGCGTCACCGCGGGCAAGCTGACCATGATGAAGAACACCGTCGATCCTTTGGCCACGCAGGCGGGAGTGCAGGCGGCGCTGCTCGCACAAGGGGGCTACATCGGCACCGCGGCGGTGTTTGAAGGCAAAGAGGGGGTGCAGCACTGCTACCCCGTGAAGTGGAACTGGGACGCGCTCACCGCCGACCTCGGCCGCGAGTGGCGGCTGCCGCAATGCTCCATGAAGGCGTTTCCCACCGAGTACCTGACGCACTCGCCGATTTCCGCGACGTTGAAACTGGTCACGGAAAACAACCTGATGCCGGACGACATCAAGCAACTGACGGTTTATACGCTGGCGCGGGCGGCGGACATTCTATGCGACCCGTCGAAGTACATTCCGTCGTCCAAGGAGACGGCCGACCACAGTCTTCCCTACTGCCTGGCCGTGGCCATCGCCGATCGCGCGGTGACGCCGGCGCAGTTCACGGACAGGCGGCGGACCGATCCGGCGCTGCCGGCCCTGATGAAAAAGGTCAAGGGAATCGCCGATCCGGAAATCGAGAAGCAGTTCCCCGGGCTGCAACCGTGTCGCGTGGAGATCGAGACGACCGACGGGCGCAAGCTGGAGAAACGCGTCGACTATGCCATGGGCGATCCGCGCGACCCGATCGACGACGTTTCGCTGGACAAGAAGTTCTCCGCCCAGGCGGAGGGGCTGCTCTCGCCACAAAGGCAGGCGGAACTCAAAGAGGCCATCTTCGGCCTGGACAGCCTGGCGCACACCGGCCAGTTGATGCTTCTCACCTCGGGCGATCTCTAGGCTGTGGGCACCGAACACGTAATCGAGCCGGAGCTGGTATCGGCCAAGATCTCCCAGGCTCACGAAGCCCTGAAGCGGGAGAACATCGACCTCTGGCTGGTGTTCCTGCAGGAGACTTCGGTCTACCGCGAGCCGGTGCTCGACTACGTCATCGGCCAGGACGCCACCTGGCAGTCGGCGTTTCTCTTTTCGGCCGCCGGCGAATCGATCGCCATCGTCGGCAATTTCGACGCCGAATCATTCGAGGCGCGCGGCTGTTTCGACCGCGTGATCGGGTACACCCAGGGGATCGAAGGCGACCTCAAGTCGGAACTGCGGCGCCTCGACCCGCGCACCATCGGCCTGAACTTCGCGGCGGACAACCCGGGCGCCGACGGGCTCACGCACGGCCTCTACCTGCTTCTGGAGTCGTTTCTCTCCGAGCTGGGGATGAAAGACCGCGTGGTTCCGGCCAACGCGGTCGTGCAAAGCGTGCGCGGCCGGAAAACCGAAGAGGAAGAGCGGCGCCTGACCGAGGCGGTGCGGAGAAGCGAAGAGGCCTTCAGGCAGCTTTGCCGCGAACCGCTGGTCGGCCGAAGTGAAAAGCAGATCGCCCTGCGCATCGCGGAGCTGGCGGAGCGCGCGGAGTGCACGCTGGCCTTCGGCACCATCGTGAACGCCGGCACCAAATCGGCTCTGGGCCACACGCACCCCACAGAAGCGCAATTCGAGGCGGGCGAGCTTTTGCACATCGACTTCGGCTTCGTCTACCGCGCCTACTGCGCCGACCTGCAGCGCTGCGTCTACGCGCTGAAGCCGGGCGAGACCGCCCCGCCCGAGGAGTTGACGCGCGCCTTCGATGCCGTGGCGAAAACCATCCAGGCGGCGTTCGCCGAACTTGCGCCGGGGAAGCGCGGGTGCGACATCGATCGGGCGGCGCGCCGGTTCATAGTCGCGCAGGGCTTTCCCGCCTACCTGCACGCGCTGGGGCACCAGCTGGGCCGTTCGGTGCACGACGGCGGCGCCTTGATCGGCCCCGAGTGGCCGCGCTACGGCGATTCTCCGCATTGGCCTCTGGAGGCCGGCTTTGTGTTCACGCTCGAACTGGAAGCCACGGTGCCGACTGTCGGCTACGCGTCGCTCGAAGAGGACGTGGTCATCACCGAGGCCGGCGCGCGCTGGCTTTCGACGCCGCAGCTTGCCCCCGTCCTGACGGGCCGATGACCGCACGCCTCGAGGACGCCGCATCGCCCGACGCCCGGGGGGGAAAGCGCATTCTCTTCCTCTACGACCGCGATTTCTCGAGCTTCATCGAGCGCGACTGGAACATCGTGAAACAGGCGTTCCCCGCGTCTGTGCTGTTTTGCTTTTCCGGTTTCGGCGACACCTGGCGGCTGCGCGCGGCCCTGCAGTCGGCCGATCTCTGCCTGACGTGGTTCGGCGCTCGCCAGGCGCTGGCCGCGGCGCACCTGATGCCGCGGGGGAAACCGCTGGTGGTCGTGGCCGGCGGCTTCGACGTCGCCCGCGTCCCCGCGATCGGCTACGGCAACTTCGCGCACCCACTCCGGGCGGCTTTGGCCCGGCGCCTGTTCAGGCGCGCCGACCGCGTGCTGGCCGTCTCGGAATTCACCGCGCACTCAGCGGAGGTGAACGCCGGCATGCCGCCCGAGCGCATGCGCGTGATCTTTCACGGCTTCGACCTGGCCGCCTGGCCCGAGGCCGAAGGCCCGCGCCCCCTGGACGCGGCCACGGTCATGGCGCTCGACCCGCTGGTCAAAGGCCTCGATCTGGTTTTCGGCGCCGCGGCCACGCACCCCGCGAGGCGGTTCGAAGTGATCGGCCCGCTTTCCCGCCGGGCGCTCGGAAGAGTCAAGGTTCCGCGGCCGGACAACGTGGTGATCACGGGCCCCCTTTACGGAGGCGACCTGAAAGCCGTGTTCGCCCGCACGAACGTGTATCTCCAGCCGTCGCGCCACGAGAGCTTCGGCTGCGCCATGGCCGAGGCCATGCTCACAGGCTGCATTCCTGTAGTCACGCGCGCGGGCGCCTTGCCGGAGGTCGTGGGCGATGCCGGGTTCTATGCCGATGAACTGACGCCGGCCGCCGTGGCCCGCGCGCTCGAGCGGGCGTGGGCGGCACCCGACGCGGCCCGGGGGGCGGCGCGTGCGCAGATCGCGAATCTCTTTCCTCTGGATCGCTACGCGGAGCGCCTGGTGGGGTGCCTGCGCGAGCTTCTGGACTGATGCGATGAGCCGATGCCGGAACTGAGCGATCTCTGGCCGGCGTTCGCCGCGGCCCTTTGCGCCCTGGCGGCCATGCGCCCCGCGGAGGCTTTGGGGCGCCGCCTGGGGCTGGTGGACCGTCCCGGGGGCGCGCTCAAGATCCACGCCGAGCCGACGCCGCGCAGCGGCGGCGTGGCTCTGCTTGCGGGCCTGCTCGTGGCGGCCCTGGTCGGCTGGGCGCTCGACCATCCACTTCTGAACCAGCGCGAAGCGGCGGTCGGGCTCTTGCTGTTCGGCCTGGGCGCGTGGGACGACAAAAGCCCGCGTTCGCCGAAGCTGCGGATGGTTCTACAGGTCGCCATCTACCTTTTCGGCTATGCTGTGGGGCTGCGTGCTCATCCGGGGTGGCCGGCCTGGGGTGTGTTCCTTTCCGGCCTGATCTGGTTCGTCGTCGTGGTCAACGCCGCCAACTTTTACGACGGCATGGACGGCCTGCTCTCCCTGACCGCACTTGCAGCCTTTGCGGTGTGGGGCGCGGCGGCGGGCAGCTTGGGGATTGCCCCGGCGCTCACTTTGGCCGCGGCGGGCGCCCTCGCCGGATTTCTTCCGCGCAACTGGCACCCGGGGCGCATTTTTCTCGGGGACGGGGGAAGCTTCTTGGTCGGATTCATGTTTTACATGACACTGGTGCGCGGGGCCGAGGGGGGATTCGGACCGGTCCCCGGCCTTTTGATCGCAGCCTTGCCGGTGTGCGACGCCGGCGCCGCCACGCTCGACCGCATCGCACGCCGCACGAACGTCTGGACCGGCGATCGCGACCACCTCTACGACATCATGGCGCGCCTCGGCCTGCGGCCCAGGTCGATCGCCCTCCTGCTCGGGCTTTTGTCGGGGCTATGTGCGCTGACCGCCGTCGTGGTGGCGCCGCTCGGCACGGCCGTGCGCTGGGTGACGGTGGTCGCGGTGTACGTGCTGTTCACCGCCGTCGTGCTCGCGATGCGCCGCAGGTACCGGGTCGGCGGCTGAACCTGCGGCCTTGTCCTTTGGCGTGCCCGCACCACACCTGCGGCAGCCGCTCCCAAACACAATAAAAAGAGGCGACGCCGTGCGCCGCCCCTTGAACATCATGCATCACGGACCGTTTTTGGCCCGTAGTTCTCCATACGTCAGTTCAGCTTGGTGCCTTTGACTTCCGGCTGGTCGGCCGCCAGCGGATCCTTCCACTTCTGGGGGTCGCCAAGCATGACGAAGTCGATATTCTTGATGTACTTTCTGGCGACGCGCTGAATGTCGTTCGGCGTGACCTTCTCCATGTCGGCCACCATCCGCTGGGCGTTGGCGTAGCCGCCGCCCACCAGTTCGTAGCGCCCCAGTTCCTCGGCCTGCGAGTCGTTGGTCTCCTCGCCCATGTAATACGTGGTGACCGCGACCTTGACGTTGTCGTGCAGCTCCTTGGCGTCCAAAGGCTCGTTCTGCATCTTGCGCACTTCCGTGAGCATCACGCGCAGGGTCGTGTCGGGCTCCACGGCCGTGACGTAGAGCAATCCATAGTTGTCGCGCCGGGTCGCCATCCCCGACGACACTGCGTACGTCATGTTGCGCTTCGTCCGCACCTCCTCGAACAGGCGCTGGCGCAGAATGCGCAGCGCCACGTTCATGGGCACGTAGTCCGGGTTGTCAAGCGACGGACAGTGGTAGTAGCCGCGCACGTAGTTCGTCGGCAGGGGGCGTTCTTCGAGGCGCGTGTCGGGCGCGGTTGCGTCTTCGGCCTTCGCGACTTCAGGTCGCGTGTATTTGCCGGGCGGCAGCTTCCCGAGGCCGGCGCGTACCAGCTGTTCGGCCTCGTTTTGGCCCACGTTTCCGACCAGCACCACCAGGGCGCGCGCTCTGGTGACCTCCTGGTCGTGGTAGGCGCGCAAGGACGCCCCGTCGAGGGCCCCGACGGTGATCTCGTTCCCCGTGGGTTGAGTGGCATAGGGCTTCCCGGCATAGAAGAGTTCATCGGCCAGCTGACGCAGGTAGGTATCCGGATCGTCCTTGGCCTGCCGGATGTCGTTGAGCTGGCGATCGCGCGCCAGCCCGACTTCCTCTTCCGCCAGTTCGGGATCCGTGATCACCTCCGCGAAGGCTCTCCATACCGTCTCGAAGTCGCGACGCAGGCAGGTCAAAGAGACGGTCGTGTAATCGAAACCCGCATCGGCTGTGATCCTGGAACCTGTGCGCGCCAGAAGCGCCCGCAGTTCCTCCTTGGGATAGCTCTGCGTTCCCTTCGTCGCCGCCTGGAACAAAAGCAGCTCCGTTCCGGCCTTGTCCGGTCCGTAGTACGGCACGCCGCCGTCGAGGAAAAACTTGGCCGACACCACGGGCGTCGTTTCGTTGAACTTGAGAATCACCGGGATGCCGTCCACGGTGAATTTATCGATTTTGGCCTCTGCGAGGCCGGCCGTCATGGCCACCAGGGCCGCTGCCGCTATAATCTGTCGTGTGTTCATGCTCACATTCCTCCCGCCAGGCCCAGCTTCTCCGCGTCCGCCTGCGAGGCGAGGATCCCCGTAATGTTGGCCTTGCCGAGGATGTAGCGGTTGACGTACGCCGTGACGTCCGCGCGGGTCACGGCGCGCAGATTGTCGATGTAATTCAAGTAATAGTCGAGCCCGCCGGTGGACCACCAGAACGAGATGGTGTGCACGAAATTGCTCGTCTGCTCCTGGCTGTAGATTTCTCCCTGCTCGAGCTGGTTCTTGGCATACTCGAGCTGCTCGTCCGTGTAGTAGTCGGGGTCGGCGAAGTGACCGATCTCGGTTTCGATGGCGGCCATGGCGCGGTCGAACCGGCCGGTATCGCTGCGGGCCTGCAGCGTGATCGGGCCCGTGTGCACCAGCGACTGGTAGCTCAGGCCGATCCCGTCCACGAGTCCCGAATCGACCAGCATCTTCTGGAACCGCGAATTGGGCTGGCCGATGATGAACGTAAAGACGTCGGCGGCGAACGTCGCCTTGATGTCGTCCCGCATGCTGGGCCCGTGCCACTGCTTCATGATCATGACCGCGTTCACGGGCTGGATGACGGTAACCGTCGCCGAGGAATCCAGCGGCGGATGTTCGGGGATGGGGAACTTGACGAATGGGTCGTCGCCGCGCGGCCAGTCGCCGAACAGCTCCTGGACCATCGTGAAGATCTCCGCCGGTGCGGCATCCCCGGCCACGATCAGGGCGGAATTGTTGGGAATGTAATAGCGGTTCTGGATCGTCCGCATTTTTTCCTGCGTGGCGGTAGTGATCACCTCGCGGTCGCCGATGACGTTCTTGCGGCTGAAATAGTGCGACCACATGAGCCTGCTTACCGCCTGGCCCCAGTGGAAGAACGGTGAGGCCTCGTTGCGGTCGAACTCGCCCAGCACCACCGGGCGCTCGCGCTCCAGTTCCTCCTGCTTGAAAAGCGGGTAGCGGATCGCGTCGTGCATGAACACCATGCCGTCACGCAGATCGTCCTTGTGCAGGGTGAAGAAGTAATTCACCAGCTCGTTCGACGTGGTGCCGTTCCACACCATGCCCAACTCGCGCTGGCGGGCCAGGTAAGCCTCCTGGCTGGGGATGGTCTTGTTCGCCTTGAAGAACATATGTTCGTAGAGGTGCGAGAGGCCGTCGAGCTCGGGGGGTTCGGTGTAGGCACCGTTCTTCACGGCGATCTCGATGGTCAGAATGGGGAGGCTGTGGTTCTCGATCACAATGACCTCCAGGCCGTTGGCCAAAGTCTTGGACGTGATGCCGTACTTCTGTGCCTGGGCCGGCAGTGCCCCCAGCACTGCCAACAGAAAAGTCGAGAGAATGCGTCTGTACATGCAGCTCCTTTCACACTACAGCTAATTCGATCTGCGGGGATTCGGGCGCTAAATTACCTGTTAATAAACGCAGCGACCACGAGTTAGTTTCATTCCGGGCGCCTTTGTCCCGGTTTCGCCGGGACCGCGCCGGACCGCGCCAAACGGCGGCGTGCGCTCCCGCGCTGGGCCGAAAGGCCTAAGTTCATGCCATCTAACGACTCACGCAATCGGCTCCGGCGCAACCGATAGGGCTTGCAGGCCCCTGGCGAATCCCGTTTATTGGCGCTCTGACGGCGAGGATGGGGGTGTCTTCGAAGGGTATTCAGCATGGCTCGACTGTTTGAATTCCAGGGCAAGAAGCTCCTCGCCGCCCACAAGATCGCCATTCCCAGAGGTGAGGTCTGCGCCACGCCGGATGAAGTCTATGCGGCGGCCGGCCGGTTGGGGGGCGAGGTGGTCATCAAGGCCCAGGTCTGGAGCACCAAGCGGGCCGCCTGGGGGGGCATTCAATTCGCGCGCACGCCCGACGATGCGCGGCGGATCGCCGCCGGGCTGTTCGGCAAAGCGGTCGGGCACTTCACCGTCGAAAAACTCCTGGTGGAGGAAAAACTGGCCCTGGCGCGCGAATTTTACGCCGGCATCATCGTCGACGACGCCAGGCAAGCGCCGGTGATCATCTTCTCCTCGCGCGGCGGCACGGGCATCGAGGAGATCGCCAAGGAGCATCCGAACAGTGTGGCCCAGGCAGTGATCGATCTGAGCACCGGGCTGCTCCCGTTCCAGGCGCGCGACCTCGTGCGGCGCGCGGGCCTCGACCGCGAGTGGCTGGGCGCGGTGTCCGACGTGCTGGTGCGCCTGTACAAAACGGCACGCACGTACGAAGCGCGCTCGGCGGAAATCAATCCGCTTGTGGTCACGAAGGCGGGCAAAGTCGTGGCGGCCGACTGCCGCGTCACCATCGACGACTACGCCGTGTTCCGCCACCCGGAACTGGACATCGAAATCGCCCGCGAGCTGGACCGGCCACCCACGCCTCTCGACCGCATCGCCTACCACGTCGAGAAGGACGACTACCGCGGCACTTTTTATTTCATCCAGATGGAGCAGGGTTTCGCCAGGGGGGAGCGCTTCGTCGGCTTTCACGGCGCCGGCGGCGGCGGTTCGATGATGTCCATGGACGCCCTCCTGCAGCACAGGTTCAAGATCGCCAACTTCACCGACACGTCGGGCAATCCGCCCGCCTCCAAGGTCTATCGCGCCGCGCGCATCATTCTCTCGCAGCCGGGACTGGACGGTTACTTCTCTTCGGGCTCGGGCGTGGCGTCGCAGGAACAGTTCCACTCGGCGCGCGGCCTGGTGAAGGCGTTTCGCGAGGTGCCGCTCTGCGTGCCCGCGGTGATTCGCCTGGGCGGCAACGCCGAGGAAAAGGCGATTCAGATTCTCACCGACTACACGCGCGATCTGCCGGTGCCGGTGGAAGGCTACGGCAAAGACGACACCCCCGATTTCTGCGCGGAACGCCTGGAAAAACTCGTGGAGGCAGCCCCGCCGGTGCGCGCTTCGGCGCAGGTGGAGTGGAGCAGAAAGGAAGCGGCCAGGCCCTACCGCTTCGCGTCGCCCACAGGCACCATCCAGTTCGACCACGAACTCTGCGCGCGCTGCGAGTCGAAGATCTGCATCAAGGAATGCGTCCCCCAGATCCTCAAGGAAGACGAGCACGGCCTGCCGGTTTTGAACATCACGCCGGAAGAGGCGAAGAAAGGCAAATGCACCGAGTGCCTCGCCTGCGAGGTGGAATGCTTCTTCGGCGGCAACAAGGGGGGCTACATCGAGCTTCCGATTGCCGGGCTGGACGGCTGACGTGGCCATACTGATCGACGAAACCAAAAGAGTGCTCGTACAGGGCATCACCGGGCGCGAAGGGATGGCGCGTACCAGGCTGATGCAGGACTACGGCACCCGCGTGGTGGCCGGCTGCACGCCGGGCAAAGGCGGGCAGGATGTGCTGGGCGTGCCGGTGTTCGACACGGTGAGCGAGGCTGTCGAAAAACTCGGGTCCCTCGACGTGTCGACGATCTTCGTGCCGGCGCCGCTGGTGAAGGATGCGGCGCTCGAGGCTTTGTATGCCGGCATTCCGCTTCTGGTGATCGTCCCCGACCGCGTGCCGATCTACGACGTTTTGGCCATCGCCTTTGAGGCCTCGCGCCGCGGCGCAAAATTCGTCGGCCCCAACACGCTCGGACTGCTTTCGCCGGGGCGCGGCGTATTGGGCATGATGGGCGGCAGCGCCGCCTCGGCGCGCGCCTGGTTCAAGCGGGGGAACGTGGGCGTCTCGTCGCGTTCAGGCGGGATCACCTCCTCCGTGGCCTACTATCTCTCCCGCGCCGGCGTCGGACTCTCGACCATCGTACACGTCGGGGGCGACGCCGTGGTGGGCATGCCGCACCCGGCCGTCATGCGTGAATTCGAAAAGGACCCCGAGACCAAAGTCGTCGTCATGTTCGGCGAGATCGGCACGTCGCAGGAGGAGCAGGTCGCCGACCTGATCGAGCGGGGCGAATTCACCAAGCCGCTAGTGGCATACATCGGCGGCAAGGCGGCCAAGGAGGGAACGCGTTTCTCGCACGCAGGCGCCATCGTCGAAGGGAATCGCGGCACGCACGAAGGAAAGGTCCGCCGCCTGCGCGAGGTGGGCGCCACGGTCGTGGATCGCTTCGGAGATATCCCGGCCGTGACGCAGAAAGTGCTTGCGGGGATCGCTTGATGCCTGGAATAAACGCGGCCCGGAGGCTATGCCCGGCCGCTCAATCTCGCTCAACATCCATGTTGAGCTCGAACAGTAAACGGCTTGCTACGCTATCCATGCTACGCTCGCCGTTTAACGGAGCGGCCTGGTCATAGCCTCCCCTCCTTCGCAAAACACTGAGGTATCGAAATGCCAGACGAAAAGTGGTCGACGGCCATCACCAAGATCGAACCGAACTCTGTCCAGCTGCGCGGCTACCCCATCGATCAGCTGATGGGGCGCGTCAGTTATGCAGAGGCGGTTTACCTGGCGCTCAAGGGTGAACTCCCCGATGAGCCCACCGGGAAACTGATCGATGCCATGCTGGTCTCGTCCGTCGACCATGGCGTGACGCCGCCCTCAGTGCTGGCGGCGCTCACGGTGGCGTCCACGGGTGCGGACCTGTCGAGCTGCGTGGCGGCAGGGGTGCTGGCGATCAACAAGTGGCACGGCGGCGCCATCGAAGCGTGCATGCGCACGCTGCAGGAGGCGGTGGAGATGAAGGACAAGTCGCACAAACCGGCGACTGAAGTAGCCGAGTTGATCCTCGCGGCGGCGAAAGCCAACGGCCACAAGATCTCCGGCTACGGGCACCGCATACACACGAAAGACCCGCGCACCGCGCGCCTGTTCGAACTGGCGAAAGAAGCCGGCAAGTCGGGCCCTTACGTCGAAATGGCCCTTGCGCTTGCGACCGCTTTCGAAAAAGGGGGAAAAGCGCTTCCGATCAACGTCGACGGGGCCATGGCCGCGGTCCTCTGCGAACTGGACTTCGACTTGCAGCTGGCCAACGCGTTTTTCATCATGGCGCGCGTGCCGGGCATCGTGGCGCACGTCCACGAGGAACGCACGCGGCAAAAGCCGATGCGCAGAATCAATCCCGACAATTACAGCTACGACGGCCCGCCGACGCGGGACCTCAAATAGACCGATCAAGAGGCAGAATATGAAAGACCAGATAATCGCAATGCTCCCCGAACTGGAGCAGATCCACGACCGCGCCCTGCGCGATAAGATCATCGCCGTCTGGCAGGACGCGCTATCCATGGGGGGCTGGAAACTGTCTGACCTCAAGCGCATGCCCTTTACGCTGCTCGTCAAGGGTGTCGAAATCACCTTCATCGAGCACGTACGCACCGTCTGCCAGATGTGCATTGCCATGGAAAAGGTCCTGCAGGACGCCTACGGCAGCCGCATCAAGATCAACCACGACTACCTGGTGGCCGGCGCGCTGATCGCCGACGTCGGGAAGCTGCTCGAGTTCTCCGAGCAGGGGGGCAAGTTCGTCAAAGGCGAGCTGGGCAAATACCTTCGCCATCCGTTTACCGGCGTGGGGCTTTGCTACCGGCACGACGTCCCCTACCAGGTGGCGCACCTCTCCGCCGTGCACTCTAAGGAAGGGGAAGGGGGCTTCCGCTCGGCCGAAGCGATCATCTTCCACCACGCCGACTTCACCGACTTCGAACTCGTAGGCGGCTAGGTCCGCACGTATAATGGTCACCAAGCCGGCCGATACAGGGCGGCCGGCAGGATAAGGAAACAAGACAATGGGCCAGACATTCGTTGAGAAGATATTCAGCCGCAAAATGGGTAAGCCGGTGTTGCCGGGCGAGATCGTCGAAGTCGAACCCGACGTGGCCATGTCGCACGACAACACGTCGGCCATCGCCGGCATTTTCAATAAAATCGGCGTCAAGAAGATCGCCCGCCCCGACATTCACGTGGTCATTCTCGACCACGCCGCGCCCGCGCCGAACGAAATCATCGCCAAGAACCACAAGACGGTGCGCGAGTTCGTCAAAGAGCAAGGCATAAAGCGCTTCCACGACATCAACACCGGCATCTGTCACCAGGTGATGTGCGAGAAGGGCTACGTGCTACCCGGCATGGTCGCCGTGGGCTCCGACAGCCACTCGTGCATGTACGGCGCTGTGGGCGCATTCGGCACCGGCATCGGACGCTCGGAGATGGCCGTCGTGTTCGCCACCGGGCGCCTCTGGTTCCGCGTTCCCGAAACGATAAAGGTTTACCTCGACGGCAAGATGCCCAAAGGCGTCACCAGCAAAGACCTGATGCTGAAGATCGCCAAGAAAATCGGCACCGACGGGGCGATCTACAAGATGCTCGAATTCACCGGCCCGCTTATCGGGCGACTGTCCGTGGCGCAGCGGATGATCTTCCCCAACATGGCAGTCGAGATCGGCGCCAAGGGGGGCTTCGTCGAACCCGACGCCACGATGGAAGCGTGGATCCGCGAGCGCTCGGACGCGCCGTACACGGTCGTGCGCCCCGACGCCGACGCCGTCTACGAAGCCACCTACGAATTCGACTGCACCGACCTGCAGCCGCAGGTGGCCATGCCGCACGACATCGACCGCGCCTTCGACGTGGGCGAAGTCAAGGGCGTCAAGATCGACCAGCTGATGCTGGGCACCTGCTGCAACGGGCGGCTGGAAGACTTCGAGGTCACGGCGAAAATCCTCAAGGGCAAAAAGATCGCGCCCTCCGTGCGTTTTCTGGCGCTGCCTGCGTCGATGGACATCTACCTCGAGGCGCTCAAGAAAGGCTACATCCAGACCTTGATCGAAGCGGGCGTGGTCGTCATGAACCCGGGCTGCGGGCCCTGCATGGGCGCGCACGAAGGCATTCTGGCGCCGGGCGAAGTGGCGCTGACCACCAGCAACCGCAATTTCAAAGGCCGGATGGGCTGCAAGGAAGCGGACATCTACTTGGGCTCACCGGCCACCGTGGCCGCCAGCGCGCTGACCGGGCACATCACCGACCACCGCGAAATCGGCTGGCTGGAAGAGGAGAAGTAGGCGATGAAAATCAAAGGACGCGCCTGGAAATACGGGGACCACGTCAACACCGACGTCATCTTTCCCGGCAAGTACACCTACACGATCTCCGATCCGGCCGAGATGGGGCCGCACGCGCTCGAGGACCTCGACCCCGAGTTCGCCAAGAACGTCAAGCCCGGCGACGTCGTCGTAGGCGGCAAGAATTTCGGCTGCGGTTCGTCGCGCGAACAGGCGCCGCAGTCGATCAAGTCGGCCGGCGCCGGCGCGATCATCGCCAAGGGCTTTGCGCGCATATTCTATCGCAACTGCATCAACATCGGGTTGCCGGCGCTCACTTCGGCCGAAGCGGTCGATGCCACCCTGCACGGCGATCCTGTCGAAGTCGACCTGGAAGGCGGAACGATCACGGTGAAGGGGAAGAAGTTCACCTTCCCGCCGTTCACAGGCTACGCGAAGATGATCATCGACAACGGAGGGCTCATTCCCCACACCCGCAAGGCGCTGGGGATCGACAAGTAGGCCTTTGCCGCGACTATTTTAGAAGCAGCGCCTTCTGCACGGCCCTTCCGTCGGGCGTGCTCAGGACCATGAAGTAGACCCCCGACCCGCGCGCCTCTGCGTCCCAAAGGATCGAATGCTCGCCTGCAGATTGCGGCGCCTGCACCAGCGTCTCAACCTTACGCCCCAGTGCGTCATAGACGGTCAAAGTAATGTTGGCGGGCTGCGGGAGCGTGTACGTTATCTTCGTGGCGGCGTTGAACGGATTGGGGTAGTTGGGATGCAGAGCGAAAACCTCCGGCAGCGTTTCATCCTCATCGCCTATCCCCACCACGGCCACGCTGAGTTCGTTCGAGTAGTCGCTGGGATTGCCCTGCTGGTCGAATGCCCTGATGCGATAGTACCACGTGCCGCTGCCCGGGATGGTCGAATCGGTGAACGCGGTGTCGCCGTGCGGCAGGGTGGCGATCACAACGGCCGAATCCCCTGCCGCCTCCGGGATCGGGGAGCGCTCCAGTTCGTACCGATCAAAGTCCGCTTCGTGGTTGCCTGACCACTCGAATGCGAAGCCGTTCGGTAGACTGGCGCTCAGCCCCAGCACCGGCACCTTCGGCGGCAAATCCTGATAAGCGTACGTAAATCCTCCCGGTCCACCGGCGTAGCCGATGTCCGAGCGACTCCCGTCGGCATCGAGAATGCCTGGATCCCCGGCATCGATCGCGGGGGAGAATGCCTGCAGCAGAAACTGTAAGGTGTCAACGAACATTGGCGACACATTGCGGTTCTCCGTATTGCCGGGGATGTCATTGGGGATGGTATCCCCCGTGCGAATTACGCCACTGTCCCAGGGAGTGTTATCCCAAGTGATATTGTATGTTGACTGAGCGTTCTGTGGGCTCAGAATGACGCCGGACGACGCGCTCCACATAGAAATGTTGCTTCGAAATACGAAGCCCGGGCGACCAATGTGCAGATGTCCATAGCAGCGAAAGAACGTGTTGTTTTCGATGACGCCCTCTCCAACGGGGCTTGCGAGGCCATCGAAATTCAGTTCGAGCGCTGGGCCGATGTTCGTAGAGTAAAATAGATTATTCCGAATAATTATGGGATCCGTCCGGAGTACCCTTATCGCCTTCGTGCCATACTCGACAGTGAGAGGATCATACCCCCAAAAGCGACATCCTTGCACAGTGAGCGTGCCATTGTCTAGAAATATGGCAGATCCACCCTCCTGATCCCACCTGAAGTCACATGCTGAGATCGCCAACGTAGCGAAATAACCGCTGGCAGCCTCACGGAATATGACAAAGCGACAACTATCGATCGAGCAGATGCGTCCCGTTTCGTTTAGGTTGGTAAAGAACGCCTTCACACCGCCCGAGACGGTCTCGAAGGTTACTCGCCTCACGGTTACTGCTTGATCCTGATTGACTGTAATCACGATTCCAACCCGGAAGGCGTTTTCGTAGTCGGCCGCGGCTAAAAACAGCGGGTAGATCGCTCCTCGGAAGGTCATGTCCGTGATCTGGCAGCTATCTCGTGCTATGAGAGGGTTCATCGGCATCCATGGCAGTGTGTCCAAGACTGTGCTATCCTGACCGCTGCCTTTGAGCACTTGACCCTTCTTCATCATGATCGTGTCGCTCACGTAGTGTCCCGCGGCGATCAGGATAGTGTCCCACTCGGCTGCGGCCTCTACAGCTCGCGCAACCGTGTCCGCGGCCGTCGCCCAGGAATCGTAGGGGTACGCTCTCGACCCCGTCTTGGAGACGTAGTGCGTGTCGGCGGGGAGGGGGTGCGGCGCGCCGAGGATCAAGAGCGTCAGCATCAACGAAACGGAGCACCGACGGATCATCGGATCAGGTAGCCCCTTTCTGTGACGGAATGCGGGTCGTCACCCGTGGCGTGGCGGCCCGCTGAAACCGGACGTTGCCGTCAGCGCCAATATAAGCGAAGCGCGCGGGGGAGGGATTGAAAAATCGCGCGGATGGGGCGATCTAAGCCGGTTTTATCTCAACAGCACCATTTTCTTGGTCTGGGTGGTCTCTCCGGCCTGGAAGCGATACAGGTAGACACCCGAAGCGACCGGTTTGCCCAGATCATCGACGCTGTTCCAGTCGATGCGATAGGAGCCCGCGGGTTTCGTCTCGCTCACCAGGGTCCGCACTTTCTGACCCAGCACGTTGAAGACCTCTATGGTCACGTTCATCCGACCAGTCAGGCTGTATTCGATCGTTGTTACCGGGTTGAACGGATTTGGATAGTTTTGCTTCAGCTCGAACGTCGTCGGGAGTGCGCCATCGGGCTCATCGAAGATTCCGACGGATACGGCCGTGGTGAAGGCTGCATAGATTCCGGATCTGGCCACCGGGCCGCTCACTTCGTCCAAAGCGGTGTCCACCGTGCCTCCCGCCAGAGTCCATTGTTCGAGCGCCTCGTCCCAGGCCCATATGCGAAGCGAGTTCTCCAGGGCGGAATCCAGGGCGTTGAGCGCGGCGTCGTCATATTGAATCGTGAGTATATTGTCACCTACCAGATCGTTTGTTCCCTCAAAGGCCATTCCGACTGCCGGACCGGCCTGAATCGCCTCTGTGGGCAGCCCGTCCCGAATCACCGGGAATTGGGACTCCACGATAAGTACGGACTGGACCGACGCATTACCGGCATCCAGTAACAGGTCTGAAGTTCCTCCGGGTCCGTGGAAGAACTTTGAGCCCGAAGTGCTGTCCGCCAGATACCGACCGAAGGGGTTCGGGACAAAGAAGGCATAGCCGGAATCATCCACGGCGTTCAGTGCCATGATCCCTTCGGAAGGGGCGATGCTTCCGAGCGAGCCGACGTAAGCCCCTCCCTCCCATGCCAGCGAATAGAGCGTGTCCACGCCTTCTGCCTCCAGGCCCAACTCCGGAAGGGAAGCAAGCGTGTCGCGAGAGAGTATCCGCAACGTGGCGCTGTCCCCGCTCCATTCCGGTCGGAACAAGAGATGATAATCGCCGCTTGCGGGCCTGAGCTCAGCGATTCCGCCG
>Ga0326597_10004248_pt1 | contig 20198 bp, 14 predicted proteins | sample RVTome_12_FD_203789 | JGI IMG/M metagenome (GOLD analysis project Ga0326597, IMG submission 203789) | Soil microbial communities from uranium-contaminated site in the Upper Colorado River Basin, Wyoming, United States - RVT100D185 | ecosystem: Environmental > Terrestrial > Soil > Contaminated >...
AGCCTGGCCCGAAGCTGGGCGAACGGGTTGCTGCGCTTCAAGCCCGGCCTGGGGGACCCGTCGGCCTACGAGTTCGACCTCGCCGAGAAGTGGGACTCCAGCAACGGGGGCAAGACCTATACCTTCCAGCTCCGCAAGGGCGTTCAGGCCCACCACGGCGCCGGCGAGCTGACCTCGGCCGATGTGAAGTGGAGCCTTGAGCGGCTCAGGGACAAGCGGCTCACCTCCATCTTCCGGGGCCGCTACGAGGGCATCGACGGCATCGAGACGCCGGACAAATATACCGTGCGCTTCCACCTGAAGGAGCCGGACGGACTCTTTCTCTCCAAGATGATGAACTTCCGGGGAGGCTACATCCTCTCGCGGGGCAAGGCGACGGACGACGTCGGTACCAACTACATGTGGAGCCCCGTCGGCACCGGACCCTTCCAGGTGGTGCAGGTCAAGCCGAAGGAAGCCTACATCTTTGAGCGCCACGAGAAGTATTTCCGGGGCACGCCGAAGATCCGGCGCTACGAGTTCCGCATCATCCCCGACATCAACACCCGCATCCTCGGCCTGAGGCGGGGGGAGCTGGACGCCATCTACCTGGCGACCCTGCCCAAGCGGCTGCTCGACAGCCTGAAGTCCGACCCGAACATCAGCGTGGACATCCCGGACTCCGACTACGCGGCCTCCCTGCACTTCAACCTGCGCATGAAGCCCATGGACGACATCCGGGTCCGCAAGGCCATCGCCTACGCGATCAACCGCAAGGAGATCGCGGACCTCTTCCGCCCGATGGCCCGGGAGCTCTACAGCGTCATCGCGCCGGCCTGCGTGGGCGGCCTAAAGCCGGAGGAGGTCCCGGCCGAGCTCCGCTACGACTATGACCCCAATAAGGCCAAGGCCTTGCTCGCCGAGGCCGGCCACAGGAGCGGGCTCCAGCTCGAGACAGCGGTTTCCCCGCTGCCCCACATCCAGCGGCCGATCCAGGTCATCCAGCAGCACCTGGCCCAGGTGGGAATCCAGCTGAAGGTGAACGTGGTCGAGCAGACGATCTACCTGCGCGGCTCCCGCCAGGACAAGTACCCGTTCGTGTCTTACGGAGGGAAGCGCTTCCCCCACGCCTATGATCACCTGTTCGAGTGGTACCATTCGAAGTCCGACGTGACCCTGCCCACCCGCCAGACGAACATCTCCCACTACGGGAACATCGGCGGCAGCGTGGACAAGCTCATCGAGGAGATGGGCCGGATAAGCGACACCAAGCGGCAGGTCGAGCTCGCCAAGCAGGCGCAGATCCAGATACTGAAGGACTTGCCCGCTTATCCGTTCTATACCCCGCTCGTGGGTTTCGCCCACCGGAAAAACGTGAAGTTCGGCTTCAAGTTCGAGGACTCGACCGTGTTCTCCTATTACATCACGGAGCAGTCGGAGGTCGCTTAGCGGACGTGCGAAAGCCCTCCGCGGGTCCCGCGGGGGGCTTTCGCAGGCCCGGGCGTCAGGCGCCGTTCAGCGCCTGGCGTTCGTGCTGGGAGGCGTGGAGCATGTCCTCGAGGGTGGTGGTGCCGAGGAAGTCCGCCATCTGCTCCTTGACGCAGAGCCATTTGGCGTGCAACGGGCATTCGGACCGGCCGGTGCATTTCGGGAAGCCCCCGACGCACTCCGAGAGGAAATCCTCTCCCTCGACCGCCCGGACGACATGAACCAGGAGAATCTCCCGGAGGGAGCGGCCGATGCGGAATCCTCCGCCGGGACCCTTTCGGGATTCGAGGATGCCGTCCCGGGCGAGGGATTGGAGGATCTTGGCCGCGCTGGGCTCCGGGACCTGGGTGGCCCGGGCGATACTCCGGACCGTCAGGAGCTGGTCCATCCCGTCCGCCGCCATATGGGTGAGGATTCGGACGGCCATCTTGGTGGGTCTGGAATAAAAGCTCATGGGCCTCTACTTTCCACTTGAAAAACGGATGAACAATTCCTAAATTCAATTTAGAGATTTTTATCTCTTTTGCAAGTTCCATAGATGAAAATTCGGCGCATCGGGGGTAAAAATGGATAGATTTCCGGATCGGACCGAGGCAAAGAATTCAGACCGCACCCCCCTCCGGCCCGGCCAGAAGCCTTCCTTCCAGGAAATTGACTTTGCCCGCTCCCCCTTTCTGGTCATTTGGGAAGCCACCCAGGCATGCGATCTGGCCTGCCTGCACTGCCGGGCCGAGGCGCGCCCCTGCCGCGACGCCGGGGAGCTCTCCACGGAGGAGGGGATGGCCCTGCTGGAGGATGCCCGCCGGTTTGGGCCCGTCCTCTTCGTGCTCACGGGGGGCGACCCCCTCAAGCGGCCGGACATATTCGACCTCATCCGCCACGGGCACGCGATCGGCCTGCGGATGACCATGACGCCCTCCGGCACCCAGCTCCTCACCCGGGAGCGGGTCCGCCAGATGCGGGCGGTCGGCCTTGCCCGCGTGGCGGTGAGCGTGGACGGCCCGGACCGCCTGAGCCACGACATGTTCCGTAATGTGCCGGGGAGCTTCGACTGGACGATGGACTGCATCCGCTGGGCGCGTGAGGAGGGCCTGGAGGTGCAGATCAACACCACCGTCACGCGCTTCAACAAGACCCGCCTGCGCGAGATGGCCGACATGGTCGCCCGCCTGGGCATCACCCTGTGGAGCGTCTTCTTCCTCGTCCCGGTCGGTCGGGGCAACAAGCACCACATGGTGAGCCCCGCCGAGCACGAGGCGCTCTTCCACCAGCTCTACGATTTCTCGAAGGAGATGCCCTTCGACATCAAGACCACCGCCGCTCAGCACTTCCGGCGGGTGAGCATGCAGCGGGCCGCCTGGGACAGGCTGCACGGAGGCGCCCCGGATCCCGCCGGCGGAGCCTCCCCCTTCCGGGGCGGGCCCGGCTTCAGCGCGGGCATCGGCCGCGCGGCCAAGGGAGTGAACGACGGGAACGGCCTCGTCTTCATCAGCCACCGGGGCGAGGTCATGCCCAGCGGTTTTCTTCCCGTCTCGGCCGGGAACGTGCGCAGCCGGAGCGTGGTGGACATCTACCGGGAATCCGAGCTCTTTTGCTCCCTCCGCCTGCCTGATTCCTACTCGGGAAAGTGCGGCTACTGCGATTTCCGCGACATCTGCGGAGGATCCCGCGCCCGGGCCCTCGCGGCGGCAGGGGACCCTCTGGCGAGCGAGCCTTTCTGCACCTACCGGCCCCAGAAGCCCGGTTCGGCCAAGCCGGCCTCGAACACCTACAAAGGCCCCCACGCCGAGGCGGGCGCCGTGACCCGCGCCCAGGTGATCGAAGCCCTCGCCCCGGCGCGCTCCGCCAGGGTCCCCGCCGCCGGCTAGCCGGCCTAAGCCTTTAAATCACCAGCGGGCTCCCTTTCCGGAGAGCCCGCTGTTTTGTGGAAGGCGCCCCTGGCCGCCCGCCTCGCGCCACATGCCGTAATCCGGGTGTTCCCCTACACGCGATAGCCCTGCAGGGCGCCGATGTAGTTCGCCCGCCCGAAGGCCGGGGGGTCGGGGCAATGGAACTGACTCATGCTGCCCTGCATCTGGCGGACGGACTCGTATTCGTGCTCGTCCATCCACCGGCGGAGGTTGTCCTCCACCTGCCGAATATGGCCGATACCGTTCTTGAGGAGGGCGGCGGCCATCATCGTGACGCTCGCTCCGGCCATGAGCATCTTGAGCACGTCTTCGTGGGTATGGACGCCGCTCGTGCCCGCCAGGCTCATCCCCACGCGCCCGTGGAGAATCCCGATCCAGGTCAGGGGCAGGAGGAGGTCCTGCGGCCCGCTGAAGATGATCCGGGGCCGGACTTCGAGAACGTCGATATCGATGTCGGGCTGGTAGAAGCGGTTGAAGAGGACGAGGCCGTTGGCGCCGGCCTGCTCCAGGCGCTTGGCCATGTGGGCGAGGTTGCTGAAGTAGGGGCTCATCTTCACCGCGATGGGGATGCGAACGGCGGTCCGCACCGCGGTCAGGATCTCCACGTAGCGCTGCTCAACCTCCCTCGGGGCGAGGGAAGTGTCGGCTGGGATGTAGTAGATGTTGAGCTCCAGGGCGTCCGCCCCCGCCTGCTCGATCCGCGAGGCGCAGTCCACCCATCCGCCGAGGGAGGAGCCGTTGAGGCTCGCGATGACCGGGATGTTCACCGCTTCCTTCGCCTGCCGGATGTGCTCGAGGTAGGCGTCCGGCCCCAGCTGGAACTCCGAGGGCTGGGGAAAGAAGGTGAGTGCCTCGGCGAAGCTGTCGGTGCCGTGGGTGAGGTGGTGGTGGAGCTCTCTGCGCTGGCGGGTGATTTGTTCCTCGAACAGGGAGTATAGGACCACCGCGCCCGCGCCTTCGTCCTCCATCTGGCGGATGTTCCGGATTTCCTCCGAAAGGGGGGAGGCGGAGGGGACGATCGGGCTCCGGAGCGTCATCCCGAGATATTCGGTGCGGAGGTCCATGGCCGTCAGCCCTCCGCCTCTTCGCCGGCCTTCGCGGCCGGCCGGCCCGCTTCGGGCGAGGCGCCGTTGGAGGAGAACTTCCGCGCGGCCAGGTGCTCGTAGAGCGCCCACCGCTGCCGGACCTCCTCCTGCGCTTCCTGGGCCAGGCGCTTGGCGGCCCCGGGGTCGGTCAGGCCGAGCATCCGGAAGCGGTTCTCCATCGCCATGTAGCGGGAGACGGGCATCTTCGGCGGGCCCGAATCGAGCTGGAGGGGGTTCTCCCCCTTCGCGGCGCGGCAGGGGTGGTAGCGGTAGAGAGGCCACTGGCCCGAGTCCACCGCGGCCTTCTGGTTCTTCATGCCCGTGGTCATGTTGATGCCGTGGGCGATGCAGTGGGCGTAGGCGATGATGAGCGAGGGACCCGGATAGGCCTCCGCCTCGAGGAAGGCGCGCAGGGTGTGCTCGTCCTTGGCGCCCATGGCGACACGGGCGATGTACACGTTCCCGTAGGTCATGGCGATGAGACCGAGGTCCTTCTTGCCGGTGGCCTTGCCGCTGGTGGCGAACTTGGCGACGGCTCCTCGCGGTGTGGCCTTGGACATCTGGCCGCCCGTGTTGGAGTAGACCTCCGTGTCCATGACGAGAATGTTCACGTTCCGGCCGCTCGCCAGCACATGATCGAGGCCGCCGAAGCCGATGTCGTAGGCCCACCCGTCCCCGCCCACGATCCAGATGCTCTTGCGCACCAGCGCGTCCGCCAGGCCAAGGAGGCGCTTCGCCTCGGGCGTGCCCATCCCGGCGAGCTTTTGCTTGAGGATCTCCACCCGCGCGCGCTGTTCATGGATGTCGGCCTCGTCCTCCTGGACGGTTTCGAGGATGGCCTTGGCCAGTTCCTCTCCGATCGCCCCCGCCGCCAGGGCCACAAGCTGGCGGGCGGCCTCGGCCTGCTTGTCGATGGAGACGCGGAAGCCCAGGCCGAACTCGGCGTTGTCCTCGAAGAGGGAATTGGCCCAGGCCGGGCCGCGTCCCTCCCGGTTCACGCTCCAAGGGGTGGTGGGGAGGTTGGCTCCATAGATGGAGGAGCAGCCCGTGGCGTTCGCCACGAGGAGCCTGTCCCCCCAGAGTTGGGTGAGGAGCTTGAGGTAAGGCGTCTCGCCGCAGCCCGGGCAGGCGCCCGAGAACTCGAACAGGGGCTGCTGGACCTGCTGCTGCCGGATGGTGTTGACCCGCACCTTGCGCCGGTCCGTCTCGGGCAGGGCGGCGAAGAAGTCCCAGTTCGCCCTCTCGCGCTCCAGGATGGGGGCCTTGTCGGTCATGTTGAGCGCCTTCAGGCGCGCCTGGGACTTGTTTCGGGCCGGGCATACGTCCACGCAGATGCCGCATCCGGTGCAGTCCTCGGGGGAGACCTGGATGATATACTTCATGCCCTCCCACTCCCGATCCCGGGCGTCCTTGGAGAGGAGAGAGGCGGGCGCGCCTGCAAGCTCCCCGGGCTCGACGACCTTGATTCGGATCACACTGTGAGGGCACACGAAGGCGCACTTGCCGCATTCGATGCAGGTGCCGGGCTCCCAGGCCGGGATCTCGATAGCGATGTTCCGCTTCTCCCATTTTCCCGTCGCGCTGGGGAAGGTCCCGTCGATGGGAACGCGGCTCACCGGCAGGGCATCGCCCTCGCCGGCGATGATGGGTCCGATGACTTCCCGGACGAAGGCGGGCGCTTCGTCCGGGACGGGCGGGATCATGCGGCGGGTGCTGGTGCCGCCCTCCGGCACCCGCACCTCGTGCAAGTGGGCGAGGGTGCCGTCTACGGCGCGGATGTTCATCTGGACGATCTCGTCGCCCTTCCGGCCGTAGGTCTTCTGAATCGACTCCTTGATGGCCCCGATGGCCTCGTCCCGGGGCAGGATCCCCGAGATGGCGAAGAAGCAGACCTGCATGACGGTGTTGATATGCCGGCCCATCCCGCTCTCGCCCGCGACCTTGTAGGCGTCGATGACGTAGAAGCGCAGGCGCTTGCGGACGACAGCCTCCTGCACTTCGAGCGGGAGCGTGTCCCATACCTTGTCCGAAGGATAGGGAGTGTTGAGCAGGAAGGTTCCACCGGGGACGAGGCTCTTGAGCATGTCGTAGCGGTCGAGGAAGTGGTGCTGGTGGCACCCGAGGAAATTCGCCCGGGTGATGAGATAGGAGGAACGGATGGACGCCGGCCCGAAGCGCAGGTGGGAGATGGTGATGGCTCCCGCCTTGCGCGAGTCATAGACGAAGTAGCCCTGGGCGAAGTTGCCGGTCTTCTCGCCGATGATCTTGATGGAATTCTTGTTGGCCCCCACCGTCCCGTCCGAGCCCAGGCCGTAGAAGACGGCCCGGTACACGCTCTCGGGCTCGACCGAGAAATCCGCGTCGAAGGGGAGGCTGGTATGGGTGACGTCGTCCTCGATGCCGATCGTGAAATGGTTCTTCAGGTCCGGCTGCGCGAGGTGCTCGAAGACAGCCTTGGCCATCGCGGGAGTGAATTCCTTGGAGGAGAGGCCGTAGCGGCCGCCGATGACCCGGGGAAGCCGCGGGGATTCGAAACTCCACCCGCCCTGCCGGGCCTCCTCGAGCGCGTTCACGGCGTCCAGGTACAGGGGCTCCCCCCCGCTTCCCGGCTCCTTGGTGCGGTCGAGGACGGCGACGGAGCGCACGGTGGGCGGCAGGGCCTCCATGAACCGGCGGACGTCGAACGGCCGGAAGAGGCGGACCTTGAGGACGCCCACTTTCTCGCCCTGGGCGAGGAGGTGATCCACCGTCTCGTGGACCGTCTCCGCCCCCGAGCCCATGAGGACGATGACGCGGTCGGCGTCGGGTGCGCCGTGGTAATCGTAGAGCCGGTAGGCCCTGCCGGTCAGTTCCCGGAAACGATCCATCGCCTTCTGCACGATTCCGGGGCAGGCGAGGTAGAAGCGGTTGGAGGCCTCGCGTCCCTGGAAAAATACATCCGGGTTCTGGGCGGTCCCCCGGACGACCGGGTGTTCCGGCGAAAGGGCCCGGGCGCGGTGGGCGAGGATGAGGTCCTCGTCGATCAGTGATCGCAGGCCGTCGTCCGGGAGCACCTCAATCTTCGAAACCTCGTGGGAGGTCCGGAAGCCGTCGAAGAAGTGGAGGAACGGGATGCGGGACTCGAGGGTGGCGGCCTGGGAGATGAGGGCGAAGTCCTGCGCTTCCTGCACCGACCCCGAACAGAGGAGGGCGAAGCCCGTCCCCCGGGCGGCCATCACGTCGCTGTGGTCGCCGAAGATGGAGAGGGCGTGGGCGGCGACCGAGCGCGCGGCGACGTGGAAGACGGTGGGCGTCAGCTCGCCCGCCAGCTTGAACATGACGGGGATCATGAGGAGAAGGCCCTGGGAGGCCGTGAAGGTGGTGGTCAGGGAGCCGGTCTGAAGGGCGCCGTGGACGGCACCGGCGGCCCCGGCCTCGCTCTGCATCTCGATGACGGAGGGGGCGGTCCCCCAGACGTTGGGTTTTCCCTCGGAGGCCCAAGCGTCGGAGGACTCGCCCATCGGCGAGGAGGGGGTGATGGGATAGATGGCGATGACTTCGTTCGTCCGGTAGGCGACGGAGGCGACCGCTTCATTGCCGTCCATGGTCTCGGTGATAGGACTCATGCGAACTCCGGTCAGTTATGGCCTCCTTCGGGGCCGATTCCTTGGTTCAGGCGGACGGACCCGCCCTTTCCCGCGAAAACAGAATCACGATTCATGCCGTCCCGGGTCAGATTTGTGAGGAAAAGGGGCGGAAAATGGGTTTAGGCTTTGGTTTCAAGGGGGAGGGGGGAAAATCGACGACTCGGAAAGCCGGGGAACGAGTCCCTTTTGCTTTCGGGGGGTGGGACGGTTTGTCTCACCTGGCTGCCTGGTGAGGCGGAATCGCCTTCTAATTCTGGGATTTCAATCGTTTCGCGCGACTCGGCCAGGGCCGCCGGATGAGACGGGGAAAGGCGATCGGGAGAAGTCTGAAACCGGAGATTCCGGCTGGCATTGTTATTGCCTCTGAAGTGGCTTGCCCTCCCGCTTCGCGTTGCGGCACGCCGCCAAGGAGAACGCGGTGAAGGTTCGGGAAGTGATGACCTCCCCGGTCGAAACCTTGGACCGCAACGACACGCTCTCGCTGGCGGGGGATTTGATGAAGATGAAGCGCATACGCCATCTGCCCGTCCTGGAGGATGGGGCATTGGTGGGCATCGTCAGCCAGCGGGACTTGTTTCGTGCAGGGCTTTCGACGGTCATGGGGTTCGGCGCCAAGGCCCAGCAGGAATTCATGCGGACCGTGCTGGTGAAGGAGGTGATGACGGAAAACGTGGTCACCGTCTCGCCCGAGGACGAAGTCGCGGAGGCGGCTCGGCTCATGCTGGAGAAGCAGATCGGCTGCCTCCCCGTCGTCGACGATGGAAAGCTGGCCGGGCTGGTGAGCGAGTCGGACCTCGTCCGACTCGTGGCCCGGACCTGAAAGGATTTCCGCCAGCCCAAAAGCCTTTTGCCATCCTGCCCCAGTGTGCCATAATGCTACAGAATTGGTTGCCTTTCTCCCTTCCTTTCACTTCATTCGAGGATGGGAATCCCGGGTGGGTTTTGAAGAAATATGATTTTATATTCAATATATTAGCCGCCTAACTTGAAGTGTTTTTCCCAGATTTACCCCCTGGGTACAGGATTTGCGAAATTTGAATGCGAGGTGGGTGCGCCCGGTTGGGGTGGGGAGTCATGGTTTCCTCCTGGGCGCAGGCGAGGCAAGCCGCTCCCACCCGAAGGAGGCAGCCATGTACCGGAAAATCCTGGTTCCTCTCGATGGCTCGGCGCTGGCGGAGGGCATTCTCCCCCAGGTGAACGAACTGGCGCGGGTACACCAGGCGCAGGTACTGCTCCTGCGCGTCGGCTTCGCCCTCGTCTTTCCGGGGACGGACCCCGCCGAGGCCCAGGTAGGCACCATCGTCGAGGCCGAGAATTACATCGAAGGTGTCCGGAAACGGATGACGGTGGAAGGCCTCGAGGTGGAGACCGCCGTCCGCTACGGCTTCCCTGCCGAGGAGATCCTCACGCACGCGCGCCGGAACAAGGTGGACCTGATCGCCATGGCCACTCACGGCCGCACGGGCCCCGCCCGCTGGGTGCTCGGCAGCGTGGCCGAGCAGGTTCTCCGGCAGGCCGACGTGCCCGTGCTGCTCTTCCGCCTCCCCAAGGCGGCCCATCTCAAGGAGCCGGCGGCGAAGTATGCGACCGCCTAGGGAAAGGAGGTAGCATCATGAAAAAATTCGCCCCGCGGAAGATCCTGGTTCCGGTCGATTTCTCCGACTTCAGCAAGGATGCGCTCGAAGCCGCCGAGGGCATCGCCGAAGCGCGCGGCGCCGCCATCACCTTGCTCCACGTCATGGTGGAGCCGCAGGCGTCGGTGCCCTACGAAGTCTATATTGACTGGCAGAAGGTGAAGGGGGAGATTCAAGCGGACGCCGAAAAGCTGCTGTCCCAGATGGCGTCCGGGGGCGGCCCCGCCGGAAAGGCCGAAAAACGGCTGGAATGGGGCGAGCCGGCGGCCAAGATCGCGCAGATCGCCCAGGAGGGGAGCTTCGATCTGATCGTGATGGCCACCCACGGTCGCACGGGCTTGAGCCGCCTGTTCCTCGGGAGCGTGGCCGAGAGGGTCATTCGGCACGCGCCGTGCCCGGTTCTGAGCTTCCGTCCGAAGCAGCAGTGAGGGGACGGCCCGCGATTCGGGAGGTGCAAGGTTGCCGAGACGGCCGAAGCACGAGGGTTCCGGCCCGAACCTTCGAGGCGCCAAGGCGGGGGAAACCGTCTTGCCCGCCGGAAAGCCCGGCGGCCAGGAAATCCAGAGAGAGGAAACCCGTCTCCACGCCGTCCTGGACGGAATGGTGGACGGCCTCATCACCATCGACGACAAGGGAGTGGTCCAGAGCTTCAACAAGGCGGCCGAGCGGATGTTCGGCTATGCGGGAGAGGAGATCTTAGGCAAGAACGTCAAGTTCCTGATGCCTGGTTCCTACGCCCGCCACCACGACGAATATCTCCAGCACTACCTCCGGACGGGGGAGCGGCGGATCATCGGCATCGGGCGCGAGGTAGAAGGGCTGAGGAAGGACGGGACCATCTTCCCGATCAGCCTGGCCGTGAGCGAAGGGTTCGTTGAGGGCAAGCGCATCTTCATCGGCAACATCCGCGACCTGACGCTCGAGCGCGGGCTGCGGGAGCAGCTCTACCAGGCCGAGAAATTCTCTTCCATCGGCGAGCTGGTGGCGGGGATCGCGCACGAGATCGGCGGGCCTCTCAGCGTCATCTCGGGCAACGCGGAATTCCTGCGCGAGAGCTTCGAGGCCTCGGATTCCCGCAGGAAGGATGTGGAGGGTATCGTCCGCGAGTGCGACGCCGTCGCGCAGCTCATGCGCCGCCTCCTGGATTTCAGCCGCCCGGGCCGGGTCGAGCTCCGTCCCCTCGACCTGAACGAGGGCCTCCGCAACGTCTTCTCGCTCGTGCGCAAGCAGTTCAGCAAGGACAAGGTCGAGGTCAAGCTGGACCTCCAGGTCGGCCTCCCCCGGATACTGGGGGACTCCAACCACCTGGAGCAGGTCTTCATGAACATGGTCATCAACGCCCGTAATGCGATGCCCAAGGGGGGGACGCTGACCATCTCCTCCTACGTGGGAAGCGTGGACGAGGCCGGGCGCCGCGTGTGCGTGGAGTTCCGGGACACGGGGGAGGGGATCCTCAGGGAGAACCTGGAGCGGATCTTCGAGCCCTATTTCACCACCCGGAGGCCGGGAAAGGGCACCGGCCTCGGGCTCGCCATCTGCCGGCGGATCATCGCCGACCACCGGGGCTTCATCCGGGTCTATAGCCAAACGGGGGCGGGCACCACGTTCACCGTCTACCTGAGGTCCGCCGAAGAGGAAGCGCAATGAACAATGGGGCGAGCATCCTGGTGGTGGATGACGAGGAGCGGGTGCGCACCCTTCTCTCCCGCCTCCTGACCGAGGAAGGCTACCAGGTGGACGCCGTGGCCTCGGGCGAGGAGGCGCTCCGGGCGGCGGAGGAGGGCTCCTACGAGGTCGTGCTCACCGACCTGATGATGCCGGGCATGTCGGGCATCGAGCTGCTTGTGCAGCTGCGGCGCCTGAATTCCGAGACGGAGGTCATCCTCCTCACCGCGCACGGCACGGTGGACTCGGCCGTGGAAGCCATGAGGAAAGGGGCTTTCCATTACCTGAGCAAGCCCTTCAAGCTCGACGAGGTCCGCGTATACGTCCAGAAGGCCGTGGAGGAGAGCCGGAACCAGCGGGAGCTCCTGGGCCTGCGCCGCGAGGTGCGCCAGCGCTTCGAGTTCTCGAACATCATCGGCAAGAGCAAGCCGATGATGGAGGTGTTCGACCTCATCCGGCGCGTGGCCCGGTCGAACAGCACTGTGCTCATCCAGGGCAAGAGCGGCACGGGCAAGGAATTGGTGGCCAAGGCCATCCACTACAACAGCCCCCGCAGCAGCCAGCCCTTCATCGCCATCAATTGCAGCGCCATAACGGAAACCCTGCTGGAAAGCGAGCTGTTCGGGCACATGAAGGGGTCCTTCACGGGGGCCGTGTCGAGCAAGAAGGGCCTCTTCGAGGAGGCCCAGAGCGGGACCATCTTCCTGGACGAGATCGGAGAGATCAGCGCGGCCCTCCAGGTGAAGCTCCTCCGTGTGCTGCAGGACCACGAGATCCGCCGCGTGGGGGGGAACCAGTCCATCAAGGTGGACGTGCGGGTCATCACGGCCACCAACCGCGACCTGGCCGAGGCGGTCCGCCAGAAGGAATTCCGGGACGATTTTTACTACCGCCTGAACGTGGTCACCATCCACCTCCCCACCCTGAAGGACCGGCCCGAGGACATCCCCCTCCTGGCCCAGCATTTCCTCGCCAAGTACGCCAAGGCGGCGGGCACCGGCGTCTCCCAGATATCCAAGGACGCCATGCGCGCCCTCATGCGGTACTCGTGGCCGGGGAATATCCGCGAGCTGGAAAACGTCATCGAGCGGGCCATCACCCTGGGGGCCGAGGGCGAAATTCAGCCCGAGGACCTGCCCGACGTGCTCCGCCGGGAGGAGGGGGAGATCACGCTCGACGCGATTCCGGTGGAGATGTCCATGCAGGAGGTCGAGAAGGCTCATATCGAGCGGGTGCTCAAGCATACGGGGGGGCAGGTTTCCCAGGCCGCCCGTATGCTGGGCATCGATCGCCGGACCATTTACCGGAAGATGCAGGCCTACAACATCCGCAGGGACTAGCCTCTCCTGGCGAAGCAAAATGCCTCACCTCCCTGATTTTTGAGGCTATCTGGCCGATCTCATTCCCTCCGCGATCCAAACACCCTCATCGGAAAACCGCCTCGCACGTCCCCTGCGGATGCCACCAAACGTCGGATTTTCGGCCTTTTTCCCCATTTCTTCCAAAGTTTCTGGCTGTAGGCTTGGGAAAAATAAATTGGCATCTTGATTGCTTTTGAGAAAGCAGAATGGACTCCGGCCGCTCTCGGGAAGGCGAAAGGCGCAGGTGCGCCGCCGCCGGAAGAGAAGGGATGGCATGTTTCAAAAAATCCTGATTCCGCTGGATGGCTCGCCGGTGGCCGAGCAGATCCTTCAGCACCTTCCGGACCTCACCGGAGGAAGCTACGAGGTCCATCTTCTGCGCGTGGCGAACGCCGCTCATCTTCCGGGCGTGAATCCCGAAGAGACGCAGGTGAACGTGCTCAAGGAGGCGGAGGAGTACTTGGCGATGGTCGAGGGGCGGCTTCGGGAGAATGGCCTGCGGGTGGAGTCCCACGTGCGGTACGGGCATCCAGCCGAAGAGATCACCGAGCACATCCGGCATTGGAAGTACGACCTCATCGCCATGACCACCCATGGGCGCTCGGGGGTGAACCGCCTCCTGATGGGGAGCGTGACCGAGAGCGTCATCCGGAAGGTTTCCATCCCGGTGCTGGTCGTCCGGGCGATGGAGGTTCCCTCCGAGAAGGTGGTCTGCGGGGGATAACGGAACGAAATCAATTCCAAGCCGAGCGGGCCGCCTGCCCTTGCTGGCAGGCGGCCCGCTTTTGTTTGGAAACGGCTTCAGCCCAGGGGGAAGAGGAGAAAGAAGCCGTTCAGCGAAAAGGCGCAGGCGGCGATGCCCAGGAGCCCGCTGAGGTAGAAGAGGAGCCGCGAGGCGGCGAGGATGCTCACCGAGGCCAAGACGATGGCGATCTGGAAGAGCCCGACGGAGATGTCGAAATTGAAATCCTGCTGCCCGGCCCTCTCGCGCCGCCTTTCCTCTTCCCGCGCGCGGGTGAGGAGTTCTTTCTTCCCTTCGCCCGTGCTGGGCTCGCTCTCGTACCGGGTGATGGTTTGCCTGTAATCCGCGATCCGCTTTTCGATGGATTGCCGGACGTCGCCCGCCATGTCGGGATGGCTGGCGAGCAGCGCCTCCATGCTTTGGGCCGCCAGGGCATAGTTCGTCTGGCGGACGTTCTTCGCCTGGAAGAAGGCGAACAGGTTGGACGCGGAGATGTTGGAGCTCATCATCTCCTTGGCCGCGTTCTCCCCGCCGAGGCCCGTGACGGCCAAGAGCATGGCCAGGAATCCTACGAAGATGGCCACCCGCTTGCGGAAGCGCTCGTCGGCATTCCCATCCTGGCTGGAAATCGTCTCGCTGATTTCATTGGCGTCCATCGGCAAGTCGCGTTCCTCCTCTCGATTTCCGGTGATCTGAAGCGCCTGGAAGCGGGCCGTCCCGTGCGGCCCGCTGGGCTAGCCGCAGCGCGGGAAGGCAAGCGGAAAGCGGTGCAGGCTCTGGAAGCCCTCTCGCGTCACCACCCCGAGATCCCCTACCTGGAGCCCCCGCCCTGCCTGGTCCACCGGGTTCGGCTGGATGACCATGACCATGTTCTCCCGGTACTTGAAGTCGGCCGGAGGAACGGCGTAGCCCGAGCCGGGGATGCCGATGGAGGGCTGGAGAAGGTCCACGCCGAACCCGTGGGCGAGGGAGTCGTAAATCTGGAGGCCCTTTTTGGGCAGGCTCTCCGTGGCCGTCAGCACGTCTTCCACCGGGGCCCCCGCGCGCATGGCCCGGGCCATGTCGTGGAAGACCTCGAGCGAGGCGTCGAAGAGGTGGCGGTAGGGAGGCGCCGGGTCGGCGGCCACGGTGAAGGGGCGGAGAATCTGGCCGGCGTACCCGTAATGGGCCGCGCTGATCTCGGTGTGGATGATGTCCCCGGCCTGGAGTTTCCGCCGCGTGGGGTTCTGCCAGGGGAGGGGGGTGTGAGGGCTCGCCATGGGGGTAGCCGTCACGAACTGGACGAGCGATTCGCCGCCTTCGGCGGCGTAGGCCGCCACCATGCGGCCCGAGAGCTCGTATTCGGGGACGCCCGGCCGGGCGTGCTCTTGGAGGGCCGCCATTGCCAGATCGGTCAGGCGGGCTCCCTCCCGAAGCCAGGCGATCTCCTCCTCGCTCTTGACGATGCGGAGGTCCCGGAAGGCGGCCGAAACGTCCACCCACCGCGCCTCCGGGAAGCGTTGTTTCAGGAAATCCATGTGGCCGCCGAAGAGGAGCATCCCGAAACGGGGATTGACGCCCACCAGCCCGATGCGGGCCCGGCCCAGGCCCAGCTTGTCCAGCTGGGCGGCGACCTTCTCGGGGTTGCCGTAGCCGCCGTGGCGCACGTCCGAGACGGCGGCCATGGCCCGGGCGTTATGAAGATGATTGTAGAGGCCGACGAAAAGGGAGGGTTCCCCCTTTAGCGGAAAGACGAGGAAGGCGTGGTTGAAGTCGCGGTAGCCCGTCAGGTAGTAGATGTTGGCCTGGTTGTTGCGGTTGGTCCCGGTCAGGGCGAAGAGGAGGAGGCATTCGAGTCCTTGCTCCTCCATCAGCCTGCGGACCAGCCCGTGGCGGCGGGCCATCTCCTGCGCCGAGAAGCGGGGGTAGAGCTCTTCCGTCATCGTCTTCCTCTCCTAGGAAAGATGAATGCCACCCCCCAGGCGGGGGGAACCTCATGCCGTCTGAACGTGCGGGCAAGCATACCGCCTCTCCCGGATCGAGGGGAGGGGGCTGCCCCGATCCTGATTCTCGAAATTGAGCGCTGGAGGCCTCAAGTTTCCGCTCCCGCTGCCGAAACATAGAGGGAAGGGAACCGGCCTCCAGGGAAGGAGCCAAGAGATGGTCGCGGAACCCATTGAAATCGTTTGGAATGTGGACGAGCCAACCGAGGGCCTGAACGACTACCACGTCTGGGGCATGGCCGTCCGCTCCCGCCGCAACGAGGAACTGACCCGCCTGCTCGACGTCCTTGAAATCAACGGCCTGTGCCAAGTCGTCGTCTTCGACGCCTCGGGCCGCGAAACTCTATTTCCCTGCGAGCTGCCCTCGCGCCAGCCGGCCCGGCCGGCGAAGATGCTCCCGGCGGCCGCGGTCCCCGAGGTCGAGGTGGCCCTGGCCTAGGCGGAAGGCTCCGCCAGGGCCGCGGCCAGCACCTCGGCCAGGTGCCTGGCGCTCCTCCCTGTCCCCTTGGCGATCTGCTGGCGGCAGGAGACGCCGTTGGCGATGACGCCCGCCTCCCCGCCCTCCTTGCGGATGGCCGGAAAGAGCTTCAGCTCGCCGATGGCGAGGGAGATGTCATAGTGCTCCTTCTCGTAGCCGAAGGAACCGGCCATCCCGCAGCAGCCCGAGGGGATGGCCTCCACCTTTAGCCCCGGCACCAGGCCGAGCGCTTCCAGCGAGGGCCCCACGCCCGCCAGGGATTTCTGGTGGCAGTGGCCGTGGAAGAGCGCCCTCCCGGGCGCCTCCCGGAAGCGTAGGCCGAGCTCCCCCTTGGCCTTGAGGCCGACCAGGAACTCCTCCAGCATGAACGAGGACTTAGCCAGCATCCGCGCCTCGGGGACCGGGATGAGATCCGGGTACTCGTCGCGGAAGGTCAGCAGGCAGCTCGGCTCGAGGCCGATGATGGGGGTCTGGGCGGAGAGGGCCGGGTAGAGGCGGACGAGGTTCTCCTCCGCCAGGCTCCGGGCGTCGCGCAGGAGCCCGTGCGAGAGCATGGGCCGGCCGCAGCAGCGGAGCTGGGTGAGCTCCACCTCGAAGCCCGCCGCCTCCAGCACGCGGACGGCGGCCCGGCCCACCTCGGGATAGTTGAAGTTCGTAAAAGTGTCGTTGAGCAGGAGCACCTTCCCGCGCGGCGGGGGGAGGGCGGGGCGCGGCCGCCCCCGGAACCATTCCTCGAACGTGGGCCGGGCGAGGGGAGGGAGCTGGCGGCGCCGGTCCAGCCCCAGGAAGCGGTCCATCAGGGAGCGGGCGAGCCCGTTCCGCATCGTCCAGTTCACGAGGGGCGCGAAGGGCTGGCTCAGGCGGTTGATGTCGGCGATCCGCCCCAGGAGCCGCACCCGGAGCGGCACCCCGTGGCGGTCCCAGTAGGCCTGCATCACCTCGGCCTTGATCTTGGCCATGTCCACGCTGGAGGGGCACTCCGCCTTGCAGCCCTTGCAGGAGAGGCATAGGTCCAGCACGTCGTAGACGCCCTGGCTGGTCAGCTCCTCGCCGGGCAGGCCCTCCGCGATCACCCGCCGGAGCACGTTGGCCCGGCCGCGCGTCGAGTGCTCCTCCTCCCGGGTGGCCTGGAAGGAGGGGCACATGGTGCCGTCGCGCTTGCGGCACTCGCCCACCCCGTTGCACAGCTCGATCGCCCGGACGAAGCCGTGGTCCCGCGAGAAGTCCAGAATGGTGGGGATTTCCCGCGTCTTCCCCTGGGCGTAGCGCAGGTTATCGGTGAAGGGCGGGGCGTCCACGATCTTCCCCGGGTTCATCTGGTTCGATGGGTCGAAGGCCCGCTTCACCCGGCGGAAGGCCTCGTAGAGCCTGGGGCCGAAGAAGCGGGGCACCCACTCGCTGCGGGCGAGGCCGTCGCCGTGCTCGCCGCTCATCGCGCCCCCGTACTCGAGGACCAGCTCGGCCACCTCCTTCTGGATGGCCACCATCTTCCGGACCCCCCCGGCCTCCTTCAGGTTGAGGATGGGCCGGAGGTGGAGCAGCCCCACGCTCGTGTGGCCGTAGTAGGAGGTCGAGGAGCCGTACTTGCGCATGATGGCCTCGAAGCGCTGGTAGTACGGCAGCAGGCGCTCGGGCGGCACGGCGCAGTCCTCGACGAAGGCCACGGGCTTGGCGTCTCCCCGGCGGCCCAGGATGTAGCCGAGGCCCGCCTCGCGCACCTTGCCCGGGTCGGAGCGGGTGGCCGGGTCGCGCATGATCACCCGGGCGTAGCCCTCGCCCGCGCGCTCCATGTCCGCCGCGAGGCGCTGGACCTTCTCCTCCGCCTCGTCCTGGGTCTCCCCGTAGAACTCGATCAGCAGGAAAGCCGCGGGCTCGCCGCGCATGAAGCTCCGCATCCAGCGCTGGGCCGCGAGGTTCTGGGCGGCCTGGTCGAGGATGACCTTGTCCACGATCTCGACCGCCGCCACGCCCTCCCGCTTCAGGATGGGGCCGCTCGCCGCGATGGCCTTCTCGATGCTGTCGAAATGGACGACCAGAACCCCCACCGCCTTGGGGAGGGGGCAGATCCTGACCTTCATCTCGGTGACGGCGGCCAGGGTGCCCTCGGCCCCCGCCAGCACCTTGGCGAGGTTGAAGGGCGCCCCCGGGCGCACCAGCTCGTCCAGGTTGTAGCCGCTCACCCGGCGCATGATCTTGGGATAGCGCGCCTCGATCTCTTCCAGGTTCTCGCCGGCGATGCGGTGGAGAGCCCGGTGGATCTCCCCCTCGCGCGTCTTCTCCGCCAGCTTGGCCTCGAGCGCCGCTCCCTCCAGCGGCCCGAAGGAGAAGGGGTCCCCCCCCGCGAGGAAGCCCGAGGCCGCGATGACGTGGTCCACGGTCTTCCCGTACACGATGGAGCGCGAGCCGGAGGAATTGTTCCCCATCATCCCGCCCAGGGTGGCCCGGCTGCTGGTCGAGGTATTGGGGCCCAGCACGAAGCCGTGGGGGCGGAGGTGGGCGTTCAGGTGGTCCTGCACCAGTCCGGGCTGGAGGCGCACCCAGCCCCCCTCCGCGTCGAGCTCCAGCACCCGGTTCATGTACTTGGAGAAGTCCATCACCACGGCGCGGCCCACGGTCTGGCCCGCAAGGCTCGTACCGCCCCCCCGGGGCAGCACGGCGGCGCCGTGGCCCGCGGCGATGCGAACGGTCTTCTGGACGTCCTCCGCCGAGCGGGGGATGACCACCCCGATGGGGTCGATCTGATACATGCTGGCGTCGGTGCTGTAGAGGGCGCGGGAGTAGGGGTCGAAGCGGACCTCGCCTTCGAGGGTGCCCTCCAGCTCGGCGCGAAGATTCTCCCAGCCTTGCATGGGCTTCCTTTCGGGATCGGGGGGCGCGGCCGGGGAGATTTCCGCCGGACGCCGTTCCAGGGCCGCCAGGACGCCCTATGGAATCACAGGAGCCCGCCCGGCGGCAATCGGCGGGGCCTACCTGTGATGGGTCAGTTTGGCGGTTTGGCTGTCATTCCGAGCCCTGCGCTTGCGCTCAGGACAGGCTCCGCGAGGAATCTTCGTGAGGCGCCCACCCCCCTAGATTCCTCGGTCGCCCTTCTTTAGGGTGGCGGTGCCTGCCACCGCCAGGCGGCTCGCCGCCTGGGCGGGCTCTCTCGGAAGGACAATCGTTTGTCCGCCGGTGTTGCCAGGACATGCCCGCCCGCGTAGTGTGGGCTCCGCCCTTGGACGCGGATCGGCGGAGGAGAAACGCATGAACTACCACGAGCTGGCGGAGCGCGCCCTGGCGGGCGGGCGCCCGGCGCGGGAGGAGGGGAGGGCCGTCCTGGCCTCGCCGGACGAGGACCTGCTGGCCCTGCTCGACGCGGCCTTCCGGGTGCGTCGCCGCCATTTCGGGAAGACCGTCCACATCCACTACCTCATCAACGCCAAGAGCGGCCTCTGCCCCGAGGATTGCGCCTACTGCTCCCAGTCCGCCGTCTCGGAGGCCGAGATCCCCCGCTACGGCCTGGTGGACGACGAGGCCCTGTTCGAGGGGGCGGCGCGGGCGGCGGAGGCGGGGTCCCTGCGCTACTGCATCGTCATCAGCGGGAGGGGCCCCACCGAGGCCGAGATCGGCCGCCTGTGCTCCGCCGTGGGGCGCATCAAGGAGCGGCACGGGCTTTCCATCTGCTGCTCCCTGGGCCTCCTGGACGGGGCCAAGGCCCGGCGCCTGAAGCAGGCGGGGGTGGACCGCCTCAACCACAACCTGAACACGAGCCAGCGCTTCTACGGGCACATCTGCTCGACCCACACCTACGGGGACCGGCTGGAGACCCTCTCGGCGGGGCGCTCGGCGGGCCTGGAGCTCTGCTCGGGCGTCATCTTCGGCCAGGGGGAAGGGGAGGAGGACGTGCTCGACGTCTGCGAGGCCCTCCGCTCCCTCGGGCCCGAGTCCATCCCCGTCAACTTCCTGCACCCCATCCCGGGCACTCCCCTGGAGCGCTTGGCCCATCTCGGGCCCCGCCGCTGCCTCAGGCTCCTCTGCCTGATGCGCTTCTACAACCCCGCGGCGGAGATCCGGGTGGCCGGCGGCCGGGAGGTGCAGCTCCGCGACCTCCAGCCCCTCGCCCTTTACCCGGCCAACTCCATCTTCGTCGAGGGCTACCTCACCACCCCCGGCCAGGGCGCCGCCGCGGCCCGCCGCATGATCGAGGACATGGGGTTCGAGGTGGAGGAGAGGAGCGAGGCGCGGGCGCCCGCGCCGGAGACGAGGGCA
>Ga0326597_10004249_pt1 | contig 20195 bp, 19 predicted proteins | sample RVTome_12_FD_203789 | JGI IMG/M metagenome (GOLD analysis project Ga0326597, IMG submission 203789) | Soil microbial communities from uranium-contaminated site in the Upper Colorado River Basin, Wyoming, United States - RVT100D185 | ecosystem: Environmental > Terrestrial > Soil > Contaminated >...
CCCTCGGGACTCCTGACCTCCCCAGGCTCCCCGACTCACACCAACAACTGACACGTCCCCCGCTTGAGGAACTGGCCGTCACCCTTGGTGCCGTGGTACTTGCCGTCTGAGATCAGAACCTTGCCGCGGGCCATCACCAAGTCGATGTCGCCTTGGACCTTCTTGCCTTCGTAGGCGTTGTAGTCGACGTCCATGTGGGTCGACTCCACCGACATCACGTGCGTCGCCTTCGGGTCGAAGATCGCGATGTCGGCGTCGGTGCCGACGGCGATCGTGCCCTTCTGGGGGAACAGGCCGAACATCTTTGCCGGCGTCGTCGCCGTCACCTCGACGAAGCGGTTGAGGCTCAGCCGACCCTCGCCCACTGCCCCGTGGTAGATCATCCGCATCCGGTCCTCTACCCCGGGGATGCCGTTGGGGATCTTGGTGAAGTCGCCCTCGCCGAGCCGCTTCTGGGTGCCCAGCTTGGGATGATCGCCCATGCAGAACGGGCAGTGGTCGGTGGAGACGATCTGTAGGTCGTTGGTGGCGAGGTACTTCCACAGGGCGTCCTGGTGCCCCTGCTCCCGGTTGCGCACCGGGGTGGAGCACACGTACTTCGCCCCGCCGAAGTCGGGTTCGCGCAGGTTGTCCCAGTCGAGGAACAGGTACTGCGGGCAGGTCTCCCCGAAGGCGTTCTGGCCCCGGTCGCGGGCCATCGCCACCTCGGCCACCGCCTCCTTCGCCGACATGTGCACCACGTACACTGGGCACCCGGCCAGCTCCGCGTAGGCGAGCACCCGGTGGGTCGCCTCGGCCTCGGTCACCGGCGGCCGGGTGATGGCGTGGTGGATCGGGTCGGTCTCGCCCCGCTGCCGCGCCTGCTCGCGCAGCACGTCGATGACCATGCCGTTCTCGGCGTGCATCATGATCGTGCCGCCGTTCTCGGCCGCCTTCTGCATCGCCCGGAACACCTTGCCGTCGTCCGAGTAGAGGACCCCCGGATAGGCGGTGAACAGCTTGAACGAGGTCACCCCCTCGCCCATGAGGATGTCCATCTCCTTGAGGGCCTGGTCGGTGACGTCGCCGACGATCATGTGGAACCCGTAGTCGATGGCGCAGTTACCCGCCGCCTTCTCCATCCACGCCTCGTAGCCGTCCATCACCTGCTCGCCGAACGCCTGCACGGCGAAGTCGATGATCGTGGTGGTCCCGCCCCAGGCGGCGGCGCGGGTGCCCGACTCGAAGTCGTCGGAAGCGAGAGTCCCACCGAAGGGGAGCTCCATGTGGGTGTGGACGTCGATCCCGCCCGGGAACAGGTACTTGCCCTTGGCGTCGATCTCGGAGTCGGCCTTCCACCCGTGGGACTTGGGAGCGGCGATGCCGACGATCTTCTCGCCGTCGATGAGGACATCGGCGTCCACGATCTCGGTGGCGGTGATCACGGTTCCGTTGGTGATGAGGGTGGTTGACACGACGGGCCTCCTACTGGCGCGGGGTTTTGCAATGCGCGATGCGCGATGCGCGACGCGTTTCTAGGTCTGGGTGGGAATCTACTCATGGGCGGTCAACGGGGTTCTCTCGCGGGGCGAGACCTGATACATCAGCCGGGTGCGCTCTCCCTCCGGGGGAGGAAACGCGTCGGGCCGCACGCTGTCTCCGCCGCCCCCCTCGGCCCTTCGGGCCACTCCCCCCGGAGTACCGGGGGGAGACGCACAGGAGCGCCCCGGCGTCAGATTCCCGCGACCTCTTCGAAGGCCCTTTCCATGATGGCGTAGCCCTCGTCGGCTTCTTCTTGGGTGAGGGACAGCGGGGGGGCCAGGCGGAACACGTTGCCGTAGATGCCGCCCTTGCCCACCAGCAGGCCGTACTCGCGGGCCTTCTCCATCACCGCGGCGGTGGCCTTGGGGTTGGGGGTCCTGGTGCCCGGCTCGACGATCTCCACGCCGATCATCAGGCCCTTGCCACGCACCTCGCCGATGATGTCGACCCGCTCCCCCAGGTCCTCCAGGGACGACTTGAGGTGCTGGCCCACCTTCTGCGTGTTGGTCTGCAGGTCCTCCGAGATCAGGTACTCGAGGTTGGCCAGGGCGCCGGCCATCGCCAGGGGGTTGCCGCCGAAGGTGGAGATCGAGTTGGCGTCGATCGAGTCCATGATCTCCGCCCGGGTGACCAAGCCGCCGATCGCCAGCCCGTTCCCCAGGCCCTTGGCGAAGGTCATCATGTCGGGCACGACCCCGTGGGCATCGATGCCCCAGAAGTGCTCCCCGGTGCGCCCCCATCCCGTCTGTACCTCGTCGGAGATAAAGAGGATGCCCTCGCGGTCCAGCACCTTCTTCATCTCCCCGAACAGCCCGTCGGGGGGTACCACGAACCCGCCTACGCCTTGGATGGGCTCGGCGATCATCGCCGCCACCGGGCCGGCGGTGGCCACCTGGAGCATGTCCTCGAGGTCGGCGACGCACGCCGCGATGTACTGGTCGTCGGGCAGGTGGCCGAAGGGGCTACGGTACTTGTACCCGCCGTGGACATAGGTCACCTGGAACGGCGCCAGGTTCGAGGCCGACCACGACTTGATCCCGGTGATCGCCACCGCGCTGAACGACCGCCCGTGATACGAGTTGCGCAACGCCAGGATCTGATTGGAGCCGCGGTACGCCGTGGCGAGCATGAGGGCGGTGTCGTTGGCCTCGCTCCCCGAGTTGGCGAAGAACACCTTGGCGTTGGGGATCTTCGACAGGCCGGCGATCTTCTCCGCGAGTTGGATCTGCTGCTCGATGAGGTAGAGCGTCGAGCTGTGGAGCATCTTCGCGGCCTGGTCCTGGATGGCCTTCACCACGCTGGGCACCTTGTAACCGGTCATCGTGGTGAGGATTCCGCCGAAGAAGTCGAGGTACTCGTTGCCCTCGGCGTCGACCACCCGCCTCCCGTCGCCGTCGACGATCGAGATCGGGTGCTCGTAGTAGAGGGCGATCCACGCCGGGAGGACCGCCTTGTGGCGCTTCAGCAGGTCGTCGTGCTTGCCCACTCGGGCTCCTGTGCTCGGGGGCCGCGAAGGCTAGCGATGACCAGAAGGGCGAGGGTTCCCCTCGAGACCGCTGGCTGATACGGTCTGGACATGACCATCGATGTCCGCGATCTGCCCGAGGAGACCCGCCGCACCCTATCGCGTCGTGCTCGCGTCGCGGGTGTTCCGCTCGACGAATACATCCGCAGCGTTCTTGAGGGAGTGGCGGCGCGGCCAACATTCGAGGAGATGGCCGCCCGGCTCAAGTCCCGCGAACCCGTACGGCTCTCGGAACCGGTCGAGGTGACGGTGCGGCGGCTCAGGGACGCGCTCGACTGAGCGTCCTCGACACATCAGTTGTGATCGAGGTTCTCGTCGGTGACTCCGCGAACTACTTCGTCAGCTCGAATCGCATCAACCGTTCGCGGCACCCGACATCCTTGTGACCGAGTGCCTCGGAGTTCTCCGTCGCGACGAACGGCGAGGACGCGTCACGGATCAGAGAGCCAGCCTCGCGGTCACCGATCTGGGCGATCTCGGAGTGAACATGTTCCCGACGTCGCCCATGCGCGCCAGGGTTTGGTCGCTCCGCCACAATCTGACCGTGTCTGACGCCATGTTTGTGGTCCTCGCTGAACGACTCGGAGAGACACTCGTGACCAGGGATCGGCGGCTTGCAAATGCGGCGCGACGACACGCTGGAATCGACGTCATCGTCCTGCCCCGCTGATCTGCCGCCCGCGTTCGCGAACGCCGCGGAAGATTCACGTGAGGAGCTCGATCGCTGCCCCGAGAGACCGATAGACCGCCACAGCACGGCGGTCGCGTGTGGCCAGAGGCAGGCCGTGGGCCACTGCGGTGTGGCCTACGAGGGCGTCGTAGACCCCGCCACCTGAGATGCCCATCTCACTCAGCCGGGTCGTTAGCTCGGCGGCAGTCTCTTCGGACAGAAAGCGGGACCCTGGGAAGTTGTCTTCGAGGATGCCGACCACCTCCCCTGGGGGGCGCCGGACCGGCGGCGGAAGCCGGGTCAGCACCGAAAAGGTCTCGAACCAGGCGTGGCCGGCAAGTCCCAGCAACTGTCCATCGAGGGCGTCCATGGTGCGGTCGTGGGCCTCGTGCCCGCGAACCACGAGCGCTATTGCCACGCTGGTGTCAACGAGCACCTCGGGTGCGGTCACCGTTGATCGCCGAGGCGCAGCGAGCGCACGTCCTCGTCGTCGAGGCCGATCTCTCCGTCGATCACCCGACGACCCCGGTCATGGATCGTCCCCGACCCGAGCACCGGCTCGATTCGGATGCCCGCCCCGTCGCGTATCAGCTCCACCTCTCCCGGTGCGAGCCCGACTGCATCGCGGAGCGGCTTCGGTATCACCACCCGGCCTGCCTTGTCAATGGTTCCACGCATACCATGACCGTACCATAAGCGGGTGTCCCGACGGCAGTAGGATCGGCGGGTGCGAGCAATGGCAACCAGCATGACGGATCTGAATCCCTTCGGGAAGCGGGTCGGGTGATGTTCCGCCCGATCCCGATCCAGCGGCTCGAGGGGGCCGCGCTGCTCGCCGCCGGGATCGTGGCGTTCGACGCGTCCGGGTGGTCGTGGTGGTGGTTCGTGGCACTGTCGCTCGTCGTCGACGTTTCGATGGTCGGATACGCCTTCGGACCCGCGATTGGTGCCGCGGTCTACAACGTCGGGCACGCCCTCATCGGGCCGGCGTGGCTTTTGGTGTGGTGGTGGATCGAGCCGAACCCCGCCGTGTTGGCGATCGCCGCCATCTGGCTGGCCCACATCGGGATGGACCGCACCTTCGGGTACGGCCTCAAACACCCCGACCGGTTCGACCACACTCACCTGGGAATGATCGGGAAGGGCGGTTCCTGAGCGGCTTCACCTCGATACGGGCGGCGTCGAAAGGATCCGAACGATGGCGATACGCGTCTTGGTCGTGTCGGTTATCGGGGCGCTGATCGGCGCGTGCTCCACGGGCCATGTCGACACGACTCTGCCGCTGTCACGTCCCGAGCCTTCGCAGCCCGCCACGGGGCCCACGGCCGCAACGCTTGCCCACGGCGACACCACCTTCTCGCTCTACGACGAAGGTGGCGGATGCCTCGCCTTGGTGATCGACCATCCCGGCCTGCAGTCGACGGTGGAGAGGGCATGCTTCGAGGGCGAGCACGTGATCGAGATGAGCGACGCTTGTGGATGGCTCGCATCTGAGGAGCCTCCCTCTGGGTGCGACGTGGCGCTCCCGAGCGTGTTCTACGGACAGGTCCGGGGGCCGGGCATCGGGTACTTGTGCGTCGGGACGATGCGTTCCTCCATGGGAGAGCAGGAGGTCGTATCGGCCCGGTTCCTACCACTCGAGGTTGACGGCTTCATCCTCGATCAAGCACACCCCGGCGAAACCCCGGCAGCGCACCTCTTCACCCACGGCGGGCTGCGATACGGACAACCGCCGCTGGATGCCCCATCAGACACGATCTACCGCTTCTGTGAGGAGCAGGCGCCGTGGGGGTCGACAAAAGCGACGCCTTAGAGGTCCCAGGCTCCAAGGGACGCCGAGACCCGAGCGCCCCCCTCCCCCGGCTTCGCCGGGTACTCCCCCCTCCCGGGGAAGACCCGCGTCGGGCCGCCGCAAACCCCCTCCGACGCCGCCTCCGGCGGCGCCACCTCCCCCTCCGGGGGAGGAAACGCGGGTTAAGCCTCGACCAGAGGTCCGTACGCGTCCGGCCTGCGGTCGCGGTAAAAGGCCCATTGCTGGCGGACCTCTTCGATCATGTCGAGGTCGAGGTCGCGTACGACCACCTCGTCGGCGGTGTCGGAGGCGGGTTCGCCTACGGCCTGGCCACGAGGATTCACGAAGTAGGTGGAACCGTAGAAGTCGTTGTCGCCCAGCGGCTCCTTGCCCACCCGGTTGATGGCTCCGATGAAGTACTCGTTGGCCACCGCCGCCGCGGGCTGCTCCAGGTTCCACAGGTACATGGAGAGACCGCGGCTGGTCGCCGACGGGTTGAACACGATCTTCGCCCCCGCCAGACCCAGCGCCCGCCAGCCTTCGGGGAAGTGGCGGTCGTAACAGATGTAGACGCCGATCCGCCCCACCGCGGTGTCGAAGATCGGGTAGCCCATGTTCCCCGGGCGGAAGTAGTACTTCTCCCAGAAGCCCTTGACATGGGGGATGTGGGTCTTGCGGTACTTGCCCAAGTAGGTGCCGTCGGCGTCGATCACCGCGGCGGTGTTGTAGTAAAAGCCCTCCTGCTCCACCTCGAACATCGGGACGACCAGCACCATCCCGGTCTCCTTGGCGAGGTCCTGCATCGCCTTGGTGGTGGGGCCGTCCGGGATCGGCTCGGTGTACGAGAAGTACTCGTCGTCCTGCACCTGGCAGAAGTACGGCCCGTAGAACAGCTCCTGGAAGCAGAGGACCTGTGCCCCGTCCTTGGCGGCCTTGCGCGCCAACTCGATGTGCTTCTTGAGCATCGAGTCCTTGTCGCCGGTCCATGCGGCCTGGATCAGGCCCGCTCGCACGATGTTCGCCACGGAGGTCTCCTTCGACGGGGGTGTGAAGGGTACGCGAGATCGCGATGCGCGATGCGCGATGCGCGATGCGCGAAACCCGGTGTCCTCGTCGAGGTGCGCGGTGGCTACTTAAATCTCCCGACGACCTGTGAGGCTTTCTTCCTGGAGGGTGGAGCTGGAGGGTGCTTGCCCAGCACGACGGGGTCGCGGTGTCTAGCCTCACACTGTCGGCGACGAGGGGACAACCGGTGCCCGAGTACAGCCCGAACGACTTCGCCCGCTGGCTCCGGCAGCGGAGGGCGATGCGGCGTGCCCGCCTCTTCGGCGAGAGCGTCAGCCCCGGCCACCCTGACTTCTACGACGAGTACGGCAATCACATGGACTACGACTCTCGCCGCTACTACGGCTGCCTGATCGTCGTGGTCATCATCCTGGTTCTCTTCTTCGGCTTCCTGTACTGGGCCTGCGACCCCTTCGGCGGGGGCGACGGCGACCTGATCACGACTCCGACGCTCGAGGCGACCACCTCCACCACAAGGGCAGGAGCCACGACCACGACTGGAGCCGTCACCACCACCACCACCCGCCCGGGCCTCGAGGTCCCGGGGCCAATCGGCGAATTGTTGGCGCCCTTCCAACTCCTGCAGATCCGCCGGGCAATCCTCGAGGACGTGCTCGACGACATCATCGACAGCGTCTCCGACAACGATCCCGGTTACGGGGGGCGCGAGATCGACATCGCCCGCCTCATCGTTTATGCCGTCGCCGCCGAGCTCGATGCGGTGAACAGCCTGTTCAACCGATCAGTATTCGAATGCGGCGCGGCAGACCCGCTCGTGGTGTGCCCGACAGAGACCCTCGACATGCCCGAGGGCGAGATGCTCGTCATCGTGGTCGAGCACGATGCCCCCATCCCGATCGATTCGACGGAACGGTCCTATGTGTACGCCCTCGTCCTCGACTCGGACCGCGATCCCGCCAACGACTGGGTCTTCAACCCGCCCTTCGACTGGGACCTCTTCCGCGGCACGGACCGCTGGTACCAGGCGGTCTACGACCACCAGTCGGGGAATTGGTTCCTCACCGTCACCCAGCTCGACGCGAACGGAGTCCCCCAGGGGCCGTTCCCGTCGGCGGCGCGGCTCGTGGTCGAGGGTGAGCGGGCGGTGTGGTTCATCCCCTCCTCGGAGATCCCGGCCTTCCCCGGGCTACTCCGGGCCACCGCCTTCGCCCACGACGGGAACTTCACCCAAGCGACCCGGGGCGGTGACGTATCGGGGACGGATCCGACCGAGCCGCTCTTCGACCTCGACGAGGGGTGACACGCCGGCTCACCGTCCTGATCCCGGTCCGAGACGGCGGTCGGCTCCTCCGCGGCTGGCTCGACTCCGTGAGCGGATTCGCCGACGAAGTGATCGCCCTCGACGACGGCAGCACCGACCAGACCGGCGAGATCCTGATGGCCCACCCACTGGTCTCGCGCGTCCTCTCCAACCCCCCTCGACCCGGTTACCGAGGGTGGGACGACCGCGCCAACCGCACGCGGCTCCTCAGAGGTCCCTCCGGGCCACTGGGTGCTCTTCCTCGACGCCGATGAGCGCGTGACCCCTGGAGACGCCGGGGCGGTGCGTGCCCTCGTCGAGGAGGCCATGGCGGGATACGCCTACGGCTTCGAGATCCACCGCGCCACCGACGACCTGGGACTTCACGACCCCGCGGGGCGCTGGGTGTACCGGCTGTTTCGCCGCCAGTCCGGCCAGGTGCTCCCCGACACGCGGCTCCACTTCGTCCCCGTGCCTGCGGACACTCCCCGCCGCCGGTACCTGCGCACCTCGATCCGGCTGCTTCACGTCGCCACCACCACCTCCGAGGACGGAGCACACCGCATTGCCAAGTACCGCGAGGCAGACGCCGACCGCCGGTGGCAGGCCTCCTACGACCACCTCGCCGCCCCGCCCGGCGCCTTGATCCCGGTGCCGCCGCGGCAGGGGCCGCTGGTGCTCCCCATCCACGCCCGCACGGCGGCAGGCCCGGCGCTGTCGGCGATCGTTATCTCCCGCGACGACGAAGACCGCATCGAGCGCTGCGTCCGCTCGGTCGTCGAGCAGGAGGTACGCGAGCCGTTCGAGGTGATCGTCGTCACCTCCGGCACCGATGGGACGGCCGAAGTCGTCCGCCGGGAGTTCCCGGATGTGTGTCTGGTGGAACTCGACCGTCCCGCCCTTCCCGGGCAGGCGCGCAACGCCGGGTTGGCGGTGGCGACGGGCGACGTGATCGCCTTCCCCTCGTCGCACATCACGCTGGCCCCCGGATCACTGCACGCGCGCCTCGACGCCCACCGCGACGGGTGGGCGATGGTCACGGGCGTTGTGCTCAACGGCAACACCACCCGGCCGGGATGGGCCACCTACCTCCTCGACCACTCCAGCCTGCGCCGACGCCACCACGAGCGGGGCCGGGCGTGGGCGGCGATCCTGCTCCACCGACACGGGTCGCGGTGGAGGGTGGTGTGGCGGGCGTGGCGGCACCTGATCGGGTACCTGCCGCGACGGCTGTGGCGGATCAGGCGGAACGTCAGGGCGTGGGGGGAAGGGTTGGGCACCGAGTACCGCCGGTCGTGGCCGCTGATCGCGCAGGGCGCCGCCGCGGCGTGGTGGGGGCTTCTGACGGGCGTCGTGAAGGGGGAGGCGGTGCGTCACCAACCAGTCACCAGTCACCAGTCACCAGTCACCAGTCACCAGTCCGAGAGATGAGCGTCCCTCGGGGGAGGGGGGCGACTGACCCTGCGCGTCTCTCCGGGGCGGGGAGGGGGGCCACGCGCACGCTGTCTCAGCCGCCCCCTCCGACTCGGCCTACGGCCGAGCCACCTCCCCCGTGCCTCCGGCACGGAGGAGGACGTCGTATTGGCACGAGCAGGCCGAGCCCCGCGGAAGGGCGACGGGCGACGGGCAACGGGCAACGGTCGACGCCTACAGCCTCTTGCGGGCCTTCGTCTCCCCCTCGTGACCGGTGACTTCGAAGCCCCGGGCCAGGTAGAAGGGGCCCGGTGAGCCGCGGCCCTCGTTGAAGCCCACCAGGAGATGCTCACCGCCGAGTCGCCTGGCCTCGGCCTCGATCAGCTCCATTGCTCGAGAGCCAATGCCGCGATGCTGTTGGATCCGGTCGATGAGCAGGCGCCACAGGGATGGGTCTCGTCCCTCCACCAGGGCCATCATCGCAAAGCCGACGATCTCGCCGTCGGCCTCGATGGCCCGCAGCCACGGCTCGATCGGCTTCCCCTCGCGCTCATCGGGGCGCAGCGCTTGCGCCAGCGACCGTGGCATGGGCGCCACGAATGACTCCTGGCTCTTGTGGGTGCGTAAGGCGAACACCTCGGCGAGGTTCTCCGGGGTCACCTCGGCCAGGCGCACCTCCTCCGGCGCACTGCGGGGCCGCGTTCGCCAGACATCCCAGTCGTCGCGGAGCATTCCGTAGACCCAGTCGTCGGAACCCTCGCCGTCGAGCCAGTAAGACATCCGGGTGTGGCCCTCGAAGAGCATGCCCACCCGCTCGAGCACCACCGCCGACGGGCGGTTGTCGGGATGGAGCATCCCGAACACCCGGTCCACGCCGAGGGTGTCGAAGAGGTATTCGACCAAGGCCTCGGTCGCCTCCACGGCATACCCCTTCTGCCAGTGGTTCGACGCCAGGGTGTAACCGATCTCGGCGGTATGGCCGTCGTTCTCCACATGGACCGCCAGATCGCCCACGGTCTCGCCGCTGCCCACCAGTTCGATGACCGCCATCCACCAGTTGTCGATCTGGGGGCCCTCCATGACGGCGCAATCCCGGGCGAGCTCGTCGGCATGCTCGCGGGGGAATGGCGTCGACCAGTCCTGGTAACGGGAGACCTCCGGGTCGTTACGCCGCACCCACAGCGCTTCGCCGTCGGAAGGGCGCATGGCGCGGATGACGAGACGATCGGTGCGCAGGGGGGAGAACATCGCGCCGGGACGGTAGTCGGGGGTGGGGCGGGAGAGCAGTGAGCAATGAGCAATGAGCAACGAGTCGGGCCGGGAAGACGCGCTCGGTGTGACTTCCACCCTCCCCTTCGCTTCGCTCGGGCACTCCCCCCGCTCTTGACAGCTCTGCGGGGGGAGACGCTTGTTCTTGCCGCTGCGAAGCCCCCCACGCAGCGTCCTCTTCTGCGAAGCGGGGGTGGCTCTGTCGGCGTTCAGCTGACGGTCGGTCGTCGAGCGCAGCGAGGCCGGCGGGGGCAGTTCGTCATGCATCCCCGCTCGCTCGCTTCGTCCCAAACCTGGGCGACTCCCAACCCGGCTGCACGCGAACCGGGGGAGGCGCTTGCCTCCCCCGGTTGCGACCGACGCTGGGCCGATCAGACCTCGGGCTCGTTCACCGTGAACTGATAGGTCGTGTGGACTTCGCCACTCACCTTCACCGTCACCGTGAAGGGCACTCCGTAGGGGGCTCCCTCGAAGTACTGGCGCTTCTCCCAGTTCCCCGACTCGCCGACCGTGAAGGTGCTCGAGCCGTACTCGCTGATGATCTTGATCTCGGTGCCGGCGGGCGCCGTGCCCCACAGGTCGTCGAACGGCGGATCCTCGGAGCAGGAGTTGAAGGCGTGGTTGACGGTCACCGGAGTGTCGTCGACCTCGTACCACGAGGTGAACGGGTAGGTGCCGAAGGTTTCGCCGTTCACCTTCACCGTGATGGCGAACTCCTGGCCTGCCGGGGGCAGCTCCGTGAAGAACAGCTTCCCGAGCCACTCGTACGCCTCCGTCTCCCAGGACATCGACCCGTACTCGCTGATGATCTCGATGCTGGTGCCGATCGGCGCCGTGCCGGTGAACTTAACCCACGGCTCGGGCGACTCGGAGGCCGTGTTGTACTGGTTCACCGTCACCGAGATCTCTCCGTCGAAGTACGAGGTGAACTCGTAGGTGCCCCAGGTCTCACCGTTCACCTTGACGGTGATCGGGAACTGCTGGCCCGCGGGCGGCAGCTCGGCGAAGAACAGCTTGAGCAGCCACTCCCCGCTGTGCTCCATTGTCAGGCTGGTCGACCCGTACTCGCTGAGGAGCTGGATCAGGGTGCCCTGGGGTGCCGTGCCGTAGAACTTGGCGTAGGGGTCCGGGGACTCCGAGGCCGTGTTGTGCTGGTGCACCGTCACCTCGCCCGAGGGCGGCGCCTGGTAGTACGAAGTGAAGTGGTACTCGCCGTACACGTCGCCGTTGATCTTCACGATGATCGGGAACTTCACCCCGGCGGGCGGGTTGTTGAACCAGACCTTCAGGGTGAATTCCCCGGACTCGCCGACCTCCATGTCGGCCGACCCGTACCCGCTGGTGGCGAGCACGTGGGTGCCCTTGGGGGCGGTGCCGACGAACTGGGTGTAGGGGTTCTTCGCCTCTGAGGTCGTGCCGACCTGGGCGACGGTCACTTCGATCTCGTCGCCGCCACCCTCACCGGGCTGCAGCCACACAAAGGTGAAGTGAAACACCTCGTCGCCGACCGTAACGGTCACGGGGATGCCGTCACCGGTGGGGGCGCCCTCGAACCAGATGCCGAGCTCCCAGTGCCCCTCCTCGCCGGCCGTCCCGTCGGCCGAGCCGAAGTCGGAGACGGCGGTCACCAGGGTCCCCGGAGGGGCGGTGCCGTAGTACTTGGCGAACGGATGGGGGTCGTCGGACAGGCCGAACGCCTGGTGGGCGGTGATGTCCACGTCAGTCGGGTCCCACAGCGAGGTGAACCCGAAGCTGAACACCTGATCGCCAACAGTGAGGACAATCGGGAATTCCACGCCCGGCGGCGGCTCGTGGATGAAGAGCTTGAGCACCCACTCGCCCGACTCAGCAACCACGAGGTCGGCAGCGCCGTACTCGCTGGTCGCGGTCACGATGGTTCCCGGGGCTGCGACGCCGCTGAACAGCGCGTACGGCTCCGGCGAGTCGGTCACCGAGCGGTGGAGGATGGGGGTCCCGTCGTCGCCGTGCTCCACGGCCGGAGTGATCCCATCGGCCTGATGGGCCACCTGGGCGGAGTCGAACACCGGCAGGGCGGAAGCAAGCGCGACGGAGGCGAACAACACCGCGAGCGCGCCTACGAGCCCCGCGCCAAACGAGCGGCGACGACGGCCGACGACGGTCTTCATGGCGACCGGCGAGGCGCCGGTCACGGCCTGGCTGATGGAACGAGTGGCGCGGGTTGCGCGGGTGTCGAGGGTCATGCGCGGTCCTCCCTGGTGTCGGCGAGGCGCTCAGCGAGCCGCTCCCGCCCCTTGTAGAGATGGACCTTGACGGTCGCCGGGCTACATCCCAGGACCCAGGCGATGTCGGCGACGGGCCGATCCTCCAGGTAGTGGAGGGCGATCACCTGGGCCTGACGACGCGGCAGCGCCCGGACTTCCTTCCAGAAGTGGGCATCCTCGGCGGGGAGGCGAGGCAGGAACTCGTCGCGCGGCTTGAGCCGTGCCAGCGCCGCGGTCTCCCGCACCTTCGTGCGGAAGAACGACACCGACAGATTGGCGACGACCCGTCTCACCCATGCCTCCGGCCGGTCGTAGAACCCGACCCGATCCCAGTCCTTGTGAGCAGCGAGGAACGCGTCCTGGGCGATGTCTTCCGCCGCGATGCGGCTTCCGGACAGCGCATAGGCGAGGCCGACCACCGGCCGGTATTCCGACCGATAGAACGCCTCGAAGTCGGGCAGGGCCCGAACCGGTCGCAAATGGGATTGCTCCGGCGCGGGTTGGCCGACCATCGTGCGTCGACGCCTTTCTGGCTGGGCGGTCATCTCGGTAGGTCACTCGCTCCGGGTGCGGAAAAGGTTTACAACAATTCGGCCGAAGGTGGGGTGGTGCTTTAGCACCACGTGTCATACGGTCAGCCGCGCCGCATGCGCCTCGACACGCGGGACCCGAGTCGGATGTCGTCCGCCTCGAGAGTGACGAGTGGCGCATCGGCGGCGACGAAGGGGTCCACCTCGAGGGCGGCGAGGGTGTCCATGATCGCTGGCACGTCGTCGGACTCGGCAGATGCGATGAGCCGGCCGACCACGTGCACCGGAGACCATCCGCCGGTGATGAGACGGCCCACCAGTTCGGCATCCGAGTCGCGATCCTCGATAACCACGCGCCGTGCCGGCTCGTCCGAGGCGGCGACACGCAACGCGAACGGCCACGCCATCGCCCGCGCCTCCCGGATGCCGAACCGCATCAATGCCTCGTCCCAATCTCGTCCCAGGCGATCCAGCAGCGCCATCCGTGGAGAGACATCGCCCAGGGAGCCCTGGAGGCGGTCGACCATCACGAAGAGGATTTCGTTCACTCGGACGAAGTCGTCGTGCAAGAGACGGATCTCTTCGCCGGTGACATCGGCGGCGGCGATCCCGAGGTCGAAGTTGATGTGGGCGTTCATCCCCATCAGGAGGTGCTGGAGGATCATCCGCCGCCTCCGCCCCTCCGCCACCTCGAAAGTCGTGTGCCAGCACCTGGCCACGGCACCGCCGGCGTGATGGCCGTCGAACGCAGAGATGTACCGGTCGGCGAAAATCGTCGCTACCCGCTCCAAGCGCTCATCGTCGTCGAACAGCCCGCCCTCCCTCACCGCCCGATGGATCGAGCGAGTCACTTGCCGGTACATGGCCGGGAAAAGGCCGAGCCGGCTCCTTGAAGCCCTCGTCACCGCAAAGATCCTGTCTAGGTCGGCAAGGGCGTCGTCGAGCGTTCGGCTGCTCACGGGGACACCTTATTGCCGGAGCCGATCGGGATGCCCAAGTCTTCCGCGCCCTGACGCGCAGCAGCCCCCCGGTGGAGAGGGGCTGCTGCCGTTCGCCGTAGCGGCCGCTCGAGGAGGGAGCCGGAGGAAGGTGACCCCCATCGTTCCGGTGGAGTGGAGCGGCCGGTTCGACATCCTGTGTATCGGTACAGCAGAAACCACCTTGAGTGGTTACGGCGGCCACGCGACGCGTCAGGCGCGAAGGCGTTCCAGGGCAAGATCGACGGCGACATGGTCGTCATCGGAAACCTGAATGTAGAACCGGCGCATGCCCGACTCCTCCATCCCGGCGAGCACCTCCCGCACCTGGTCCCAGGTCCCTCGGGGGGAGTTGCGCACCCGCATCGACTCCTCCAACTCCTCCACCGTGACCTGGAAGCGGGCCGCGCGCTTATCGAGAGCGACGCGGTACTCGTCTTCGGTGTCGGCAGACGTGATGACTCCCGAGGACGAGATCAGCAGGGCATCGGGATCGCGCCCCGCCTCCGCTGCCGCCGCTCGGGCACGGGTCACCTTCTGCGCGAAGTCATCCAAGGGCGCCGGGTAGGCGTTCAACTCGTCGCAGTAGCGGCCCGCCAGATCTGGGGTGCGCTTCGCTCCGATGCCGCCGACGACCATCCGCAGTGGCGGCCGCGGCAGCATGTCGAAAGCCTCGAACGAGTAGTGCTTCCCACTGAAATTCGTCGGCGGCTCCGAGTAGGCGGCGCGCAGATAGGCGAGCGCCTCCTCGAGCATGTCGAACCTCAAGCCACGCTCCGGGAATGGGAAACCGAAGAGATCGTGCTCACGCTCCATCCACCCGGTCCCGACCCCGAGCTTGATGCGCCCGCCCGACATCTCCCACAACGAGGCGTACGACTTGGCGAGAACCGCCGGGTGGCGCCAGGTCACCGGGCTGACCAGCAGCACCAACTCGATCGAAGAGGTCTCCCGCGCCAGGCCCGCCATCACCACGAGGGCATCGTGCGCCGGCTCGGGCTGATCGTCGGCCCGGCGAAGGTAATGATCCGGGATGGCGAACGCCGCCAGGCCCTTCGACTCGGCGAAACGCGCCCACGCCAGGGTCTCTTCGTAGGTGGAGCCGAGCGCCTGCAGCGCGAAGTCGATCATGGAGCCACCAGCCTCCAGTCGCCAGTCACCAGGAAGAGTCGCCGTGTCACGGCGGGCACTCTACGGCTGAATCGCAATTCGACAGAAGGCTGGACTCTGAGAGCCGCGATTGATCGGCTCCTCCGACTTCGGTCGTCAGGATCGTCGTCACCGAGAAGGTCGCGCCGGGTGAGGTACCGGACCGCTGCCTCCTCGGATTCGAGGAGTCAGCCGATTGCAAGACGCGTGCGGTCATCGACCACGAGACCCATGTTCGTTTCAAGGAATGGATGACGGAACGCCGCAAACGGTCACGAAGGGGCCGTTTCCTCCCCCGGGGAGGTGGCGCCGCCGTTTCGGCGGTGACGGAGGGCAGTCTACGGTTTCCTCCCCCGGAGGGGGAGGTGGCGCCGCCGCAGGCGGTGACGGAGGGGGTTTACGGCGACCAGGCGCATCCTCCGCCACACGGACCCACCGCCTACGCGTTGAGCCGCCGCAAACCCCCCTCCCCTCGCTCCGCTCGGTACTCCCCCCTCCGGGGGGAGAAACAAGAACCGCGTTTCCTCCCCCGGAGGGCACCACCGCCTCGGCGGTGACGGAGGGGGTTTGCGGTGACCGCGCGCGACCTCCGCCACACGGATCCACCGTCACGGCGTCAGGCCGCCGCACACCCCCCTCCCCAAGGAACCCGCAGGGTTCCCGTACTCCCCCCTCCGGGGGGAGAAACAAGACAAGCCGCACCCTCCCGCCGGCGGGGCGAGGAACAAGAGAGGGCGGGCGGTCACCCAGTGGTCCTCGGATGTGCTTTTCCGTAGTGAGAAGCCGAGTGCCTAGCCGCCTCCGTAGAGCTCGCGCCGGTACGAAGCGACCGAGATGTCGAACACCGCCCCACCCTCCGAGGTGATCGTGATGCCTTCGAAGAGTTGGGCCAGCGTGACTGTGGCCTGGAGGACATGGGCGACCTCGAGGTCGTCCACGGCGCACTCCGAGTACACGGGACTCACATCGTGGTTGCGGTGGACGTCGATCTCGAGACGGAGCGTGATCTGATCTTGCGGGAGGAGCGCTCCCCACGAGAGATTCGAGCCGTTGACGGTGAGCGATCGGGCATCGGGCTGGCCGCATGCGTTCGCCTGGCCGTTGAGCCCGAACATCTGCCAGCCCTGGCGCTCGGCGGCGGCACGATCTTCAAGGGGCCATGACCACCCGAGACGGGTGCCGTAGGGCGGAACCACGGTGGGAACCGCGACGGTCACCGGGCGAACGAGGACAGTGTGCAGGTGGTCGAAATCGGGCGACGGGATCGTCACCGTGATGTCGAGGAACGTCCACACGGGCGGCACCTCCATGGTGCGGATCGGGCCTACCTCTCCGAGCCCGCGCTGCACGACCGTTCCCTGGTTACCTGCCTCGTCGAAGGCGGCCACCTCCAACTGATACACGTTGCCCAGGCAAAGAGGTGCGATGCGGAAGCTGTGGGTCATCGCGAAAGTGTCACCCGAGTGGGTCGAAGTCTCCCCGAGACCGCAGTCGGGACCGCCGACGATCGACGCCGACAAGGTGACCGGACGATCGGCGACGACCGTCACGTCGGCTGCGGCGCCGCTTATCGGATGCGAGACCAGCTCATAGCTGATCTGCGGGTCGAGCTGCGGGGTCTCCCCCGGGGGCAAAGCCGGTGTGTCCTCGAACTCGGCGGCCTCACCGATCGACCACCTTGCCAGCCCATTCCCCGGCACATCGATGAACTGGATCTCGATCACGGCGAAACCGGCACTGCGCATCGGAACCTCACCCTCGCAGCCGCCGCCGAACCCGGAGCCGCACAGCCGCCGCTCGGTGGGAATCTCGGGAAGGGGAACCAGAGCCATCTCGGGCAACCGGAGCCGGCAGGGGCCATCGCACTCAAGGTTCGTGCGGACGAAGCGCCCGCCCCTCACCCAGCGATCTCGGAAACTGTCGTGGACATCGGCACTTATCGCGATACCCCGGTCGAGGCGGGTGAGGTCCTCCTCGGCGGTGCACATCGTCACCGGCTCGGGGAACATCTGGGACTCGCCGACGCGGATCGGCCCGAGCGCGAGCTCGGTGACACCGCATGGCCAGATCCCCACCCTGGCGGCGTCGATCTCACCGAACAACTCCGTGACGCCGTGGAAAAGGAAGCGGGGGCGGTACGCCTCCGGGGTCGACACCGCAGCCTCCTCGGCGATCTCAACGACGGCTGCGTCGAACGAGGTCCCTGGCCCCAGCCAGTAGAGGCACAGCAGATAGTCGGTGCCCTCCTGCAGGCCGACCCGGAGGACCGACGAGACACTGTGCTCCGGGAGGAACGGGTACGTCGGGTCGGTGAGCTCCTCGCTAGGGATCTCGGTCTCCGAAAGCACCCGCCCCCGGATCCCGTCCCCGAAGATGATGCTGCCTTCGTCGCCGCCGGTGTTGCAGTCGCCGGGCTCGCCCCCGGCGAGCGCCACGGCTTCCACGCGCTGCTCGGGGGTTCGGGTCACACCCACCCGAAGGTCGTCAATGCCAAATCCGAGAAGAAACGTCGGCCGGCGCTGCTCGCCGGGGACGAAGCCGCGAGCGTCGGCGACCTCGAAGGGAACCGGGTGCTGCCAGTTGGCGGCGGTGACCGACCCGTCGTCCTTGTCTCGGTAGGAGACGAAGGCCGCATAGTCGCTGGAAGGAGGCAAGTCGGGGATCAGCACACAGTGAGTGATCCACGACCTCGGGTCGTTGGAGGGCGCGGCGTCGTCGGCGATCCAGTCGTTCCACGGCCCCTCCGCCTCGTCAGGGGTGACGAACTCGAGGTATCCCTCGGCGAAGTAGGCACCGCGGAACCACGGGTAGGCGCGGTAGTCGAATTCGATGACCGCGGGTCGCGTGGTGGCAAACCCGAAGTACGCCGACCCTCCCGGCACATCCATCGGCGGGCACTCCGGCGACCAGTCGTACGGGTTGGAGCGAGTCTCCGGGGGATTGAACGAGGCGATCCCGGCGAGGGGCGGGATCGCACGGATCGCCAGCAGGATCGTGCCACCGACCCCCTCGGGGCATCCCTCGCCACCGTCGGCGCACTCGTCGAGTGCAACGTCACTCGCAGGAGGAGCGTCAGAGGGTGGCCAATCGGCGGGGTCGATGAGGACGGGTTCACCGGGCTCGCCGGTCTCCGGGTCGGCGGCAGGGCGGCTCCCCCCGATGGCTGCGCTCCCCTGGTCCCCTGGCTCCCCCGGGTCGAGGGTCACTTCCAGATCGCTGGCGATCTCGCGCGAGTCGATCTCCTGAGCAGAGACCTCGACGGCGAGCGCGGCGAAGTCTGAGTCGGGATCCACCGGAATCGGCACCACGACTTGCTGGGCGGCCTCGAGCGGCGGAAGCTCGGCGGCGGGCTGTCCGGGTTCGTGGATGGCGCGACCGCCAAGGAAGGCAAGAGCACCGGCGACGACGAACCCGGCAACGGCGGCAACCCGGGTGCGGGTGGTGGGTGTCATCCGAAGCACGACCCACTGCTCTTGACCTGCACCTGAACGGTGTCGGTCGACACGTTGCCGTTGCCGTCAGTGGCCCGAATCGTCAGAGTGACCTCCTCGGTCGTGCTGTCGTCGACGGTCCCATATGGGAACGGACCGAATTGTGCGGTGTAGGTCCCACTGCCCGTCATCGGCTTCGACTGTGGGGACCCGTTGTCGAACTCCCACTCGAGCACGACCGAAGTCACCCCACTCGCATCCGAAATCGTCGCCGAGATCGTGGACTGCCGATCAACGGGACCGCAAGGTATCCCTGAGAAATCCAGCTCCCAGATCGAGTTGGGGTTCGCCGATGAGTTGGAGATCGACGGCGGCGTGGTGTCGGGTGCCGTCGTCGTCGTGGTCGCTGAGGTCGTCGTCGTGGTCGTTGCCGCGCCAGTTGTGGTGGTCGTGACCTCCGTTGTCGTCGTCGTCCCGGCCACGGTCGTGGTCGTCGTAGTCGACCCGTCGGGAAGCGAAGTGGTAGTGGAGCTCGCGGCGACCGAGATCGCGCCAACGTCTTCGCAGTTTTCCTCCGGGAGCCCGGAGAGATCGGCGTCAGGGGTGACGACAGCAGCCGCGACGAAGACTCGCTCTCCGGAACCGCGGACGTTGCGCACGGCCAGCCAGTCGCCGGAGCGCCCGGTGATCAGCACCCGGTCCCCGCGGTGCAGGGTCCCCACCTCGCCGGTGCCAGGGCAGGCAAAGATCGGCGCCGCGTCGAGGGCAAGAAACGCCGGGTCGGGTGAGGAATCGCCCACTCCGAGCAGGCCGATCCCACCGCCGATCGCGATACCGCCAGCGATGGCCGCACCGACAATGCGGGCAGCTCCGCTCCTGATCCATGTCCCGACGGTCATCACCTGGCTCCTGTTGACCGGAGCCTATCGCCGCGGCGTACGGTGCAACGACCCGGACGCGACGGCGCCCCGGTGGTGGCCGGGGCGCTCTCCCTCAGGTCGCCGCCCGGGCAAGCCGGGCGAGATCGTCGGCGAGTCGGCTAGCAGTCCTCGTCGCTCGGCACGCCGGGCATGGCGGGCTGGAGGCCGAAGATCACTCCTGACGACTCCAGACCGGCAAAGGTCGAGTTGCTGTCACCGGGCGCGGCCGACGCCGGGACGACGCCGATCACTGCGGTGAGGAGGCTCGCCGCCACGACGGTACGGACGATTGTCTTGACTCTGTGGGTCATACGCGGACCCCCCTCGTAGACGGGCGCCCCCTCCCGTGAACGAGGAGAACGCTAGCAACGAACGGGCCGCAATAGGGCCAAAAGACCTTGTTCTTTCTCTGAGTCGCAAGTCGCAAGT
>Ga0326597_10004250_pt1 | contig 20192 bp, 15 predicted proteins | sample RVTome_12_FD_203789 | JGI IMG/M metagenome (GOLD analysis project Ga0326597, IMG submission 203789) | Soil microbial communities from uranium-contaminated site in the Upper Colorado River Basin, Wyoming, United States - RVT100D185 | ecosystem: Environmental > Terrestrial > Soil > Contaminated >...
GCCGTGGGGCTCGGTGACAGGGTGGAACACGGTGCCCTCCCACTCGAGCCCGAACCGCGTCAGGTCGAAGGGAAGGTGGTGCTGGTTGGGGAGCCGCAGGCTTATCTCGGAGATCTCGCCGACGGCGGAGAGCACGGCCTCCCCCATCAGGTAGCCCTGGTGCTGGACCGAGGCGGACCAGTCCGCAAAGAAGCGCTCGACCAGCACCCGTCGCACCTGCTGCCAGGTCGAGGTCGTATCGACCGGCATCCTCGAGTAGAGCCACTCGGCGGTGACCGACGTCGCCAACAAGCGATCGGAGGCCTCGGAGAGGGTCGTGTACTCATCCCGAGGAAACCCCTCGAAGGCCGACCCGCCGGTCTTCAACACCACCAGTCCCTCGACTCCGGCTGAGGTCGACGACTCGGCACCCCGAGTCACCCGGGCCACCCGCCGCTCCGAGCCGCCGCCGATGAACCCGTTGGCCGTCTCCCGCCGCCACACACGTTCCGACAGGGTCACGACGGCCTTGTGAATGTCCGATCGGGCCAGGAAGCGATCACACAAGACCTCGCCAAAGGCCTCGAGGTCCTTGGTGAGATGGCCCTGCGCCAGCCCGTAGACCGTGTTGCGCATCGTGTCGGTCGGCAACACCGAGCGGTTGTCGCCCTGGGTATGCGCCATCTCGACGTCGCCCTCCAGCAGGACCTGCACGGTCACATCGGAGAAGTCATCGCCGGCGTCCCCGTGGAACACCTTGGAGACCCTGACTTCCGACTTGCCCCAACGATTGGCCCCGAGTGTCATCTCAACTCCCGCGATAGGTGCTGTAGCCGTGAGGGCTCAGCAGGAGCGGGATGTGATAGTGGTCACGGCTCTCGTCCACCTCGAACACGACGTGGACGAATGGGTAGAAGGTGTTGCCGTACGCTCCGGTCTCGAATCCGAGCCGATGACGTCCGGCGGCCAACTCACCGAAACCCGACACCCTCCCACCCTCATCGGTCACGCCCTCACCGACGATCACCCAGCCGTCCTCGCCTCGGCGCGACAAATGGACACGCACGCCGACGGCAGGCTCACCCGTGGCCATGTCGAGGACATGGGTGCTCACAGTGCTCATGGTCCCTGACACAACATGCGTCGCAGTCTGGTCGCTGTGATCAAGCGTTGCTCGGCGGCGGCGCTGGCCACCTCGTCGGATCGCTCGTTGCCCAACCGCTCCCGAGCTATCGCCAGCATCTGCTCGGCCGTTCTGCCGGTCGCATAGACCAGGTAAGTGAACCCGAACCGGTCCTCATACTCCCGATTGACGAGCTCCAACCCGGCGAGCACCGCATCACTGGCGTCCGCCGCCGTCGCCTGCTCACGGTTGGCCACCGGGTCGCCGCGTTCACCGATGCGAGGATGACCGGCAAAGGCCTCCAGCCAATCCTCCTCACCCAGGGTTTCGAAGACGCTCTCGGCGGCATCCAGCACCGAGACGACCGTCGCGAACGGGCGTCTGGCGAGCATCGAGCCCGCCCAGGCCTTGGACCGGCATGCCGTGGTGAAAAAGTCAGAAGCCGGCTGCTCGTACAAGGAGTTGAGATATGCCAGCCTCTTGTTCCCAGCCGAGTCGGGGTCGGCTCGACCCATCACCCTCAGCCGGGCGACACCACCATCCGGATGGATCGACAGGCGCAGGAGACCGGCATGCTCAGGCCTCTCGAATTCGATTTGGTTCACCTGGTCTGCACCCACCGGCGTCCGCTCCACGACCGACCGCCAGGCCTCGCCGTCGTCGGACACCTCGCAGGAAACCCAACCCGGTGCGTTGCCCTTGAAATGGGTCGTGTCGACGATCACATGCTCGACCGACCCGGCCAATCCGAGACACACGGTCGCCCAATCGAAGCCGTCGTCACGGCGTCGCCTCGTCTCCCAACCGTCCCACATCCCCGCCGATGTCCCCGGTCTGAGCAGATTGGCCGGATGCGAGAAGTACATGTCCGAGGCGGCAATCATCTCTCCCCCCACGGCGGCGCCGGCGAGGTCGACCTCGCTATCCGGGCAGACCAGATGCACCGCGGGAAGCGGCTCCCCCTCGAGGCGAAGCCTGGCTACACCGCCGTCGGGATAGATGTTGAGCCGGATCATGTCGACGCGGTGGGGGTCGTCGACCTCGAACTCGGCGACCGAGTCGCCTTCGAGGTCGGTGGGCGGGATCACCTCGACCCACTCGGCCCTCTCCAGGTCGTCGACGCCGGATGCGTCGAGGGAGAACTGCTCCGGGTAGTTGCCGGTGAAATGAGACGTGTCGACGGTCACCTTCTCGATACGGCCGGGGACCCCGAGCCGGATGACACACCAGTCGTGGCCGGGCTCGCGTCTGCGGCGTGTCTCCCAGCCATCCATCCACTTCCCGCGGTCGGTGTACTCGTCATTGGCGATCGGCGGGGAGGACTTGATCAGATTGTCGGCGGCGGCGAAGAACTCGTCGTTGAACGCGACCACCCGGCCGCCGACGCGCTCTGAGACGAGGTCGATCATGATCGGGTCAGCATCCTCGCAGGCGATCCGAGCATCGTGTCGATCACACGTCCCCGCAGTCGCATCCACTCATAGGGTGTGACCGGGTGACGGTGATGCAGCTGTGACGCGCGGACCAAAGTCTCCCCGTCGGGGTCGAAGACCACCAAGTCGGCGTCCTTGCCCACCTCGATCGATCCTTTCCGATCATCGAGCCCGGCCAGGCGGGCCGGTTCCAGGGCGAGCCAGCCGGCCAGATGGGAGAGGCCGTACCCGCGCTCGACCGCGCCGGTCCAGGTCGCGACGAGGCGAAGCTGCATCGAGGTGATGCCACCCCACGCGGTGGAGAAATCGCCCAGCTTGAGCTCCGGTGGCGATGGCGAATGATCGGACACGATCATGCTCAACACCCCGGACCCGAGCCCTTCCCACAACGCCTCCCGGTGCTCTGCGCCTCGAATGGGTGGAGCGCACTTGAATTCGGTGGAGCCTTCGGGGATCTCCCGCCCGTCGAATGTCAAATAGTGAGGACAGGTCTCCCCGGTCAAGGTGTCCGGGCCTTCGGCAATCGCCGCCACGCCCTCCGCCGACGACACGTGGAGGACATGAACCCGACCCGGCAACGAGTAGAGCCGACGGATTGCCGATGCCTCAGCCGCCGGGGGTCTCGACTCCAGATAGCTGGGGTAGCTGCCGTCGACCGGCTCGCTCAGCTCGTCGTCGGCCTCGGCGTGAACCAGTAGCGGAGTCCGAAGCCTCAGGTGGTCGAGTGACGCCATCGGGGGGAACTCGGGGACACCTGAGTCGGTCATGAAAACCTTGAAGCCGCACACTCCCGCCTCCTCGAGAGCGGGGGCGTTGGCTTCCGATCCCGGGATGACACCACCCCAGAAGGCAACGTCGGTCGAGATCTGACCGGCCGCCGCGCGACGTTTTGCCTCCAATGCCGGTAGGTCGACGGTCGGAGGGATCGAGTTCAACGGCATGTCCACGATGGTCGTTGTCCCGCCGGCCAGGGCTGCCCGAGTGGCGGTGGCGAAGCCCTCCCAATCGGTGCGCCCCGGCTCGTTCACGTGGACGTGCGAGTCGACCAACCCGGGAAGGATCACATGATCGCGAAAATCGAAATCGGCGGGTCCGTCCTCGATTTCAACGATGACTCCATCCTCATAGGTCACGGACGCCGGCCGCACCTCATCGCTCAGGACCACACGAGACGACCGGATCGACGGCATGGCCGCTCAAGCTACCGACTCGCCCCGATGGGCCTCCGCCGCCACGGTTAGGCTGATGGCATGCCCCTCGTCGTACCGCTCGACGCGAGGCGGAGTCTGTTGCTTCGCCGTAGATCACGACTCCACCGCCGACTGGTAAGAACCCTGGTTCAAGGAGTCATTGAATGAGCGACCTGCTTGCCCGCCACAACGATGTGGTGGCCCCCGTCATCGCCTTCGACACCGACATCCACGCGGTGTCGGCACGAGGCATCTGGGTGACAGACGTAAACGGCAAACGCTGGGCCGACTTCGCAAGTGGAACGGCAGTCACCAACCTCGGGCACAACCATCCCGCCGTCGTGGAGGCGGCCCGCAGCCAGATCGACGCGCTGATGCATTCCGGCGGCATCGTGCGTTACGACGGAATCGTCGAAGCGGCGGAGCGCCTGCGTGAGATCACGCCGCCGGCAATCGAGAAATTCGGATTCGCCAATGGCGGCTCGGAGGCGGTGGAGGCGGCGGTCAAACTCGCCCGGTACTACTCACAACGGCAGGGCGTCGTTGCGTTCCGAGGCGGATTCCACGGTCGCACACTCGGCTCGGTCGCCTACACGACCTCCAACGCCAGGTATCGCGACGGCTACCACCCCATGCTCGGGTCGGTGTTCGTCGTCCCCTTCCCCCATCCATACCGCTGGCGCATGAGCGATGACGAGGCGATGGACGCTGCCCTCCGCGAGTTGCGGATGACCTTCAAGCACGTGGTCACGCCAAAGAACATCGCCTGTTTCCTGATCGAGCCCGTCCAGGGGGAGGGTGGTTACTACCCGGCGCCCCCGAGGTTCTTGAGCGAGCTGCGCTCTATAGCCGACGAGCACGGAATCCTCGTCGTCTACGACGAGATACAGACCGGTTTCGGCCGGACTGCCGAATGGTTCGCCGCCGATCACTACGACGCCAAACCGGACATCATGGCCATGGGGAAGGGCATCGCAAATGGCCTCCCACTGTCCGCCTACGGCGGTCCCGCCGTCATGATCGACTCGTGGCCGGTGGGTGCCCACGGCACCACGTTCGGGGGGAACCCGGTGGCGACCGCTGCGGCCTGCGCCGTCATCGACAACTTGGGACCTCTCCTCCCCGGCGCCAGGAACCTGTCGGAGCATGCCTTCCACAGGTTCGGCGAGCTGGCAGAACGACACCCGACGGTGGGCGACGTGCGTGGCCTGGGGCTCATGATCGGTGTCGAGTTCGTCACGGACCAGGAGTCGAGGACGCCCGACGCCAAGGCGTTCCGGCACGTCCAGGCGCACGCCCTCGACCGTGGCCTGATCATCATCGACTGCGGACCCGACGGGAACGTCCTCAGGTTCATCCCACCGCTGGTGACCACCATCGAGGAGCTCGACTGGGCCATCGACCTGATCGACGACGGCCTCACCAGCTGGGAATCGGCCTGATCCACCAACCTGTCGCCGGCTCGGTCACTCGGCCACCACCGGCACCTTGGCCATGGCCGCGTCGATGGCCTGCTGCGGATGCTCGTAGTCGACCAGCTCGCCGCCGAGATGGGCCTGATAGGCGGTCATGTCGAAGTGACCGTGGCCGCTGAGGTTGAACAGGATGACCTTCTCCTCTCCCGCCTCCTTGGCCCGCTCAGCCTCCAACATCGCCTCGGCCACCGCATGGGTGGGCTCGGGCCCCGGGATGATTCCTTCGACCCTGGCGAACTGAACCGCCTTCTCGAAGGTCTCGGTCTGATGGAGAGCGACCGACTCAATGACCCCCAGCTCCTGGAGGTGTGACACCAATGGCGCCATCCCGTGATAGCGGAGCCCGCCGGCATGAATCGGCTCCGGGACGAATGGATGGCCCAGGGTGTACATCTTCACCAGCGGCGTCATCTGACCGGTGTCACCGAAGTCGAACTGATAGCTCCCGCGTGTCAGCGATGGAGCAGCCGCCGGCTCCACCGCCCTCATCACCGGATCGATTCGCCCCGCAAGCTTCTCTCTGGCGAACGGGAGCATGAGGCCGGAGAAGTTGGACCCTCCGCCGGTGCAGCCGATGATCACGTCAGGGGTCTCCTCGACCATGGCCATCTGTTTGATGGCCTCCTCGCCGATCACCGTCTGATGCAACAGCACATGGTTCAGGACCGAACCGAGCGCGTACTTGACGTCATCGTTGGTCGCCGCCACCTCGACGGCCTCGGAGATGGCGATACCGAGGCTCCCCGGTGTGTCCGGGGTCTCAGCGAGGACCTTCCGCCCGTACTGAGTCCTGTCCGATGGCGATGGGTGGATCGTGGCTCCGTAGGTCTCGATGATCGCCCGCCGATACGGCTTCTGGTCATACGAAGCCCTGACCATGTAGACCTCGCACTCGAGGCCGAACAAGGCGCAGGCGAAGGCGAGGGCAGAGCCCCATTGCCCGGCACCCGTCTCGGTCGCCAGTTTCTTGACCCCAGCCTTGGCGTTGTAGTACGCCTGGGGCACCGCCGTGTTTGGCTTGTGGGACCCGACCGGGCTGACGCCTTCGTACTTGTAGTAGATGCGAGCGGGTCCCCCGATCAGGCGTTCCAGGCCATGGGCGCGGTACAGCGGCGTCGGGCGCCACAGCCGGTAGACCTCCCTCACCTCCTCGGGTATCTCGATGAAGCGGTCGGTCGCCACCTCTTGGAGAATCAGGTCCATCGGGAACAGCGGTGCCAGGTCGTCGGGGCCAACCGGTTGATGGGTCCCCGGATGCAGCACCGGAGGCGGTGGCGCCGGAAGGTCGGGAACAATGTTGTACCAATGCGTCGGAAGCTCGGACTCCGGGAGGATGATCTTGGTAGCCATGGCGCCAACCCTACGCCCGGCCAGATGGGCGCAGAGCGTGACTTTGGGCGTAACCTCTCGTCGTGACGGCACACGCACTCGTCTCCCGCCGGATGCTGCTGAGAGACATGGGCAGGGCGGGGGTGGCCCTGATCGTCCTGGGCACCGCCGCCTGTATAGCAGAGCCTTCCGGCGATGCCACCCCGACCGATGACACGCCACCATCCCCTACGACCGACTCGGCGGCGACGACCGCCGGTGGAGCGACGACGTCACCCGGGGCCGGAGGGCATCGATGGCACCGGGTGAACATCGGCTTCGTCTCGGCCTACCTCCTCTACCGGAGTGGTGAGGCCGCCCTGGTCGACACCGGGGTGTCGGGGAGCGAAGGGACGATCGAGGCCGCTCTCGGCGAGATCGGGCTCGGTTGGGGCTCGGTCGGCCACGTGATCCTCACCCACAAGCACAACGACCATCAGGGATCCCTGGAAGCCGTCCTCGGTACAACCGGGGCACCCTGGTACGCCGGAGCCGGAGACATGACGGCGATCACGGCATCGTCGACGGGCACGGCGGTGGGCGACGGGAACCGCGCCTTCGACCTCGTGATTATCGAGACGCCCGGTCACACACCGGGCCACATCTCCGTCCTGGATCGTGCCGGTGGTGTCCTGGTCGCCGGTGATGCCCTCAACGGGGTGGGCGACGGCAGGCTCACGGGAGCCAACCCCGACTTCAGCGAGGACATGGATCTGGCCAACGCATCGTTAGCCAAGCTCGCCGGCTTCGACTACGAGGTCGCCCTTTTCGGGCACGGTGAGCCCGTTCAGGCCGGCGCCTCTCGTCTCGTGTCGGATCTCGCCTCGAGCATCGGCGGGTAGTTGGAGATCCACGACTTCCTGGCGGGCATCGCCGTCCTCATCGGCCTGGTCGGCATCGTGGTCGTCTTGCTACCCGGCCTCCTGCTGCAGGTTGTCGCCGTGTTTCTCTGGGCGCTGGAGGAAGGGAACGGCGCGGGTTGGCTGGTGCTCGCAGTCGTCGTAGCCATTGCCGTGGTCACCAGCATCCTCAAGTGGGTCCATCCGGGCAGGAGACTTAGGGAAGCCGGGATCCCTGGGTGGCTCCTCACGCTGGCGGTGCTCATAGCCATCGTCGGCCTGTTCGCCGTGCCCGTCGTCGGCGCGCCGATCGGGTTCGTCCTGACCATCTATTCATTCGAGCGGGCCCGAAAAGGGAGGGCTCGAGCCTGGCCATCGACCAATGCGGCCGTCAGGGCAGTTCTCGCCTCGCTGGGAATCGAGCTGACGGGCGGTTTCGTCATAACTGTGCTCTTCTTCACTGCTGCCCTGCTGCTCTGACCCACTTGGGACGAGCAGGCCTCAACGATTCGTCTCATCTCGAGGTCGATGGCTCGCACGCGACGCCGGACAACCGCGTAGCATGCAGGGCAGCCCACTCAGAGTGGGGGAGTATCTAACGAGGGAGGAATCCATGAGACGATCGTTGCTGGTCGCCGTGCTTGCAGCGTTGATGGTCATGGCGATGGGGAGCCAGTGCCGCTTTCGCAGGTGAGATAACCGGGAACGGAAAGAGCCTCAAGAACGACGATGGGACGCTGAATGGTCACTCGGCCTGTGCGTTTTCGGGATTGAACGACACCTTTACCGGAGACCTTGAAGTTCCTGACGCGGATGGGTTTTTCCGCACCCAGTCCTGGGGACAGATCCCCAAGGAAGTGAGGGATTTCCTCGGCACTGTGGGTCTCCATCCGGGAGACGCGTGCAACCCGACCATTGGAGAGCCAGGCCTCTAACCCGACAACCGGTATCACCGAGTAAGGGGCTGGGGCAACTCCAGTCCCTCACCTCGTCGAGGGAAACGGACCACGACGCCAGGCAGACGACCGGCGACCCGCCCGTCTGTCTCCATCCGGCCGTCGACGCCATCCACTCCACGCGGAGGCTCAGTCCTCGGTGGAACCGGCCGCCTTCTCCGCGATCTCGGCGACGATGTCGGCATTGGCGAGCGTGGTGACGTCGCCCAGGCGACGGTTCTCGGAGATGTCCTTCAGCAGGCGGCGCATGATCTTTCCCGACCTCGTCTTGGGGAGGTCAGCGGTGAACACGATCGAACGAGGCTTGGCGATTGCGCCGATCACCGATGCGACATGGTCACGCAGCTCCTCGATGAGCGCCTCGTCACCGGTGGCGGTGCTCCGCAACGTCACGAACGCGGCGATTGCCTGGCCTGTGATTTCGTCTTTGCGTCCAACGACGGCCGCCTCGGCAACGGCGGGGTGGCTGACCAACGCCGACTCGACCTCGGTAGTCGAGATGTTGTGCCCGGACACCAGCATGATGTCGTCGACGCGACCCAGCAGCCAGTAGTAGCCGTCCTCATCTCTCTTACACCCGTCACCGGGGAAGTAGCGACCGTCGAACCGTGACCAGTAGGTGTCCACAAAGCGCTCATCGTCGCCATAGATCGTCCTCGCCATCGCCGGCCAAGGCTGGGTGATCACCAAGAATCCGCCTCCGCCCAAGGGGACAGAGTTGCCATCGTCATCGACGACGTCGGCGGCGAAGCCCGGGAACGGCTTGGTAGCCGAGCCCGGTTTCGTCGCGATGACCCCGGGCAGCGGCGTGATCATGATGCAGCCGGTCTCGGTCTGCCACCACGTGTCGACGATGGGGCAGTTGTTTCGGCCGATGTGCTCGTTATACCAGATCCACGCCTCGGGATTGATGGGCTCGCCCACCGTCCCGATCAGTCGCAGGGTGGACAGGTCGTGCCCGTCGACGTGCTCGTCGCCCCATTTCATGAATGCCCTGATCGCGGTGGGCGCGGTGTAGAAGATGGTGACGCCGTAATCATCGATGATCTGCCAGAGCCGGTCGAACTCGGGATGGTTGGGCGCGCCCTCGTACATCACGCCGGTGGTCCGGTTGGCCAGCGGGGCGTAGACGATGTAGCTGTGCCCGGTCACCCAGCCGATGTCGGCGGCGCACCAATAGACGTCGGTGTCCGGCTTGATGTCGAAGACGTAGGAGTGGGTCGTCATCGTGGCGGTTAGGTAGCCACCCTGGGAGTGGACGATCCCCTTCGGCTTCCCGGTCGTGCCCGACGTGTACAGGATGTAGAGCGGATCCTCGGCGTTGAGAACGGCCGGCTCACAGAAATCGGGCTGGTCTTCCACGAGGTCGTGCCACCAGGTGTCACGCCCCTCGGTCATGTCCACCCCGTGATCGGTCCGTCTCACGACTATGGCGTGCTCGATCCCCGGGGTGGATCTCAGCGCGGCATCGGTGTTCTCCTTGAGCGGGACGATGTTCCCGCCTCGCCAGGCGCCGTCCTGAGTGATGACCATCCGGGCTTCGGCGTCGAGGATCCGGCTGGACAGCGCCTCTGCGGAAAAACCACCGAAGACAACCGAATGAACCAGACCGAGGCGGGCACAAGCAAGCATCGATATCGGCAGCTCAGGGATCATCCCCAGGTATATGGCGACACGATCGCCTTTCTCGAGACCGAGGCTCCTCAACCCGTTGGCCAGCCGGTTGACCTCCTTGGCAAGCTCTGAGTAGGTCAAGGTTCGCGTGTCGCCGGGCTCACCGACCCAGTGGTATGCCACCTGGTCACCGTGCTTCTCGAGATGACGGTCGAGACAGTTGTACGTGAGGTTGAGCTCACCGTCGGAGAACCATTTGAAGAATGGTGGGTTGGAGTCGTCGAGTGCCTGGGTCGGCTCCTTGAACCAGGTGATCCGGTCGAGCGCCTGCTTCAGCCAGAACGCCTGATAATCGGCGGCGGCTTCCTCATGGATGCCCGGTTTGGCGTTCGCCTGGGCGGTGAACTCTTCGGTGGGCGGGAATAACCGCTCTTCCTGCAGCAGGTTCTCGAGGGCCCGCGACATTTGGTCAATCCTCTTCCTGTGGACGGGCACGGGAACCTACCAGCGACGGTGTCCGCGACCATACGAGGATGCCGAGAATGGCGGCCAGATACATGACGAGGTCCCCGGTTGTGGTGTAGATCGTCGAGTTGGAGACTCCATATCCTCCGTAGAAGATCTCACGAGTCCCCAGACCGGTGGTTGAGGTCAGGTCTCCCTTATTGTCGATCACCGTTGACTTCCCGGTAACGGCTGCGTGGATGACGGGCACTCCCAACTCGACCGCCCGCATCCGGGTCATCCCGATGAATTGATCGGAGGTGGGCGCCGACACGCCATACGAGGCCTCGTTGGTGGCCACCACGATCACATCGGCTCCGGCTCGCCGGTGTTCCAGGGCGTAACGAGAGAAACCGCCCTCGAAGCTGATCACCGAGCCGATCTTCCCAGGGAACACCACAGGCCCGTCGCCCCGGATCATGTCCCTGGGCACCCGAGACAAGGCGGGGATCCAATCGAAGGCGGGCCGGAGCGGGACGTACTCACCAAAAGGCACCGGGTGCTGTTTGCGGTACTCGTCAACGATCTGCCCGTTGCGGTCGAAGAAGACGTTGGCATTGATCCACTCGGTGTCGCCGATGATTCGGTCGCCGCCTACCAAGAATGGAGCCCCGATACGACGAGCCTCGGCACCTATCGCCTCACGGATCTCATCGTTGAGGACGGGATCGGCGTTGGTCGAACCGGTAGAGCCCTCAGACCACACGACCAGGTCGACGGTGCCCTGCTCGATCGTCCGGGTCAGCTCGAGATGTTGCTCATAGGTTCGAAGTCGTTCGTTGGGCGGGCAGTGCTCGAAAGGACAGGGAGTGGATCCCTGCACGATGGCCACTGGTGCACTCTCGTCCGCGGAGGAGGCTCTCAACGTCACGATCGTGCCCAACAGCAGGGCACCAGGCACCGTCACCACCAGAGTCAGCCACCTGAGCGAGTGGCCACTGAAAGCCATCGCCAACCCGGCGGCGACGACGACGACCCCAACCGTGAGCCCGCTAGTGCCCACCAGCATCGCCGGGATCCGGGTCACATCGTTGTCCGACAACGCATACCCCGCCGCCCCCCACTCCAGACCGCCCACCGGGAAGTGGTAGCGGATCAGCTCCATCACCCCCCAGCTCCCCACCGCGAGCACCAGCCACCGACCCGGACCATCATCTCGGAAACCGGTCAGCCACCATCCATACACGGCGAGAAAGAGCGCCTGAACCGGCACCAGCACCAGAGCGATCAGCTCCAACTCGGCCAGCCACCACATCAGACCGCCGAAGAAGGCAATCCCGTACACGGCACCAGCCAGCAACCCTTGACCACGGCTCTTCACCAGACGCAAACCCGTCAGAAACAGGGCAATCCCGGGGATGATCAGCAGCCCAGGGCCGAATGGTGGGAACGCCAAGACAGACGCCACGGCGCCAATAAGAGCCAGTAAGACCGCAACCACGCCGAGCAGGGTATGCCCCCCTCGTGTGATTGGAAGTATCTGGTTCAGGGGGTGACCCGAATACTCCCAATTACGGGCAATAGAGTCGGCCCGATGTGGGAAGGCGACGTTTGGGTAGCGGTCAGAGCGGCCCGTACCGGAGCCGACATCGTGCAGACCGGCTTCTTCCAGCCGCTGGACACCGAGCTGAAGAGCGCCGTCGACCCGGTCACCCAGGTCGATCGGGACGCCGAGACTGCCATCCGGGCCGTGATCACCACCCACTTCCCCGAAGACGGTGTGCTTGGTGAGGAGGGCGGAGGGAGTGACTGGCGGTCCGGTCGGGTGTGGATCGTCGACCCCCTCGACGGAACGGTCAACTACGTCCATCGCGTCCCTCAGGTAGCGGTCTCGGTCGCCCTGTGGGACAACGGCAAGCCACTCGTCGGCGTGATCATCGACGTGGCCCGCAACGACGAATACGTTGCGGTCACCCGGGAAGGGGCGACGGTCAACGGTGAGCCCATCCATGTATCCGAAACGGCCACCCTCGATAGCTCCCTGGTCGTGACCGGGTTCCCCTACGACCGTCGTGAGCACGCCGCCGCCTATCTGAAAGTCGTTGAGGAGGTGATGCTGCGCAGTCGCGGCACTCGTCGCCTCGGTGCGGCCGCCCTCGACCTTGCCTGGCTCGCCGCAGGTCGATTCGACGCGTATTGGGAGCACGGTGGCCAGCAGGGAATCAGACCGTGGGACGTCGCCGCCGGGATACTGCTCGTCACCGAGGCCGGCGGCACCTACACCAACGAGACCGGGGAGACGTACCAGCTCGAGGCACGAGCACACGTGGCCAGCAATGGCAAGGTCCACGACGAGTTACGGTCGATAGTGGCCAACAACATGCCGGAGCACCTTCGCTGATGTATCACGATCACCACCTTCACCCCTTCGGCTACGCCTCACTGGTCAACGGGCTGGAGCTGATGGAGGCGCCCGACCTGGAGACGGTCATGACGTTGGTCGCCGACCACGCCGCCAAGACCGATGGGCCCGTCATCGGTCAGCGTCTCAACGACGAGGGCGTCAAGGAGCTGCGTCTGCCGGTGGCGGCGGACATCGACGGCGTAGTGAGTGACCGGCCGGTGCTCCTCTACCGGTACTGCGGCCACATCGCAGTCGCCAACAGTGCGGCCATGGCACTCGCCGGCATCGACCCGTCGACCCCCGATCCACAGGGTGGCTCTTTCGACCGCGACCCGACGGGGCAACCCAACGGCATCCTTCGTGAGACGGCGATTATCCCGGTCTCGAAATCCCTCACCCCGATCACACCACCGCCCACTGACACCGAGATCCTCGATGCTCTGGGACGTCTCCCTGAGATGGGGATCGGCTCGATCACCGGGATCGTCTCGGCCGGCCAGGCCATATGGTGCGGCATCGCCGACGAGGTCGAGACGCTGGTTCGCCTCGCCCCAGACCTGCCGATCGACGTGGACGTCCTGGTCGTAGCGGATAACCCGGGAATGCTGATCGCCGCCAAAGAGCGGATCGACCACGCAGATGGCCGAATCAGGTTTTACGGCTGGAAAGACTTCGCCGACGGTGGCCTCGGAGGGCACACCGCCGCCATGTACGAGCCATTCGCCGACCGGCCGGACACGAGGGGAACCGTTCGTCTCCGTCCCGACCACGCCCGCTTGATGGGGAAGGTCTCAGCCGCCGAAGGAGGGGTCGTGGCGATCCACGCCATCGGTGATCGCGCCAACGACATGGTCCTCGACGTATACGCCGACCTCATCTCCGACGGGGTCGAGCCCTGGCGACTCCGGGTGGAGCATGCCTCGGTCCTCACCAGCCCCACCATCGACCGAATGGCCGAACTGGGGGTGACGGCCAGCATCCAACCGGCGTTCATCGCCTCCGAGCACGCGTGGTTGGAGAAACGTCTCGGCGCTCATCGGATGAGCCGGGTGTACCCATTCCGGTCGTTGCTGGAGGCAGGTGTCCAGCTGTTGGGTGGCAGTGATTCACCCGTGGAGCTGCCCGACCCTGAGATCGGGATCAATGCTGCGATCGACCGGCATGGGGTCAACTCGAGCCAGGCCTTGGCCCGGGATCAGGCCGAGGCGCTCTTCCGCCCACCAGACCGTTGAGATGCCAGGTGAGGGCTGCATACTGGTCCAGCGTGTTGTAGAGATGCGCCGACAGGCGAAGCACCTGGTCGGGCCATCTCGGCCAGAAAGAGACCAGCGTCTCGAACCCGTCGTCGAGAAGTTGCTGATTGAGTGGGGAGATCATCACACCTTGGTCATCCCCACCGTCTTTGCCGAGGGGGATTCCGGGCATCGACCCGATCATCTCATCTGGCGCGGGGTGGGGGATGTCGAGCAGGGCACAAACCATGTCCCGTGCCGCCAGCGCCAGCTCGTGATTCCGCTTCATGACCGCCGACCATCCCCCGTCCTCCAAATTCCCCACAATCGTGAGCACGTCGGGGATCACGAGCCACGGTGTGAAGTCGTCGGTGCCGGTCCAATCGAAGAGGGCACGGTAACGACCGGGGCCGGCGAGCGCCGGTGCGTTCCAGGCGTGGGAGATCACCGTCGGCACCGTCTCCCCGATGTGGTCCTCTCTCGTGCTCAAGAAGGCGGCGCCCTTGGGAGCGCATACCCACTTGTGGAGGTTGCCCGTGTACCAGGATGCGCCAAGCGAGGCGACGTCCAAGGGCACCTGGCCGGGGCCATGGGCACCATCGACCAGGACGGGTATGTCAGGCTCGAGGGCGGAAACTATCGCCTCCACCGGAAAGATCAGACCAGTGGGGGATGTGATGTGATCGACCACAACCAGCTTGGTCCGTTTTGTGACGGCGTCGAGGACCAGCCGGGTGACGGTGCCTTGAGAGTCGATGGGGAACGGCACCTCTACCACTCTGACGGTGGCCTCGCGACGTGCCGCAGTGAACTCCAGCGTCTGACGCACTGCGTTGTAATCGTGCCTGGTGGTGACGATCTCGTCTCCGGGTTCGAGGTGAGGTTCGATGGATCGGGCCACCGCGGCGACACCCAGACTGGCGTTGCGGACGAAGGCGAGCCCGTCGAGGGACGCACCCACGAACCCGGCAAGGGCCGTCCTGGACTCCTCGAGACCGTCATTGAGCTCCGAGTAGACGAAGCGGGTGGGATTGGCCTCCCAACGAGAGCGCCACTCGATCTGTTTCTCCTGCACCTCGATCGGCACCGCACCAAACGAGCCGTGGTTGAGGTGATAGACGTCTGGAGACAGCGACCACATGAGACGTGAAATTACCGGCGAACTACCCTGACCGGCCTCATGTCCTATCAAACGATGACCCCTGCCCTAATCGAGGAGGGCACAGACCGGGCGATCCGTGAGGCCGAAGCGATGCTCGATGACCTGGTCGCACCCAAGGAGGGGCGCAGCTTCGAGAACACCTTACGGCCACTCGATCGCATCGCCGACACCGTTGCCCACGCCACCACGAGCTATACGTTCATGGGATACGTCCACATCGACAAAGAGGTCCGGACCGCGGCCAAGGCGGCCGAGGAGAAGTTGACCAAATGGGGCTCTGACATCTACTTCAGGGAGGACCTCAACGCCGCCGTCCAGGAGTACGCCGCAACCGATGAGGCGCGCGATCTCCAGGGTGAGCACCGGCGTCTGCTCGATTTCGTGCTCCGCGACCTGCGTCGGGCGGGTCACGATCTCGAGCCCGAGACGAGGGAGAGGGTCCAGGAGTTGACACAGCGCGGCATCGAGCTCGAGGTGCGCTTTCAACAGAATATCGATGAGTGGGATGACTGGATCCTCGCCACTCGCGACGACCTCCAAGGCCTCCCAGACGCGTACATCGACGGCCTAGCCGTCGACGAGGAGACCGGCAAGTACAAGGTGACCATCGCCTATCCCGACCTCATCCCCTTCACTGAGAACTCCCCACGACGCGACCTTCGGGAGCAGCTTCGCTTCAAGTTCAACACCGTGGCCGTGGAGGACAACCGCAAGATCCTCGAAGAGGCACTCCAACTGCGTCACGACATCGCCGAGGCGTTCGGCCAGCCGACCTGGGCGCATCATCGTCTCGAGCTGCGCATGGCCAAGACACCGGAGCGGGTCAAGGAGATGTACGACCAGCTCCATGAGCCACTGACCGCCAAGGCAAAGGACGAGGTCGCGGCCGTGGCCGAGCTTCTCCGCGCGGACACCGGAGACGACACGGTCCGGGTCTGGGATTGGTCCTACTACGACACCCAGCAGCGCAAGACCGACTACGGCGTCGACAACTTCGAAGTGGCCAAGTACTTCCCTTTGCCCCAGGTCCTCGTGGGGATGTTCGAGCTGACCTCGGAGATGTTCGGGATCCAGTTCGAGGAGATCGAGGACTTCGACCGCTGGCACGAGGACGTGCAGATGTTCGCCATACGCGAATCCGCCACCGGCGAGGAGATCGGACGCTTCTACCTCGACCTGTTCCCACGTGAGGGGAAGTTTGGTCATGCCGCCGAGTTCCCGCTCATCCCGAGCCGGGTGCTGGAGGACGGCACATATCAGAATCCGATGTGTGCGATGGTGGCCAACTTCACCAAACCGACCAAGGACTCGCCGTCATTGCTCCAGCACAGCGAGGTCGAGACGCTCTTTCATGAGTTCGGTCACGTGCTCCATCAGAACCTGGGGAGGACCGAGCTGGCCCGGTTCTCCGGCACCAACACCGAGCGGGACTTCGTGGAGGCGCCCAGCCAGATCATGCAGCACTGGATCTGGAGACCGGATGTCCTCAAGCGGTTCGCCCGCCATTACCAGACCGGTGAGGCGATCCCCGAGCAGCTGGTCGAACAACTGGTGGCGGCGCGAAATCTCAACAAGGCGATGTGGCAGCTTCGTCAAATGACCTATGGCTGGTGGGATCAGGAGATCCATGCCGGGCCCGACCGTGATCTCGACGAGATCAACTCCGAGGGGTCGAAGATCTCCCTTCTCCCGCCCCACGAGGGCACCTTCGCGATGGCTTCATTTGGCCATCTCATGGGCGGATACGACGCCAGCTACTACGGCTACATGTGGGCCGAGGTGTTCGGCGACGACATGTTCAGCCGGTTCGAGGAAGAGGGTGTGACCAACCCGAAAGTGGGAATGGCGTATCGCGAAGCGGTGTTGACTCGAGGTGGCTCGTTGGATGCCGACGAGATGCTCGTGGACTTCCTGGGGAGGGAACCCAACAACGACGCCTTCCTTCGAAAGCTGGGGATCTCGGGAACCAACTGAGCGGTCGGAAACGTCTCAACACGAGCGCGATCGAGGAACGTTTAGCCTTGCTTAGCGTCCCGGCACGCACCCTTTGAGTGCAGTGTCAAGGTTGATACCCTGTTCGGGTAAGGAATCCCCCTGCTTACCCGATGATTTGATTAATGACGGCCCGGAGACCAGGAGGGGCCCAGAATGACAGATTCAGTAAGAGGAGCGGCTATCAAGGGCATGACCCGTCCTTCGAAACGATTCGCCACAGGCCGCGTGTGCGCCAAGCATGGTTGTCAGACCAAGCTCTCGCAGTACAACAAGGCGGAGTACTGCCATGCGCACGCCCCGGTCCGATTCCCTCGCGTCCGCGGAAAGATCGTGGACGGCGAGGAATAAGTCCCGCCACGCCAATCGGGAAGGCCCCCGGCAACAGCCGGGGGCCTTCTCATTGTTGATACGGAACGAGGGCTTCGGGAACAACGAGCACGGTCATACACTTCACTCACAACAGAAGGGAGCGAATGACACAGACCACACTCCAAGTCCCCGAGGTCCATTGTGATCACTGCAAGACCAGCCTCGAGGGGGCCGTCGGCGCCCTCAGCGGAGTAGCCAACGTTGAGGTATCCGTCCCCGACGCGACGCTGGAAGTCGCCTTCGACGATGCCTCGGTGAGCCTCGCGACCATCAAGCAGACCATCGAGGAGCAGGGCTACGCCGTCTTCGGATAAGACCGAGACAGTTCTCTTCGACGTCGACGGGATGACCTGCGCCACGTGTGCGGTGCGCATCGAGCGCGTCCTGGGCCGCCAGGAGGGAGTCGACGGAGCCGCGGTGAACCTCGCCGGAGCCTCGGCCTCCGTTCGAGTCCGCCCAGGTACGGACACCGGTGCCCTCACAGCCGCCGTCGAGAAGATCGGCTATGGGCTCGAGATCCACGATGCGGGCCACCAGACCCGAGACGTGGTCGAGATGTACTCCGATGAGGAGCGCACCCAACGGCTGCGCTTCTGGGTGGCGCTCGCCTTCACGGCTCCGGCCATGGTGCTCCACCTGTTCGGGCCCCACGAGCTGTGGAACTCGGTCGTCCAGGGGATCCTGGCGACACCAGTCGTTTTCTGGGCCGGAGCTCAGTATCACACCCGCGCCTGGAAGCAGGCCAGGAGTGGCAGCGCCAACATGGACACGCTGATCTCGTTGGGCTCGCTCACCGCCTACTTCTACTCGCTGGCGGTACTGGCCGCCCATGGTGCCGTTTTCTTTGAGACAGCCGGGATGATCATCACCCTCATCACCCTCGGCAAGGTCTTCGAGGCCAGGGCGAAAGGTCGAGCATCGTCGGCGGTGCACCGCCTTCTCGACCTGGGAGCCACGGAGGCCACGCTGCTCACTGCCGACGGCGAGCGCAGGGTGTCAATCGACCAGATTCTCCCTGGAGATCGGCTGATGGTCAGGCCCGGCGAGCGAATCCCAACCGACGGTCTCGTCGAGTCAGGTGCGAGCACCGTCAACGAGTCGATGCTCACCGGAGAGCCTCTGCCCGTCACCAAGGTCGAGGGCGACGAGGTGATCGGCGCCACGGTCAACCAGGCCGGTCAGCTGACGATCCTCGCAACCCGGGTGGGGTCGGAGACGACTCTCGCATCGATCGTTCGAATGGTCGAGGAGGCCCAGGGGTCAAAGGCGCCGATCCAGCGACTCGCCGATGTGTACTCGAGTCGCTTCGTCCAAGGTGTCTTGCTGATCACGTTGGCGGTTTTCGGTTTCTGGCTCCTCTCGAGTGGTGATGTGGGCACATCCGTTCGCATCGCGGTCTCCGTGCTGATAATCGCCTGTCCGTGCGCGCTCGGCCTGGCCACTCCCACCGCGGTGATGGTCGGCAGCGGGCGTGGCGCCGAGCTCGGGATCCTCTACAAACAGGCTGAAGTATTCGAGCGATCACGCCAGATCGACACGGTTCTCTTCGACAAGACCGGGACGCTCACCACAGGTGTCATGACCCCACGCTTCGTCGAGACCAATGGCGACCGGGCGCACTTCCTCCGTCTGGTCGGGTCTCTGGAGGTGGCGTCGGGACATCCCATCGGGATAGCCGTGGGCCTTGCCGCCGACGAGGAGGATGTCGGGCTGGTTGGTGTGGAAGCACTTCATTCGGTACCCGGGATCGGCGTCACCGGCACGGTCGATGGCGAGCGGGTGGCGGCGGGCACGGAGGCCCTCATGATCGACGAGACGATGACGGGTGTCGATAAGTGGCGATCCGCTCTCCAACACGGTGAGGAACAAGGTTTCACCACGTTCTACGCAGGCTGGGGCGGGCAGGTCCGTGGGGTCATTGCCGTATCGGACTCCATCCGTGACGAGGCTGCATCGGCGATCAAAAGACTCGACGAGCTGGGCATCAGCTCGGAGATGATCACCGGGGACAATCAGGCGGCGGCCGAGCGAGTGGGTGCGGCAGTGGGGATCGCGGCCATCTACGCCTCGGCTACCCCCGAATCGAAGGCGAAGAGGGTGGGCCAGCTGCAGGAGAAGGGTCAGGTCGTCGCCTTCTTCGGCGACGGTGTGAACGACGCCCCCGCCCTGACTCAGGCCGATCTGGGTCTGGCGGTGGGATCGGGAACCGGAGTTGCCGTGGAGGCCGGCGACATCGTCTTGCTTCGCGACGATCCGCGGCTCGCACCGACGGCCGTCGAGCTCGCCACGGCCACCTTGCGGACGATCAAGGGCAACCTGGTGTGGGCGTTCCTCTACAACACAGTCGCCATCCCGGTAGCGGCCGCCGGGTTGCTCAACCCCACCATCGCTGCCGCAGCCATGGCGTTTTCCTCGGTCTCGGTTGTGCTCAATGCGCTGCGCTTGCGCCGCTTCCGGCCGTTCTACGAGATGACCCCAATACGGTAGAGGCGGGTGTAGGTTGGACGCATGAGCTCGTTGAGATGGCTCAGCAGACCGGTCCTCACCAATCCGGTCGCATTGATCGCCTTCGAAGGATGGGGCGACGCCGGCGACTCCGCAAGCCTGGC
>Ga0326597_10004251_pt1 | contig 20192 bp, 17 predicted proteins | sample RVTome_12_FD_203789 | JGI IMG/M metagenome (GOLD analysis project Ga0326597, IMG submission 203789) | Soil microbial communities from uranium-contaminated site in the Upper Colorado River Basin, Wyoming, United States - RVT100D185 | ecosystem: Environmental > Terrestrial > Soil > Contaminated >...
ATCCGTCATTCGCCCGATACGGAAACCGCGAATGCCCGCCTCCGCGAGCGGTTCGGTCTCTCGGAACGGCAGACCCGCGCGATCCTCGACATGCGGCTCGCCCGCCTGACCGGCCTCGAGATCGAGAAGCTCGACGCCGAGATCACCGAGGTCCGTGCGCAGATCACCGATCTCCGTGATATCCTCGCCAGCCGCGAGCGCCGCATGTCCATCATCAAGGACGAACTCACCGAGATCGCGAAGACCTACGGCGATGACCGCCGCAGCGAGTTCACCTCCGTCGGTTCACTGTCGATCGAGGACCTGATCGCCGACGAGGAAATGGTCATCACCATTTCCCACGAGGGCTACGTCAAGCGCCTGCCGCTCACGACCTACCACTCGCAGCGGCGAGGTGGACGGGGACTGCAGGGTGTGCGGCCCAAGGACGATGACTGGATCGAACAGCTCTACACCGCCCAGACCCACGACTACCTGATGGTCTTCACCGCCAGGGGCCACTGCTACTGGCTGAAGGTCCACGAGATCCCCATTGGTACGCGGGAATCGCGCGGCAAGCCGATCGTCAACGTGCTCGCCCTCTCGGCCGACGAGCGCATTGCGGCGATCGTGCCGGTCCGCGAATTCAGCGAGAGCCGGTCGCTGATCTTCGCGACTCGCCGCGGCACCGTGAAGAAGACCACGCTCAGCGCCTATCGCCACGTTCGCATCAGCGGCGTGAACGCGATCAACGTGACCGATGATGATGAGCTGATCGATGTCCAGCTCACGAACGGCGCCGACCAGATCATCCTGGCGACGCGCGACGGTTTCGCGATCCGCTTCCACGAGTCCGATGTGCGCGAAATGGGCCGCGTCGCGACGGGCGTTCGCGGCATCCGGCTGCGCGATGATGATGTCGTCGTGGGCATGGTCGTGGTTCCGAACGAAGGCGAGGCCGACGTGACGCTGCTCGCGGTGACGGAGCACGGCCGGGGCAAGCGCAGCCTGGTCGACGACTACCGCCTGCAGACGCGCGGCGGCATGGGCGTCATCAACTTCCGGGTCAACGACCAGACCGGAAGAGTCGTCGCCATCAAGAGCGTCTCGCCCGACGATGAATTGATGGTGATCACGCGCAACGGCGTCGTGAATCGCCAGCGCATCGATGAGATCCGCGTGATCGGCCGAGCGACGCAGGGGGTGCGCGTCGTCGCACTCGACGAGGGCGATACCTTGATGGACATTGCCCGCGTGATCGCGGAAGATGAGGAAGTGAACGGCGCATTGACGGCGGAGCACGACGGCGAGGCCGACGGCGCCGGGAACGGTGGCGATGAGGCGGGTCCCGGGACCGAAGAGGAGGAACCCCTTGGCTGATCTCGTAACGCGCGATGACATCCTGAACGCCGTGGCGACCGTCGCCGGTGTCGCCGTCCGCACGCCGCTGGTGCGGGCGCCATGGCTCGAGGAGGAGACCGGCGGCGAGGTCCGCCTCAAGTGCGAGAACCTGCAACGCGCGGGGGCGTTCAAGATCCGGGGCGCCTACACGATGATCGCGCGGCTGCCGGCCGAACTGCGCGAACGCGGTGTCATCGCGTATTCCTCTGGCAACCATGCGCAGGGCGTGGCCCTGGCCGCGAAGCTGTTCGGCATCCGGGCGGTCGTCGTCATGCCGACGACGGCGCCTTCGATCAAGGTCGAGGGCGCCCGCGCGCTGGGCGCGGAAATCATCCTCGAGGGCACGACCTCGACGGAGCGGCAGAAGCGGGCCGAGGCGGAAGCGGCCGCGCGTGGTCTGGTGATCGTTCCCGCCTTCGATCATCCCGACATCATCGCGGGCCAGGGAACCACGGGCGTCGAGATCCTGCAGGACTGGCCCGAGGTCGAGACGATCCTCGTGCCGATCGGCGGTGGCGGACTCGCGGCCGGCGTGGCCGCGTGGATCAAGGGTACGAACCCGGCCATCCGCGTGATCGGTGTCGAGCCGCAGGGTGCGGACGCGATGCGCCAGTCCCGTCAGGCCGGCCAGCCCGTGACGATCCGGCTCGAGCCGACCATTGCAGATGGCCTGATGCCGGTGCGGCCGGGAGACCTGACGTATGCGCATGCCCGCGACCTGCTCGACGATATCGTCGTCGTCAACGATGACGAGATCCGCGATGCGACCCGCGAGCTGCTCCGCCGCAGCAAGCTGGTCGTCGAGTTTTCCGGGGCCGCGACCGTAGCCGCGTTGCGCTCCGGCCGCACGCCGCGCGGCCGCGTGGCCGCAATACTGTCCGGGGGGAACCTCGATCCGGTTCGCGCCATGGCGATGATGGCGGAGCCGCTGGAAGCTGTCGCGACGTGAGCGCCGCGCGTCCGATGGTCGGCCTCACGACGTCGTGGGATCCTGCCGCCGGCGATCACCGCCGGCCCCAGGTCATCATGTACGCCGCGTACCTCGAGGCCCTGGAAAACGTCGGTCTCACGCCGCTTCTGATTTCACCGGCGCACTCGCAGGAGTCGATCGCAGGCCTGATGCAGTTGTGCGAGGGCCTCGTGCTTTCCGGCGGCGGCGACATCGATCCCCGGCGCTACGGCGAGGCTCCGCTGCCGGGCCTGGACTGGGTGTTCGGCGAGCGCGATGTCGCCGAATTCACAGCCCTCGAAATCGCGCTCGAACGGAGGATCCCCGTGTTCGGGATCTGTCGCGGGGTTCAGGTCATGAACGTCGGCCTCGGCGGGACGCTGTTCCAGGACATCGACCGTGACCGGGCCGTGCCGTCGACGATCCACCAGCAGTCGGCGGTGTGGGGTGCGCGGGCTCACGATGCCGCCATCTCGGCCGGCTCGCGGCTGCACGAAATCGTCGGCGTGGATTCGCTCCGTATCAATTCGTTTCACCACCAGGCGATCCGGGATGTCGCCGCGCCGCTGACCGTCACGGCGGTCGCCGAAGACGGCGTCGTCGAGGCGGTCGAGATGGCCGGCCACCCCTGGTGTCTGGGCGTGCAATGGCATCCGGAACGGCACGAGGCGACGGCGCCGCACACGGATCCGGATCGCCTGCTGTTTGCGGCGTTCGCCGAGGCCGTCCGATCGAGCCGGGTCCCGGTAGCCGGGATCCGGGTCGTCTGAATGAGTGAAATCGGCGGCCTCCGCATCGGCCACGCATCCGATCAGGCGGCACGCACCGGCTGTACCGTACTCCTCGGCCCGTTCCGCGGCGCATCCCACATTGCGGGACACGCCACCGGTTCGCGCGAGATCGATTCGCTCTCCACGCTCCACCTCGTTCCCCGGATCGATGCGCTCCTGCTCACGGGCGGCTCGGCGTTCGGCCTGGCAGCGGCCGAGGGCGTCGTCGCCTGGCTCGAGGAGCGCGGTCTCGGGTTTGCGACACCGGCCGCGCTCGTGCCCATCGTGCCGGCCGCCGTCATCTTCGACCTCGCGGTGGGCCGCGCGGATCGACGACCCGACGCGGCCATGGGCCGGGCCGCCTGTGATGCGGCGAGGCCGGGCATGCCGGCGGCCGGCCGCGTCGGCGCCGGCACCGGGGCCACGGTCGGCAAGATCCTCGGTCCGGCTCACGCCTCACCCGGCGGCTTCGGATGCGCGCTCGAATCGCAGGCGGGTCACAGCCTGCTCGCGGTCACCGTCGTGAATCCCATCGGCGACGTGATCGGCGACGACGGCAGGGTCCTCGTCGGCGCCCGCATGGCCGACGGTTCGTGGGCGGATACGCGACGGCTGATCCGCTCGGGATTCCGACCGCCGGCGGCGCCGCCCGTGGCGGGCACGAACACGACGCTCGTCGCGATCGTGACCGATGCGCCGCTTCCGCGCGACGCACTCGCCATGATCGCGCGCATGAGCGCCGCCGCGATGGCCCGGCGCATAACGCCCGTTTTCACACCCTTCGACGGCGATCTGATTTTCGTGCTGTCGACCGCGCCGGAGCCGGCTCCGGTCGCGCCACCGGATCTGCTGGCTTACGGGGTCGCGGCGTGTGATGCGGTCGAGCGTGCGATCGTGAACGCGGTTACGGCCGTGGCGGAGGATGTCCTATGACCCGCGCATACGCTGGCGGATCAGGTCCTTGCGCCACTCGAGCCGGCCCGGCCGCTTCTTCGGATTCGCGGTGAGCGGCTGTGGCAGCGTCGCGGCGAGGGTGATGGCCTGCTCGACCGTGAGATTCTTCGCCGACTTGCCGAAATACAGACGAGCCGCAGCCTCGGCGCCGAAAACGCCCGGCCCGAACTCCGCGAAATTGAGGTACAGCTCGAGTATGCGGTCCTTGGACAGAAACCACTCGAGGCGGCGGGCCACGATCAGCTCCTCGACCTTGCGCGCGATCGAACGGTCCGTTCGGAAATAGAGGTTCTTGGCCAGCTGCTGCGTGATCGTGCTCCGTCCTCGAACCTCGTCACGGTTCGCGATGTAATAGCGAAGCGCTCCGACCAGGGCGGCGACGTCGTGCGCGTCGAGGAACGAGAAGTCGTCATCGCCGCGGTAGTGGAATTCCTCGGCGAGTGCGACCCAGTCAATGCCGTCGTGCTCCTCGAAACGGCCGTCCTCGGCGAGGATGATGGCGCGCCGGAGGTTACGGGACAGATCGGTGAGGGCCATGAATTCGTGCCGGATGTCCAGCGGTTGCTCCGCCGCGCGGGCCTGGCGGATGCGCATGCTCATGAAAGCGCTGCGCCCCGGCTCGTGCCAGCGGAGCAGGATCGGCCAGGGCAGCGACAGCCACCAGAAGAGCAGGGCACCCGCGAAGGCGAGTGGAACCGCGATCAGGAGGCGGCGGAACATGAGCACGGAATCAACGGTTCGATGAGGAAACTCATCCTGTTCGATATCGACGGAACCCTGCTATGGACGCGAGGCGCGGCGAAACGGGCGTTTCTGCGTGCGATGATCGAAGTTTACGGGACGGCCGGCCCGATCGCCACACACCCGTTCGGCGGAAAGACGGATCCGCAGATCGCGCGGGAGTTGCTCCAGCTCGAGGGTTTCGTCGATGCCGCCATCGATCGAGGTCTCGTCCGTCTCTGGGAAACTTACGTGAGCGGCCTGAGATCGGAACTGCAGAAAGACTCGAGGGAAACCGTCGTGCTGCCGGGTGTCCCCGAGCTGATCTGCGCGCTCGAGCAACGGGCGGACGTTCTCGTCGGCCTGCTGACCGGCAACATCGAGGCGGGTGCGGCGCTCAAACTCGAGGCGGCGGGGCTGCACGGACGCTTCCGTCTGGGCGCCTTCGGCTCCGACCGTGAGCGGCGTGAGGATCTCCCTGCGGTTGCGGTCGAGCGGGCGCGCCTCCATGCGGGCCGCGATTTCCGGGGTCGTGAGATCGTCGTTATCGGGGACACGCCCGCGGACATGACGTGCGGGAAGGCGCTCGATGTCCATGCGCTGGGTGTCACGACCGGCAGCTTCGACGCGGCCAGCCTGCACGCCGCCGGGGCGCACGCCGTATTCGCGGATCTGGCCGACACGGAGGGCGTACTCGAGGCGTTGCTCTCGTGAGCCGGCCGGACCGCCGGGCCGCGGGCACGTCGTGGCGGGCCCGCTTTCGCACCGGGCGAGGTGTGGCTAAAATCAGACAGCGAAGCGGGTTGAGACCGCACGGAGACAAGGAGAATCGACGTGGCTGAAACGAAAGCTCGCAAGCCAAAGCGCCCGGCGTCCGCGCAGGGCACCAATCTCAAGAAGGTCTATGGCCTTCTCGCGATCATCCTCGTCGTCGGCATCGCGTGGATCGGCATTTCCGTCGCCAATCGCGGCGGCGCGGTCGCGACGGCGCCCGTGCCGCTCACGGGCATGGACGACATGAAGACACTGCTGCAGCAGGCGCAGGGCGTGACCAGCGGAAACCCCGAGGCCACCGCCCAGGTCCTGATCTTCTCGGACTTCACGTGTCCGGCCTGCAAGCAGTTCGCGCAGGGGATCGAACCTTCGCTGCGTACCGAGTTCATCGACCCGGGCAAGGCCCGTTTCGTCTACTACGACTTCCCGCTCGGCGGCGTCACGCAGCAGCACAAGTGGGGCTTCGTCGCCGCCCGCGCCGCGCGCTGCGCGGGCGACCAGGGGAAGTACTGGGAGTTCCACGACGTCCTGTTCGCCCGTCAGATCGAATGGTCCTACCAGAAGGACACGCCGGTCCGGGAGTTCGTCGAGTACGCGCGTCTCGTGGCGGCTGACGCTGGCGTTTTCGAGGCCTGTCTGCGCAGCGACAAGTTCGCTGATATCGTGACGGCCAACCGCCAGCTCGGCGTCCAGCTCGGCGTAGGTTCGACACCGACCGTCTTCATTGGCGGCCGGCCCGTGGCCGGCTGGAACGACTACAACGAGATCAAGGCCGCGGTCCTGCGGGAGCTCGGAGAAGAGCCGGCGAAATGACCGCTGCCGAAATGACGGGTGACGCGAACGCGCAAAACGTCGCGTCACCCGCCCTCAATCGGATGGGCATGGCGCTGTTTTCCCTGATCGGCGTGCTTATCGCCGCCTACATGTCGCTCTACAAACTCGGTGTCATCCAGACGCTGGCCTGCGGCACGGGCGCCTGCGAGGTCGTGCAGGAATCGCCCTGGGCCGATTTCCTCGGCATCCCCGTGCCCTTCTGGGGCGTTGGCGGTTATGGCCTGTTGCTGGCCGCCTCGCTCGCCGGCATGCAGCCCGGCCGCAACGGTGACCGCCGTATTGCCGCCGTCCTTTTCGGTTCGGCGACCATCGCCTTCGTTTTTTCCGGTTACCTCAGCTGGATCGAGGCAACCCGCATCCTCGCGTGGTGCCGCTGGTGCATCGGTTCCGCCGTCGTCGCGTCGGCGCTGTTCCTCCTGTCACTGCCTGAAATCGGACGCCTGCGCGGAGGTCGGGGATGAGCGGAATGGTCATGCGGGTGAAGCTCGTATTCGCGGATCGGGGCTCGTTTCACGACATGATCATCGATGTGCCCGCCGATGTCCGCCAGCGCTACCCCAGGCTGATCGATGCGCTGCGCGAGGATCCGCGCATCACGGCCGATACCTACATCGATTTCCGGCGGCTCGTCGCCGCGCGGATCGTCGAGCCGGAAGAAACCTGAGCATCCAGAACGGCCGGACTCGATCGCCGTCCGGGTCAGCCGGCTAGTCCTTCGCTTTCGCCTTGATCATCGGTTCGAGGATGGCCTTCCACTCCTCGAACGTCTTGAGCCCCATCACGCTCTGCTCGTTGTTCACGATGAAGGCCGGCGTCCCGTTGACGCGCGATGTCGCGGCGAAGATGACGTCCTGGAGCAGAAGGGAAGCGACTCGATCGTTGGCGGTGCACTGCGTGAACGGTTGGATCGCGACACCCAGCTCCTTCGCCCAACGCGCCAGAACGGCGGAGGGATCCGCGGCTTCGGCCCATTCCTTCTGCTTCTCGAAGATCCGATCGTGCATCTCCCAGAAGCGGTTGGAGACCGCGCCTGCGCAGACCGCCGCCTCGTGCGCGATCCACGCCTGCTCGTGGGTGGGCAGTGGCAGGTTCACGAAAATCCACCGCACCTTTCCGGTCCTGACGAACGCGCTGTCGATGCGCGGGAAGACATCCGTCGCGAACTGCGCGCAGTGCGGGCATTCGAAATCGGCGAACTCGTAGACGAACAACGGCGCGTCCTCCGCGCCCCTGGCCCGGCTCACGGATGCCTTCTCGAGAAGCGGCCCCTTTTCCTGCGCAGCGGCGAACGAAGGTGCGAGCCATCCGAGCGCGAGCGCGGGCAACAGCAGGGCCCGGAGGGATCGGGACGGGGCGGCGAGGTCGGACCAGCGCCGCTTCGCGCGGGGCCTCGCCCGGTCATGCGTGGCTGGCGTCATTCGGGTCGCGTGGGTCGCGTCGTTCATGCCGGAGCCGTCGTTGCGGGCGGTGAAGGATACCGGTCGCAGGGTACACCGCAGGCAAGGTACAGGTGCCGGCCGGGATCACTCGTCGGACCGGGACTGGCGGATCCGGTCGAGCGTCCATTCGCGCACGATCGGCGGTGGCCAGGTCCCTGCCGCCGCGGAAGCAAGGACGGCATCGGCTTCGCTGCGAGCCCGCGCCGCCAGGGTCGAATCAATGACCGAAGCCGCGGCCGCGGCCTCGAACTCGTTCTCATCCAGGAGTCGGACCCGGCCTTCCAGGTCGAGCCAGACGTCCAGGAAGAGATCGAGAGTCTCCCACGTCATCGGATCACGGAACAGGACCGGCGTCAGGATATTGGCGTAGACTCCAGTCGGTCTGTGGTCGGCGAGGTGGAACAGGCCGACGTCGTGCCAGAGGCCGGGGAAGGTGAACCAGATCGCGGGCGATCCGTCTTCGAGGATCCGGACACCATCGACCATGACGGGTCGTTCCAGCGGCGTCTTCTCCAGGAACGTGACCACGCACGATGCGTCCCGGTGCACGAGCCGCTGAACGAAGACGTCCTCGCGATCGGGCGGCCTGCGATAGTGGATGCGAACCGTCTCAGCCGTAGAAGCCACGACCGGCGGCTGCGTACTCGCGCAGGAGCGGAGCCGCTTCGAAGCGCGGGCCCGAGGCGGCCTCGAGCCTCTCGAGGTGCTCGACAATCGTGGGCATGCCGACGTTGTCCGCGTAACGCAGAAGGCCGCCGCGGAACGGCGGGAAGCCCGTGCCCGTGATCATGCCCAGATCGACATCGCCGGGCGATTCGGCGATCCCGTCCTCGATCACGCGCGCCGCTTCGTTGATCATCGCGACGATCGAGCGGGTTCGTACCTCTTCACTCGGCATCTCGCTCCGTGTGGCCGGGACGGCCGGTGCGAGATAACCGTAGATTTCACTGTTCACGCCGCCGGCCTTCTCGCCTTCGTAGACGTAGAAGCCTCGACCTCCCTTGCGTCCGAGCAGGCTCGTGCCCTCGAGCGCGGCCAGTGCGGCCGAGGGCCGCATCCGATCGCCCAGCCCCGCATGCATGGCGGCGGCCGCGTGGCGGGCAACGTCCAGCCCGATCTCATCGAGGAGTCGCAGCGGCCCCATGGGCATGCCGAAGTCGAGCAGCGCCTTGTCGATCGCTTCGATCGATGCGCCTTCTTCCAGCAGGAAACCCGCCTCGTTCAGGTAGGGTGACAGGATCCGGTTCACGAGGAATCCCGGCCCGTCATTCACGATGACGGGCGTCTTGTCGAGACGGCGGGCCAGCGCATGGACGGCGGCGATCGCGTCCGGTCCGGTCTGCCGGCCGCGGATCACCTCGACCAGCGGCATGCGGTGCACCGGATTGAAGAAATGCATTCCGCAGAAGTTCGCGGGCCGCGCGAGACCGGCCTGCATTCCGGTGATCGACAGCGACGAGGTATTGCTCGCGATGATGCACCCATCGCCGACGTGATCCTCGACCTCGCGCAAGGCACGCGTCTTGACGTCCATGCGCTCGACGATCGCTTCGATCACGAGATCGACCCGACCGAAACCCGCGAAATCGAGGGTCGGCGCGATCGCGTCCATGTGGTGCTGCGCGTCGCGCCGCGACAGGCGGCCGCGCTTGACGGACTTCTGGAAGATCCCGGCCGCGTGCTGCAGCCCCTTCGAGATTGCTGCCGCGTTGATGTCCTTGAGACGGACCGGCACATCGCGGGACGCGAGAAGCTGGGCAATGCCGCCGCCCATGACGCCGGCGCCCAGAACCGCGACACGCTCGATGGCCGGGCGAGACGTTGCCGGCGGCGGCTTCTTCGCGCCTTCCATCAGGTTGAAAACGTGGATCAGATTGCGGCATTCATCGCTCGCAATCAGCTGGCCGAGGGCGCGAGCTTCGTTCTCGAACGCTCGATCGAGAGGCGCTCTCACCGATCGACGCAGTGTCCGGATCGCGAGCAGCGGCGCCGGATAGTGGCCGCGCGTCTCCTTCATTACCTGCTTGCGTGCGCGTGAAAACGCGATCGCGCGGCCCGGCGCGCTGTCATCGATGATTCGTGAGGCCAGTGGCTTCTTCCGGCGGGCTGGACGAGCCCCCGCTTTCACGGCGGCGAGCGCACGATCCAGCAGCATCGATGGGTGTACGGCTTCATCGACCAGGCCGATGCGACGGGCCCTGGAAGCCTTGACGGGCTGTCCGCTCAGGATCAGCGGCAGCGCCTGGGACAGGCCGATCAGCCGCGGCAGGCGCGTCGTGCCGCCGAAGCCGGGAAGGATGCCGAGACGGATTTCCGGAAGCCCGATACGCGTTTCCGGCCTGTCCGAGGCAATGCGGTAGTCACAGGCCAGCGCCAGCTCGGTTCCGCCGCCCAGGCAGATCCCGTCGATCGCGACGACCGTCGGAATCGCCAGCTGCTCGAGGCGCCGCAATATCCGCTGGCCTTCGCGCGAGGCGGCATAGCCATCTTCCTCGCTGCGCACCGAGGCGATCTCGCTGATGTCGGCGCCCGCGATGAACGTGGCCGGCTTGCCGCTTCGGATCACGAGGCCCCGCAGTCCGCTCGCCTGCGCCTCGATCTCGCCGAGCAGGGCATCGAGGCGCGCCAGCACGCCCGACGTCAGGATGTTGACCTTGCTGTCGGGTCGGTCGAAAACGAGCCAGGCGACGCCATCGCCGGTAACCTCCAGCGTCAGCGCCGCCTGGTCCTGTGTCGCGCGGTCCGGATTCATGCGAGCCTTCGCATCCGGCCACCCCGTATCAGTAGATCGGCCGCTTCTGCGCGCTCTCGCGGGTCAGCGTGACGACGGCCGGGTCGCCGCCCGTCACCTCGACCGGGAGGTTCCAGTACAGTTCTTCGTAAACGAGGGGATAGTACGCGTAGATCCACCACTGACCCTTCTTCAGCTTGATGATCTTCGTGCCGTTGGCGTCCGTCGTGTCCGCGATTTCCGCGCGCCCGAGTTGCTTGGTGCGCGCCGCGATGACTTCGTCCACCGCCGCGTAGGCGTCGTCCGCCCACTGCTCGTGCTGCAACTTGTACGCGGCGGCCTGCGCCGTGTACCGCTGCTGCAGGTCCGTGTACCGGCGGAACGCGGCCTGGGACTGTTGCTGCGTCGTGCGCTCGCGCTGCTCCTGATCGCCGAAATCGCGGAACAACAGGCGGTACTCGCCGGAAGAGCGCGGTGTGTTGTCCAACTTGGTCTTCAGGGCGCGCAGACTGTCGCGAGCCGAGTTCCACCTCGCCTCGGCGCCCGTCCACTCGTCGTTCGCCTGCTGGATCGCCGACTGCAGCTGGTTCAGCGAATCCGGCGGCATCGGCTCCGGCGTCGAATACGCCGTGCGCAGCGAATCGAAGATGGCGTCGCGGTCGTAGGGCAGGGCGCGGATCGGGAGTTCCTTGAGCGGTGTGACGCCGCCCTCCGCGTTGTCGAGCTGTGCCTGGACGGCGACCTGCCCCGTGCACGCGAAGGTCGTCGCGGCGCCGAGAATCGCGGCGATACCCAGGACGCGTGATTTCATCGCTCCATCTCCGGAAGATTATTGGGTTCTTTGCTCATGAACGCCGAGAATCAGTCGGGTATCACATCGCCATCGAGGATGTAGGTACGCGGGTTCGCCTGCCGGCCATTGACGATCACCTCGTAGTGCAGGTGAGGTGCCGCGGCCAGACCGGTCATGCCCACGTTGCCGACCATGTCGCCGCGTTCCACCTGCTGGCCGACACGAACGGTGATCTTCGACAGGTGCGCGTAGCGCGTCAGCCGGCCCGCGCCATGATCGATGTCGACGATGTTGCCGTAGCCGCTTCGCCGGCCGGCGAAGGAAATGCGGCCGTTCGCGGCGGCGACGACGGGCGTCCCCGTCGGCGCCACGATGTCCACGCCGAGGTGTGGCCGGTTCACGCCGAGGATCGGGTGCCAGCGGCTGCGCGAGAACGTGCTCGCGATGTAGCCGGTGGTCGGCAGGATCGAGGGCGTCGTCGCGAATTCCTCGTACTTGCGATGCAGCGCGTCACCGGCTTCCCTCCAGCTGAACGCCAGGAGGCGAGCCCGGCGGAGCAGCTGATCCAGCTCCATGGAGGCGCCGTATGTGCGACCGGCGGCCGCCGCGTCCACCGTGAAGAGCGGATTCGTCGCGAGCGTTTCCGTGCCGGGCCCGCCAATCCCGACCGCCTGGACGTCGCCATCGAGCGGTTGCAGGCCCGCGATCAGTCTGAATTTCTCGTCGCTGACGGACAGATCCCGGAGCGATTCGCGCAGCGTGTCGAGGCGGGTTTCGATGCCGGCCAGCTCGCTCTCGAGGAGGGCCGTCTTGCGGACCAGCTTGTGGTGTTCCAGGCTCGTTTCCGCCTTGTGGAAGAGCTGCGTGGCGGCCGAGCCGAGGAAGGCGACGACCAGAAGGACAGCCGCGATTCCGAGCCGGACGAGTTCGCGCGAGACGCGGTACTCCCTCATGTCCGTCCGGTCATCGGATACGATCCACAAGTGAAGATTGCGTCGTCCCATTCTTCCGTCGATCTCGACCTCGACGTCGTCCGGTCAGCCGGAGGACGTGCCTGTTCCCATTGCCGTGGACCCGGATTGAGACGCGGCAGTGTAGGGTCCGGCCCGAAGGGTGTCAAGCCGCGCCCGCCGGTTTCTCCTTGGGAAACAGGATGCTCCCGCGGCTCGCGCAACGGCCGGCCGGGTCCAGCGCCGGAAGGTCTTCGAGCGCGGGTACGGAATCGAACTCGAACCTGCGGGCCAGATCCTGCATGCGGCCCGGCATGAACGGACTGAGCAGGGTCGAGCACGTGAGAATGGCCCTCGCCAGGGACAGCAGCGTTGCGTCGAGTTCGGCCGATTGCGCCGGGTCCTTTGCCTGGCTCCATGGGGCGCGCGCCTCGATGAAGCCGTTCGCCGCGACCGCCAGGTCCATGGCGGCGGCGGCGCCGTGGTGCAGCAGATTCGCGTCCATCGCGCTGCGGTAGCGATCGAGGGTCGCCGCGCTCTCGCCATCCAGCCACGTCCGACCGCCCGCCGGAATCACGCCGCCCCGGTAGCGTTCGATCATCGAGATCGTCCGGTTGACCAGGTTGCCGAGGTCATCGGCCAGGTCAGCATTGTAGCGGGACTCGAAGCGCTCCCAGGAGAACTCGCCGTCGTCGTTCCACGGCACCTCGCGGAGGAGGTAGTAGCGGAACGCGTCAGGCCCGAACCGGTCGATCACATCACCCAGCTCGACACGGACGCCTTCCGACTTCGACAACTTGCGCCCCGCATAGGTGAAGAACCCGTGGGCCCAGACCGCCGACGCCGGCTCGAGTTCCGCCGCCATCAGCATGGCGGGCCAGATCACGCAGTGAAAGCGCGTGATGTCCTTGCCGATCACGTGGTACGCGGCGGGCCACAAGCTCTCGTAGCCCGCGTCCGGGAAGCCGGTCGCCGAGATGTAGTTGATCAGGGCCTCGATCCACACCCAGATCGTCTGACCGTCATCACCCGGCCAGGGAATTCCCCAGGGAATGGCGCGCGACACCGAAATGTCCTCCAGCCCGGCCTCGACGAGGTTACGAACCTCGTTGTACCGCGATTCCGGCTGGATGAACCCGGGCCTTTCATCGTACAGTTGCAGCAGGCGGTCGCGGAACGCGGATAGACGGAAGAACCAGTTGTTCTCTTCCGACCAGACGACCTCCCGATTGGGGTGCGTCACGCAACGGCGCACGCCGCCCTCGTCGAGGACCAGCTCGTCGTCGCGCTTGAAGGACTCGCAGCCGACGCAGTACCAGCCTTCGTAACGCCCACGATGGAAATGGCCGGATTCCTGGATCCTGCGAACCAGGGCGATGGCCGCCCGTTCGTGTCTCGCCTCCGTCGTTCGCATGAAATCGTCGTTGCTGATCAGGAGGCGCTTCCACATCGCCTCGAATTCGCCGGCGATCCGGTCCACCCACTGCTGCGGCGTGACCTGCGCGGCCTCCGCGCTCTGCATGACCTTGAGGCCGTGCTCGTCCATGCCCATGACGAAGTGCACGCGCTCACCACGGAGCCGGCGATATCTCGCCATGGCATCGGCGCCGATCTTCTCGAACGCGTGCCCCATGTGGGGCGAGCCGTTTGCGTAGTCGATGGCCGTCGTGATGTAGGTGTACGCGGGTCGGCTCACTCGATTCCCTCGTCCGGTCCGCTATCCTCGCGCTGGCCGCCGTTGTGGCCCCGCCGGTTCGGGCGGTACGGATAGTTCGATCCCGGCGTCTGTTCCTCCGGCTCGCTGGCCGGCGGCTCATCGGCAGACGGCGATCCGGGCGACCGGGCGAACTCCGCCTTCAACGCCTCCAGTCCGACCGTTCGCCGATTGCCTTCCTCATCCTTCAGCATCACGCGTTCCCGCCAGATGTCGACGCTCACGACCTTCTCCCGGCCCACGCTCGTCTGCAGTGTCCGGCCTTCGCGCGGGAACCGCTTCCTCGCCAGGACGTACGCATCGTGCTCGTACGTCAGGCAGCACATGAGCCGGCCGCAGCACCCCGAGATCTGAGCCGGGTTCAGCGACAGCCGCTGGTCCTTGGCCAGTTGCAGGCTGACCGGCTTGAGCTCGCGCAGCCATGTCGAGCAGCACAGCTCGCGGCCGCACCGTCCGACCCCGCCCAGGAGGGCGGCCTCATCGCGGACGCCGATCTGCTTGAGCTCGATGCGCGTGCGGAACGTGCGCGCCAGGTCGCGGACCAGTTCGCGGAAATCGACGCGACGCTCGGCCGTGAAATAGATGGTCAGCTTATTCCGGTCGAGCTGCCATTCCGCATCGCTGACCTTCATCTTGAGTCCGTGCTGGATCACCTTCTCGCGCGTCAGTCGTCTTACCCTGGGCTCGTCGGTCCGCAGCGCGACCGCGCGATCGACCTCGTCGCCGGCCGCCCGCCGCAGGAGCCGCATCGTGGGCACGGGCGCCGCGCAACCTGTCGAACAGCCGTTGCACTTCCGTTCCGCGACCGCGCCCGCCGCCGTGACTCGCCCGAGGTCTTCACCGCGGTCGGCCTCGACGATCACGTAATCGCTGATGTCGATCGGATCCAGCTCGGAGCTGTAATAGCCCCGGCGGTTCCCCTTGAACGCGACTTCGATGATGTGCGCCATGCTTCAGTTGCCGGCTCCCGCTGCGAGGAGCATCACGATCCGGTCGCCCGGATCTCGAGGTCGCGCCACTCACCCATCCTCTCGAACTTGCCGTGCCGTTCCCGTTTCAACTGCGCAGGCGCAAGCGCCGTCAACTCGGCGAGGTACCGGCACAGCACCTCACGCAGAATGGCGGCCGCGCCATCCCAGTCCTGGTGAGCGCCGCCGCCGGGCTCGACGATGACCTCGTCGACGACGCCGAGGCAGGCCAGGTCGGAGGCTGTCAGACGAAGCGCCTCGGCCGCCTTGTCCTTCGCGCTCGATGTCTTCCACAGGATCGCGGCGCAGCCTTCCGGCGATATGACGCTGTAGATCGAGTTCTCGAACATCAGCACCCGGTCCGCGACGCCGAGTGCCAGGGCGCCGCCGCTGCCGCCCTCGCCGATGACGACCGCCACGATCGGTACGCGGAGCCGCGCCATCTCGCGCAGGTTCCGGGCAATCGCTTCGGCCTGACCCCGCTCCTCGGCGCCGATGCCCGGGTACGCGCCCATCGTGTCGATCAGCGTGACGATCGGATGGCCGAACTTCTCCGCCAGCTGCATCAGGCGAAGGGCCTTGCGGTAGCCCTCGGGATGCGCCATGCCGAAGTTGCGGAAGAGGTTCTCCTTCATGTCCCGGCCCTTCTGGTGGCCGATCAGCATGACCGTCCGGCCCTCGAGCCGGGCCCACCCCCCGACGATCGCGCCGTCGTCGCGGAAGCTGCGGTCGCCATGCAACTCGATGAAGTCGGTGAACGAACGGTCCACATAATCGAGCGTATAGGGCCGCTTCGGGTGGCGGGCCAGCGCGACGCGTTCTACGGCCGTCAGCGGCCGTCCCGCCAGGTCCTCCAGTTTCTCGAGCCTCTGCTCGAGGGTCCGCAGTTCGCCACCCACATCGCGGCCGCGCTGCGTCGCGAGCTGTTTCAATCGATCGATCTGCTTCTCGATCTCCGCGACCTCGCTCTGGAAGTCGTTATCGGGATTGCTCAAGCCGTCGTCTCACGTTCGAATGAATCGGATGCGGTCGTCGCCGAACAGCTCGCGCAGTCGCGCGAGCACGTTCTCGGTCGGCGCGATCGTGAACGTCCGCGACTTCAGCGTCGCCGGCCTGGCTCGCGGCTCGCCGTTGGATCGGGCGACCGCCGGCACATCGCGGGATCCGTTCGTACCCGCTTCCACCCCGTCCGGCACGGGCGGCGATCGGCGCACCAGCAGCGGCGCCGGACCCGGATTCTCGCGGAACAGCGGAACGGCCGCCAGAACCGCATCCGGCTCCACGTCGGCGGCCAGCGTCACCTCGACGCCGAGGGATCCGTTATTCCGCAGATTTGCCAGCGGGACCACGTCATCGAGGAAGACCGGCGGCGCTTCCTCGTCGCGATCCCGGCCGGAGACCGTCCCGCGGATGAGGACGGGCGCGTCCTGCTCGAGCAGGTCATGATGCGTTTCCCAGACATCGCCGAACGCCAGCACGATCGCGGTACCCGAAAAATCCTCGATCGTGACGCGCGCCCATTCGGCGCCATTGCGCCGCGAGATCTGACGGGTGAACCCCGTGACCACGCACGGAAGCTCGATCTTCTGGTCGCGGAACTGCTTGAGGTTCGCCGTATTCACATGGCCGAAAACGCGCATCTCGTCGCGGAACCGCGCGAGCGGGTGACCGGTGATGAAGAAGCCGACGACCTCCTTCTCGCGGTTCAGCCGCTCCGATTCGGACCAGCGCGGCACGTCCGGCAGAACCGGGTCGGGTCGCTGGACCGTCGCGTCGTGCACGCCGAGATCGAACAGGGAACCCTGGCCGCTGGCCTTTTCTTCCTGCCGGAGCTGCGCCTCGCGGACCACCGTGTCCAGCGCCGCCATGAGCTGGGCGCGATGGCCGAACCGGTCGCAGGCGCCCGACAGGATGAGAGCCTCGATCGAGCGCTTGCCGACGATCCGCAGGTCCACCCGGTCGGCGAGGTCGAAGAGGGAGCGGAACGGGCCGTCCGCCTCGCGCGTCGCCAGGATCGCGCCGACCGCCGCCGCACCGAGACCTCGCAACGCGCCCAGCCCGAAGCGGATCTCGTCGTCGGACACCGGCGTGAACTTGAACGCCGACTCGTTGACATCGGGGGCGAGGACCTGGATGCCCGCCGCCCGGCCCGGCACGGAACGGCCGAGCTCGCGGCATTCCGAGATGTAATGGACGACGTCATCCGTCTTGTCCACGACCGATGACAGCAGCGCCGCCATGAATTCGGCCGGATAGTACCGTTTGAGCCAGGCCGTCTGGTAGCTGAGCAGCGCGTAGGCCACGCTGTGCGCACGCGGGAATCCGTACCGGCCGAACGTCTGCAGCAACTCGGCGATCTCGTCCGCCTTCCGCCGGTCCACACCGCGGTCCACGGCGCGCTCGACCAGCCGGGCCAGCTCCTTCTGGATCAGTTCCGCATCCTTCTTGCCCACCGCCTTCCGCAGCACGTCCGCCTCGGCCAGCGTGAAGCCCGCCAACACCTGCGCCGTGCGCATCACCTGCTCCTGATACGTGATGACGCCGTAGGTCGATGCGAGCACGTCCTCGAGCGACTCGTGCGGATAGCGCACCGGCTCCTTGCCCAGCTTGCGGCGGATGTAGACATCCGTCATGCCGCTGTCGAGCGTGCCGGGGCGGATCAGCGCGTTGGTCGCGACCAGATCCTCGAAGCGGTCGCAGCGCATGGCGCGCAGCTTGTCCGTCGCCAGTGACGATTCGAACTGGAACACCCCGTTCGTCCCGCCACGGGCGAGCATCTCGTAGACGGCGCCATCATCGAGCGGTATCGCGCCGATTTCCTCGAGCACCGTGCCGCCCGCCGGATCACGCAGTTCGCCGTGCCGCCGCCGGATCCAGCGCACGGCATCGTCGATCACCGTCAGTGTCTTCAGGCCGAGGAAGTCCATCTTGAGCATGCCGGCCTGATCGAGCGCGTTCATGTCCCACTGCGTGACGATCACCGACTCATCGGCGTCCGTGCCGCCCGCGCCCCGCGTCGACTGCGTGCACACCGGGACGTACTCGTCGAGCGGGCCGGGTGCGATGACGATGCCGGCCGCGTGCACGCTCGCGTGCCGCGAAAGCCCCTCGAGAACCCGGGCGTACTCGATGAGCTGGCGGACCTTCGGATCATTCTCGATGGAGGTGCGCAGCTCGCCCACCTTCTCGGCGGCCTCCGCGACCGTCATCGAATTGTTCGGCGCGTTCGGGACCAGCTTGGCCAGACGATCCGTCTCCGCCGGCTCGAAGCCGAGCACCCGGCCGACGTCGCGGATCACCGCCCGCGACTTCATGGTGCCGAACGTGATGATCTGGCCGACCGAGTCCTTGCCGTACTTGTCGCGCACGTACTCGATGACCTCGCCGCGACGCTCGTAGCAGAAGTCGACGTCAATGTCCGGCATCGAGATGCGGTCCGGATTCAGGAACCGCTCGAACAGCAGGTCGAAGGCCAGCGGGTCGACATCCGTGATGCGCAGGCAGTAAGCGACCAGCGAGCCCGCCGCCGATCCACGCCCCGGACCCACCGGTATGCCGCGATCCTTGGCCCAGTTGATGAAGTCCTGGACGATCAGGAAATAGCCGGCATAGCCGGTCCGTACGATCACATCCAGCTCGTATTCGAGGCGATCGCGCACTTCTGCGGACAGCTCGGCGCCGAAGCGTTCGTGCGCTCTGCGCTCCACCAGCCCGCGCAGGAACGAATCCTCGCCGGAGGCTTCGGCCGGGAGCGGGAACTTCGGCAGGTAGTACTTCTTCTCGAAGTGGAGATCCACGCTGTCCGCGATCGCGAGCGTGTTCTCGAGAACGTCGGGCCGGCCCGGGAACCGCTCGGCGATTTCGGGCGCCGACTTGAAGTACAGGCCGCCGTCGTACTTCATCCGGTTCGGATCGTCGCGATCCTTGCCGAGCCCGATGCACAGGAGCACGTCGTGCGCATCGTGGTCCGCCGCCCGCAGAAAGTGCGCGTCGTTCGTGGCCACGACGGGCAGGCCCATTTCCTCCGCCAGCGCGAACACCTTCCCGTTCAGGTCGTGCTGCCCCGGCGAATCGTGAGCCTGAACTTCGAGATAGTAGCGGCCCGGGAATGTCTCCGCGTACCACGCCGCCGCTTCGCGCGCCGCCTGGTCGCGCCCGGCGCTGAGATGGCGCGCGATCTCGCCCGCCATGCAGGCCGATGACACGATGAGGCCGGCCCCGTGCCGCGCGAGTACCTCGCGGTCGATGCGCGGACGGTGATAGAAACCCTCGAGATACCCGATCGATGTCAGCTTGATCAGATTGCGGTAGCCTTCGCGGTCGCGGGCGAGCAGAACCAGGTGGTAGTACTTCTCGTCAGCGGACGCACCGTTGGAACCAGGCCGCGAGGCGTCGCCGCGCTCGCGACCCGATCGATCCCGCCGGTCGCCCGGCGCGACATATGCCTCCATGCCGATGATCGGCTTCAGGCCCGCCTTGCGCGCATGCGCCGCAAACGTCCACGCGCCGAACAGACAGCCGTGATCCGTCAACGCCAGAGCCGGCATCTCGTACTCGAGCGAACGACGGATCAGGTCGTCGAGACGATTCGCACCATCCAGCAGTGAGTATTCGCTGTGCGTATGGAGATGAACGAACGACATGCTTCGCTCAGCCCGTCGCCGCGTGGCACCGGAAGGATCCGAGGATGTTCTCGAACTGCAGAACGTATTCGTATTTCCTGCGGCTCGGCCCGTACATCCATGCCTCGAGGAAGTAGGTCCGGTCCTGCTCCCGGCAGGGGATGACGCGGTCGATGAACAGACCGCCCGTCGGGAACGAGGGATCGGTGCCCGCCCACACACCCCGCACCTCGAGCGAGCCCGCGGCCGCGCCATCGACCGGCTTCGACTCGAATCGGTCCGCCAACGTGCGCTGCGCGAGGTCGAACACCAGCGGGACCAGACGGTCCCGCCAGGCGAGAACGTCGGCGGCCGTCAGGGTCGTGTCCACGCCGCCGTGCCACGCCACCACGATCGTGCGGAACAGATCGCCGCCGACCTCGTTGCGGTTGTGGAACGCCAGCACCGTGTCCGCTGGCTCCATCGGCTGGTAGATCTTCGGGAGCGTGATGCTGAACCCGACGCGTCGCGACAGTGAATCGCGCAACACCACGTTGGAATCGCTCGCGAACATCCTGGCGAGCGCGTATTGCCGGAACCGCGTATCCAGCAGCG
>Ga0326597_10004254_pt1 | contig 20179 bp, 18 predicted proteins | sample RVTome_12_FD_203789 | JGI IMG/M metagenome (GOLD analysis project Ga0326597, IMG submission 203789) | Soil microbial communities from uranium-contaminated site in the Upper Colorado River Basin, Wyoming, United States - RVT100D185 | ecosystem: Environmental > Terrestrial > Soil > Contaminated >...
ATCTGCTCGTCCACCGGCCCCTTCTGCGGGCAGATTCCGGTTTCTACCCGTCCCGGACCACACGCAGTGCGCCGCCTGAAAAATGCTAGTTCCACCACGGACTGTTATGTCCCGTTGCTCGGTTTCATCCTGAGGTCTACAGAGGTCCGAAACGCTTTTGAAATACACGGCCCGATGCTCAGCCTTTCTCGTAAGATTCTGGGCGACGAAGCGATACTCGTGCTTTCTTCTGAATGGCATTATTCGCCGTTTACATACCACGGAATCCCAGAACTTCCAGAGTTCGTGCTCATGGGATTGCCCGCTCCTGAATCAGCGAACCCCTTGCTGGTTCCGCTAGCCGGGCATGAACTTGGACATCCCGTCTGGTTCCAAAGAGGGCTAGAGCGGTTCTCTCATTGCTGTAGCTCATCCGCAGGAAGCCCCGTAGGGGCGCTATCCTGTGGCCCACGGCGCAAGCCGTGGGATTCCTGGGCGCTGATCCGAGCTAGCCCCGTAGGGGCGACAGACCCGCCGATTTACAGCAACAAGAGAAACGCTCTAGAGATGACTGTGTCGCGCGACCTGCAGTCACACATTCTCGAGGAAATCAGGAATCGGCGATGGGAAGAGTACAAGAAACGCTTTCAAACAGTAACGGCATCTGATCTTACAACAGAATTGTCTGCGAAGCAGACTTGGCTTCCGGCATACGACTGGGGACGTTCCCAAGCGAAGGAGACGTTTTGCGATGTTTTTGGCTTGCGGATTTTCGGGGAATCCTACCTACACGCTTTCGCTTATCTTCTCACACCAGGTGGCTATCGCTCGGTCACTTATCCAAAATGGTCCAATCGTGCGGGAAACTTAGTCCAAGCAGCAAATACTTACGGAGTTCGAGTCCCTCCGGATTACGAGCGACTCTTTGCCGACCTCCCCCAACCCCCAGACGCGGCACCACAAAACATTTTCTTGTTGGACCTCGCAGATTCCGCTTCACAATCTGTATTACGAAAGCTCATCGACCTTGCGAGCGATATAGTCAGCAACGCGGGGGTTGTTGCTGGAGATGACAAGGCGGTGAATCAGATATACAACGATCTCAGCATCCATATCGTGCCCGCGAGAGACCCGGTGGGATTACCAGACATTCTCAATGCGGGCTGGAAAGCATTTCGTGATCCGAACCTCTGGAAGGATAAGGACTTTGATCAGAAAATGCGGGAGAGGACCCTCAAAGAGCTACTGTTGAAGAGCATTGAGATATTGGAAGTCAAAACCCGACTTGGGGCACTGGCGTGATACTAACAGGTGAAGCGATTGCAAGCCGTTTGGCAGAGGATTCTGATCCTCTCGTCATAACGCCGCAAACGGTTGATCTTGAAAAATTGAAACAAAGCCGTTCTGCCTCGATAAATCTGAGACTCGGAACTTGGTTCTTACAGCTTCAGCAGACGAAGGAAGCTCGGCTTGAACTACCCATGAAGGATAAACCGAGTGTTGACGAGGCAGACCTGACCAGGGAATTTTACGTTCGTTTTGCATCGCCCTTCTACTTACATCCACGCGCATTTCTCTTGGGTGTTACGCTTGAATGGATACGACTTCCTAAAGACCTTGCCGCATACGTGATTGGACGATCTTCGTGGGGCCGCCGGGGTCTGATCATTGCCACGGCAGCGGGTGTCCATCCGGGGTTCACCGGTTGTCTGACGCTTGAGCTTACTAATGTCGGCGAGATGCCGATTCAAATCAGGCCGGGGCTAGAAATCTGCCAACTCTTCCTCCACGACACAAGGGGAGAAGGAGACAAGGTCGACCAGTCAAAATTGGTTGGATACCGAAAACCAACCCTGTCAAGGATAAAGCCGGACGCTATCGCAGATAAGTTGGCGATAGAGCCTTCGCCATGAAACTGCGCGGGCTTAGTCCGCGCCGACGGGGGCGGGGCGGGTGGCGGGGACGGGGGTGAGCCAGCCGTGGCGGTCGGGCTTGTTGCCGTGGACGATGGCGAAGAACTCCTGCTGGAGGCGCTCGGTGAGGGGGCCGCGCTTGCCGTTGCCGACGGGGATGCGGTCGATGGTGCGGAGCGGCGTAACCTCGGCGGCGGTGCCGACGAAAAAGACTTCATCGGCGAGGTAGAGCATCTCGCGGGGAATATCCTGCTCCTCGACGGGGATGCCGAGCTCGCGGCAGAGGGCGAGCACGGAGTCGCGGGTGATGCTGGGAAGGATCGAGGCGCTCAGAGGCGGGGTGAGAATTTTGCCCCCCAACACCACGAAGATGTTTTCGCCGCTGCCTTCGCTGAGGTAGCCGCGGGTGTCGAGGGCGATGCCTTCGGCGTAGCCGTTGGCCTCGGCTTCCATGCGGATCAACTGGGCGTTCATGTAATTGGCGGCGGACTTGGCCATCGCGGGGAGCGTGTTGGGAGCCATGCGGTTCCAGGAGGACACGCAGACGTCGACGCCCTCATCGGCGCCGGAGCCGAGGTACTTGCCCCACTCCCAGCAGGCGATGTAGACCTCGACGGGGGTATCGTGGGGGTGGACGCCGATCTCTCCGTAGCCGCGCAGGGCGATGGGGCGGATGTAGCAGTGGCGCAAGCCGTTCTCGCGGACCAGCTCGACGGCGGCGCTTTCGAGCTCTTGGCGGGAATAGGGAAGCGACATGCGGTAGATTTTCGCCGAGTTGATGAGGCGCTGCATGTGGTCGGCGAGGCGGAAGATGGCCGGGCCGGAGGGAAGCTCGTAGCAGCGGATGCCCTCAAACAGGCTCGACCCGTAGTTGACGACGTGAGAGAGGACATGAATCTTTGCGTCGTCCCAAGGGATCAACCTGCCGTTGTGCCAAATCTTTTCCGATTTCGGTATTTTCATCACTTCGCAACACGCTTCCCGGAGCCGCGACTGACTTGCGACATCTCTAACTAGCAGTATACCCCCGCTTTAGGGGATTTGCAGCAGGAATTCGAGTCCGTGGGGGAGGGCGGCAATCTTTTGGGCAATCTCCGCTTGACCAGCGAAGGGGTCAGGCATAGAATCTCCATGCAAGGGCAGGCAAGTTTACGAGAAACGCTAGACATGGGAAACGTTCTGTACCGCACGGCACGGTGGCGAGAAAACGCGCGACCACGAAAACCGCAAGGAGGAAGGACACGCATATGAGAAGTAGTCTTGATGGTGCAAAGTGTTTGCGGAGTGCAGCACTCTTTTTTCTATTGATCCTCTTGACCGGAGCGGTGGAGAGCAAGGCGCAAACCGCGACGATCCTGGGAGTGGTTCGGGATGCCAGCGGCGCGGTCGTGCCGCAGGCAACCTTAACGGCCCGCAACACGGGAACGGGGCAAACCCGGACTGCCATCAGCTCGGCGGATGGGTCGTACCGGTTCAACGCGCTGCCGGTGGGAAGATACGAAGTGCAGGTGAGGCAGGCGGGGTTTCAGTCGGCGGTGCGGAGCGGCCTGACGTTGACGGTGGGACGGGAAGCGATCGTGAACTTCAGTCTGCAAGTGGGCTCGGTCGAGCAACGGGTGGAGGTGACGGCCGAGGCGCCGCTGGTGAACACCACGTCGGGGTCGCTGGGCGGTCTGGTGGATGAGCAGAAGGTATCCGAGCTGCCGCTCAACGGGCGGAACTATGTGGACCTGGCGCTGCTCCAGACGGGAGTGCAGAAAAACAGAATCCGGGTGCAGGGCGGCGGGATCGGCGGAACGGGCTACAGCAGCAACGGCGCCCCGATGAGCTCGAACCAGACCTTGATTGATGGGGCCCGCGCCAACAGCATGGTTGCAGGTACGAGCGCGACTTCGGCCTCCGGCAATACGCTGGGAGTCGAAGGGATCCAAGAGTTCCGGGTGGTGACGAACGCCTTGAGCGCGGAATACGGAATGGCGATGGGGAGCCAGATGCTGATTGTATCGAAGAGCGGCACCAACGCTTTTCATGGTTCGTTGTTTGAATACCATCGGAACGACAACCTGGACGCCCGCAACTTCTTTGACTATCAGGAGGAGGGCTCGACAAGGCGTCTGCCTCCGTTCGTGCGGAACCAGTTTGGCGGCGCGATCGGTGGACCGATCCTGCAGGACAAGACGTTTTTCCACACGAATCTGGAGGCGCTGCGGGAACGCACGTCGGAGAGCCGTGTGGTGGCGGTGATCGACGACCGATGCCGGGTGGACGGCGGGTGTATCGACGGACCCATTGACCCGGTGGCGAGGAACTGGCTGGATCTGTGGCCAAGCCCGAACCTGCCGGACTCCGACCCGACGGATGAATTTGCAGAGTATGCCGACAACCCGCCCCTGCCTATCAACCAAAACTACGGCCAGGTGCGGGTCGACCACAACTTTTCGGAAATCGACACGATATTCGGGCGCTACACCATTGATGATACCGATATGAGCCAGCCGCGAAACCTGCCCGGAGTTCGGCGGGGTTTCACGACCCGCGCCCAGTATATGACGTTCTCCGAGAGCCATGTGTTTTCACCGACGGTGATCAACCAGGCCCAATTTTCCTACAGCCGCAGTTTCGTTGACATATTCGACCTCTATCAGAATCAGGCGTACGCCGATCCGAATTCGGGTCTGACGATGGTTGCCGGCCAGCCGCTGGGGGTCATTAACGTGGGCGGTCTGGAGGAATTCAACCCGAGCGGGAGCAATCCGTCCGGATGGAGGCAGCAGACCTACACCTGGAGCGACGATCTGTTTTACACGATGGGTGCGCACTCGCTGAAGTTCGGTGGGCTGGTCAACAAGTTCGAGCAATTCATGATCGTCAATTCGGATCAGAAAGGCGTTTTGGAGTTTGCCGATGTGAAGACGTTCCTGCAGGGACAGGCGGACAATTTTACGGCCACGACTCCGACGTCGCTTTTTGACCGCAACATGCACTTTACCACCATTGGTTTTTATGTTCAGGATGACTGGCGGGTAAATCCCCGCTTGACGCTGAATCTTGGACTGCGCTACGAGTTCAGCACGCAGCCGACCGAGGTTTCCGGGGCCAACGGCAATCTGCGGGGCATCCTCGATGCCACCGGCACGCTGGGGAACATGTTCCTCAACGCGACGAAGAAGAACTTCAGTCCGCGGTTTGGATTCGCCTGGGACGTGATGGGCGATTCGATGACAGCGGTGCGGGGCGGTTTTGGATTCCTCTATGATCTCGGCAACATGGGGCAGCTGTTCCGCTCGGGCGGCATCAACCCTCCGTTCGCGGGTTTGGTGGCATTGGAGGATGAGGAGCTTCCGAACCCATTGACGCTGCCCATACCCATTCCTTCGGGAGTTTCCGCGAAAAGCATTGAAGTGCTCGATTACTATCTGGGGCAGCCGCGCGTCTACCAATGGAACCTGACGCTCGAACGCCAGCTGCCTTGGGACACGGCGCTGCGGGTGGGCTATGTGGGCAGTCGCGGCGTCCGGCTCTGGCAGCCGAGAGAACTCAACGCAAGAGTTCCCACGACCCTGGCGGACGGGCAGCACTTCTGGCCGGAAGACGCGCAGCGGCCGAGCCCCTACTGGGATGATATCTACGGATGGACGACCGGCGGCGGCTCCTGGTACAACGCGTTGCAGGTCAACTTTTCCAAGCGGCTCACCCACGGCCTGCAATTCCAGACATCGTATACGTATTCACACATGCTGGATGATATTCAAGGGCAGACGTCCTCGGACTATAACCGGACCGCCGGCGACATGGGAGGCGACCCCGGGAACGTGCGGTATGACTGGGCATCGTCGGTGCTCGATTACCGCCACAATTTTACGTTCAATACGATCTACCAACTCCCCGACGTGGTCAGCTCCGGGGGTTTCCAGGGAGCATTGGTCAACGGCTGGGGGCTCAGCAGCATCGTGACGCTGAACAGCGGGTTCCCGTTCACCCCCGTGATAGCCAACCAGTGGGGGCGGGCCGGCGTCCGGGGCCGGGAGAGAGATATCGATCGGCCGAATATCGTGGACGGCGGTTACGAGAACACGATTCTGGGCACTCCCGACAAGTGGTATAGCACGGAGCCGTTTTACCTGCAGCCGGAGGGCTTCAAAGGCAACTCCCAGCGGAACGGGCTACGTGGGCCGGGATTCGCGACGGTGGATTTGTCGTTTTTGAAGAATACGGCGGCGCCGTTCCTCGGGGAAGCGGGGAGGCTGGAATTCCGCGCGGAGTTCTTCAATCTGCTGAACCGCGCGAACTTCGAGTTCCCGCGCAATCGCGTCTTTGCGGGTGAGGATGTGAATGAAGAGCCGCTTGGCAATGCGGGAGCCATCAACGGCACCATCGGCGCCTCGCGGCAGATCCAGTTGGCTCTGAAGCTCGTGTTCTAGCTGGAAAAGCGGCCGGGGTGCGAAAGCGACCCGGCCGGCTGTCTGCTGGGGAATCGTGTGGGTCTGTTTCCGAGACATTCAGAGATATAATAATCAGGAGTTGCGGAGCAGCCGCCGCAGAGGGGCTGTTCCGAAAAACGCCCGGGGCGAGGCGGGGCTCCTGGTTTGCGGTTCATGCAAAGGAGGCATCGAAGATGAATCATAAGCTGTTTGCTGGTATGGCGCTGGCTGTGGCTCTGGCAGCGGTATCCAGCCCGCTGTTCGGACACCACAATACGTTGGCGCGGTACGACCATGATAATCCAGTGACCCTGAAGGGAACCGTGCTCGTGTTCCGGATGATCAATCCGCATTCGCACCTGGAATTTGAAGTGAAGCAGGCGGACGGCACGGTAGTGAAATGGGAAGCCGAGGGAGGGTCTCCATCGTCGGCGTATCGAAGGGGCTGGCGAACGGGCGACCTGAAGCCTGGCGACAGCTTCACGATCACGGGATCTCCCGCGCTGGACGGAAGCAAGGTGATGGAAATCGAGAAGCTGGTGACGCCCAGCGGGAAAGAGCTCGAGTGACGAGGATGCGTACTGTCGGGATTGCTGCGGCGTTTTTGCTCATGGCGACGCTCGGAGGCGCCCTGGAGGCGACGGCCCAGAACGCTGCCGCTCCGGACATCTCGGGGGTCTGGGCGCGCCTCCCGGCGGACCAACAGATCAGCATCTCCGACAGCTTCACGCCGGAGGCGCCTCCGCTTACGCCGTGGGCTGCCAAGAGGTACCAAGCAGCCAGAGAAGGAGTGGACCCGCTGCATCAGGGACTAGAGGAGTACGATCCGATCCTGTCTCCCTATTGCATGGTGCCGGGATATCCGCGGGCGTATCTGAGGCCGGGCCCGATCGAGATCGTGCAGAGTACGGCGCGGGTGGTGGTGATGTTCGAAGGAAACAATCAATGGCGCGTCATTTACCTGGACGGGCGGGAGCATCCCGAGGGGGCGCCGCCGAAGTGGATGGGGCACTCCGTGGGCCGGTGGGAAGGGGACACGCTCGTCAATGAGACGGTGGGTCTCAACGAGCTTACCTGGCTCGATAGCATGGGCACGCCCCACAGCGACGCTTTGCGGGTGGAGGAGCGGATCCGTCAGGTGGCGCAGGACCGGCTGGATATGGACTTCGTGTTCAACGACCCGAAAGCATTCACCAGGCCCTGGCGCGGCGAGAAGAAGTGGGAGCTGCGGCCGGATTGGGAATTGATGGAGTACGGCATCTGCGACACCCCGCAAACAGAGCTCTATATGAAAGAGATCCTGGAGGGCAGGCTCGGCGAATAGCCCCTGCGGGCCGGATATCGGACGGGAGGATTCCTACCATGAGCAATCGCATGTTCGGTTTGATTTTGGCTGGGGCGATTCTTCTGGGCGGCGCACCGCGTCTGCCGGCGCAGTCCAAGCCGGCGTCGGACGCCGAGGCGAAGGCCGCGCCGCGCAGGCCGGACGGCAAGCCGGACCTGACCGGGGTGTGGGGCGTCGCCGCCAACCTGGACTACTTCACTGAGGAGACGCCTTCCTTTACCGCCTGGGGGGCTGCGAGGTATCGGGCTGCCCGGGAGGGAACCCGCGCGCCGCTCGACCAGGGCCGCGAGGACATCGATCCCATGCTGCACCCTTATTGCATGACGCCGGGCTTTCCGCGGATCTATCTTCGTCCCAGTCCGGTGGAGATCGCGCAAACGCGGGACCGCATGTATATGCTCTTCGAAGTGGATACGGTGTGGCGCATCATTTACATGGACGGGCGCGAGCATCCCGAAGGCGCGCCGCTCACGTTCATGGGACACGCGGTGGGCCGGTGGGACGGGGACACGCTGGCCATCGATACGGTCGGGCTGAACGAACTGACCTGGCTCGACAGTATTGGAACGCCGCACAGCGACGTGTTGCGCGTCGAGGAGCGGATTCGCCGCGTCGCACAGGAGCGGCTGGAAATGGACCTCCTGTTTGACGATCCCAAGACATACACCAAACCCTGGCGCGGCAAGAGAAGCTGGGTGTTGAAGCCGGATTGGGCATTGATGGAATATGGTGTCTGCAACACCGATGCCACCGACCTGTACGAGCAAGAAGTCGTACGGGGCAAGCTCGGCGAATGACAGTGGCTGGCAGGGATCGGACAGGAGAATCTTTTGCAATGAGAAATCGGATCGTCGTCATCGTGTTGGCGGGTGCGACGCTCGCGGCGTGTTCGGCGCCTGTCTTGGCGCAATTCGCTCCCAACAATTTTCCACGGCCGGCGGATTCCGCGGAAGGCAAGGCTGCGCCGCGCAGGGCGGACGGCAAGCCCGACCTGTCCGGACTCTGGGTGAAAGAGATGGGGTTCGGGTACGAGCCGGTCGATGGGGATCCCGCCGTGCTGATGCTGCCGTGGGCAAAGGCGAGATACGAGGCCGGCAGGCAAGGGGTCCGGCCTCCGGAGGAAAGACCGCGAGGCGATCTCGAACGCGCGACCGACGACCTCGACCCGAACTCGTACCCCTATTGCCTGCCGAAAGGCTTTCCCCGCATCTACGACGGCCCGCATCCCTTTGAGCTCATCCACGGAACGAATCAAATCTCCCTGTTGTTTGAGACCGACAACCAGTCGCGGCGCATTTACCTGGACGGGCGGGAGCATCCGGAGGGTCTGCCTGCCACGTTCATGGGACACTCCGTCGGGAAATGGGACGGAGATACGCTGGTAGTGGAGACGGCCGGGTTGAACGACCTGACGTGGATTGACGGCCTGGGGCGGCCGCACAGCGACGAGCTGCGCGTAACGGAGCGCATCCGGCGTTTGGATCTGGGCGCGATGGAGATGCTGTTGACGTTTGACGACCCGAAGACGTATGCGAAGCCCTGGACCGGAAAGAAGAGGTTCTTTCTGCAGCCGGGCTGGCAGATGATGGAAAACATCATCTGCGAGGACAATTCGGGGGAGCGGTGGCGCGAGGCGATGGGAAAAATCTCCACCCCGTAATGAGTGAGACGAAGTCAGGAGGTCCGAGGTGAAGCGAAACGGGTATGGCGTCGCGGCCGCAACGGCCGCTCTGCTGCTGCTGTCCTATGCCGGATGGGCGCATCATTCGGGAGTGATCTACGACCGGGACAATCCCATTACGCTCGAGGGAACGGTCACGGGGTACGAGTTCGTGAATCCGCACGTGCGCATTCTGTTCGAGGCGAAGGACCAGGACGGCAGCGTGGCAAAATGGGTGGCCATCTCGGGCCCCCCGCAGACCCTGTTCCGCCAGGACGGCTGGACCAAGACCACGCTGAAGCCGGGCGACAAGATCACGATTGTCGGGGCCCCCTCCCGGAACGAAGCCCATATTCTGAGCGTGGTGAAGGTGACCGGAGGGAATATCCCGGAGCTGACGCGCGGGGGCGGATAAGGCGGGCACCCTCACTCTTTCCCCGCTCAGCCCGGGCAACCCATGAATAGCCGGGGGCAACGCTCAGAAAGACGTGGGCGGTTATGATACTTCCGTACCGCAACGGGCCGGCAATGATACTTTCCAGAGGGAAAGTATCATAACGAAGCGGCCCAGGCGGAGAAGCATTTCGTCCTTTTCAAATCCAACCTAGTTCAAATCCAGCGAAGCACCCGCAACAGAGCGAGCAGGATGGCGGTCAGCAGGAAGATGATCCCCCCGGCGAGGAGTATGCCGTAGGGAGAAGCGCTTCCGGGCAGCCCCGGCAGATTCATTCCATAAAAACTGGTGACGAGCAGGGCGGGGATCGAGATGGTGCCGAGAATCGTCAGCACCTTCATGACCTGGTTGGTGCGCTGGCTGACGCTCGAGAGATAGATCTCGATGGCCTCGCCGAGGATGTCGCGGAGCACGTCCACGGTATCGAGGGCACGGGCGACGTGGTCGTAGACGTCGCGCAGAAACGGCCAGAGGTCCTTGGGGATCAGATCGGATTGGGTCCGCTGCAAATGGCTCATGACGTCGCGGGTGTTGGCGAGCACGCGGCGCAGTTCGATCAGATTGCGCTTGACCTGGAAAATGCGGTCGAGGGCCTCCGGCGAGGGATTCTTCAGGACTTCGTCCTGGAGCGCGTCGCTGGTGTCCTCCAATTGGTCGAGGACCGGCAGGTAGGAGTCCACGATGGCGTCGGCGACGTGGTACAGGAGGCGGCCGGCGCGCCGGCGCTCGGAAGCGGGACGCAAGGCTTCGCGGGCCTTCCGTGCCGCAGTGCAGTCGCTCTCCCAGACGGTGACGAGAAAGTCGCGGCCCACGAACAGGTCGAGGTCGGAGAACTCGAGCGAGCCGTCGGGGCGGACCTCGACCGGCTTCAGGACCACGAACAGGTAGTGCGCCTGCTCCTCGACCTTGGCATTCTGGCCGCCGTGGCGGCAGTCCTCGATGTGCAGGGAATGGAGTTTGTAGCGCTCGGCGAGATTGTCGAGCTCGGCGTCGTGGGGGTCCTGCACGTCATGCCATTCCATGTGGGCTATCCATAGGCGCTATAGGCGAATCCAACCTGCTGGGGCCTGCCGGGGCCTGCCGGGGCCTGCTCGGGGGGCGGAATCTCGAAGGCGCTTCCGCTTCCGGTGCGACAAGAGTATACACGAGACGGAGCCCGCAGCCAGGAGGGCTGTCGGGGCCTGTTCCCCTGGACCAAAAATTCCCTCTCTAGGCTTTCCCGATTCCTGCCGAAGAGGTGCTATGAATGAAAGAAGGGGGCTCCGGACGGAGGGAGAGCGGAGAGAACGGAGGGAGAAGAGGATGCCAGTAACCGCCGCAGAAATGGTTCTCGATCCGACCCGGCAAAGCCCGCATGCGCGGCAACTGGAGTCGGCGCTGCGGGCCCGGATCGTGGGGCAGGAGGAAGCCGTTCATGCGATTGTCTCGGCGTACCAGGTTTTTCTCGCCGGAATGAACCTGCCGAATCATCCGGCGGGGACGCTGCTGCTGCTGGGGCCGACCGGGACGGGGAAAACTCGGATTGTGGAGGCCGCGACGGAGGCCTTGTTCGGCGACGCGCGGGCGCTCGTGCAGGTGGACTGCGGCGAGTTCCAGCACAGCCACGAGATCGCGAAGCTGATCGGATCGCCGCCCGGCTATCTGGGACATCGGGAAACGCACCCGGTGCTGACGCAGGAGGCGCTCAACCAGTGGCACCGGGAGGATTTGAAGCTTTCTTTCGTCCTTTTCGACGAGATCGAAAAGGCGAGTGACGCGCTCTGGCAATTGCTGCTCGGGATTCTCGACCGGGCCACGCTGACGCTCGGTGATAACCGCCGCGTGGACTTTTCGCACACCTTGATCTTTCTGACCAGCAATCTCGGCGCGGCCGAAATGGCCCGGACTCTCTCCGGAGGAATCGGCTTCGGGTCGGGCTCGGGCGTTCTGGACGCCAGGACCGTGAATAAACTCAAGAAGATGGCCGTGGAGGCCGCCCGGCGCAAGTTCTCGCCGGAATTTCTGAACCGCATCGATAAAACGGTTGCCTTCCGGCCCTTGAGCCCCGCCGACCTCGAAAAGGTGCTTTCGATCGAGCTGGGACGGGTTCAGGCGCGGCTGCTGCAGGCCAGCGGCGGAAACCGGTTCGGATTCCGGCTAACATCCGAGGCGCGGCGGTTCCTGCTTGCGGACGGCCTGGACCTCCGCTACGGCGCGCGGCACCTGCGCCGCTCGATCGAGCGTCATCTGGTCGCCCCGCTCGCGCATCTGATGGCCACCCGACAGGTAAGCCCGGGCGATTCGCTCACCGTCGACCTCTCCGAGCACGGCCCCGAGTTTCTCTTCCTCAAGAACAGACCTTCCGGGCACGTGTCCTCCTGGATGGGCCGCCGGCAGGAATTCGAGAGCTCCCGTCCCACAAACTGAACGCAAGAAATCTGTTGCAACGCGCCCCCCAAACAGCGTATGCTTTCACTCGAATCGGGCGAAAGAGCGGCCCCGGGTTCGTTATCCCGCGGGGTCCTTTTGCCGCCCGGATGCATCAGGATTTCTTAAAGGAGCAAGCCATGGGCTTTCGCGGAAGGGGATTTTACTCCTCATTGGTCCTGTGGGCCGTGCTATTCCCGCTCACGCTGGTCCCGCTCGCCCCGGCGGCCGGAGCCCAGTCTTCTTCTTCCGCCGCCTTGAGCGAGCAGCAGACGAAGGGAAAAACGCTCTTCAACCAAAACTGCCGGTTGTGCCATGAGCTGAGGCCGGTGAAGGCAAAAGATCCCACTGTGGAGGAAAACGTCGGGCCGGACCTGGCCGGCTTGTTCCGTCCGCCGCGGTCGCGCCCGGAAGCGGCCGTGAGAGTATTCGTGCAGGTAGGGGTGCCCAACAAGATGCCCGGCTTCCGCTACGGATTGCAACCGGACGAGATTGACGCCATTATCGAGTATTTGAAGACGCTATAGAAGCAAGGGCGGAACGCTGTCTCCCGGAAAGCGTCTTGCGCCGCCGATTTTCAGTTTAGCCGTACCAGATCGATTTTCACAGGAAGCAATAAGGAGGAAAGATGCCTCGGATTCCAGCTTTGCTCAGCGCGATTGGATTGGCTGTTGTTTTGGTCTGGGTCGGATTGCCGGTCGTCGAGACCGCGAACCTGCCCAGCACGGGCCTGATGGGGACCGTGCAGTCGTCGGATGGAAAGATCATGGAGGGCGTCGCCGTTTCGGCTCGCGCCAACTCGGCCACCTATACGACCTCCGTATACACCGACGCCGACGGGCAGTATCATTTCCCGGCGCTCACGAACGGGAACTACAAGGTTTGGGCGCAGGCCGTGGGATATGAGATGGCCGGCGGCGAACTGGCGTACGCATCGGGAAAGAAGATCGAGCAGAACTTTACGCTGCGGGCGACACAGGATTTCGCAAAGCAGCTTTCGGGCGCGGAATGGGCTGCGAGCCTGCCCGACAGCACGCCCGAGGACGCCCGGCTGAAACACATCGTGTTCAACAACTGCACGGGGTGCCACACGGCGGCCTTCATTCTGTCCAAGCGTTTTGACGAGGCCGGCTGGAAGATCGTCATCGACGTCATGATCAACGAGATGACCAACCCGGGCGCGCCGAACCGCAAGCTCATCCAGACCTACCGGGACGAGATCGCCGGGTACCTGGCCCGGGTCCGCGGACCGGAAGACCGCATGAACTACAAGCCCCTCCCGCGCGTCACCGGCGATGCGACGCAGGTCGTCGTGACCGAATACGACATCCCGCGCGGCGATGACCCGCAGTTCATGATGTTCCCGAACGGCAGCAACTGGTCCGAGGGCGTCGCGGGCGGCGATGGCGGCGTGCTGCACGACGCGGTCGCGGCCAAGGACGGACGGGTGTACTTCTCCGATAACACCTATCCGGACCGCACCATCGGGCGGCTCGATCCCAAGACGGGCGAGGTCACCAACTTCGTGCTGCGGGACAAGAACGGCCTGGCTTCGCGGACGCATGGCGCGATTCCCGACCCCAAAGGCGGCGTCTGGTTCAACAACGGGACCGACGGCACGATCGTCAAGTTCGACACGGCCGCCGAGAAGTTCATCACCTTCCCGAAGCCGGAGGGGCTGATCCGGGCTGGAGGCCACGTCGAGATCGATTCCAAGGGCTTGATATTCACCTCGTCGCCGGATGCCGGCGTGATCCGGCTGGACCCGGCAACCGGGAAATACACGGACTACAAGGCCCTCTCGCCCGGCGGGAACCCGTACGGCGTGGCGGTCGATTCTGAAGACAACATGTGGATGGCGCAGCTCGGCGCGGACAAGCTGATGGTGGTCAACAGCAAGAACGGCGAAGTCGGCGAAGTCACGGTGCCGCCGCAGCCCGGCGCCAGCGCGAAGGACGTCGAGATCGGCAAGCAGAACGGCTCCAGCGGCAACGCGGCGCCGCTCTACTTCAACGGTCCGCGGCGGCTGGGCGGCGATCCCAAGAGCGAGTATGTCTGGGTGGCGCTCTATTGGCCGGGCAAGCTCGCCCGGATCAACATCCGGACCCGGGAGATCAAGGAGTACCAGATGCCGTCGCGGTACGCGCACCCCTACGACACGCAGGTGGACCGGAACGGGATGGTCTGGATCAACCAGATGAACGGAGACCGTCTCACGAGGTTCAACCCGCGCACGGAGAAATTCACCGATTATCCGCTGCCGTCGGTCGGCTCGGAAACGCGGCACATCAGCATTGACGATTCCACGAGCGAGCCGACCGTCTGGCTGGCGTACACGGGGCTCGCCAAGATCGCTCGCGTCGAGTTCCGGACCAGCACAACACGGTAGGTCTGTTTCCGGTAGCAGTTGGATTTTACGGGCGGTGAGCAACCACTCACCGCCCGTAAAACGGAGTGCTGCCTTCATGTGTAAGCCCTGGGTCGTTTCGCTTGTCATCGCCGCGGCGCTGGCCGCGTCATCCACGATCCATGCGCAGATCCCGGCTGGGGCGGGATCGGCGCAGGACACTCCCCCGAATCTTTCCGGAATGTGGGAAGCGCTGGGAGGAATTCCCCGCAATGCGGACAACGCCATCTGCGGAATTCTTCCTCTTTGCGGCGGAATCCTCGGACTCAAACCGGAGCCCATCCCGGATACGACAGAGCATCCTGAGATGCTGCCGTGGGCGGAGGCGCAATACAAAGCCCTCCGAGGCGACCTCGCCCCCGCGGCCAACCCTCCCGAAGAATTGAATCCCTCCTGGAACGGCTGTATTCCGGCGGGGCCGGTGCAGACGCTGCAGGCCCGCTTTACCGTTCTCGAGCTGCGCCAGTTCGAGGACGTGGTCTTTCTGCTTTACAGTTCGGATCACGGGGTGCGGCGCGTCTACATGGACGGGCGGGGCCATCCGGCCAATCTGCAGCCCTCCTGGATGGGGCACTCGATTGGCCGCTACGAGGGCGACACCCTCGTGGTGGACACGCTCGGGATCAAGAGCAAAGCATGGCTCGATGTGAAAGGCCATCCGCACACCGACGCGCTGCGCATCACGGAGCGCATCCGGCGCGTGCAGCCGGAGCGGCTCGAAATCGACGTCACGATTGACGATCCCCAGACGTTCAAAAGCCCCTGGAAGCTGAAAATGGTCAAGGGCCTCCAAAAGCCCGGCCCGCAAATGTGGGACACCTCCGAGTGCGAAGAGATGCTGCAAATGGGGACGCACTATTCCGCCGAGTCTCCCTTGAAATTCCAGAAAGAACAGTCCGTCCCGCCTATCTCCTATTGAAGAATAGCCCCTCGCCGAAGGCCGGGAACATCGACACGCGGAAATTTGCATTGCCGTGGGGAGGGTTGCAAATGCGGTACGCTCGCATCACTTCGGCTGTTTTGACGATAGGTTTGACGGTAGGGATGATCACCGTTTCACCCCTACTGGCGCAAACCGCGCCGGGTCCGGCGGCGGAAGCGGGCCAAACCATACCGGACCTCTCGGGAATTTGGGAGGCACCCAACGAGTTGAACCTTGTCTACGCTAGCGGCGGCCGCTCCGATATATGCGGCGAAGGCGCCTGCCAAGCGGTGTTGGAGATTCGGCCGGTCCAGCTCATTATCACTGTCGAAGAGCCGCAGATGCTGCCCTGGGCCGAAGAGCGATATGAAGCTTCCAGGCAGGAGGGCAGCCAGCGTAGTCGAGAGGACGCGGATCCGTGGTTCTCAGCGTGCATGCCGTTCAGCCCTACCGCGATCACGTTGAGTCCTTTCGCCACGATCGAGCTCCGTCAGTTCTCGGACGTGGTGCTGCTTTTTTTCCGTGCCGCAGATGAAAGTCAAGCGGTGCGACGCGTTTACGTGGATGGACGGGGCCATCCCTCCACTTTGAAGCCCACGTGGATGGGACACTCTATCGGCAAATACGAAGGGGACACGCTCGTCGTGGACACGATTGGCATCAAAGGCAACCGCTGGATTGACCAGCAAGGGCACCCGCACAGCGATGCGTTGCATTTGGAAGAGCGTTTCCGGCGTTTGGACCAGAACAGCCTGGAGTATGAGGTCATTATCACCGACCCGACAGCTTACAAGAATTCTTGGAGAAAGAAGGTCGTTCGCCATCTGGCGCATCCAGGTCCGCGATTCTGGGACAGTGTCATCTGCGAGGAGCTGTTGCGGATGGGAACGCATTACGGCGCGGAGGCCAGACGATAACGGGCTTTTCCGAGTGAAAAAAATTGCATTGAATCAGGCAAGACCGGGGTGTATGATTTGCCGAGGCGGGTCTGTAGGTTCGGGGCTTTGAGGACAAGGAGGGTTCCCCATGCGAGGTTGGTCCAAGGCTTTCATCGTGTTGGCGGCGGCGCTCGTCTTTTCACCCGGCATTTTTTCACTTGGCATCCAGGCGCAGAACCAGCCGGACCTTTCCGGGGTCTGGGGAGGCCTGGGAGGCCTGCCGGAAAAAAACCCCGAAGTCGCGATCTGCGGAATTCAGGGCGTCTGCGCGGCGCTGACCGGGATCAAACAGGAGCCCAATCCCAACTCGGCGGAGACGCCGGAGATGCTGCCGTGGGCCGAGGAGCACTTCACAGCGATCCATGAGGGGGTCTCCCTCACCGGGAATCCGCCGCAGCAGCGGAACCCGTCCTGGAGCGGCTGCATGCCGGAGGGGCCGACGGAGCTCATGCGGAGGCGAGGGTTCGAAATTCGGCAGTTCCCGGATATGGTGCTGATCCTCTACGATCAGGACCACGGGGTGCGGCGAATCTATATGGACGGGCGGGGCCATCCGGCCGATTGGAAGCCCTCCTGGAACGGGCATTCGATCGGCCACTACGACGGCGACACGCTCGTCGTGGATACGGTTGGGATCAAGGACAAAGTCTGGGTGGACATTCTGGGCCATCCGCACACCGACGCGCTGCACGTTACGGAGCGCATTCGGCGGGTGCAGCCGGATCGCTTGGAAATCGAGGCCACCATTGACGATCCCCAGACCTACAAGAAGCCCTGGAAAATGAAACTGGTCAAGGGGCTGGAAGAGCCCGGGCCTATCATTTGGGACGAGGCCGAGTGCGAAGAGATGTTGCAGATGGGGACGCATTTCTCCGCGGAAGCCCAATCGAAATCCCAGAAAGAGCAGGCTGCCCCGCTTGCCGTGTATGAAGCAGAATAGACCGGCCGGGCCATGACGGCTTGCGGGTGAAAATCCGGAAATTGAATCGGCGGCCCGAGGTGCAGGATATCAGTGAACAGATCTGAATCTCGACTGTGAAGGCGAGGGGATTCCCTATGAGAACTGGATTGATTGGAATGATCGTTCTGGTCGCGGGATTTCTTCTGCTCGAACCCGGCGTCCAGGCGCAAGTGACTCCGCAATCGGGGATGCCGGATTTTTCCGGAATCTGGGTGGGGCTGGGAGGCTTGCCCAAGGTGCCCGAAACCGCCATCTGCTCGATTGCCCCTCTCTGTGGCGCGCTCACCGGAAACAAAGTGGCGCCGAACCCGAACAGCGCCGAGGAGCCCGAAATGCTGCCGTGGGCCGAGGAGCAATACAAGGCGGCCCATGACGGCGTTGCCCTCACGTCCAACCCGCCACAGCAAGTGAATCCGTCCTGGAGCGGCTGCATGCCGGAGGGTGTGACGGAGGTCACGCGGCGGAGAGGCTTCGAAATCCGGCAGTTCCAGGACATCGTGCTCTTCCTGTACGACCAGGACCACGGAGTGCGGCGAGTCTACATGGACGGGCGGGGCCATCCGGCCAATTTGAAACCCACCTGGATGGGACACTCGATTGGCCGCTACGACGGCGACACGCTGGTCATTGATACAGTCGGGATCAAAGACAAAGTCTGGGTGGACAATCAGGGTCATCCGCATACCGACGCGCTGCACGTCACGGAGCGCTTCCGGCGCGTCCAGCCGGAGCGGCTGGAGATCGAGGTGACGATTGACGATCCGCAGACCTACAAGAAGCCCTGGAAAATGAGGCTGGTCAAAGGGCTGGACGAGCCCGGACCGCGCATCTGGGACGAGTCCGAGTGCGAAGAGATGCTGCAAATGGGGACGCATTTTTCCGCGGAGACTCAGCCGGAATCCCAGGAACCGGCAGTCCCGGCGGCCTCGTATTAAGGAACGGCGTGGCCCAGGCCGGGCGAGTTGCGGCGGAATGGAAAGGAATCGGCAAGTTTTTCGGAGGTGGGATATGACAAAGAGACTGTTTGCCGCGTTGGCTGGGGGCGTGATCCTGCTCATGGTTTCCAGCCCGCTTTTCGCGCATCACGCAGGGTCGTTGTACGACCGGGAGCATCCGGTCACTCTGACGGGGACGGTCACAAAGTACCTGATGATCAATCCTCATGCGCAGATCCATTTTGAAGTAAAGGACGAGAACGGCAACGTCGAAACCTGGGTTGCTGAAACGGCCGGCCCGCAGCGGCTGCTGCGCGTGGGCTGGAACAAAAACAGCCTGAAGCCGGGCGACAAAATTACTGTGACCGGCGCCCAGTTCAAAGACGGCCGCAAGTATCTCAGCATCTTCAAACTGGAAGGCGGCAACGTCCCCGTGCTCACGGAAGGCGCGGAATAACGGTTCGAAGCGGGACCTTTTTGGAGCGGGACCGGGGGTCCTCGATCCTTCTTGTCCGGCGGCGGTAGGGTTAGCTCGCGCCCGGCCTGCCGCCGCCGAATTGGACGCAGATTGGGAGCATCCCGCATCGGCCTGCGCGGTGCGGCTGGAATTCCGTTTCACTTCACTGCAGGTATAGATCGGTTGGGCTTGGGGAGGAGGAGTTTTCCAATGCGAAGACCTTTCCGCGGCTGGCTCGTTGTCATCGTTGTGGTGTTCGCCGTCTCGACGAGCGCATTCGCGCAGCAAATGCCGGACCTTTCCGGAATCTGGGCCCGGGCGGGGGCGGCGGGCGGGGCGGGGATTTATGCGAATGATGCGAATGGTACGCCGTTCCTGGGCTTCACGAGTGATACGCCTCCGCTGACGCCGGAGGCGATGGAGAAATACCGGGCCAACCGGAGAGGCGTTTCCGACGCCCGCGCCCGTGGGAGAGACGATCAGGACCCGCTGGCGTTCTGTTTCCCCCCCGGCCCGACGCGCATCTTCACCGAGCCGCGGCCGTTCGAAATCCGGCAGGTTCCGGAGACGACGTATATCCTCTCCGAGATCGACCACGTCGTCCGGCGCATTCAGACGGATGGCGAAAAGTTTGAGGGGTATCCGCCCACCTGGCACGGGTACTCGGTGGGACACTATGACGGCGACACACTCGTCGCCGAGACGACCGATGTCAACGAGCAAACCTGGCTCGACGGCCTCGGGACGCCACATAGCGACGAACTGAGCATCGTGGAGCGATTCCGCCGCGTGAACAAAGACACGCTCGAGATCGAAGTTACGTTCACCGATCCGAAGACCTTCACACGGCCCTGGGGCGGAAAGAAAGTCTACCAGTTGCAGCCCGCGAGCTTCGAGATGCCGGACCACGCCCTGTGCGAGGAATTTCGCAAAGAAGGGCTGCGGAAATCCGGCTATGAGTTTTTCGGGGAATAGCAAGTTCCGCAAGCTGCATTCTTAGGGTAACCAGGGAACGCGGTCCCAGCCGGAACGGCTGGGCTACACCATTTTCACAATTGGCGTAGACCGAACTACCAGTGCAGGTCCCTCGTCTCTGCGCTCCTCGGGATGACACGAATTGGGATATGGGGAAACGAGCAGGACGAGGTTGGTCTGCACCAAAAGTGAAAACGCGCTAGGGAAAACACTCCCACGGCACAAAAGAGGTGCCGTGGCTACCCCGGCCAGAAACTATAGACGAACTCTGAAAACGGGCTAGAGCGTTTCTCTTGTTGCTGTAAATCGGCGGGTCTGTCGCCCCTACGGGGCTTGCTCGGATCAGCGCCCAGGAATCCCACGGCTTGCGCCGTGGGCCACAGGATAGCGCCCCTACGGGGCTTCC
>Ga0326597_10004255_pt1 | contig 20175 bp, 19 predicted proteins | sample RVTome_12_FD_203789 | JGI IMG/M metagenome (GOLD analysis project Ga0326597, IMG submission 203789) | Soil microbial communities from uranium-contaminated site in the Upper Colorado River Basin, Wyoming, United States - RVT100D185 | ecosystem: Environmental > Terrestrial > Soil > Contaminated >...
CGTTCGCTCTTCGCCGCTCGCCGCTCGCTCTTCGCCGCTCGCCGTTCGACGTCCTGCCGTCCCGTCGCTATCGCTGCGAGACGCGTACGGCCAGATCGTTGATCATCTGACGCTGACGCATGACCTCGACGCCCGTGTTCTGCATGACACCGAGGTTCGCCTGGATCAGGCCAAGACTGCGATCGATCTTCTCGAGATCGTCCCGCCGCTGGTACTCGACGTCCCGCAGGAGATCGGCGAGGCGGAGGGCCAGCTCGCGCCGCTGCCGCTGCTCGCTCTCTTCGATGAGGGTCCGGACACCGGAGAGTTCAGCCGCAGCGGCACCGCTCGTCGGTCCGGACGGCGCGACCGCGCGGCTGCTCGCCAGCTCAATGCGCAGTCCCTCTTCGAGCGCCGCGAGATCGGCCTGCCACGGTCTCTCCGGGGTCTCAACAACGGCCTCCGCTGCCGGAGCCGGCGCGGACGACCACCCGGTACGCACCGCCAGGCCGTCAGCGCCGTACCGGACGTCCAGGTTCGCGAGGCCCGCGGCCACGCCCACGCACAGGAGCGCCGCGGCCGTCCGGGCCCAGACCGGAATGTCGGCGAGACCGGCCAGCCAGCTTCGCGGCGGCGGGACCGCCCGGCGCGCGATCATGCCGAAGGACGGCTCGGGAGGCGCCCACCGCGCAAGCGCACTCCGCACGCCGCCCAGGGCTCCCAGCTCGCTCTGACACGCCGGGCATTCCGACAGGTGCGCCTCGACCCGGGCGCGCGCTCCCGCCTCGAGATCCTCGTAGAGATACGCGACGAGCTGCTCTCCCCACCCGTCACCACCCATGCAGACCGCATCGCCTTTCGTCGTCATCTTTCCCTCAACTTTCCCTCACTTCGGAAGCCCGCCGGTGATCCCGCGCCTCGCCAGTTCCCGGCGCAGGACCGTCAATCCCTGATACAACCGCGTCTTCACCGTGCTCAAGGGGCACCCGACCAGATCGGCGATCTCCTGAAAGGTCAGGCCGTGGTACTCCTTCAGGACGATGGCCGTCCGCTGTTCTTCGGGCAGACTGGCCATCAGGGCTTCGACCAGACGTGCCGTGTCCCGCCTTGCCACCACATCGTCGAGCGATTCGGACGGTTCGACCGTCGCCGCCATGTCCAGCACGTCGACGCCCTCGGGCGGTTGCACGACCGGCGTCCGCCGCTCCCGCCGAATCCAGTCGCGACAGAGATTGAGGGCAATTCGGTACAGCCACGACGAGAACTTGGCCTGCCCGCGGAACCCCGGCAGGGCACGAAACGCGCGGAGGAAGGTCTCCTGAACGAGGTCGCGCGCGTCCTCCTCGCGTCCGATCGTCCGATAGGCGAGGGCGTAAATCGGCCGCTCCCATCGAAGGATGAGCTGATTGAAGCTGTCGGCATCGCCGCGGATCGATCGCGCGACGAGCTCTTCGTCCGTCGACGTCATGCGGAGCTCGGAAGTCTCTTTCCGGTATCTCCTACGGTTCTTAGGACGACCGTCGAAGGGAAAAGTCTGGCAGCCGTTTTGGCGCCGGTCTTCTGATGATAGCGCCGTTCAGGCGGCTAAACCATTGTTCCGGCTGACGTTATCGCGGTAGAATCCGGCGCCGGCCGGCCGACCAGCCGCCGGCTCCGATTCGGGTTCCGATGGCTCCAGTGAAACGTCCCCGGCGTGGTCCCGCTGTCCGCACGCCTTTCCCGCGCCGCCGGACGCGCGGGTCGCCTGCAGGCGGCCCAACGCTCGTCTCGCTGGTGGCTGCGGCGGCGCAGTTGTCCGATGTGCTGCCGGCGATCCATGCTCGCGCCCTCGAGGCGACCGGCGGATCGTGCTCCGTGCTGTTTGCCTGCGATGCCAGGACCAGCCGGCTGCATGCCACGTCGGGCTTCGCCCTGGACGAGATCGGGACCGAGGCGTGGACACCCGGACCGCTCGAACAGCGGGTCATCGACGAGGCTTTCCGCGGTCGATCGCCCCTGCTCGTCCGGGACGCTCCGACGGACGCGCCCGACTTCTCCAGGCGACTCCGGCGCTCGCCGGCCGTGCTGATCGTGCCGCTCGTCGAGCGGGATCGCCGCGCGGGCCTCCTCGCCGTCGGCCTTCCCGGCGGCGCGGCTCCTTCCGGCGGCCCCATCGACGAGATCGGCCACGGACTCCTTCTTGCCCTGGAACTGTTCCGCCTGAGGGAGCGCGAGGCCCTCCAGCGAGACCTCCGCGAACTGCTCGACGAGTTCACGGCCACCGTGTCGGCGACGCTCGACGTCGGCGCGGGCCTCGACATCGTGTGCCGCCGCGCGAACCGGCTGTTCGGGGCCGACCGCACGGCGGTCTGGATTCACGAACGGAAAGCGCGACACCTCGTCCTGCGGGCGTCCTCCGATCGCGAGCAGGCCGCCGGCGGCGGGCGCGTCAGCCGGGACGATCTCCTCGCCCCACCGGCCGCAGCCATGCGGCGATCGCGATCGGCAGCCCTGCCGCGCGAGGGCGCGACCCGCACGATCACCGTGCCCCTTCGCGGCTATCGACGCGCGCTGGGCGCGCTCGTGCTCGAGGGCGTCCGGGTCGACGCGGGTGACGAGAGCAGCCTACTCGAGCGGGCGGACGAAGTCGGCCGCCAGGTGTCGAGCGCCATCGACAGCCTCCAGTTGCTCGACGAAGTCCTCGGCGCCCGGCGCGAGCTCGAGGCGCTCTTCGACTCGATGCCCAGTCTGATCGCCGTCGCCAACGAGCAGGGCCGTATCGTGCACGCCAACGACGCGTTCGCCCGCCGCCTCCACACCACGACTGACCGGATCCGTGGACGTGCGCTTGCCGAATGCATGGGCCCGGATCTCGGGCGGTGGCTGGCCACCCAGTCGCAAGGGAAACCGGGGCACGGCACGGGGACTCCGGCGACGTGCGAGCTGGTCGACCCGGTGCTCGGCGGCCCCCTCATGGTCACAGTCGCCGGACGCCTCGACCGGGACCGCCGACCGTCAGGGCTGGTCGTCATCGCGCGGGATCTCACGACCACTCGGCTCGACGTGGATCGCGAGCAGGAACGCCTGCGCCTGACCCAGTCGGAGAAGCTCGCGGCCCTCGGCCAGTTCGTGGCCGGCATCGCCCACGAGCTGAACAATCCCCTGCAGGGCGTTCTCGGCCACATCGAACTGCTGCGCGCGACGCGCGGGCTCCCCCGATCCCAGCGGCCCGCCCTGAAGGCGATCTACCGGGAGGCGGACCGGGCGGCGAAGATCGTGCGCAATCTCCTGGCCTTCACCGGCTCCCGCCGCATGACGCGGCGCCTCGTCAACGTCAATAATGTCCTGCAGCGGGTCGTGGCGCTGAGACGCGCTTCCTGCCGCACCCAGGGCGTGGAAGTCGTGCGACACTATGCCGCGCACGCGCCGCGGATCGAGGGCGATCCGCTGCTGCTCCACCAGATGTTCCTGAACCTGATCATGAACGCGGAAGAAGCCATCCGCGCCTCGGGCCGCCCCGGGCGGATCGAGATCACCACGACGGGCGCGCCGACGGGCGATCGCGTCCGGGTCGCGATCAGGGACACCGGCGAGGGCATTCCGGTCGAGGCGCTCACGAGGATCTTCGAGCCCTTCTACACCACCAAGGACGTCGGACAGGGCACGGGCCTCGGCCTGCCCATCGCCTACGGCATCGTACAGGAGCACGGCGGATCGATCGCCGCGGCCAACGATCCCGCGGGCGGCGCCGTGATCACCGTGGAGCTGCCGGCGGCCCCCGCTCGGACGGACCGACCATGATGGACGAAACGTTCCTCACGACCGAGCAGGTGCTCGGCTATCTCCGGGTCAACCTGCGCACGGTGTACCGCCTCATCAAGGCCGGCAAGATACCGGCGGTCCGCGTCGGCCGTCAGTGGCGGTTCCGCAAGCGCGACATCGATGCGTGGCTCGACAGCCAGCGCCCGCGCGGAGGTTCGATCGCCGCCGACGTCGCTCCGGCCGCAGGTGACCGGACCCAGGACCGGCGCGCGTCGCGCGCGCGCGTGCTCGTGGTCGATGACGAGGCGAGCATCCGTGACACGCTGGCGGAGTACCTCCGGATCTCCGACTACGCGATCGATGTCGACACGGCCGCCGACGGACGGTCGGCGATCGAGCGCCTGCGCACGACGCCGTACGACCTGCTCATCACGGACCTGAAGATGCCGGGCATGGACGGCCTCACGCTGGTCCGCGAGGCCAAGCGGTACCGGGCGGATCTGCCCTTCATCGTCATCACCGGGTACTCGACGGAAGCCACCGCTATCGATGCGGCCAACCTCGGCAACCTCGCGGGCTACCTCACCAAACCCATCAAGCCCCGTCAGGCGGAGCGCCTCGTGACGAAGGCGCTGCACCTCGAAGAATAAGGACGCATGCTAAAATAACTGGTTCAGTTTCAACATGATCCAGTTATCGGAGATTACCAAGTCGTTCGGCGATCGCGTGCTCCTCGATCGCGTGACGTGGCAGATCCGGGCCCGTGAGCGCGTCGGGCTCTGCGGGCCAAACGGGGCGGGAAAGACGACGCTGCTCCGGATGATGGCCGGCCTCGAGGAACCGGATTCCGGCGCCATCCTGAAGCCCTCCGCGCTCACGGTTGGCTACCTGCCGCAGGACGGGCTGACGCATGCCGGCCGGACGGTGTTCGAGGAGTCGGCGAGCGCGTTCGGGGCGCTGCTCGCCATGAAGGCCGACATGCACGCGCTCGAAGCGCGCCTCGGGGATCCGGCGATCCCGGAGCCCGAGCACGACGCCATGCTCTCCCGTTACAGCGACCTCCAGGACCGGTTCCGGCTGGGCGACGGGTACAGCATCGACCTGAAAACGGCGACCGTGCTCCAGGGTCTCGGCTTCAGGCCGGCGGACTTCGACCGGCCGAGCGAGACGTTCTCCGGCGGCTGGCAGATGCGGATCGCGCTCGCGAAGCTGCTCCTCGGACAGCCGACCCTGCTGCTCCTCGACGAGCCGACGAACCATCTGGATCTCGACGCCCGCAACTGGCTGGAGACCTACCTCACGGGCTACCCCCATGCGGTCATTCTCGTTTCACACGACCGCTTCTTCCTCGATGCCGTCGTCACGCGCATCGCGGACCTGACGCTGCGAACCCTGACCGACTACGTCGGCAACTACAGCGCGTACCTCATCGCGCACGAAGCCAGAATCGCGCAGCTCCGGAAAGCCAAGCGCGAGCAGGACGAGGAAGTCGCCCGCATCAAGATGTTCATCGATCGGTTCCGCTACCAGGCGACCAAGGCGGCGCAGGTCCAGAGCCGCATCAAGCTGCTCGAGAAGGTCGTGCCGATCGAGGTGCCGCCGGAGCGGAAGCGCATCCACTTCGACTTCCCCTCCTGCGGGAAGAGCGGTCGGACCGTGCTCGACGTCAAGAACCTGCGGAAGGCCTACGGGGACCTCGTGGTCTTCGCCAACCTGAACCTCCATGTGGAGCGCGGCGACCGAATCGCCCTCGTCGGGCCGAACGGCACCGGCAAGTCGACCCTCATGCGCCTGCTGTCGGCCGAGGAACCGCCCGATGCCGGTGAACGCACCGAGGGCCACAACGTCGTCATGCAGTACTTCGCGCAGGACGAGGCGACGCGCATGGACGGCGCGCCGACGGTGTACGAGACGCTGGCGTCGGGTTCTCCGCACAACATGGTGCCCGCCATCCGCAACATCCTCGGCGGGTTCCTGTTCTCGGGCGACGACGTGTACAAACGGGTGCGGGTGCTGTCGGGAGGCGAACGGACGCGGCTGGCCGTCGCGCGGATGCTGCTGCGGCCGTCGAACACGCTGCTCCTCGACGAGCCGACCAACCACCTCGACCTCGACTCGAAGGAAGTCCTGCTCGACGCGCTCGTCGACTACGGCGGCACTCTCCTCTTCGTCTCCCACGACCGGTACTTCGTCGAGCGTCTGGCGACGAAGATCATCGAGGTCGGCGGCGGGACCGCCATGGTCTACCCGGGCACGTACACCGAGTTCCTGTGGCACAAGGAGCATCCCGAAGGGCAGGTGGGTCAGGTGAGCCGGGTGGGGCAGGTGGGCCGGGGAGGGAAAGCCGAGCGCGCCGGGCGGGTGCCGTCGAAGAAGGCTCCCGTGGCGGCGAGCCAGCCGACGGGTCATCAGGTCCGGGAGGAGAAGCGGCGGATGGAGGCCGAGAGCCGCCGGCAGTCGCGCGCTCACGATGCGCGGCTCAAGCGGATCGCGGAGCTTGAAGCCCGGATTGCCGATACGGAACAGGCCATCCGCGATCTCGAGCGGGCGATGGCCGAGCCGGGGTTCTTCGACGACCGGACGGCCGCGCAGCCGACGATCGACCGCCACCAGAGCCTCATGTGGGAGGTCGGCCGGCTGATGCACCAGTGGGAAGAGCTGCAGGCCCAGTCCGATCTCGCCTCAACCGACGCCTGACAGTATCTGACAGATTCGTGATCTGATTACAATTTCGTGATAGGATTCCAGCCGTTCGGGCCTGGCCCGGGCCGATTCCGGCGGGTTTGGACTGCGACGGGCCGCGCCGAGGCGGGCACAGTGTTTGCGCCCTACCTCGACGGCACGTGTCCTTCATGGCCAGACGCTCCGACGTGCGACCGCGCGGTCGCCCCTCCATTCCTGTGGCTGCCACTTCGGGCCGCCGTGCGTCCACACCTGTGATCGGGCGGGTCGCCAAGGGGGAAGACCCCTTCTTCCGGCGCCTCGTGAGCAGCATGCGCAACGGCGTCATTGCCATCCGGCGAAACGGCAGCCTGGCGCTCATCAACGACGAGGCCTATCGGATCTTCGCGCTGCCCCCGCAGGCGGCCGACCTCGGGCGCCCTTTCGGCGACGTGCTCCGCGAGCGGCCGGATCTCACGCGGGTCCTCTCGGGCGCGTTCGATCTGACCACACTGCCCAACCGCGCGGAACTCCGGCTCAGGGACCTCGACCGCGTCATCGGGTACACGCTGTCCCAAGTGCGGGACGAGCAGGGGCGCGTCATCGGCGCCGTGATGTTCTTCAAGGACCTCACACAGGTCGAACAGCGGGAGGAACGGGAACGCCTGAGGGACCGGCTCGCTTCGCTCGGCGAGATGGCCGCGGGCATCGCCCACGAGTTGAAGAACCCGCTTGCCGGCATCGAGGTGATGGCGGGACTGCTCCGGCGTCAGGTGCCCGACTCGCCGGACGCGCAGTCGATGCTGGCCGACATCATCAGCGAGGCCAAGCTCGCCAACGCGATTGTCGGCGAGATGCTGGATTTCGTCCGCCCGATCCGCCTGCAGGTCGAGCGGACCGACCTCGTCGAGGTCCTGAACCAGGCGGTGACGCTCGCCGAGAGCCAGGCGATGCGGGGCGACGTCCTGGTCGAGCTCGATCTCGGCAAGGATCTCCCATCGATCGACGGCGACCAGTACCAGCTCTGCCAGGTGTTCACGAACCTGCTCATCAACGGCTTCGAGGCGCTCGACGGCCGGGGGCGCATCACGATCAAGGCCGCCGCCGTCGAACTCGAGCACGACCCGGCGTTCGCCACCGACTCCCGGCAGCCGACGCCGGCCATCGTCGTCGACGTGACCGACGACGGGCCGGGTGTGCCGGCGCAGCTGCGCGACCGCATCTTCGACCCGTTCTTTACGACCAAGCCCAAGGGATCCGGCCTCGGCCTGCCCATCGTCCGTAAGATCGTCGACGCGCACGATGGCCGGATCGATCTGGCCGTCGCGCCGGGGGGCGGCGCGCGATTCCGGGTGACGCTGCCCGTCTCGAGCGGGGGGGCGTGGTTCAAGTAGGAGGCTGAGGGTATGGGACGCATTCTGATCGCCGACGATCACGACGCGCTGCGGCGCGGGCTCGCCCGCGGGCTCACGGAGGCGGGCCACGAGGTGGACGAGGCCTCGAACGGCAACGCGGCAATCGAGCGTCTCCACGAGGGCCAGTACGACGTCGTGCTGAGCGATCTCAAGATGGGCGGCAGCGACGGCATGGACGTGCTGCGCACGACCCGCGCCCTCCACCCGACGACGGCCGTCATCCTGATGACGGCGTTCGGCACGATCAGCACGGCGGTCGAGGCGATGAAGGTCGGCGCGTTCGACTACGTGCAGAAGCCGTTCGAGATCGAGGAGATGGAGGTCAAGATCGAGAAGGCGCTCGAGATGCGCCGCCTCAAGCACGAGCTCGAGTACCTCCGCGGCACCCAGCAGGACATCTACGAGTTCGACAAGATCGTCGGATCGAGCCCGGCCCTCCAGAGCGTGCTGGCCATCGTCGGGAAGGTCGCGAAGAGCAACACCACAGTGCTCGTCCGGGGCGAGACGGGCACGGGCAAGGAGCTCATCGCCGGGGCCATCCACCACAACTCGCTCCGGGCCGCGCGCAACTTCGTAAAGGTCAACTGCGCGGCGCTGCAGGAGAACCTGCTCGAGTCGGAGCTCTTCGGCCACGAGAAGGGCGCGTTCACGGGCGCCGACAAGCAGCGGATCGGGCGGTTCGAGCAGGCGGACGGCGGCACGCTCTTCCTCGACGAGATCGGCGACATGAGTTCGAGCACGCAGGCCAAGATCCTCCGCGTGCTGCAGGAACACGAGTTCGAGCGGCTGGGCGGCACCCGCACGCTGCGGGTCGACGTGCGGCTCATCGCGGCGACCAACCGCGACCTGCCGGCCATGGTCCAGGCGGGCCTGTTCCGCGAGGATCTGTACTACCGGCTGAACGTCGTGTCCATCGAGATGCCGCCGCTCCGCGAGCGCAAGGACGACATCGTGCCCCTCGCGCACGCGTTCATCCGGCGCTTCGCAGGCGAGCTGAAGAAGAAGATCGAGGGCCTCGAGCCGGACGCGCAGAAGCTGCTCATGCGCTACAACTGGCCGGGCAACATCCGCGAGCTCGAGAACACGATCGAGCGGGCGATGCTGCTGGCCGATGGCCGCACGATCGGCGCGGCCGACCTGCGCCTCGGCGAGACGTCGACGGCGGGGACCGGTCGGGAACAGGCCACGCTCGTCAAGATCCCGCCAAGCGGAGTGGCGCTCGAGGACATCGAACGCTTCGCACTCGTCGAGGCCCTGAAGATGTCGAACTGGGTGCAGAAGGACGCGGCGGAACTGCTGTCGATCAGCCCGCGCGTCATGAACTACAAGATCAAGACGCTCGGGATCGAGTTCCCTCGCGGACGGCGGGCAAGCGCCCTCGCGGCGGCATCGTAGGGAACGGACTCGCTATTCGCCCGTTCCCCCACCCGGCCCACCAGACCCACCCGGCCTCCTCGCCCCACCCGGCCTACCAGACCCACCCGCCCTCCTCGCCCGCGGATGGCTCTTCCGATACACCTCGAGCAACTGCGCGGCGTTGACGTGCGTGTAGCGTTCCGTCGTGCCGAGGCGGGCGTGACCGAGCAGCTCCTGGATCACCCGGAGGTCGGCACCGCGCTGCAGGAGGTGGGTGGCGAAGCTGTGCCTCAGCGCGTGGGGGCTGATCCCGGGCCGCGAACCGGAGGCCAGGGCGTAGCGCCTGACGATCCGGTCGACGCTGCGCACGGTCAGCCTGCCGCCGCGGTGATTGAGGAAGAGTGCCTCGGCGTCGCGCGCACCGCGTCCCTTGAGGTACGCGCGAATCGCCGATGCGGTGCTCGCGTTGAACGGCACGAGCCGCTGCCTGCCGCCCTTGCCGAGCACCCGGACCAACTTCGACCCGAGGTTGACGTCCTCGAGATCCAGGCCGACCAGTTCGCTCAGGCGCAGACCGGACGCGTAGAACAACTCGAGAATCGCGCGATCCCGGCGGCCGAGCGGGTCCTCGCCCGATGCCGCCTCGACGAGAGCCGTCATCTCGCGCTCCGACAGGTGCGCCGGCATCCGCACCTCGCGCTTTGGCGCGCGGACGAGCGCCCCTGGGTCCGCGTCGATCAGCCCCTCCCGGCGCAGGTACCGCAGGAAGGTTCGCACCGCGGCCAGCTTCCGGGCGGCCGTCGCCCGCGACCCGCCCCGCGCGTGTACGGCCGCCAGGAAACTGCGGATCGCCGTCCGCGTCAGCGCAGCCGCCTCGAGTGCGCCCCGCCGGACGCTCGTCTCGGACGCCACGTGAGCCAGGAACTGGGCGAGGTCGCTTTCGTAGGCGCGGACGGTATGACGGGAAACGTTCCGGTTGAGCCGCAGATAGCGGAGGAATTCGGTGACGACCTGATTCATTCCGCCGCGGCCTGCGCCGCGCTCGAGGCGCGCTCCGGGAGGTGCCCGTTTATCCACTCGTCGAGGGCCGAGAGCGCCCGCGTTGCCATGGCGAGGCGCCGGTCGCGGCCGTTCCGCGGCGCGTTTGCGAGCGGTTCCATGATCCCGAACGTGATGTTCGACGGTTCGTAGTGTGCCGGATCGGCGTGCGACACGTAGTACGCCAGTGCGCCGATGGCCGTGGTCCTCGGGAGGCTCGAGGGCGCCCGGCCGCGGGTAAGGGCCGCGGCGTTCAGCCCGGCCAGGAGCCCCGAGGCCGCCGATTCGACATAGCCCTCGACGCCGGACATCTGCCCCGCGAAGAAGAGCGTCGGGCGGCGCCGGACCTGCCATGTCTCGTGCAGCACCGTCGGGCCGTTGACGTAGGTGTTGCGGTGCACCATGCCGAATCGGATAAACTCCGCGCGCTCGAGCCCCGGAATCAGGCGAAGCACCCGCGCCTGTTCACCCCACTTGATTTGGGTCTGGAACCCGACGAGGCTGTAGTGATCGCCGGCTAGGTTGTCCTGCCTGAGTTGGACGGCGGCGTACGGCTCGCGTCCGGTCCGTGGGTCGACGAGACCGACCGGCTTCATGGGACCGAAGCGCAGCGTGTCCACGCCCCGGTGCGCCATGACTTCGATTGGCAGGCATCCCTCGAAGAAGCGCGCCTTGTCGAAGTCGTGGACTGTCGCCGATTCCGCGCCGACGAGGGCCTGATAGAAGCGCTCGTACTCCTCCCTGGTCAGCGGGCAGTTCAGGTAGTCGCCTTCACCGTCACCCACGTGGCAGGAGGCCCCTGCGCCGCGGAGGCTGCGATCCCATCGCGACTGCCGGAACACCCGGCCCCGATCGATGGTCTCCGCCAGGACGATCGGGCTGATGGCGTCGTAGAAGTAGAGGCGATCGCCACCGACCAGGCCGGCAATGGCCTGCGAGAGCCCTTCCGAGGTCAGCGGCCCCGTGGCGACGATGACCGGCGTGGCCGCCGTTGAGTCGGGAATGTCCGTGACCTCCTCGCGGACGATGGTCACGAGCGGGTGCGTCTCGAGAGCCGTGGTCACGCGTTCGGCAAAATGCTCGCGATCGACGGCGAGCGCGGCACCGGCCGGGACCCGGCTCGCTTCCGCCGCGCGCATGACGAGCGACCCCAGGCGGCGGAGTTCCTCCTTGAGCAGACCGACAGCGTTGTCGAGCTTGTCCCCGCGGAAGGAGTTGCTGCAGACCAGCTCGGCCAGGCGGTCGCCGCGGTGGACGGCCGTCGGACGCACGGGCCGCATCTCGAACAGCGTCACGGGCACGCCGGCCGACGCCGCCTGCCAGGCCGCTTCCGATCCGGCAAGGCCGCCACCCACGATCGTGATCATCGTCAAGCGGCCGTGTCGGGCAGCTCTTCGGACCTGACGTAGTCGCACTCCTCGTTGTTGCAGATGAGCTGACGGCCGTGCCGCTTGGTCGTCTTCTCGGTGAGGAAGGGCGCACCGCACTTGGGGCACGGCTCCGCGATCGGACGGTTCCACAGCACGAAGTCGCAATCGGGGTAGTTCGAGCAGCCGAAGAACATCTTGCCGCGGCGCGACTTCCGCTCGACGATCTCGCCGCCCTTGTCCGCGTCCTTCGGGCACCTGACACCGGTCGTCTTGTGCTTGACGTACTTGCACTCGGGATACCGCGTGCACGCGGTGAACTCCCCGAAGCGCCCCTGCTTGATCACGAGGTTTGCCTCGCAGCGCGGACACTTCTCGTCGAGAATCTGGTCGGGCCGCGCGGCCTTCAGGCCGCCCTGCTTGGTCGCGATGAGCTTCCGCGTCGTCTTGCACTCCGGGTAGCCCGTGCAGGCCAGGAACTGCCCGAAGCGGCCGCGCTTGACGACCATCGGCTTCCCGCAGTTGTCGCAGGGCTCGATTTCCTCCTCCCCGCTGCCCGCCTCGGGCTCCGTGGGCTCGAGCTCCCGCGTGTTCGTGCACTCCGGATACGCGCTGCAGGCGACGAAGGGGCCGAACTTGCCGACGCGTTTGATCATCGGTGACCCGCACTTCTCGCAGGCCTCGCCGATCTCGATGCCCTTCTTGAGGTCGTCCATCTCCCTGCCCGCGCGGGCGAGATCCTTCTTGAACTTCCGGTAGAAGGCGCCGAGCGTCTTGGCGTAGTCGGTCTTGCCCTCCTCGATCCGATCGAGATCCTCCTCGAGGCTGCGGGTGTACTCGACGTCGATGATGTCCTCGAAGCTCTTGATCAGGAGGTCGCTGATGATGCGCCCGAGCGCCGTCGGTTTGAAGCGGCCTTCCAGCTTGTTGACATAGTCCCGGTCCTGGAGCACGCCGATGATCGATGCGTACGTGCTCGGCCGGCCGATGCCGTTCTCCTCGAGCTCCTTGACGAGCGTCGCCTCGGTGAACCGCGGCGGCGGCTGGGTGAACTTCTGCTCGGGCCGCAGGGCCCTGAGGTCGAGGACCTGCCCTTCGACGAGCGGCGGCAGGACGCCGGCCGCGGCGTCGTCGTCGCCGTCCGCCTTGTCGGCCGCCTCGGGCGACTCACCAGGCACGGCGCCGTAGGTGGCCATCCAGCCGGCGAACTTCGGGACGGTGCCCTTCACGCGGAACACGTAGTCGCCGGCCGCGACGTCGACGCTCGTCTCGTCGAAGGTGGCCGGGGGCATCTGCGACGCGACGAACCGGTTCCAGATGAGGCGATAGAGGGAATACTGATCTGCCGTCAGGAAGGGGCGGACCGTCTCGGGGTCGTACTGCATCGAGGTCGGACGGATGGCCTCGTGCGCGTCCTGCGCATCGGCCTTCGACCGGTAGTAGTTGGGCTTCTCGGGCACGTATTCGGGTCCGAAGGCCGCCCTGATCCGATCGCGGACCGCGACAACCGCCTCGTCGGCGACGCGGACCGAGTCGGTGCGCATGTAGGTAATGAGGCCGACGGGGCCATCCGCCCCGAGACCCGGCAACTCCACGCCCTCGTAGAGCTGCTGGGCCAGCATCATCGTCTTCTTCACCGGGAACCGGGCCGTCTGCTGCAGCTTGCTCGTGATGAAGGGCGGCGCCGCGTGCCGCTTGCGCTCCTTGGTCGTGACCGACGACACGACCCACGTCGCGTGCTCGAGATCGGCAAGGATCTTCCGGGACTCCTCCTCGTTGCCGACCTTGAGCGTCTCACCGGCCCTCTTGAGCAGCTTGGCGTCGAACTCCGGTGGCTCCGGACCGGCCAAGCGCGCGAAGAGATTCCAGTACTCTTCGGGCACGAACTGCTCGATCTCGCGCTCCCGGTCGCAGACGAGCTTCAAGGCCACCGATTGCACCCGGCCCGCGCTCAGTCCGCGGCGGACCTTGTCCCAGAGCAGCGGGCTGATCTTGTAGCCGACCAGACGGTCGAGCACGCGGCGCGCCCGCTGCGCCGCCACCATCTTGTCGTCGATCGTGCGGGGGTGCTCGAGCGCGTGCTGGATGGCCTTCTTGGTGATCTCGTTGAAGGTCAGCCGATGGATCCGGCGCTTCTTGCCCGCCAGTTCGTGCGCCAGGTGCCAGCCAATGGCTTCGCCCTCACGATCCGGGTCGGTCGCGACGTAGATGTCCGTCGCATCCTTCGCGGCGTCCTTCAGCTCCTTGATGACCTTCTTTCGCGAGACGATCGCCTCGTACTCCTCGGCGAAGTCGTTCTCGACGTCCACGCCCAGCTTGCTCTTCGGAAGGTCGCGGATGTGCCCCATGGAGGCGACAACCTTGAAATCGCGTCCCAGGTATTTGTTGATGGTCTTGGCCTTGGCGGGCGACTCGACCACGACCAGTGATTTCGGCATCAGATGTCCTTGCGGGTGTCCTTTATTTAGACCCTAGCACGACCTGTCAAATCGGACGAACCGCCCGCCCCCGGCCCGGACGACCCGCCCCTCGAGCTCGAGCGTGAGCAGACGGGGCAGGATGCGGGCCACCGGCAGGCCTGTTCGCACGGCAATGACGTCCAGATCGCAGGCCTCGCCGGGGAGCAGGGAGTCCAGCACGGGGTCAGGCGGGGCGGCGGACGCGGTGAGCCCCGATGAGTTGGACGTCGTCAGGGGGCGTCCCGGATCCCGGGCGCCCTGCCAGCCGCCCCCGAGCTCCTCCAGCACGTCCTCGGCCGTCTCGACGATCCTCGCGCCATCCCTGAGCAGGGCGTGGCCTCCGCGGTTCCGGCCGCTCAGAACATTCCCCGGAACGGCCAGCACATCCCTCCCCTGATCGAGAGCCGCACGGGCCGTGATGAGCGAACCGCTCTTCTCCCCGGCCTCGACGATGACGACTGCGCGAGAGAGGCCGCTGATGATCCGGTTGCGCAAAGGAAAGAACGGCTTTCGCGGAGGCGTGCCCGGAGCGAGCTCACTCACGACCGCGCCCTTCCCGGCAATCTGTTCTGCCAGACTTGCGTGCTCATGAGGGTACACCACGTCGACGCCCGAGCCGAGCACGGCAACAGTCGCTCCCGTGCCTGCCGCCCCGCGATGCGCCGCCGAGTCCACGCCGCGGGCGAGGCCGCTGACGACGACGATACCCTGCCCTGCGAGATCGGCGGCAAGACGCTCGGCCACGGAGAGCGAGTACGGCGATCCGGCCCGCGATCCGACGATGGCCACGGCCGGCCGGGCGAGGACGCCCGGATTCCCGCGGACCCACAACACCGGGGGCGGATCGGAGATCGCGGCAAGCATGAGGGGGTACGCGGGATCGTCCCAGGCGATCGCTGCGATCCCCAGGTCGGTCGCGCGTCCAAGGACGGTGGCCGTCCGGCTCGAAGCGGTGGCGATCGAGCGCGGCGCTCCGGGGTCCCGGGCCACGAGGTCGTCGATGAGCGATCGCGGAGACCGGCCGGCGCGGAGCCACTCGCCGATCTGCCGACGCCAGGAGAGAGGAAGCAGGGAAAGCGTGACGAAGTCCGGCAGCGTGGACATGACACCATCCAGCCGCGGACCGGGCCCCGGACGCGAGACGCGGGGTCACGGCCGCCGTACAACACGCGGGCCCGCGACCTCCGTGGTCGATTATACGGCTTGCGCGTGGCCGAGATCCGCGACTATATTTGGTTCAGTTCCTGAACAGCATCATGAAGTTACGCGCCGCAACGTCTCTCGTGCTGGCCGCGTCTGTGTTCGCGCCCATCCTGCACGCGGATGTGCGGAGCGAGGCCAAGGAGCAGGTGAACTTCGGCATCGCGGTGGCGCAGAGAGGCCTGTGGCGCGAAGCGATCTACCGGTGGGAACAGGCCGTGAGACTGGACCCGACCTATGCCGAGGCGTTCAACGACCTCGCGGTCGGGTACGAACACACCGGCGAGTTCGAGAAAGCGCGACGGGCGTATGAAAAGGCCCTCGAACTCGACCCGGACAACCTGCAGATCCGCCAGAACTACGACCTCTTCAGAGAAGTCAACGACCGTGTCGACGCCGAACGCGACAGCCAGCCGTAACGCCACGTGCGCCGCGCTTGCGGTCTGGCTCGCCGCGGCGGCGGCCTGCGGTGTGAACTACTTCGAGATTCCGATCGAGACGCCGATTCAGCCGAAGCTCGACGTCTCGGCATTCCAGCGCGTCCTCATCGCCGGATTCGTCGCGGGCGGCAGCGACGAGGTGGACGCGAATCAGGAGACGGTCCGCCTGCTGCGCAGTCAACTCCGTTCCCGGTCGAGCCTGCGCGTGATCGACGCGGATGTGATGCCGCTCCTCGAGGTCGCGCAGGACCAGAACAAGGCGGCGGGCGGGTCGCGGGTCGATCCGTCGGCCGACACCGCGGAGGGTCGCGACCGTGGGGACGGCCCCGCCCCGTTGCCGGACGAGATCAGGAACGAGAAGGACATCGAGCAGTACGAACGGCTGTTCGCGAACACGGCGTACTGGCGGCGCATCGGCGAGGAGTACCAGGATCCGCTGATCATCACCGGCACGGTCCTCTTCGCGCCGCATTCGCGCGCCGGCGTCGTGCAGCGCGAGGTCGAGCAGTACGATTCGTTCGGGCGGCGCCGGACCGTGCCGGTGCGGAGCTTCTCGGAGCGCAAGGGCTTCGTGCTGCGCCCCAAGTTCATCTTCATCGACGGACGGAGCGGCGCGACGATCCACTCGGAGAGCTATCGCGAGGAAGTGCTCTACAGCGAGCAGCAGAACACGCCGGCGCTCTCCTCGTACTTCGAGCTGATGGACCGGCTGGTGCCGACGTTCCTCAGCGCCCTGAGCAGCCAGACCCTGAGCGGCACGCGGGTCCTCCTGCGGTAGGACCTCGCCTTTACAGCGGGCACGATTCGGCTGTACACTTTCCCTTTTGGAGCAGGTGCCGAGTATGTACGCGATCGTTCAGGCGGGCGGCAGGCAGGTCAAGGTCACACCCGGCGGCATCGCCGTGCTCGACGGCCCGGGTGGCGCGCCGGGGAGCGAGCTGACCCTCGACCGTGTACTGCTCGTCGAAAGGGACGGCGGCGACGTGGTCGCCGGCGCGCCCTACGTGGCCAACGCCCGCGTTCTCGCCATCGTCGACGGCGAAGCCCGCGGGCCGAAGATCCGCGTATTCAAGAAGAAGCGACGCAAGGGCATGCGGCGCACCAAGGGCCATCGCGCGACCTACACGCGCGTGCGCATCACGGACATCCTGCTCTAGCCCGAGGTCGTCATGGCACACAAAAAGGGACAGGGCAGCTCACGGAATGGCCGCGACTCGAACTCGCAGCGGCTCGGCGTGAAGGCCCACGACGGCAACGTGGTGACCGGCGGCACGATCATCGTGCGGCAGCGCGGCCGCCGTTTTCGCCCGGGGTTGAACGCCGGGCTGGGCAAGGACGACACGATCTTCGCCAGGACGGCGGGGCGTGTCCGCTTCGAGAATCACGGCTCCAAAGGCCGCGTCATCAGCATCCTGCCGGTCGAATAAGCGCTGCGCGGCCTGGCGATCAGGCCACCTGCGGCGCGTTGCGGCATGTTCGTCGACCAGGTAGACATCCACGTCGCGGCTGGTGATGGCGGGCGCGGGTGCCTGGCATTCCGGCGCGAGAAGCGCGTGCCCCGCGGCGGCCCGAGCGGCGGCGACGGCGGCCATGGCGGATCGGTCTTCATCGTCGCCAGTCCCCACACGAACACCCTCATCAGCTACCGGTTCAAGCACGAGTTCACCGCCGAACGCGGTCAGCACGGCCAGGGCTCGAACCGCACGGGGCAAAGCGGCACGGACCTGGAGCTGCCCGTGCCAGTCGGGACCTTGGTCTACGAGGCGACCGGTCAGCCCGGCGAACCACCTCGTCTGCTGGCCGATCTCGCGGAGGAAGGGCAGCGCGTCCTCGTCGCGACCGGCGGGCGCGGGGGGCTCGGCAACGCACGGTTCGCCACGGCGACCAATCGGGCGCCGAGAAAAGTGCAGCCGGGCGAGCCGGGCGAGCAGAAAGCCCTCCGTCTGGAGCTCAAGCTGCTGGCCGATGCGGGCCTCGTCGGGTTCCCGAATGCCGGGAAGTCGACCCTCATCGCGCGCGTGTCCGCCGCGCGCCCGAAGATCGCAAACTATCCCTTCACGACCCTCACCCCGAACCTCGGCGTGGTGAGCCTGTTCGAGGATCGCAGCTTCGTGATGGCCGATGTCCCCGGACTGATCGAGGGCGCGCACCGCGGGCTCGGCCTCGGCCACCAGTTCCTCCGGCATCTCGAGCGGACGCGGGTCCTCGTCCACATTGTGGACGTCTCGGGCGCGAGCGGCCGGGATCCGGTCGAGGACTTCGAGACGGTCAGTCGCGAGCTCCGCCTCTTCAGACCCGAGCTGGCCGCTAAACCGCAGATCGTGGCCGCAAACAAGATCGACGCGCTCAGCGACGACCTCGGGCTCTCGCGCCTCGAGACACACGTCGCCAGCCGCGGCCTGCCCTTCTTTGCCGTATCAGCGGTGACGGGCCGGGGCGTGCCAGACCTGCTCGAAGCGATCTGGCGGATCCTCGCGGGGCGGGACTCGTCTACACTGGTCCCGAGCACGGCGCATCACACGGAGCGATGAGAACCGGTACAGCATTCACGTCACGCCCGGCGGCCGAGGTTCGCGCGCCCAGGTGAGATCCACAAGGCGCGTGGGCATTCTGGGCGGGACCTTCGATCCCATCCACCGCGGTCATGCCGATCTCGGCCGGGCCGTCGAAGCGACGGTCGGGCTGACCGAACTCATCGTCCTGCCGACACGCGTCCCACCCCATCGGCCCCCTCCCGTCGCCTCAGGCTTCCACCGGTTCGCGATGGCCTCGCTGGCGGTGCTCGACTCTCCAGACTGGCGCGTGAGCGACCTCGAACTCGCGCGACCCGTCCCCTCGTTTACGTCCGCGACGCTGGCTTCGTTCCGGGCCAGCGGGTACCGGCCCTCAGAACTGTTCTTCATCGTCGGCGCGGACGCGTTCGCGGAGATCGACACGTGGAACGGCTACCCGGCGATCCTGGATGCAGCACATTTCGCCGTGGTGTCGAGACCTGGACATCCCGTGACGGACCTCGCACGGCGACTCCCTGCCCTGGCCGGGCGGATGGCGTTCGCCCCGCCGGGCACGGCCATCGACGAGGCGCCGCGAATCACGCTGATCGATGCGGCCACCGCGGATGTCTCATCAACTGCGATCAGGGCGAGGTGCGCCGCCGGGCAGGCCATCGACGATCTCGTCTTGCCTGCCGTCGGCCAACACATTGCACGTCACGGACTTTACTCACCCGCGCAGGTGACCGACGATGGCGTCGATCCGCACCACGAGCACGCGGCAGGCAGGTTGCATGGCCAAGGCTGAGAAGCGGCAAAAAGCGGCACGCCTTCCTCGTCAGCTCGTCACGGCCGTTCGGGCAGCCGAGGAGAAGCAGGCGCTGGACCTCGTGGTCCTCGACCTCCGCAAGGCCGCGGGCTTCACGGACTTCTTCGTGATCTGCTCGGGAGGCAACCCCCGGCAGGTTCGCGCCATTGCCGAGCACGTGCAGGACGCTCTCGTCGAGCTGGGCGTCAAGCCGACGCACATCGAGGGCGCGGATCGCTCCGAATGGATCCTCCTCGACTACTTCGACTTCATCGTCCACGTCTTTGCGCCGGAGACCCGGGCGTTCTACGCGCTCGATCGTCTCTGGGGGAACGCCGAGCGCGTGGAACCGTAGGTCGCCGTGACGGCCGTTGAGGCCGCCCTCCGTGCGGCGGTCGACGGCCTGCTGGCGGTTGTCCTTGCGGCCCGGTGCGCCGCCTGCTCCAGCCTCCTCGAGCGCCCGACGGCCGGCCCTGTGTGCGCGTCGTGCTGGGCATCGCTCCCGCTCCTCCCCTTGCCGCAGTGCGTGGTCTGCGGTGACACGCTCACGTCGTGGAGGCTGGCGAGCGTGGCCGTCTCCTACTGCCCGCGTTGCCGCCGGAGCCGTCGCGCGCTCGATCGGGCCGGCGCGATGGGCGCCTACGAGGGACCGCTCAAGGCCATCATCCATGCCCTGAAATACGAAGGGCTGCGATCTCTGGCGTCCCCGCTCGCCAGGATCATGCGAGAACGCGGCGCCGACATCCTGGCCGGCGCCGACGCCGTGGTTCCCGTACCCCTCCATCTCTCGCGCCGGCGCGAGCGCGGGTTCAATCAGGCGGCCGACCTCGCGGCCCGACTCGGTCCTCCAGTCGTGACGGCCCTGAGGCGCAGGACGGCCACCGCCCCTCAGAGCGGCCTGCCGGCTTCGCAGCGCCACCGGAACGTCCGCAACGCCTTCGCGTTGGCACGGCCGGCCAGGCGCCTGGCGGGACAAACGGTGGTGGTCGTCGACGATGTGTGCACGACGGGCGCGACGCTCGAGGCCTGCGCGCGCGTGCTCAAGGAAGGCGGATGCCGGGAGGTACGGGCGCTTACAGCGGCCCGAGCCGGGAGGTCACAGCGCTGAGGACGTCGAGCGCGACGTCGGTCATGGAGCGCTCACCATCGAGCCGCACCCAGCCCGCCCCGGCCGCCTGCCGATGGTAGCTCTGGCGCACGCGCGCCTGCAGGGCGAGGT
>Ga0326597_10004256_pt1 | contig 20174 bp, 13 predicted proteins | sample RVTome_12_FD_203789 | JGI IMG/M metagenome (GOLD analysis project Ga0326597, IMG submission 203789) | Soil microbial communities from uranium-contaminated site in the Upper Colorado River Basin, Wyoming, United States - RVT100D185 | ecosystem: Environmental > Terrestrial > Soil > Contaminated >...
CGGGGGAGGCGGACCCTCCCCCGCATCGGCCGCGACACGCGGCCTCCCCCTCCTCGCCGCCTGATGGGCGGCGCGGCGCCTCCGGCGCCGATTGCACCCCCCTGCGAGCGAGTCGGTTCTTGAACGCTGGTCAACATCTCTGGCCCCAGAGGCTCAGCCCGCCAGGGACTCGGAGCGGCGCGCCCCCAGGATCTCGTCCCACTCGATGGACGAGAGCCCGCGCAGGGCCTCGACCAGGTCGTCGCAGGTGAACCCGGCCCGGGTCAGCGCCCACCGCACTGATCTGAGGCCCTGGCGCAGCTTGTAGCTCGTGAAACCCCTCGGCCCGAGCTCGCGCTCGGTGATGTCGCCGTTGCGCAGGTGTGTGAACGCGGCGCGCGCGTAGCGGTCGGAGTCCAGCGCGGCCCGCAGGACCTCTCCGAGCTCGCGCATCGCCGCCACTTCATCGGGCCGGGGCGCCGGGTTGGGCCGCGTCGCGAACAGGTCCTGGTGCCCGGCGACGAAGCGTTCGGCGCCCGACGCCGTGCGCTCCCACGGGCGGGCTTGCCTGCGCCGGTGAACGTCCACGGTCGCGTTCAGGCCGAGCGTGGTGCAGAACTTGTCCAGGCTCTTCAGTTCCTCGCCGCCGGCGAACGCCTGGACCAGTTTCACGAGCGCCGCTCCGACGCAGTCCTCGACGTCGTCCGGAGAGCAACTCCCGTGCAGGCGGCTCTCGACCGTGCGCCGGATGACGTCTCGCGCGCGGGCGATCAGCAGTCGCCCCCTGGCCGGATCCCTCGCAACGCATTCGCACGGACCGCAAGGGTCAGCGCTCTCGTGCTGTTCCATATCTCTCCCTTTCCAATCCGCCTCGACGGTGCGCGCTTCGCGCCGCGTCGATGTCAAGCTCCCCGAGGTCTCCGAGCCCGGTGGGGCTTGGGAGGGAGATCCCCGGAACGGACGTCCACGAGGAGTATGGCCGATTCGAGGCGGTCAGGCCAGGGCCCGGCGCCGGCCCTCGAGCGAGGGCTCCGTTCCGGACGGACCGGGCTCCGCCTCACCGGTGCGCGACCCCTCGCGCCGCGCTGTCTGCCCGGTCGGGCTCGCGGCCCGAATCCTAACCTCGCATGCAAGGGAAGATTCGTTCCGTCCGGCGGCCGGCACCGGCGTCGCCGGGCGTGCGCCGGCTTCCGGCGCTGCCGGCCGCTGGAAGGGCGCCGTAGAGTGGCGCGCGGAGGACCGACGGAAGGAGATCGGCATGCTGCGTTCGCTCATCTTGCTCGCCGCGCTCGCGCTGGCCTGGTGGATCGCCGCCGGCTGCGGGGGCGAGCCCGAGCCCCGCTGGTATCGGGGCAACACGCACACGCACACGCTCTGGAGCGACGGCGACGCGGCGCCCGAGGTCGTGGCCGACTGGTACGTGTCGCGCGGTTACGCCTCGAGCGGTGTCTTCCTCGAGCATGTCGAGCGCGTGCCCTCCGGGCACCTGGCCGTGACGATCGCCGCCGAGCAGGGCCTGACCTACACGACGCAGTTCGTGGGCACGCGCTCGGTCGCGGGCGCGCTGGGCCCGGTGGGGGAGGTCCTGGCGGAGACGAGCGACAATCCAGCCGTCTACGAGCTCGACGGCAGCGAGCTCTACGTGCGCGCGAAGGTGATCTCCTCGCGCGACCACCCCAATCCCTACGCCGCGGGCGACAAGGAGTGCGCCTGGGTGCAGCCGGTGACGAGCAGCGCGCCCTGACCTGCCGTCGCGTGGCGTCGCGCAGGCTACGACAGGCTGACGAAGGCCGCTTCCTCGTCCTGCTCGAACGCCGCCAGGTGCTCGCGGTGCCGCACGATCGAGTCGAGCACGTCGTCGGTCGTGCAGTTGCCCAGCCGCACCCAGCCGACCTTCGGCGGCTGGCCGCGCACGAAGGCGCGGTGCCGGAAGTCGGAGTCCTTGGAGACGATCACGTAGCCGCGCTCCTTCGCGAACTGCCAGATGGTCTCGTCCTCGGCCGCCTGCAGGTCGAACTCGCGCACGTGCACGGAGCCGGGGTACTGCGCGGCGACCGCGCCGACGATGCGCGGCGACAGGTTCTGGTCGAGCAGCAGCTTCACGGCCCGGCTTCCCGCATGCGCCGCTCGCGCGCGGCGGCGAAGGCCAGGCAGGCGCGCACGTCCTCCTCGCACAGGTCGGGGAAGTCCTCGACGATCTCCTCGACGCTCATCCCGCCCGCGAGGTACTCGAGCACGTCGTACACAGTGATGCGCAGGCCGCGCACGCACGGCTTGCCGCCGCGCTTGCCGGGCTCGATCGTGATGAATCGTTCGTATTCCACTTCGCGCCTACGATGCTCGCTTCATGCGGGCGAGCGCGGCCTCGGCCGCGACGTGGCCGAAGGCGGCCCACACGTCCCCGGCCACGATCTTGCGGAAGATGTCGCGCGCCCGCTCCGAGCGACCCTCCAGCAGGTGCCAGGCGCCGAGGCCGTACATCGTCGTCGGCCAGTCGACCGTACCGGCTTCGACTCCTTCGAGCAGCTCCGACTCGTAGAGCTCGCCCTTGTAGAACAGCAGCAGCCGCCGGTAGGCGAAGTTCTCGATCACGTTCATGTGCGCGTGGATCGGGAGCAGGGCCGCGCGCGCCCGCGCCGGCTGGTCGAGCTGGCGCAGGGTCAGGTACTGCCAGTACGACGTCGCGCACAGCATGTCGTCGTTGGTGCTGGTCTCCAGGCATTCGCGCCAGGCGTCGAGCGCCCGCTCGAAGTCGCCCTGCAGGTAGCGCGCCAGGCCGAGGTGATACCAGATGTTGCCGTGGGTCGTGCCGGTCGGGATGCCGAGCGCATTCGGCGCCCCGTCGGCCTCGACCTCGTCCGGCAGGCCGCGCATGAGCTCCGCCGCGAGCGACAGGTCGCGCACGGCCGCGTCCAGCTCGCGCACGGTGATGTAGCGGTGCCCGCGGTGGCGCAGCAGCCCGGCGCTGCGCGGATGGCGGCTCAGCCCCCCGCTGAAGACGTCGATGGCCTCGCGGTAGCGCCCCAGGTACCCCAGCCGGCGGCCGACCCAGATCGTCGTCTCCTCGCCCTCCGGCTCGGCCGCGCGCCGGGCCAGGGCCCAGGCCAGGTCCGCCTCGAGTCGCGCGCGCCGCTCGGGCCCGAGCTCGGGCGCGTACAGCGGCCGGCCGAGCAAGGAGATCGCCTCGGGCTCGCGCTCGGTTTCATCGGAGCGGAGCGCGTTGCAGGAGGCGGCGAGCGCGAGCGCGCAGCACAGCGCGCCGCGGCCCGACTTCGATCTCCTCGTCCTCGCGCGCGCGTCCATGCCGCCCATTGGAACCTCGCCCGCAGCTCCATCCAACCGGCTAGTACGAAGAAGCTCCTGCCGAGCCGCACACCCGGTCGGGCTTCCCCAACAGCGAGACGCCGCGCAAGCTGATACCGCCGCCTGTCCCGGATCGACGCCCCGACGTCGTGCGGTACGACCTTGCCGGAAGGTGGCGGCAGGGTGGGCGACACGGTATGACTAGACCGCCATGAGAGCACTGCCCCGATCGATCGTCGTCCTGTCCCCGCTGCTGCTGCTCCTCCCGGTCGCGAAGGCCCAGGGGGACGCCGCGGTCCTCGCGCGCATCCTGGTCGAGGGCAAGGAGAACAGTCACGTCTGGGAGACGCTGACCTACCTGAGCGAGGAGATCGGTCCGCGCCTGACCGGATCGACCCGGCTCATGCGCGCCAACGCCTGGACGCGGGACGAGTTCCGCCGGCTGGGGCTGAAGAACGCCCACCTGCAGAAGTGGGGCGAGATCCCGGTGCGCTTCGACCGCGGACCGTCGTTCGCGCGCATGGTGGCGCCGAGCGAGCGCGAGTTCGAGTTCAGCGCGAGTGCCTGGAGCCAGGGGACGGACGGGCCCCTGCGCGCCCGGGTTGTCCTGTGTCCGGAGACGCCGGAGGAGCTCGAGGCCGCGACCGCCGACCTCGAGGGCACCTGGGTCCTGTGCAAGCCGCGCCCGAGGCGCGGCAGGCGGGGCGGCGGCGAGCAGAGCGACGATGAACGAGCCGCGCGCGAGGCGCGCGCGGCGGTCGATGAGGCCCTCGCGCAGATCGACGTCGCCGGCCGCCTGAGCTCGAGCTCCAACGAGCTCGTCCACACCGGCTCCGCCCGCGGCTGGCGCGAGCTCACCATGGACGAGCTGCCGCGCGGCATCGACGTCACGATCCGACTGAGCGACTACGAGGCCCTGGCGGCGGAGCTCGAGTCCGGCGCTGAAGTCGTGGCCGAGGTCGATCTCGCGCATCACTTCGTCGAGGGTCCGTTCGGCGTCTACAACACCGTGGCCGAGATCCCCGGCACCGAGCTGCCCGAGGAGGTGGTGATCTTCTCGGGCCACCTCGACTCGTGGGACGGCCCCGGCTCGTCGGGGGCGCAGGACAACGGCACCGGCTGCGCCGTCATGCTCGAGGCCGCGCGCATCCTGATGGCCGCGGGGGTGCGGCCCAGGCGCACCATCCGCTTCTGCCTGTGGACGGGCGAGGAGCAGGGCCTGTTCGGCTCGCGCGGCTACGTGGAGTCCCTGTCCGAGGAGGAACGCGCGCGCATCTCCGCCTGCTTCGTCGATGACGGCGGCACGAACTACCAGGGCGGCCTGACCTGCATCGAGTCCCAGAAGGAGATGCTCGACCGGGCCATCGCGCCGGTGGCGCAGGCCTTCCCGGGACTGGAGATGGAGAACGCCGTGCGCGACCGCATGCCGCGCGGCGGCGGCAGCGATCACGCACCCTTCAACCAGGTCGGGATCCCCGGCTTCTTCTGGATGGAGAAGGGCAGCGGAGGGCGCGAGGACAAGGACTACAACTTCATCCACCACACGCAGAACGACACGATGCGCTACGCGGTGCCGGAGTACCTGGTGCAATCGGCCACCTGCTCGGCCGTGGTGGCCTACCAGCTCGCCGAGGCCGAGACGCTCCTTCCGCGCGAGCTGCCGGAGGAGCTGGCGCAGGCGGATCCCGCGCAGGATCCGACCTTCGAGCCGGTCGCGGGCGCGTTCAACGGAGACTGGCGCGTGTCCTTCGTGTCGGCCGACGCGCCCGATTTCAGCTTCAGCCTGGCCCTGGAGATGGCGGCCGACGGACGGCTGCGCGGCAGCATGACGGGCATGTCCGGCCCCCAGCCCCTGAACGACGGCAAGTGGGAGCGCGAGACCGGCGGCGCGACGTTCTCGGCGCTGACCGACTTCGGCAAGGTCGACTTCAAGGCCCGGGTCGAGGAGGGCCTTCTGCGCGGCTCGCTGACGGCGATGGGAGGCGAGCTGGAGTTCCGCGGCGAGCGCGAGGCCGCCGCCGAGATCCCCATCAGCGGCCTGTGGAAGGGGCTCATTCTCTCGATGGACGCCGAGTTCACGCTCGATCTGGCCGTCGACGAGGGCGGCAAGGTGACGGGCCGCTTCAAGTCCTCCCAGTCCGACAGCGAGCTCTACGACGGCAAGTGGGACGCGGCCGCGAAGACGGTCCGCTTCGAGTACGAGTATCCGAACGCCGGCCGCCTGCCGGTCGCGGCGCAGCTCGAGGGCCAGAAGCTCGTCGGTACGATTGGCACTGCGGGCTTCGAGGCCGAACGACAGGGCCGGGACTGAAGGACGGCGGCAGAGTGTGCGATCCGGTATCGGGCGCCGCGCCTACCACGTGTCGGCCGCGTGGATCCGGCGCGCGGCCGTCAGCTCGTCCTCGGCCGGGGTGCACTCGAGGCCGACGTAGCCGTCGTAGCCGAGCTCCTTCGCGGCGCGCAGGACCCGCGCGTAGTTGACCTCGCCCGTGCCCGGCTCGTGGCGGCCGGGGTTGTCGGCGAGCTGCAGGTAGCCGACCTGCTCGAAGCCCTCGGCCAGGCGCCGGCACAGGTCGCCCTCGCTGATCTGCATGTGGTACAGGTCCCAGTTGAGCTTGACGTGCGTCGAGCCGACCTCCCGGCAGATGCGCACCCCGTCAGGGCTGCCGTACAGGCAGTGTCCCTTGTGGTCGTGGCGGATGTTCATCGGCTCGAGGATCAACATGACGCCGGTGGCCTCGGCGATCGGGGCCACCCGCTTCAGCGCTTCGATGACGTTGGCGTGCATCTGCTCGCGCGTCATGCCGGGCACGTCGTCGCCCGCCACGACCGTCATCTTCTTGCACCTCAGCCGGCGCGCGATCTCGCAGCTCTCGCGGATCTCGCGCACGAACCCCGGCAGGTTCCCGGGGTCGTTCATGCCGGGCGAGAAGCCCCAGGCCGTGAACTGCGCCACCTCGATCTCCAGGTCGCGCGTCACGTCCTCGATGGCGTTGATGTCCTTGCCGCGCCAGGGCCAGAACTCGACCGCCGGGTAGCCGAAGTCGGAGGCCATCGCGATGCGCTGCAGGAACGGCATCCCGCTCCACCACATCTCGACGTTGGCGGCGAACTTCGTGTTGGGCGTGCGGCCGGGCCGCGCGATCTCCGCGGGGGCCGCGGGCTCCGCGGCGCCCTTCGGGTCCTGGGGAGCGGCGTTCGCGCGGGCGGCGGCCGGGGCGGCCAGGGCCAGGCCGGCGGCGAGGAAGGAACGGCGGTCGATGGTGTTCATGGCTTTCTCCATCGGGCTCAGAGAGCGAGCAAGAATTGCTCGCGAACGGGCGCCAACGCCGCCAGGCGTTGGGCCAAACGGCATCTGAGAGGCTGTATCATCGATTTCTGCTCAGCCTCTCAGAGCCCGCACACGTACTCGATCAGGTCGCGCATCTCCTCGCGCGTGAGGTGCTCGTCGTGCCCCTCCGGCATGGCCGACAAATCGGGCCGGCGAGCGTCGATCTGCTCCAGCGGGAGATCGAGGACCAGGCCGTCGGCGTCCTGGATGCGGATCCACTCGGCGGTCTCCTCCAGGATGCGGCCCACGATCACCGTGTCGTCCTGCAGGCGCACCAGGCACCCCTCGTAGCCGGGCGCGATGCGCGCGTTCGGCAGCACGATCGACTCGAGCACCTGGCGCCGCGTCAGCCGCCGGCCGACGCCGCGCAGGTCCGGGCCGACGCCGCCGGCGGCGTCCGCGCCGCGCGGGTGGCAGCGCAGGCAGGCCAGCTCGGCCTTCTGCTCGAAGACCTTGCGGCCGCGCTCGGAGTCGCCGCCGTAGACCGACCAGTAGTAGCGCGCGAGCCGGGCCTCCTGCACGTCGCCGCGCACCTGGCGGCAGGAGGCGACGAGTTGGCGTACGTCCGGGTAGTCGCTGCGCTCCGCGGCCAGGACGAGGTCGAGCGCGACCTCCTCGGGCAGGACGCCGGCGCGCAGCTTGTTGCCGAGCTCGTCGACCAGCAGCGCGGCGGCGCGCGGGTCGTGCGTGCGCGCCAGCGCCCCGTACACGGCGCGCCGCTCGCTGAGCGTCCCGGTCCTCAGGACCTCCCCGAAGACCGGCAGCGCGCGCTCGATCGAGATCTCCGGCAGGGCGTCGAGCGCCCGCGCGCGCAGCTCGCCCTCGCGCGCGGCCAGCGCGGTCTCCACCGACGTCTCGAGGCCGGCGGCACCGAGCTCGCGCAGCGCCTCGAAGGCGGCCACGCGCGTGGACTCGGCACGGGTCGTGTCCGCGACCCAGGCTGTCAGGCGCTCGCTGGCGGAGCTCGCCCCCGTGCGACGCACGAGGCCGATCCACGCCTGCGCGACCGCCGGCGGCGCGCAGTCCATCGCCTCGCCCAGCTCCAGCGTCAGCTCCGGCACGAACGAGGCGTCGCGCGGCGCGAGCGGCCGCCAGTCGCCCAGGATGCGGTCGATCGGGCTCGGCTCGGCCCAGTCGGCCAGCATGTCGAGCGCTTCGACCCGGTGCGCCAGCGCGGCTCCGGGTCGGGCCGCGAAGTCCGCCAGTGATGTTGCGTGCATCTCGCCGCCGAGACGGTTGTTGGCGTTGAGGACGCGTCGGACGAGCGCATTGCCTTGCAGGACCCCCGGGAGGTATTCCGGCATCTCGATCACTCCGGCCAGCGCGGAGAGTGCGCCGTCGATCGGGACGTCGTGAATCGCCCGAGCTGCTTCGACCACGATCAACGGGTCGGTGTCCAGGAGGAACGCCACGATGCGTGGATTCGCCTTGCGCCGCAGCGCAAGGCACGCACCCATGCGCACGTCCGGGGACACGTGCGCGGCGGCTTTGACCAGTGAGGCTTCCGGCGCGCACTCCGCGAGCGCCATCACTCCGGCGTGGCGCAGGACCGGGTCGGAGGTCCCCGTCGCGCGCAGGAGAGCGAAGAGCGGCTCCATCGTGCGCCCGTCGCCGATGCGTCCGAGCGCGAGTGCGGCGTACATGCGCACGCGCGCGCTCGCGTCGCGCAGCGCCGCGATCAGCGCCTCGGCCGCCTCCGCGTCGCGCTCGTCACCCAGCACGCGCGCGGCCTGGGCGCGCACCTCGGGATCGGCGTCGTCGAGCAGGGGGCGGACCCACGCGAGCGCGCCGGGATCCGCGCGCGAGAGCATGCCCAGGCCCCAGACCCCGTGCAGCCGCTGCAGCGGCTCGCGGTCCGCGGCGACGCACTCGCGCAACGCGCCGGATCCGTCGGATCCGTCGGAGCCGCGCCGCACCAGCTCGAACTGCGCCTCCTGCCGCACGCGCAGGTCCGGGTGGGCCATCAGGTCGCGCAAGGCGCCGAGCGAGTGCGCGCTCCAGTCTCCGCCCAGCAGCGCGCGTGAGTCGCGGCCGTCCGCGGGCCCTTCGAGCCGGTAGATGCGTCCCTTGCCGGTCTTGTTCCAGCCGAAGACCCAGTCCGAGAAGTACAGCGCCCCGTCCGGTCCGAAGTCGCAGTCGGTCACGAGCGAGCCCCACACCTGGCGCCCGACCGCGCCCAGCTCGAAGCCCGCGCCCTTCGGCACGACCTCGAAGGAGTGGATGCCCGAGATCTTCGGGTCGCCGCGGAAGTCGCACAGGTAGAAGTGCCCGCGCCGGCCGTCCGGCGCGTCCGAGTAGGGGTCGACCGTGAGCCCCGCCGGCCCGTCGGCCAGGTTGGCGACCGGCGGCAGGATGTAGGCTGCCTGCCCTTCGTGCCACGGGAGCCACAGCTTCTCGTCGTTCCACGGCCCGCGCAGGTCGGGCTGCGTGATGTGCTGGTACGAGAAGCGCCAGCCGCTGTCGGCCCCCTGGACGACCTGCACCCAGCGCGCCTTGTCGCCGCCGTCGGAGTTGTTGTCGCCGGTCCACAGGTTGCCGTGGGCGTCGAACACGAGCTCCTGAGGATTGCGCAGGCCGGTCGCGAAGACCTCGAGGTTCGAGCCGTCGAGGTCGCAGCGCAGCACCGCGCCGGCGTGCGTGTGATCGATCAGGCCGCGCTCGGTCTCGACCTGGAAACCGCGGTCGCCGCACGAGAAGTACAGCCGCCCGTCGGGCCCGATGCGCAGGCCGTGCAGGTCGTGGCCGAGCAGCGCGACGTGCACGCCGTAGCCGCTCGACAGCTTCTGGCGCAGGTCCGCGCGCCCGTCGCCGTCCTCGTCGCGCAGGCGCCACAGGTGCGGCATGCAGGCGTAGTAGACGTCGCCGCGGTAGGAGAGCAGCCCGGCGCCGATTCCATCGGCGACCTCGTTGAAACCGTCGGCGAAGACCGTCGCCGTGTCCGCGCGCCCGTCGCCGTCGATGTCGCGGATCAGGCGCACGCGCTCGTGCTCGCTCCCGTAGTGCTCGTCCAGCAGCTCGCCCTCGTGCCGGCGCAGCATCGCGACCCGGTCGGCGACGGTCTTGTTCGCCAGCTCCTCGCAGAGCCAGTCCATGTGCTCGCGCATGTCCGTGACGCCCGCCGCGTGGCGGAAGGTCTCGGCCACGTAGCAGTCGCCGCGCGCGTCGAGGGCGAAGCACACCGGGTTGGCGAGCTGCGGCTCGGCCGCGAACAGCTCGAGCTCGAAGCCCTCCGGGACGGCGAAGCGCGCCATCGCCGCGCGCGCCTCGTCCGAGGCCGGCTCGACCGGAGGCCGGTAGGGCTCGTCGCCGGCCTGGGGCAGGGGTAGGAGCAGCAGCGCCGGGGCGAGGAGGCGCGGCGCCGCGGGCCGCGACCGGCGAGCGGAAAGGGCGCGGATCACTGCAGCTCGTCCCGCACGCGCTCGAGCAGCTTCTTCGTCAGGCGGATGCCCTCGGGCTCGCCGAGCACCTTCCCCTCGTACTCGATGCCGACGTGGCCGCGGTAGCCGGCGCCGACGACGATCTGCATCATGCGGAGGTAGTCGGTGTTGACCTCGTCTCCGCGCTCGTCGAAGTCGTGCGACTTGGCGCTGACGGCGCGCGCGTACGGCATCAGCTCGGCCACGCCCTTGTAGCGGTCGTACGAGCGACCGTCGCCCAGGCCGAAGTTGCCGAAGTCCGGCAGCGTGCCGACGCGCGGGTGGTCCGCCAGCTCCATCACGCCCGCCAGCCACGAGCCGTCGGCCGACAGTCCGCCGTGGTTCTCGACGATGACGTCGAGCTCGTACTGGTCGGCGAAGCGCGCCAGGTGGTTCAGCGAGTCGGCCGCGCGCTTCATCTGCTCGTCGCGCTCGCCCGCTCCGTCCAGGTTGACGCGGATCGAGTGACAGCCGAGATAGCGCGCGGCGACGACCCACTTGTAGTGGTTCTCGATCACAGTGCGGCGCATCGCCTCGTTCAGGTCGGCCAGCGCGCCCTCGCCGTCGATCATGATCAGGAGGCTCCGCACGCCGGCGTCGGCGGCGCGGCGCTTCATCTCGGCCAGGTAGTCGAAGTCGGTCGCCCTGTAGTAGAAGAACTGGTTGACGTACTCGACGGCGCGGATGTCGAAGTCCTCGCGCGCGCGCGCCGCGAAGTCGAGGTGGTCGAGCCGCCCGCCCTTCAACGCGCGGTGCAGCGACCACTGGGCCAGCGAGATCTCGTAGAGGGGCTTCTTCTCCTTCGGCTCCTCGTCCTGCGCCGTGACGCGGGCGGCGGCCGCCGCCGCGCCGGCGGCGCCCAGGCCGGCCAGGAAGCGGCGGCGCGTGGTGCGGGTCTCCATCGGTCGTTTCTCCCGTCCGGCGCGGGCGGCCTGCATCAACCGGGTTCCGCCGCGGCGCGGACCTCGTCGTCCAGCACGCGCAGGTAGAGCCCGAAGTCGCCGCTGCCGTTCTCCACCTTGAACAGCACCCGGTTCCAGCCGGTCGTCAGCTTCACCGTGCCCAGGTGCTGCATGGGGCTGGCCCGGTGGCGCGTGTTCTCTTCGTAGACGAGCTCGCTCCCGACCCACACGCGACAACCGTCGTCCGTTCCCAGCGCGACCAGCACCTCGCGTTCGTCGGGCGAGTGCAACCAGGTCTGGGCGTAGGCGATCGCGTTCCCGCTCAGCTCCTGGCGCTGGTCGAGCTGGTTGAGGTCGAGGTAGCCGTCCGCGCGGCAGCTCCCCTCGCGCCAGCGCACTTCCGCGCCGGCCTTGCCGGCGTGGGCGGCCGCGGTCGACGGCACGCTCTCGGGCGGGTACGACATCGTGACCAGGGTGGACTGCGCCGGGCTCGGGAAGTAGCCGATGACGCGCCAGACCGTCACTGGCGCACCGGGCAGGAGCGGGCCGAGCTCGTGGTCGTAGCGCAGCAGCGCGTCCCCGCCGAAACGGTCGAACATCTCCGCCAGGTCGCGCGCGACGTGCGGCGAGCCGCAGGCCCGCGCGGCGCGCAGGAAGGTCAGCGCCGCGTAGGGATCTTCGGCGAGCTGCAGCTCGCGCTGCAGCGAGGCCAGGTGCCGGCCGTCGGCGACGATCTCGGCCGCCCGCGCCGAGCAGAGCTTGACGCGCCGCGCGAACTTCTTGAGGCCGTCCTCGATCAGCCAGCCGGCGTAGTCGCGCCCCTCCAGGGCCGCGGCCAGGACGAGCAGCGCGTGCTCGTTCTTCGTCATGCGGATCATGCCCTTGAACTTCAGGTCGCGCAGCGAGTCGTTCGATTGCACCAGATCGAGCGCGCGCCCCCAGGGGGAGATCCAGACGCCGTCGCGGTCCATGTCGATCCAGACCGGGTTCGTGACCGCCAACGGCAGGATCGGCCGGCCGCCGCCGGTGACGATCGGATCGAGCGGCGTGTCGCCCTCGACCAGTGCGCAGATCCAACTGTCCTTCTGCAGCGGCAGATTGACGTCGATCGGTTCCCAGGCGACGCCGCCCTCGGGCCGCGGCTCCGATTTCAAGGTCCCGGCGTCGCCGATCGGGTAGTCCTCGCCGTTCACGATCAGGCGCACCCGATCGAGGCGGATCCAGGACGCGGCCTGGACCTCCACGTGCACGGCGGCGACGTCCACCATCCCCCCCTGGCCCTGGACCTGCACCGGCTGCACCCCCCTGCCCGACGGCTGGCCGTTGACGGTCAGGCGCACGAAGGGTCCCAGGGTCGTGAACGAGCGCCCGGCGCGCAGCATGGTGGCCACCTCGCCCGGCTCGATCGCGCCCGGCGCGTCGGTCGAGCTGGGCACGAAGTTGCGCGGGTAGCCCGCGAACTCGTGGTGCACGGTGTGGCTGTCGGAGTTGCCGACCGCGAACTTGCGGTGGCCGCGGTCGAGCAGGTTGAACCAGTCCTGCAGCACCGAGTGGATGCCGCTGCCGACCGGCAGGTCGGTCACGTCCGCGTCGTAGTAGCCCCAGCCCGAGTTGGCGTTGAAGACCTCGAGCGTGTCGAAGTCGAACGAGAAGGTCGGGAAGTCGCTCGTGCCGGTGATCGGGTCGAGGCCGGCGGTCGTGAAGTAGTCGATCCCGAGCCAGCGCGGGTGGTTGAGCTGGATCACGGGCGGGATGCCGAAGCGGTTGGTCTCGGTGCGGATCAGCTTGAACAGCACGTTGGCGTCGGTCGCCTCCGGATCGGGCACCGGCCGCGCGGGGTCGAGCGGGAAGGCGTTGAAGTGTCCGATCGGCACCGACACCTCGTTGCCCGTGACGGCGGTCATGTGCTCGCCCGCGCCCAGCTCGTCGATCGTGGGCTGGTAGTCCGTGTTGTGGTTGTGGTCCGTCGCCACGGCGAGCTCGACCCCCTCGCCGGCGAGCGAGATGATGCGCTCCTTCATGCTCGCGTCGCCGTGGCCCGAGTGCGTCAGGGTGTGGAGGTGGAAGTCTGCGCTGATCCAGCCGCTCGTGTCGACCTCGTGGAAGATGCGCGCCTCCCAGGTGTACTCCTGGCCGGCCTCGAACTGGAACGTGCGTTGCGCGCGACTCCACTCCAGCCCGCGCGTGGCGTACACGGTCCAGGCGCCGGCCGGGACCGTGATGGCCGCCCGCCCGGAGAGCGTGTAGACCACGTTCTTGCGCACGGCCAGGTCGTCCGGGCGCGCGTCCACGCCGGGGAAGACGTCCGGGACGTCGCCCGCGGCACGGGTGAAGGTCAGGCGTCCTGGCAGGGGCCGGTTTCCGGAGTCGAGGATCGCGAAGCGCAGCACGGCCGTGCCCGCGGCGCCCTGCGGCCCGGCCGCGGGCGCGGGCTCCTGGGTCAGGTGGTCGGTCGGCGGGGCGGCGGGGACGTCCTGCGCGCCGGAACGCGGGAGGAGCGCGAGGAGCGCGAATGCGGAGACGACGGCCGGGCCGCTGAGCATGGATCGATCCTTCCGATGGGGGCTTGCGGGCGGCGCGACAGTCTATCGGAGAGGCGGCCGCACTGGTCCGACAACCCGTCTCCGGGTACCCTCTCCTCGTTCCGCGACCCCGAACCCCTTCTCCGTGAAGAACCGAATCGGCGTGTGCTCGTGGTCCCTGCGGGCCGGGACCCCCAAGCTCCTGGCCGACAGGTTGACCTCCGCCGGCGTCGGCTGCTGCCAGCTCGCGCTCGACCCCCTGCGCAAGGGCGCCTGGTCCCTCGACGACACGGTCGACATCCTCTACGAGGCGGGCATCGAGATCCGCTCCGGCATGATGGGCATGCGCGGCGAGGACTACTCGACGCTCGAGTCGATCCGCCGCACCGGCGGCGTGCGGCCCGACCAGCACTGGAAGGGCAACCTCGAGGACGCGCAGGCGACGGCCGAGGTCGCGCGCGGGTTGAACCTCGACCTCGTCACGCTGCACGCCGGCTTCCTGCCGCACGACCCGAAGGACCCGGAGCGCGCCAGGATGATCGAGCGCCTGGCCGAGCTGGTGGAATGTTTCGTCGGGGAGGGCGTGCGCGTCGGCTTCGAGACCGGCCAGGAGAGCGCGGCGACGCTGCTCGAGGTTCTGGCCGAGCTCGACCACCCGGACGCGGGCGTGAACTTCGACCCCGCCAACATGCTCCTGTACGACTCCGGCGACCCGATCGAGGCGCTGAGCATGCTCGCGCCGCACGTGCTGCAGATCCACGTCAAGGACGCCGTGCGCCCGAAGCAGCCCGGAACGTGGGGCCAGGAGGTGCCGGTCGGGCGAGGCGAGGTCGACTGGGAGTCCTTCTTCCGCGTGCTGCGCGAGAAGGAGCTCGAGTGCGACCTGATGATCGAGCGCGAGGCGGGCGAGTCGCGGGTGGCCGACGTCAAGGCCGCGCGCGAGCTGGTCGAGCGCCTGGCCGGCTGAACGGGGTGCGCGCTTGCCCACGTTCGAGCCGGTCGGCGTCGGTGTGATCGGTCTCGGGTTCATGGGGCGCACGCACCTGGGCGCCTATCGCAAGGCGGCCGCGGCCGGGTTCCCAAACCGCATCGTGGCCGTCTGCGACCAGGACCCCGAGCGCCGCGCGGGCCGCGCCGGCGCGCAGGGCAACCTGGAGGCGCAACAGGCGAGCCAGCCGATGTTCGACCCGCGCGACGTGCTGGCGACGGCCGAGGTGGACGAGCTGCTGGCGAACGACGAGGTGGGGTTGGTCAGCATCTGCACGCACACCGACACGCACGTCGACATCGCGCTGCGCGCGCTCACCGCCGGCAAGCACGTGCTGGTCGAGAAGCCGGTCGCGGTCGCTTCGCGGGACGTGGCGCGCCTGGCGCTGGCCGCGCGCGGGGCGGCGACGTTGTGCATGCCGGCGCACTGCATGCGCTTCTGGCCGGCCTGGGCCTGGCTGCGCGAGCGGGTGGTCGCGGGCGACCTCGGCGCGGTGCGCGGCGCGACCTTCCGGCGGCTGGCCGCGCGTCCGGCCTGGGCCCGGGCTTTCTACGAGGACACGCCGCGCAGCGGCGGCGCGCTGGTCGACCTGCACGTCCACGACGCCGACTTCGTGCGCTGGTGCTTCGGGGATCCGGACGGGGTCTCGAGCGCCGGCGATGCGCACCATCTCACGACGCTCTACCGCTACGCCGGCGGCCCGGCGCACGTCGTCGCGGAGGGCGGTTGGGACCACTCGCCCGGTTGGGCCTTCCGCATGCGCTACACGGTCGTGTTCGACCACGCCACGGCGGACTTCGACATGGGGCGCGAGCCCGAGCTGCTGCTCGCCCGCGGCGGCGAGCTCGAGCCGGTCGCGGTGGCCGGAACCGACGGCTACGACGGCGAGGTGCGCCACCTGCTCGAGTGCATCGGGACCGGGTCCCGGGAGCTGCGCGTCACGATGGACGACGCCGAGGCCATCGCGCGGCTGCTGGAAGCCGAGGCGCACAGCCTCGCGCGCTGAGGACGATACGGTGTCCGATACGGTGTCTGACACCGTATCGTCCGGTCAGCGCGGCGCGCCCAGCAGCTCGAGCGTCCCGGCGCCGTCGCCGTCGAGCGCGATCATCCCCTCCAGCGGCCCCGCCGCCTCGCGCAAGTCGGCCACGATCGCGCCGTTCAGGTGCACCGCGAGGCGCGCGCCGTAGGCGCACACCGCCAGCCGGTTCTCCTGGCCTTCATGCCAGGGCCCGTCGAAGGCCGCGTCGCGCACGTCGACGAGCCAGCTCCCGGCCGTCGAGAAGACCCCGGGCCCGCGCCGCTCCGGCTCGCCCTCGAACGGCGCTTCCTGCGCGACACGGAAGCGCACGCGCGCATCCCTCTCCCGCAACGCCACGCGGCAGGCGAAGTCGTCGACGCGCTCGCCGGGCTGCGCCGCCCTCCATGCGCGCGTCCCGAGATCCCACAGCCGCAGCCCGCGCCAGCGCACGCGCGTGTCGCTCCCGCCGTGGACTTGCAGGCCGATGAATCCCTCCGTCGCCAGCGGATCCATCCAGTCGGCGGCCGGCACGCCGTCCACCCACGTGCGCACCCACGGCCCCAGACACTCGATGCGGTAGTGGTTCCACTCGCCGTGTTGGAACGCCGAGCGCGCCGCGTCGTCGTCCTTCAGGTCGTCGAGCCAGCCGCGCCCGCCCTCCTCGTACAGCCCTCCGGACCAGGCCCGCATCGACGGGTCGATCTCGATCTGATAGCCGACGACGCGCCCGGCGTCGCCCAGGCGGCTGCGCACCTGGATGCCCGAGTTGCCGCGGAGCTCCGTCTTCACGTCGAGCTCGAGCACGAAGTCGCCGAAGACGCGCTCGGTCACGAGGAAGCTGTGGCTCGCGTCCGAGCCGGACTGGCCCAGGATCTCGTCCTCCGACGGGGTGTAGACCGCGTTGCCGACCTGACTCCAGCCGTCGAGCGTCCCCGGCGCGAGCAGGCGCACCTCCTCGCCCGGCCGCTCGTCCAGCGCGCGCAGCTCGAGGCTCCGGAACCACACCTCGTCGCCGTGGTCCTGCAGCCCGATGAAGCCGCGCGCCTGTCGGCCGAAGCCCGCGACGTCGCGGAACTTGCTGTCGGCCACGCGCGCGTTCCAGTCGTCGCTGCCCGGCTCGCACGCGACCACCCGCACGCCGTTCAGCCAGTGCTCGATGCGACCGCCGGCGACGACGATGCGCGCCCGGTTGAACGCGCCCACCGGTTGGGTGCGCGCGCCTTGCGGCGCGTGGACGTCGTACAGCGCGCCGGACACGTGCTCGGGACCGGAGCCGTCGGGCCGGCGCCCGTCGTCGAGCACCTGGTACTCGGGCCCGAGCATGCTCGCCGGCCTCTCGACCGGCTGGACGAGGTACTTCACGCCGCCGTTCGCGCCGGCCGCGACCTTCCACTCGAATTCGAGCTCGAACGCGCCGAGCTCTCCGTCCGTCACGATGTCGCCGCCGCCGCCGCCCGCGATCACGCGCAGGCAGCCGTCGCTCACGACCCAGCCCTTCTCCGGGAACGCCTCCGCCCCGTGGCCGTGCCAGCCGCGGGTCGTCGCGCCGTCGAACAGGAGCCGCCAGCCCGCCTCGCGCTCGAGCGCGGTCAGGCGGTTCGGCGCCGCGGCGCCGTCCGTCACGCGGCCCGTCGCGGCCCACTCGACCCCGCGCACGACGAGGTTTCGGAACTGCGGGTCCGCGTGCGAGGCCCGCGTCGCCTCGACGCCGCGCCAGACGTGCCCGAGCGGCGTGTGGAACACGCGGCCGGCGCCGTAGCTCGCGACGACGACCATCGGCTCGCCGGCGCCGGTGCCGCCTGTGTCGGTCGAGCTGTGCGCCCAGGCCAGCACGCGCTGCTCGACGCCGTGCACGTTCACGAGCCGGTGGTAGAGCTCGTCGGGGTGCGCCTGCAGGTCCGGCAAGGCGCGCGTGATCGGGTGGTCGCGGTCCGTGATCGTCAGGTCGAAGGCGTGGAAGCGCCCGTGGCCCGTGCCCTCGCGCCAGAGCAGCCCGACGAGCTCTTCGTACTCGACCCAGCCGGGGAAGGCGTTGTCCGCGGCGTGGATCACGGCCACGCCCGCGCCGGCCCGCACGCGCGCGAGGAAGGCGCGCTCGGCCGCCTCGCCCCAGCGCGGGCCGTTGTAGTCGAGCACGAAGGCGCCCTGGCGCGCGAGGGCCCCGGCGTCGGCCAGCGCCTTGGCCGGCTCGGCCGTCACCGTCACGTCGAAGCGGCCGCTCTCCGCGAGCATCCGCTCCAGCGAGGGCGTGGTCCACTCCCAGTCGTGGTTGTTCGCGCCACTGACGATCAGGACCGGGATGCGCGTCTCCTGGGCCGCGGTCACGGACGCGAGCGGCGGGACGAGCGCGAAGAGAGCGCAGGGCAGGGGCGTCATGGCCGCATTGTACGGACGTCGGGTAGAGTTGGAGGCATGCGCGCATTCGCACTCCCGGCCTTCGCGCTCGCGTGCGCGACCCTCGCCGCGGCGCAGGACGAGGGCGGCTTCCGCCCGCTCTTCGACGGCGAGAGCCTGGCCGGCTGGGACGGCGACCCGCGCTTCTGGTCGGTCGTGGACGGCGCCATCGTCGGAACCAGCAGCGCCGCGAACCCCTGCCAGCGCACGACCTACCTGATCTGGCGCGGCGGGGAAGTGGGCGACTTCGAGCTGCGGCTCGCGTTCCGCATCCACGGCGGTGACTCGGGCGTGCAGTTCCGCAGCCGCGAGACGGGCGAGTGGGACGTCGCCGGATACCAGGCCGACATCGAGGACGGTCCGAGCGGGACCGGCTGCCTGCACGAGCAGGGTGGGCGCGGCCTTGCGGCCGAGCGCGGTCAGATCGTCGTCTTCGGCGAGGACGGCGGCAAGGAGATCGCGTTCGTCGCCGACGCGGCCGAGCTGCTCGCGCACGTCGATCACCAGGCCTGGAACGAGTACCACATCACGGCTCGCGGCGAGCGCATCGCGCTGGCCGTGAACGGCGTCGAGATGACCAGCGTCGTCGACCGCGACCCGCTCCATTCCGTCCGCCGCGGACTGCTCGCCTTCCAGCTCCACGCCGGCGGGGACATGAAGGTCGAGCTCAAGGACGTGCGCCTGAAGGAGCTCGAGCTGGGCGCGGCGCCGCCGCCGCCGCGCGCGGCGCTCCCGAGCTGGATCTGGATCAGCGCCGCCGCCGAGAGCGGCGAACGGGCCTGGTTCCGGCGCACGTTCGAGGTCGGCGGCCCGATCGCGTCGGCGACCCTGTGGGGAGCCTGCGACAACCGCATGGACGTCTTCCTGAACGGCCGGCACGTGGCGCAGTCGAGCGACTGGGCCAGCCCGGTGCAGATCGACGCCGCGGACGCGCTGGTGCGCGGCCCGAACGTGCTGGCGGCGGCGTGCTGGAATGAAGGCGGCCCGGCGGGGCTCTTGCTCGAGCTCGACCTGGCCTTCGATCCCGGCGCGGCCGGCCAGCGCACGTCGGTCGTCACCGACGCGAGCTGGTCGGCCGCGAGCGAGGAGCGCGACGGCTGGTACGCCGCGCGCAGCGCGGACGACGGCTGGCGCCCGGCGGTCGTGCTCGGGCGCCACGGCGTCGCTCCATGGGGCACGCTCGGCGCGGGCGCCGGCGGCGCGCCCGGCCGCGCGACGCCGGCCGCCGACATCTCGCTGCCGCCCGGCTTCGCGGCCGAGCTGGTGTACTCGGTCCCGCGCGCGAGCCAGGACTCGTGGGTCGCGATGACCTTCGACGAAGCGGGGCGCGTGATCGCCTCGGGCCAGTACGGCGCGCTGTACCGCTGCGTCGTGCCGCCGATCGGCAGCGACGTCGATCCGGTCGTGACGCGGATCCCGGTCGACCTCGGCTGCGCGCAGGGCCTGGCGTGCGCCTTCGGCAGCCTGTACGCGGTCGTCAGCGGCTCCGACTCGTACCCCGGCGGCCTGTACCGCGTGCGCGACACCGACGGCGACGACGAGTACGACTCGGTCGAGCTGCTGCGCGGCCTCGACGGCGGCGGCGAGCACGGCCCGCACGCCGTGCGCCCCGGACCCGACGGCCAGTCGCTGTACGTCATCGCCGGCAACCACACGCGGCTGCCGGAGATCGCGGCCAGCCGCGTGCCGGAGTCGTGGGCCGAGGACCAATTGCTGCCGTCCGTGCCCGACCCGAACGGCCACGCCGTGGGAATCATGGCGCCCGGCGGTTGGCTGTGCCGCACGGATCCGGACGGGAGGGAGTGGGAGCTCGTCGCCTGCGGCATGCGCAACGCGTACGACTTCGACTTCGGTCCCGAGGGCGAGCCCTTCACGTTCGACGCCGACATGGAGTGGGACCTGGGCCTGCCCTGGTACCGGCCGACGCGCGTGCTGCACCTCGTGCCGGGCGCGGAGTTCGGCTGGCGCAACGGATCGGGCAAGTGGCCCGCGCACTATCCCGACAGCCTGCCGGCGGTCGTCGACCTCGGGCTCTCGTCGCCGACCGGCGTGAGCTTCGGCACGCGCGCGGGCTTTCCCGAGCGCTACCGGCGCGCGTTCTTCGTGTGCGACTGGGCCTACGGGAAGATGTTCGCGCTGCACCTGAGGCCGGCGGGCGCGAGCTGGCGCGCGACGACCGAGCTGTTCCTGAGCGCGAAGCCGCTGCCGCTGTGCGACCTGGACTTCGGCCCCGACGGGGCGCTGTACTTCACGATCGGCGGGCGCAACACGCAGTCGGGGCTGTACCGCGTGCACTGGACCGGAGCGGAGGGCGGGCG
>Ga0326597_10004257_pt1 | contig 20173 bp, 19 predicted proteins | sample RVTome_12_FD_203789 | JGI IMG/M metagenome (GOLD analysis project Ga0326597, IMG submission 203789) | Soil microbial communities from uranium-contaminated site in the Upper Colorado River Basin, Wyoming, United States - RVT100D185 | ecosystem: Environmental > Terrestrial > Soil > Contaminated >...
TCGGACCGGGTCCGTTTGCAGGGACAATTGCCTTGACCATCCATACCGTTGCAGCGCTGGGGAAACTCTATTCGGAATCCATTGAAAGTATTGATCCGGGTCCCATTGAAGCCATTCAGGCAACCGGCGCCAATCGCATTCAGACGATCATGTACGCCGTGGTACCCCAAGTCCTGCCGCCCTTCATCTCCTTTACCATCTACCGCTGGGATATCAATGTGCGCCTCTCCACCATCATCGGTCTCGTAGGAGGAGGCGGTATTGGCTTCATTCTTATCCAGTGGATTCGCCAGTTCCAATACGAACCAGCTGGCATCGCTGTTTGGCTGATTACAATTACAGTTGCTGCACTGGATTACATAAGCTCAGAGATTCGAGAACGGTTTGTCTAAAAATTAACCGCGAAGGCGGAAAGGACGCCAAGGAAGCGCTAAGATGCTAAAATTTTCTTTGCGGATCTTAGCGCTCGTTGGATGCGGCAAAGAAGCTTTACCGATAATCTTGTTGATCTGCCGCATCCGCTGCATCTTGGCCGTTTGTCTTTAAGCTGGTATGGTAAAATTCGCCCGTGCTGGTACAGGTTATGAAAATATTACTGCGCCTACTGTTGGCAATACTGGTTTTAACACCGATTACTTTCATCCTCCCTCGGCTGATTACCGCGATCTACGCCTGGCCGCGCCTCCACCGCGTTGAAGATGTGCCCGCCAAACCGGTGGCGATCGTCTTTGGAGCGGGACTATGGAGGGATGGCTCACCTACACCGGTCCTGCGCGATCGGGTGGCAACGGCAGTGGAATTATATTTCCAGGGCAAAGTCAACAAACTGCTAATGAGCGGAGATAACAGGGTCGATAACTACAACGAGCCGGCTGCCATGGAGGAATTTGCCATTGGTTTGGGTGTTCCCGCTGAGGATATCATTTTGGACTACGCCGGACAGCGCACGTATGACACCTGCTTTCGCGCTAAAGAGATATTCGGTCTTCAAGACGCTATTCTGGTAACCCAAGAGTTCCACCTCCCGCGAGCAATCTACACCTGCAATTCGCTAGGCGTCGACGCGCTTGGCGTCGCAGCTGACCGGCGTGAATACCGGCGCCGCCAATCGGCATTTTGGCAACTGCGGGAGGTCGCGGCGACTTTCGTCGCCTTATGGGACATTCACATCACCCGCCCGAGGCCCATTCTCGGCAATCCAGAGCCAATATTTCCTATGGAGGCTCAATGAATCGCGATCAAGCCCTTGAAATCGTCCGAGAGCACGTCGAAAACGAAAATTTGATCCGCCATATGCTGGCAGTCGAGGCTGCCATGCGGTTCTACGCGGAGCAGTTTGGCGAGGATGCCGAGCTCTGGGGGATTACCGGTTTGCTGCACGATTTCGATTGGGAAATTCATCCAACTCTGGAACAGCACCCACAGGAAGGAGCACCAATTCTGCAAAAGAAGGGGGTGCCCGAGGAAGTTGTGTCCGCCATCCTGAGTCACGCGGATCACACTGGCGTACCTCGCCAGAGCAAGATGGAAAAAGCGCTGTATGCCTGCGACGAAATCACCGGCCTGATTGTTGCTGTTGCCCTGGTGCGCCCGTCCCGCTCGCTGGAAGACCTAAAGGTCAAGTCGGTCAAGAAGAAGTGGAAAGACCACTCTTTCGCTGCTGGCGCAAACCGGGAAGAGATCTCCGCGGCTGCCGATGAATTTGGCATAGCACTGTGGGAACACGTGGGCAACGTGATTGAAGCCATGCGCCGGGTTGCCCCGGACCTGGGGCTTTAAAAAAAGCTTGCGGGCTATTACGCCCGCAAGCTTTTTTTCGAAAGGGGGAAATTACTCTGTGGCAATGGCAATATCTGCGCACGGATCTCCACATTGCTCGATTACATCAAAAACATCGTCAATGTTCGGTTCGATGGTTTGCACAGTACTGCCGTCTTGCAACTTCAGGTAGACGGATAAGTTATGCAGCTGCGTGACCTGCGTCACCTGGCCTTCCAAGATCAAGCTTTGCGCTTCTTCCCAGGAGATCATCTCAGCCTCTCCGGGGGCAGGATAGCCCGGCTCGCCAGAAAGCCCTTCAACGGTTTGACCCTGAGGCGCCGGATAACCGTCCTGATCTCCAGAAGCAGTGGTCGCTTCTTGCGCCGGATATGGTTCAGACAGTTCTTCGGTGGCCGGCGGTTCTGAAGTTGGGGCCGGCGCAGCCGGCTGGCATGCCACTAACATGAATATAAGGGTAATCAGAAACAAAGTTTTCCAGGTCATAACACCTTTCCTCCGAGTTGGGGATTTGTTTGCTTGGTTTTCCCAGACCAAAAACAGCTGGGATTTTACCATGCCCAGCCCCCGCTATCTTCGACACAGGCTAATCAATAGTTATTACTTTTGTACTGGTATTCAAACCGTCTGTGGCCTGGATCTCCAGCAATCCCCTATTCAGCTCCAGCGGAAGCCGGAATTCGCTTTCGCGCCAATCCAGGGCGAGCACCTGCCAGGTTTTCCCACCGTCTTGAGAGAATCGCAGGCGATAAGCCAAAACTTGCTCCGATTCAAGCGACCATTCCAACTGAAGTGCGGCGGCTGAGCGATCGATTGCCAGCGAACTCTCCTTCACGTCCAACCGTTCCACAATGTCCTGAGCATATCGCTCTGCCAGGATTTGGTCGTCGTGGAAGACGCGCAAGCCGCCCAGATCTTCAACGGACGGTACAAAAAGGCCGAATCCCCGGTATCCGCCCGAATCGGCAATCTCGTATGGATTAAATGAGTAAACGGATGATTCTCGTCCGTCAACATCCAACAGCTGCAGCGTGAAAGAACCGGAGCCAATTGCCGGAACAGGCGTCCTTTGGCTGTAAACCGGTTGGAGCGTGACCGCTCCGTCGGGCGCAATTATCCCGCTTATATAAGAAGCCTCGACCGCCTCCGAATTGAGTTGGACAGTGGTTGCGGTGTTCCGCCGATAATGGTAGATATTCCAATAGGTATAGTCCGACGTCCAGGTGGGATCACAGTAACTCATATAGTCGCTATAATCGTCGGGCTGGTAAAGCTTTCCCCCAGAAACATCCACGCCAAATTGCCCAATAACTCCATTCGGATATGGGTAATCTTCGTCGATATTTGTTTCCTTCCCCGAACAGGCTACGTGTTTTCGGTTAAAGTTGTGCCCCATCTCATGCACCATGGTCTCCGATGCCGCCGCGTTTCCAGCGCCAAACCCGCTCCAGCCAACCGCAGTTTTGTGGGCACCGATGCCGCCAAGCCAACCAATGCCTGTTATGCAGCCGCCGTTGCAGCCGTGGGCCTCGTAAAGATTAACCAAACCATAAAAATGCTTCGAGCCCGAAGAGTTCTCCATATTGTGAAGGGCAGTAATATCTTCGAGTAAGTTGACCCATCCATCCACCCGGTCCAAGTTTTTGCTTGAAGAAGATGGCACATAAGTATAAAGGGCATGTGTCTGGTAATCAACCGCTGGCACCGGAAAGAGCTTAATAGGCAAATAAGTCAAATAGCTCAAATCGTCCGTTACAGGAATAAAAGTTTGAGAATTTTCGGATGGTCGATATTCAACCGGGACAACGACCACGTCTAATTTTGGAGCCTCAACAAAATCAATCGCCTGCTTACCACTAGAAGGAAAACGAGCTGAACCAGAGGCGGTATTTGGATCTAAATCCGCCGGATCCATATCGACGTGGTAGTTGAACCCCGGCTTGGTCCAGGCTATCGGCAGGTGGAAATTCAGCGTGGATTGCAACGCTTCCTCCGTGGATGGTGCCATAATCGTGCCATTATCGGCGGGCATACATCCCAATGTTTGGCCGAGCGCATCATAGCCGCACAAACGCCCGGTGACTTCCGAAACACTTTTTCCGTCAGCGGTATCCACATAAACTCGCACCAGCGTCTCCCGGTCAGCAAGGTATACGGCATAGCCGCCGGATAAGGAGCTGCCCTGTAGAACCCGGACTTGCGATACTCTCAATCCTTCGGTTGGTTTCATCATCAACGGAAAGTAAACAGTTTGCCCGGAGCTATCCGGAGCGGAGGAAGGCGCCGCCTCACCCCAACTGGTTGTAAATCCTATGATGAGCAGGAAGGTTCCAATGAGATGAAAACGAACATTTCGCATAAAGGGTATCCCCTCCAACGGGCCTCGATCGAGATTAGCACAGCTGATAGGGGAATATACCAGAAATTGGACAAGACCTCAAGTTATTTTGTCGCAATGGGTATTCTCGTAGAAAAAGGGAGAGTTGACAATTAATTTATTTCGGGCTAAACTACACTCGTCGACTACACGAAAAAACTATCCGCAAGAAAACCTGGAGGAATAAATGTCCCCGAGAAACGAGGCTTCTTCGGCCAGCGCTCATATCACTGCCCACTCACCCCTCTCCCCAACCATAAATGCCTGGCGCATTTACCTGGATGACCAGGGCAGCTCGCCACATACCATTAAGGCGTTTACCGCCGATCTGAACCTCCTGGCTTCCTATTTACCGCCGGACCGTTCGCTGGGAAGCATCACGACTACTGATCTGAACAACTTCCTCAGCTGGATGCAAAAAGGACGCGGTGTGCCGTGCAGCCCGAAAACGCTCGCCCGCCGGATCACATCCATAAAATCCTTCTTTCGCTGGCTGCATGAACACGGCGTGCTGCTGGTGGATCCAGCGGAAAGAGTGGTCCAAAAGTCGGTCATCAGCCCCCTGCCCGAGGTGTTGACGCCCGATGAAGTCCAGGCTGTGCTCGAAATCGCTGAGGGTTATCGCCACGGTCCTGATCGGGATACGCGATATTACGCGCTGGGAGCTCTACTACTTCATACCGGTATAAAGAAAAGTGAGACGCTTGCGCTCAATTTAAACCACCTCGAACTGGAAGCTCCGAACGGTCCCTTCATCTTCATCCGTTATGCCAGTCCTCAACATCGTTATAAAGAACGCAAAATCCCCGTTCCGGAAAGTTGGATAGAGGCTTATCACCAATACAAATCCCAATACAATCCTACTGACCAATTATTTCCCTGGTCGCCGCGGCGCTTGGAATATCTGCTTGAGGACCTTAGCGAAGGAGCTGGGTTGGACAAACACCTCTCGTTCGAGATGTGTCGCTGGACTTGCGCCCTGAGCGACTGGCAAACGGGGATGGAACGCGATAAAATCCGCCAGAAGTTGGGAATATCCAAGGTGCAGTGGCGCGAGGTCGGTATGAAGTTGAGAAAGTTAGACAGGGGGCTTTCCAACCTATAGCCATTTGACGACGATGTCGGCGATCGCATTGGCTGCCTGGTCACCGCGATCGGCGGCATTGGATAAATGGCGGTAAATCTCCCGTAATTTCAAAATGCCCATCACATCCTTTAGATCACCGGGGTCCTGGAACAAATCTGCCAGGGCTTCCCGATAAACGCTTTCCACGCGGTTTTCGAGAGCCTTCGCCCTGACGGCGTGATCGTTAGCCACGTTGGGATGGTCTTCAAGACGCTCAACGCCCCTATATATCTCAACCGCTGCATCGTACAGCAGCGAAACCATTCGTTCGAGGTAGTGATTGGGCTCCACCTTCAGGGTCACCATTTCATCGACCGTCGATTCTGCGTAATCCAATATGTCATCAATGGTCAAGGAGAGGGCGAAGATATCTTCCCGGTCAAAGGGCGTGACAAAGGTGCGGTTTAGTTCGTCAATAAGAATACGCCGGACTTCATCGGCCTCCGACTCTATTCTGCTGACCCGTTCAGCTAAAGTGTCATCCTGTTCTTTCATATACTCCTTCAAAGCTTCCATGCCATGAACGGTATATTCGGCCTGCTGGACCAGCAATTCCAAAAAGCGATTTGGTTTTTTCCTTCGAGAGAATAATTTCCTCATTGAAATAGCCTTTGTCTGGAGAATTGAAAAGCGATAGTGAATTATAACGCTTGGAAAACCTTTAACTCTCTCGACTTTACCGTTCAGCCCTCCTCAGACAGGTCCTCCCGGACCAGACTCAGACGAACTACCTGCCCGGCCCTCTCCTTAATCCGATAACTGTTGCCTAATCGATAACCCGGCACCCAAACGACCTCATCCGCCGATACAAGCAGCGGCCAATGTTCACGGGCCCGATGGGGCAGCTTCACATTGATCATAAAATCAGCCAGCTTCATTGAATGTCCGTGCATCCCCAAAGGCCGGAAGATATCACCCGGACGGCGCGCACGCACGCTTAAAGGTCCGGGCAGTCGGTCCATATCCAACCATGCTTGATAAGGATCCGCATTAGAGAGCACCTGTGCCATTTCGACAGTCTCAACGATTTCCGCTCTAATCCGCCAACCACCCGGCACGATTACTTCACCGGGCACATCCAACTTGCTTTCGCCTTTGTCGGGCAACTGCGGCCAGTTGCTGCCGGGCAGGTCAGCCTCCGATGCAGCCACCCACAAGCGAGTCCCCTCCTGAAACAGACGTAGACCGGCGATTAAATCCTGTTGCCTGGTCGTTGGAGGGTTATGCAGGAACTGAACCGCCCGCTCAATGCTATCGAAGTCGATGTCTCGCAAGCCGGGTCTCAATCGGGCAATCGCCTGCCGGAAGATGTGGCGCTGCAAACCCACGGGACTTTCTCTCAACTCCCGAATATTCAGCGCGACATACTCAGAACCTTGATCAATGCGGCATGCCTCCATTGCTTCAGCGATCGCCATCTCTAATACTTCATAATCGCCGGACAGAACCTCAGCCGTTCGCCATACCAGCTGGCGGATGGCCGGGTTAAAGCTCTCCAAAAAAGGGATCAGCTCATGCCGCAGCCGGTTCCTGAAAATGGTCACGTCGAGATTCGTGCGATCCATCAAGGGTTCCAGGTTTTGTTCGGCTAAATATCGCAAAATATCTCTACGCCAAATGTTTAGGAGTGGGCGCACCAGGGGAATAGTCTGGCTCCAGGCATTAGGAAGCGCCCGGTACAGCATGCCTTTCAGTCCCGGCAGGCCGGCTCCGCGCAGCAGGTGCATCAAAACAGTCTCTACTTGATCATCGGCGGAATGACCCACAGCAACGGCTTGAGCGCTCCGGCGCCGCGCCTCCGCAAACAAAAAGCGATACCGCAAGGTGCGGGCAGCCTCTTCGACAGATAGACCCTGGGATTCGGCGTACTCAGACACCGCTCCTTCACCGGCCACGAAGGGCAAGCCGCGTGTCTCGGCAAATTCTTGCACCTGCCACGCTTCCGCATCTGCTTCTGAACGCAAGCGGTGATTAAAGTGGGCAACTACCAGGGGAATCCGCAAACGGTGCAGCATATCCAGCAAACACAAGCTGTCCGGCCCCCCAGATACCCCGACCACAACGGTTGCTTCCAAGGATACGCAACAGTGTTTTAATAATGTCTGCCTGACCAGATCCAACATAACAGACAAATTATAGCGTAAAGGATTGAAACTGTTTTTACCTACAAATTTGTAATCTACTTGCAGGGAATTCAGCTTTATGCTAGACTGGCAGCTGAATAACCGGGCAGACAAGAACATTAATCTGTCTAATTTTTCGATTAACTTGCCGACCAATCAAAACCAACTCTTCATGCCTCAAGTATCTTCCGAACCTCGCCAGGATATCCGTCTGGCAGCCAATTTAATCAAAAAGTCTCGACATGTTGTCGTATTAACCGGTGCCGGGATTTCTACGCCGTCCGGGATCCCGGACTTCCGCTCCGCCGGTAGCGGGCTGTGGACACGTTACGATCCGATGGAAGTAGCCTCTCTGCGGGCATTTCGCTACAATCCGGCAAAATTCTTTGCCTGGCTGCGCGGTCTGGTCATAAACATGGCAGAAGCCGAACCGAATGCCGCCCACATTGCGCTGGCTCGCCTGGAGAGAGCCGGGCATGTGCAGGTCATCATCACTCAAAACATTGACGAGCTCCATCACCGGGCCGGCTCCGAGAATGTGCTTGAAGTGCATGGTTCGATGCGCACCTTAACTTGCATTTCTTGCTACCAGAAATATAATTCTGGGGGCTTTGTAAAATCCTACCTTGAAAATGGGGAAATTCCGCGTTGCCCGGACTGTGGCAATGTTCTCAAGCCCGATGTAGTGCTGTTTGAAGAACAGCTGCCGTTTAAAACCTGGCTGCAGGCTCAAGCGCAGGCCAGCAACTGTGACCTGATGATCATCTGTGGATCATCGCTCGAAGTCATGCCGGTTGCGGGCCTGCCTGTCAAAGCTCTGGAAAATAACGCCCATCTGATTGTTGTCAACGAGACGCTCACCTACATCGACGAACGCGCTGACATAGTATTTCGGGATGACGTAGCTGAACTCATTCCCTCCATCGCAGCAGAGGTGATCCGTGAATAACAGCAATGAAATTACCTTGTTGGAACGTTACCAGCGCCTATTAGAAATCTCACAGGATTTAGCCTCGACTCTTGATCTCAATACCCTTCTTGACCGCATCGGGAACGCAGCCGCAGATCTATGCAACGCTGAAGCAGCGTCCATTTTGCTTTATGATGAAAACAAGCAACTGCTGACGTTTGTCTCTGCCACCAACCTGGATGAGCCGTTGATGCGCGGGTTGCTGGTGCCGGTTGACAGCAGCATCGCCGGCTGGATTGTGCTTAATCGCCAACCGATCATCATCACCGAAGCTCAGAAAGACCCGCGCCATTTTGGAAGTATTGGTAAGACAGTCAACGTGACGACAACTTCCTTGCTTGGTGTGCCTCTGATTGCCAAGGATAAGGTAATCGGGGCATTGGAAGCAATTAACAAGCGTTCCGGCGCATTTACCGGGGAAGATCAAGAGGTTCTCATGGCCCTCAGCGCCCATGCCGCGGTGGCCATTGAGAACACCCGCCTGTTCCAGCAGTCTGACCTGATTGCCGAAATGGTGCACGAGTTGCGCACTCCCCTGGCTTCCTTAAACACCGCCGCACACCTCTTGTCTCGTAATGATGTTCCAAGCGAACAACGCCAGCGAGTGACTGAAGTGATCTGCAGCGAGACGAACCGCCTGTCCCAGTTAGCTTCAGCCTTCCTGGACCTGGCTCGCCTGGAGTCCGGCCGAGCCCAATTCCATGCCGAAGTGTTTGACGCGCGCCTGATGTTAGAAGAATGTGTTGGCATTATGCGCAGCAAAGCCACTGAAAGCAAGCTTACCCTCAACATATTTATCCCTGACCAATTGCCGCCGCTAAGAGCGGACCGCGACAAGATAAAGCAGGTCATTCTCAATCTACTCAGCAACGCCATTAAATACAATCGTCCTTCTGGAAACATTACCCTTGGCGCTCATGCCACACGGGACGAACTGATTGTGGCGCTGAACGATACCGGTCCGGGAATTTCTAAACCAGATCAAGAGCGCGTGTTTGAGAAGTTCTATCGGGTGCGCTCGGCTGAAAACATGGCGCCGGGCAGCGGGCTGGGATTGGCGATAACCAAACGCATTGTTGAAGCCCATGGCGGCCGGATTGAGATGGAGAGCGAGGTAGGGGTGGGATCAACTTTTACCGTTTTTCTTCCCTTAAAGTCCAGTGTAAGCGAATAACATACTATCTTTCTGCCGGGCGTATTTTCGATCCATGGCGCCGCGTGTAGACCTTGGTGAACTCGGCTCCAAATAAAAGGATTTGCGCAGAGTAATAAACCCACAGCAGGATGCCGACCAGCGAACCGGCCGCGCCAAAAGTAGAGCCGGGTGTGCTGGTTCCCAGGTACCAGCCCAAGAGAAATTTGCCGATTGTGAACAACAAGGCCGTGAAGGCTGCTCCTACCCAGACGTCGCTCCAGGCGACTTCGACGTCTGGCAGCACTTTAAATATCATGGCAAACAGCAGGGTGATTAAAGCATAGGAAACAACCAGGTCAAGGATTTGCCAGAAAATGTCGATGCCCGGCAGCAATTCGCTGAAATATTGGCTGATCGCCGATAACGCTGCGCTGATAACTAGAGATACCAGCAGCAGAAAGCCAATGCCCAAAACCATGGTAAATGAGAGCAGCCGCTTTCGCAACGTGTCGAAAATACCGGAATCGGGCGCAGGTTCAACTTCCCAGATTGTGTTTAGCGCCTCCAGTAACTGGCCGTATACTCCCGTCGCGCCGGCGATGATCGTTATCATGCCGATGATGGTGGCAACCACGCCAGACCCTGGCCTGCTGGCGTCGTCAATCAATCCCTCCACCATCTCCTCGGCATCCGGGCCAAAAGTTGTCTCAACCTGCATGAGAATATTTTCCCGGACATCGGCCTGTCCCAAGAAAAATCCGGCAACCGCAATGGTAATGATCAGGATGGGAGCCAGGGAGAAGATCGTATAGAAAGATAGCGCCGCGGCTAAACGCGGCGCTTTGTCATCGCTCCACTCCTGAAAGGTCTCTTTCAGAAGACCAAAGAGCGCTTTCGTTTTCATGCTCCTCCCTCCTCATCCTCTGCTAACGCGCCCCCTTCCGCCCAAACTGCCGCTCCAGTAAATCCACGGATAGGTGGATCATGGTGGGTCTGCCATGCGGGCAGGTCCGCGGCGATTGGCAGGTCTCCAAATCCCTCAACAAAGCTGCCTGCTCTTCTTTCGAAAGCGCCTGTCCTGCTTTGACCGCTGCACGCTTGCACACCCGGGCGATGATCCTGGCCTCAATCTGGTCTCCCAGCGGAGTTTCATCCTCCTCGAAATCCTCCACCAACACCCGCAGCGCCGCCGCCGGATCGCTGCCGGACAGCAGATTTGGGATGGATCGTACCAGGAAGGTGTTGGCACCAAATTCCTCGACCTGAAAACCAAGTTTCTTTATTATGTATAACTGGTCCGATAAGAGTCGAGCGCTGGCTGGTGGAAAGTTCACCGTGACGGGATCCAAAAGATTCTGAGATGGGATCTTATCGCCTCGCTGGGCGCTAAAACGCTCGAAGAGGACGCGCTCGTGTGCCGCGTGTTGGTCAATAAGATACAAGCCATCGGGTCCTTCCGCAACCAAATAAGCCAGGGCGACCTGGCCGACCAGACGCAGCAGCAGCGCACTCTGCCCAGGGATGGACGGCTGCAAATTTGCTGCAGTTGCAGCGTCTGGCTCGCTTTCCTCTCCGCTGGTAACAGCCCAGTCGAACCTGTCGAAAGGCTGGTCAGTCTCCCGCTTCCGGGACCAATCCAGCTGGCTGGTCAATTCGGGCACGGGCGTATATGCCAGCAATGCTCGCCGGACGGCCCTCTGGACGCCGCTAAAAATCCTGTCCTTGTCGCGAAACCGCACCTCGGCTTTGGCCGGATGCACGTTGACGTCCAGCAACTCGGGCGGAATATCAATAAAAAGGGCGGCCAGCGGATAACGTCCAACCATGAGCATCGTATGGTAAGCCTGGACCAATGCGGTTGTTAAAGCGGCCTCATGGATCCACCTTCCGTTTATAAAGAAGTTAATCTCCCGCCGGTTCGACCGCGTCAGAGAGATCGGACTGATGAAACCTGTCACAGAGAGGTCATCATATTCGGCAAAAACTTCGAGCATTTGGCGGGCGGTCTCGACTCCATATAGCGCCGCCAAGACCTCCCGGTGGTCGCCATTTCCGCTCGTTCGCAGCGACTCGCGATCCTCTTGAAGCAGGCGAATGCCTACGCCAGGATAAGCCAGGGCATACATCGTTACCAGCTCATCGATGTGCCGCCTCTCGGTGATGTTCGTCTTCAGAAACTTCAGCCGCGCCGGAACGTTGAAAAACAGATCTTCCACCCGCACAACCGTGCCCATCGGCGTTCCGACTGGCCTGACCGGCTCTGCACGTCCCGCTTCCACATATAAGCGACCGCCAACTTCATCTTCCTTCGCCCGGGAGGTGATCGTCATTCGTGAGACAGAACTGATTGACGCCAGGGCTTCTCCCCGAAATCCGAGCGTAGCGATCTTGAACAGCTCTTCTGCGCTGCTTAATTTGCTGGTCGCGTGGCGGGAAACGGCCAAAGCCAGTTCTTTTACGGGAATTCCCTGGCCATCATCTCCAACTTCAATCAACCGGCGACCAGCCTCCCGGACTGTAATGGAAATTTCCTCAGCGCCCGCATCCAGGGAGTTTTCCAATAATTCCTTAACCACCGACGCCGGTCGTTCAACCACCTCTCCGGCGGCAATTTGAGAAGCAACTTCAGGTGACAAAATACGAATGGTCATAAATCTCCCTATCCTCGATCATTATACCTTCTCCCATAAAGCCTCTCAGTAACCAGACCTCACGCTTTACGTTTTCAGTTATACTTCAATTTATGGGCTACACAACCCTCTTCATCGATCTGGATGGCACGCTGTACTCCAACAGTACCGGTCTTTGGGATGCCATCCGTGTCCGGATGACCCAATACATGCTCGAACGCCTCAACCTGCCCAAAGAGAATGTGTCCAATCTCCGCCGGCAGTATTTTGAGAGATATGGGACAACTTTACGAGGCTTACAGATCCATCATGGTGTTGATGCGAATGACTACCTGGCTTTCGTACACAATCTGCCACTCGAAAAATATTTAAAGGCGGAACCTCGGCTGCGCGTTGTATTGGAGAGCCTGCCGCAGCAAAAATGGATATTTACAAATGCAGATAGCGATCATGCCCGGCGCGTGCTGGCTATTCTAGAACTGGCCGATTGTTTCTCTGGCATTGTTGATGTCCGTGCGCTCGAATTTCAATGCAAACCAGAAATTCAGGCTTATCGAATGGCTTTAGATTTGGCGGGAGAGCCTGATCCGCAACGTTGTATACTCATCGATGATTCGCCTAGCAACCTTGCGCCGGCCCAGGAGATTGGATTTACCACCGTTCTGGTCGGCGAGGATCAAAATTGCCCGGCGGCCGATCACAGGATCAGCTATCTGGTCGAATTGCCTCAGGTGGTGCCCGAGTTGTGGTCGAATGGACGGATACAGGGTTAGATCGGCAGGCATTCGCCCAGCATGTTCTTGTGGAAATGGCACAGGAGATGAACGGCATGGAAACGGATAATGTATTGCTGGTTGTCTGCTTGACGCTTTTTCTTGTAATTGGCATCAATGCCGCCCTCTATGTTTCCCTGCGCGGTGGAGGCACGCAAACCCAGATCGATTTATTCCGCCGGGCCGCCCAGCGAGCCAGACAACCTTGGAAGGAGGAAGACGAAGCCCTCCATGAATTGTCAAAACGCGTCGCCGCATTGAAAAAAAAGAGAATACGAGATGAAGAGTAAAAAAATCTCAATGGAAGAGGCCGTCTCCATGATTTCGCCGGGTTGCACTTTAGCTCTGGGAGGCGTTACCCTCTACCGCCGCCCCATGGCCTTCGTGAGGGCTCTGATGCGGCACCGCCGGTCCTCCGGAAATCCAAAGGACTTGACCTTGCTCGCTTTCACCGCCGGTTTGGAAAGCGATCTGTTGGTTGGTGAAGGGATGGTTTCGCGAGTGCGCACCTGTTACTTTGGATTAGAGTCCTTCGGCCTGGCCCCAATGTTTACTTACTATGCCAACCGGGGAGAAATCGAAATCGTCGAAGAGAGCGAGGCCAGCCTGGCCCTCGGATTGCGAGCAAATCTCGCTGGCATTGGCTTCATGCCGGGGAGAGCATGGCTCGGGACAGACCTGCCAAAACTGCGCCCGGATGTCCGCACGGTAGTCGACCCTTATACGGGCGAAGAGTTGATGGCTTTCCCTGCCATTCACCCCGACGTAGCCGTTATCCACGCCCTGCAAGCTGACCCGGAGGGCAATGCGATTATCGGAGATAACAAAGGGGTTGACGAAGAACTTTGCCTGGCAGCCCACCGGGTCATCCTTACGACCGAGGAAATTGTCCCGGAATTGACCAAAGCCGACCTGGTAGCGCCCTTTGTCGATAGTGTTGTGCTCGCCAAGGGTGGCGCCGCGCCGACCTCCTGTCACCCCATCTATCCATTAGATGGAGAAGCCTTACTGGCGTATACTGAAAAGGTAACTGATCCGGCTTCGTTCAAGGAATATTTGCAATCCATACATACCCTCTGATATTTCAGTTGGCAACTTCTCGATTAAGAAGGTAATTCATTTGTATCGATCTTATATTTCTCTAATCAAGATGTGGTAATCTTTAAGATAGCAATTATCTGATTTTTTTAATGATTAGGAGATTGAGATCTATGAAGTCTAAAGCCATGCTCTATGCCGGTGGCATTTTGGTGGCGCTCATCTTGCTGGCAGGCACTTGCTCGGCCGGATTTTTTATTGGACAGGCTTACGCTGCGCCCGATGCGCAGCCGCTGGCGGAGACTTTTCCGCTCCTGCAGCTCACGCCCAACCGGTCTGAGAGCACGCCGCGGGTTGAGGCTCCAGTAGACCGCGAGGCGTTGTTCGAACCCTTCTGGCAGGCCTGGGATATCGTCCACGACCAGTATATTGACCAGCCAGTTAATGATGAAACCCTGATGCGCGGCGCAATCGACGGTATGCTGGAATCCCTGGGAGATGACCATACTTCTTATATGGATCCGGACCAGTTTCGCCAGGCGAACATCCCGCTTGAAGGAGAATACGAGGGAATCGGCGCCTGGGTCGATCCCACGGGACAATATCTAACCATCGTCAGTCCAATGCCGAATTCTCCTGCTGAGGAGGTGGGCCTGAAACCCGGCGATGAGATCATCGCCATCGATGGAGAGGACATGACCGACATCGACGGAAGCCTGGTCATCCGCCGGGTGCTTGGTCCCGCTGGTACGGATGTCACCCTGACCGTGCGACGAGAAGGAGTTCAAGAACCCTTCGATGTTACCGTGACACGCGCCCACATCACCGTCCCCAGCGTTGACAGCCGGATGCTTGAAGAGAATATTGCCTACGTCAACTTGATCACATTCGGAGATCGCTCCACTGAGGAGTTGCGTGAGACGCTGAGGGATTTGCTCGAGCAAGAGCCAAAAGGCTTGATACTGGATCTCCGTAACAATCCCGGCGGCGCTTTAACCACTGCAATTGAGGTGGCCTCTGAGTTTGTTGGCGACGGCGTGATCATGTACGAAGAATATGGCGACGGCAAGCGCGATACATACACCGCCCAAAGGGGTGGTCTGGCTACCAAAATTCCTCTGGTTGTACTCATCAACGAAGGATCTGCCTCGGCGTCAGAAATCGTCGCCGGAGCCATTCAGGATCACGACCGGGGTATCCTGGTTGGCACAACTTCCTTCGGCAAGGGATCAGTTCAGAACTGGATTCCTCTGGATGATAGCCAGGGCGCAGTGCGGGTGACCATCGCCCGGTGGTTGACACCTGACGGACGGACCATTCACGATTCCGGCCTCGAACCGGATGTGGTGGTGGAAATGACGCAAGAAGATGTGGAGGCTGATCGTGACCCACAGCTGGAGAAAGCGGTTGACCTGGTCGCCAAAAATCAAACCTCGCTTATTTCCAGCCAAATTTTTCATCAATAAGATCCAGTGAGATGAGGTAAAAGAGAAATGATTGGTTTTTTCAATCCCTACTACATTATCTTTATGGCGCCAGCCATCATCTTGATGCTGGCAGTGCAATGGTACGTGAATTCCGCTTATCAGAAGTGGAGCAGGGTGCCTGCTAGCAGCCGCATGAGCGGCGCCGAAGCCGCCCAACGCCTGATGCGCACAGCTGGCCTGTATGATGTGCACGTCGAGGGTGTCTCTGGTAGGTTGACTGATCATTACGATCCCCGGAAGAAGGTGCTGCGCCTCTCCCAAGGCGTATACCAGGGCAATTCGGTTGCGGCCTTAGCGATCGCCGCGCACGAACTCGGCCACGCCGTGCAAGATCAAGAGGGCTACCTGGCACTGCGCCTGAGATCAGCCCTCGTGCCCGCAGTCAATATCGGTTCGTACCTGGGCTGGATTCTGATCATTATTGGTCTGATTCTGCAATTAACCGACATCGCCCTGCTTGGAGTGGTGGTCTTCTCAGGCGGAGCGCTGTTCGCCCTGGCGACCATCCCCGTGGAGTTGAACGCTTCCGCGCGAGCAAAACGTTTGCTGGTGGAATCGGGCTTAATCAGAGGGCCTGAGGAGCAGCGCGGGGTGAACCACGTGTTGAATGCCGCCGCGTTGACCTATGTGGCCGCCCTTGTAACCGCAGTCATGCAGCTGCTTTACTATCTTACCCTGATCTTGGGCATGGGCGGACGGCGCAGAGGATAAACAGCCGCACTTCCATGCGAAAATTTTGGTTCGCCCTTTTGCTGCTGCCCGGCTTGATTTTTATCTTTGGGCGTTTCTCCGAGATTGAGGCGATCTTCATGACTTTGCAATAGGGCGACAGGCGCTTCTTGTTTTTGGCGCTGGTGATTGAGGCAGCCTGGCTGCTGAACGTGGCCGCCGTAGTTGCTTTGCCCTTTCGCGGTGTTACCTTCCGGGTCCCATTGGCAATCGGAGGGATCGCATTCAGAATTGTGCAAAATAACTGAGCTCAAATTTGACTAATGCCAGTCGTTCAAGTATAATCAAGGTTTGTCTGTAGCATAAGTTACCTGTCTTCATGGAAGCTGGGTTAGTCATATTATTAGGAAAGAGTTATGCCGAAAAGAACTTATCAACCCAAAAAACGACGCCGAGCGCGCGTGCACGGATTTCGCGCACGCATGTCCACCTCATCGGGGCGAAATGTGCTTAAGAGCCGCCGTCGCAGAGGACGTTATCGCTTGTCGGTAAAGAAGAATAATCACGTCAAGAAGACCAACTGGAAGAGCTAATCGACCTAGGCATCCAATCACACTGGCGAGATTCCTTGAAGCGCAGGTTCCGCCTGACCAAATCAACCGACTTCAAGCGGGTGCGGAGAATGGGAAAATCTTATGCGCACCCGCTTATCGTGTTGATCGCTCATCCCAACGATCTCGACGATTCCCGGTTCGGCGTAGCTGCCGGACGCTCTCTTGGCAAAGCAGTTCAACGCAATCGCGCCAAACGCCGGATAAGAGAGGCATTGCGCCCCCTGATCCCGGAGATAGAACCCGGATGGGACCTGATCATACTGGCTCGCCGTCCATTGCAGGAGGCCACTATGCAACAATGCCAGGAGATATTAAAGGAACTCTTGAGACGCGCTCGCCTGCTAAAAGATCCCCATGGAAACTCAATTTCAACGAGATCACGAACATCCAGCTGAGCCGCGCTTGCGCGACTTGCCGCTGCGGCTAGGAAATGTCCCCCGCTTCGTGATGCTGGCGCTCATCCGGCTCTACCAGCTGACAATCTCGCGCACACTGCCGCCAAACACTTGCCGCTTTCACCCCTCGTGTTCCCATTATGGATACCACGCTATTTACAAGCATGGCGCAATAAAGGGAGGCGGGCTGGCGATCTGGCGGGTTTTGCGATGCAATCCGTTCAACCCAGGAGGCTATGACCCGGTTCCCTGATCGTTTGGTGGAGAACGATCACGCGCAAACTCAAAGTCTGAGGTCTACAAAAACACAATCAATGAAACCTAAGCATTTACTCATCACAACCTTTCTACTGCTTTTAGCGGGCACGCTCAGCGCTTGCGCCGGAGGGGCTACAACTGCCAGCAGTTGGCCTGGTTTGTTCGTTAATGGAGGGACAGCATTCATTGCTTATAATACGCACGTATACGCCGTCGATGCATCCAATGGGGATGAAGTTTGGCGCTTTCCAGCGGAGCCGGATAATCAAATCACCTTTTATACGGAACCGGCCCTTACCCCAGATGAGCAGCTCGTTGTCGGGTCTTACAATAATGTGCTATACAGCATCAATCCAGATAATGGAACAATGAACTGGACGTTTACGGGAGCCAGGAATCGTTTCGTTGCCGGCCCACTGGCTACAGAGCGCGGTATTTTCGCACCCAATGCCGATAAAAACGTTTACGCGCTTGATTTCGAGGGAAACCTGCGGTGGGAGTTTGAGCTGGACAGCGAAAGCTGGGCCCAACCCGTGAGTGACCCCGAATGCACCTGCCTATACGTGACCTCAATGGATCATACCGTGTATGCTTTGAACCCCGAAAGTGGAACCTTGCTCTGGCGAAGCAGAGATCTTGGCGGTGCGATTGTTGGATCACCAGCCTTGAGCGAAGCTGGCGCTCTCTATGTGGGCACCTTCGGCAGCGCGATGCTGGCCTTGGACAGCCAGGACGGGGAGGAGTTATGGCGGTTTCCGACGGAAGGATGGGTTTGGTCTGGTCCGGCTTTGAGCGAAGACCGCCTGTACTTCGGCGATTTAAACGGCTACTTTTACGCGGTTGACGCCACAACGGGGACGCAGGCCTGGCGAATCGGCTCAGAGCAATTGGATGGACCCATCGCGGGTTCTCCCCTGGTAGAGGAGGGTGCAATATACTTCACAACCGAATCCGGCACGATCTATGCAGTAGATTTAGAGGGGAAGATACTTTGGTCTCAGCCAGTTGGAGGTAAGTTATACACGCCTCCTGCCAATCCGGATGAGATTATTCTTGTAACACCAATCGAAACGGATGATCTCCTGGTCGCTTTGACCAAGGCAGGTGCCAAGAGATGGGCTTTTAACCCGAATCCTGAATAAGCAGTAACTGCTCAGTCTACGATGAACGTAAGAATTATTCACAAATTCAAGAGAAAAAACGGAAGTAAAATAGCATGTGGGATACTTTAATCCTTGACCCAATGATCAACGCCCTGCTGTTAATCTACAGCTTTTTAGGGCAAAACTTTGGCCTGACCATAATCATATTTACTGTTCTTGTGCGCCTGATCACCTATCCGCTCACCGCGCAGCAGATGAAGAGCACCCAGGCAATGCAAGAGATGCAGAAATCGAAGAAGTGGCAGGATATCCAGAAGAAATACAAAGATAACCGCGAAAAACTGTCCCAAGAACAGATGAAACTTTACCAGGAAATGGGCGTAAACCCATTTGGTTCTTGTTTACCAACCCTGATACAATTTCCTATCATCATCGGGCTTTACCAGGCCATCATCCGGGCGCTGGCGGTGACTCCTATACAATTGCTGGACCTGTCGCGGCATGTTTATCCTTTCATCAACGCCGCCGCCTTAATCCCGCTCAACAACCACTTCTTATGGATGGATCTCAGCCTGCCGGAAAAAGATTTCGGGCTCGCCATTGGTGGCATCGGTGTTCCGGTTTTGGCGATTCTGGTCGTTGTGACTTCATACTTGCAGACGAAACTGATGACTCCGCCCACCACGGCTGGCGATCAGGGCGCGCAAATGTCAAAGGCTATGAACCTTTATATGCCTTTATTTATGGGTTACCTGGCCTATACTTTTTCCTCCGGATTAGCCCTCTATTTTGTAGCCAGCAACCTGATCGGAATTCTACAATATGGTGCAATGGGTAAACTTGATTGGCGAAGTCTTCTCCCAACTAGATCATAATCCCACGAGAGGTCTGTATGAACGATAAGCGCACGAGTTTAGAAATAATTGCTCCGACAGTGGAGGAGGCTGTGGAAAAAGGCGTGACTGATCTCGGGCTTACTCAAGATGCCGTGGAGATCGAAGTTCTAGATGAAGGCAGCCGTGGTCTGTTTGGTCTGGGTTCGCGACACGCCCGTGTCCGCCTGACCATCAAATCGACTGCGGGACCAGAGCAGACGCCTGTCAAGCAGGCCAGCCAGGCCCCTGCCCCAGAAGCGCCAAAATCAAAACCGCTCTCCGCCGAGGACGATTTCGTCTTGAGCACGGCCAGAGAAATAGTCGCAGAACTTCTGGATAAAATGAAGGTGCGGGGCGCTACGGTCACAGCCGAATACGCTGAAGCCGACGATCGAGGGCGCGCCCCGGTGACTGTAAACGTTAATGGAGATGATCTGAGCATTCTAATTGGGCGGCGGGCAGAAACTTTAAATGCCCTGCAGTACATAACCAGCCTCATAATGAGCAAAGAGCTGGGGCGTTTTATACCGATCGTGGTCGATGTGGAAGGCTACCGGGTCCGGCGCGAAAATCAGCTTCGCCAACTTGCGCGCCGAATGGCGGAACAGGCTATCAAAACCGGCCGGCGACAGATCCTGGAACCCATGCCCGCCAACGAACGGAGGATCATTCACATCGAATTACGCGAAAATCCCCAGGTTACGACGGAAAGCGTCGGTGAAGAACCTCGCCGAAAGGTAACGATCAATCCAGTGTAAACTGCTTTTGCTATCCTGGCTTTCGAGCAGCGCACTCGCGCACGCTACCCAGATGACGTGCGC
>Ga0326597_10004258_pt1 | contig 20173 bp, 14 predicted proteins | sample RVTome_12_FD_203789 | JGI IMG/M metagenome (GOLD analysis project Ga0326597, IMG submission 203789) | Soil microbial communities from uranium-contaminated site in the Upper Colorado River Basin, Wyoming, United States - RVT100D185 | ecosystem: Environmental > Terrestrial > Soil > Contaminated >...
GACCGCGATTGGCTCTCAGCTATTCAAAGCGAGAAGTGATAGAAAACATCGATAGTCAAGCCTTCGGCTCCGTGGAGCGGCTCAAGGAGCTGCGCATCGAGCATCAAGATCTAGATCAGGTCATCTCCCGATTGGTTGTGGATCCACATGTGGATCAGATCATGCTGCGCCGTCTAAAAAAACGGAAGCTCATGATCAAGGACATGATCACTCAGATGGAGAGCGATCGGATTCCAGATCTGAACGCTTAGCGCGACGCCACTGGCCGTTTGCGAGAGGCGCCGTCAGAACCGGCGGCGCCGCCGTGGGCGTCGTGGCTGCCCCCGCAAAATGGCGCAGAGTTTGCCGGATGCGCGGCCGCAATACCATTGCTAAATCTTCGGCGATCCGCTCAAGCGGTTCACCGAAACTCAATCTTCCACTGGCGTCCTCGCTCAAGAGCTGTTGGCCCAGCAGCGCATCGACAAATTTGGCGAACAGCGCCGCCTCAAACAGATCCGGCGAGTTGAGCGTATAGAGCATCGCGAGGTGTTCAGCTGCATCGGCGCAGCGACTGGCAACTTCGGACTTGTTGAGCGCGCCGGGGCCATGCTCGAGCAAGAAGATTACGCAAAGATAATAGTGCTCCAAGAACGGCTGCACGATCTCCGCGCAAAGTCTGAACTGCGCGGCAGCTGTTGTCCCTTCGCTCGGCCGTCTGATCGTGTTGCCACTGCGGCGCAAGACACCGAGCGACGCCATGGCGTCTACGACGCGCCGGATCTCCGCATCGAGACTCATCGCGCCGTAGCGCAGGAATAGCTCGGCTTTGAAGCAGGGGTAAAGCCGCCTGAGCGGCGCATTGAGCTCGGTCAGCTCCAGTTCGGCGCGATTGTTCAAGTTTGCGGCAACTAGCGATGGCAGCGCGAACAGATGGACGATATTGTTGCGGTAATAGCTGGCGAGCACAGCACGACGCTCGTCCATGTAAAGTACGTCGCCGAGAGGATGCGGTCGTCGCTGCAACCAGCGCATCTCCTCGCCGTGACGCACGATCTCGTCGGGTGACAGCTCCGTCACACCGCATTGGCTCGAGTACGGCGCGAGCTTGGCCAGGTCGAGGTAGAGCGCAAGTTGCGCGCGTAACTCGACCTCGACGATTGCCCGCTTGGGCATGCTCAACAACACCAACGCAGCAAGGCTGACCGGATTGATGACAGCCGCTGCGTTGATCGCGGTCATGATCTGTCTTCCCAACGCCTCGACAGCGGTCTCGAGCCACTGCGGCTTGAAAAAATCTCCCAGATCCTGCCGCCGCCAGTCCGGCTGCACGCGGTCGAGAATCGCATCGAGCCATAACGGCTCGCCGAAACTGACATCGACGGACCCGAAGCGCTCGCGCAGCGTACGTAGCGAGCGAATCGCTCCGGATAGCGTCTCGCACCGCTTCCGCTGGCCCTGCAACTCATTCAAAAATGTTTGACCTTCGATGAGTTTTTCATAGCCGAAGTAAACCGGTATGAATACGACAGGGCGCCGCTGTTCGCGTAGGTAGCTTTCAACCGTGATCGACAGCAGCCCGAGCTTCGGACTCAGCAGCCGGCCCGTTCGCGACCGCGTTCCCTCGATAAAGAATTGCAATGGAAATCCGCGCGCGAGAATCGCGCCAAAATAGCTACGAAAAACAGCGGAGTACAAAGCGTCGCCACGAAAGCTACGACGCATGAAGAACGCGCCACCTCGGCGCAAGAATGGCCCGAGCAGTGGTAGATTGAGATTTTCACCGGCAGCAATATGCGGCGGCACGAGGCCGCGTCGATAGATCACGTAAGGCAGCAGCATGTAGTCGATGTGGCTGCGGTGACAGGGCACGTAGACCACCTCGGTGCCGACGGCGATCTCGTGCAGGCTTTCGAAATTGTGTATCTCTACGCCGTCATAGAGGCGGTTCCACAACCACGCAAAGATTTTTTCGCAAAGCCGCACGACCGCATGCGAATAATGCGCCGCGATTTGGCGTGCGATCCGCCGGGCACGCTTGCGGACGCGCCCGGCAGAGCGCCGACGGATTTGAGTTTCGCGGAGTACAGCTTGGCGCACGCGCGGGCTGGCAAGCACCTCATCGAGGAGCACACGGCGGTGAGAAAGATCCGGCCCGATCGTGGCTGCGCGCTGGCGACGAAAGTGCACGCGCAACAGGCGTGCTGCCTTGCGCGTCGTGCGTTCCACGCCGAGACCCTCGCGCACGAGCCCACGCAATGACACCGGGTTACTGACTTTGACGAGCACTTGGCGACCGTGAATGAGCATTGCAAGCACGCGTCGCACTCGCCCGGCGGCGGCCCAATCTTCGGCCAGCAACAGCTCGAGCCAAGAACCCTCCTTCGCGGGCGCGCGTCCCCAAAAGACCGCCACCGGTTGGAGCTGGATATCTTGCTTGGGGTGTTGCTGAAGCCAGGCAATCGCACGGCTCAGCCGTTCGGTACTCGCCGGCGCCAGATGGCGCACGAACCAGCCGCGTGGGACGCGAAGACTCCAGAGCCCGGCTCTGCCATCCGCCAGCTTAGTGCCCGGCCGCTGCCAGCCGCGCTGCGCGCATAGGTCGCGCAATACGAGGCCGTCGAAAAGCTGTGCACGCTCCAGTACGTAGCAGACTGGCCCCTCGGCCGGGACTGCCGCCGAGTTCTGCGCGGTGTAGCGTATGAATACCAACGCTGCGCTCTGGCCCAGCTTACGCAAGCGCTGGATGAAAAACGGGGGCTCCGGGCTCGTGACTTCGGCGGTCATTCGATTTAAGTATAGCGCTCACAAATGCGAAGACGATTCTTTCAAACTCGAGGCGCTATCCCTACCATCGGCATTTTCGCAATCTCGGAATATCGATGGACCTCATTGCTGATATTGGCGCCACGCATACCCGCTGCGCGCTCATTGACGACAAGGGTAGCGCGGTCGCTGCCGAAAGCTTCCAAAGTGGCGAGTTCGCGAGTCCACGCGACATACTTGCGCACTATCTCAGCCGGCGCCGCCTGAGCGATAAGCTCACTGTTGCCGCGCTTGCAATTGCCGCGCCCGTCACCGGCGATCGTGTCGAAATGACGAATCTCCCGTGGCAGTTTTCCCAGCGCGAGCTCCGGGCGCAGCTCGGCCTGAGCCGGCTATTAGTCGTCAACGATTTCGCCGCGGTCGCATGGGCGCTGCCCGCGCTCAAGTCCGAAGATCTCCGTCAAATTGGCGGCGGTGAGGCGATTGCGCGCGCGCCGCTCGCGGTCGTTGGCCCCGGATCGGGTCTGGGCGTGTCCGTGCTCGTGCCATTCGAAGGTAACTGGACGGTTCTTCCCGGCGAGGGGGGCAATATCTCAATTGCGACAACAACGGACGACGAGGCGGCAATCGTCGCACCCCTGCGCGACGCCACCGGTTTCTGTGCCGCCGAAACGCTCGTCTCGGGCCCCGGTCTTGCGAGAATCTACGAATTTCTGGCAACTCGTGCCGGTCAGGACGAAGCCGTGCTGACGCCCGCCGCTGTCGCCGCAGCCGCCAAAGCCAACAATCCGGTAGCCGAGCAAGCACTCGAACTCTTTTTCGGATTGCTCGGCACTATTGCTGGCGATTTGGCGCTCACAGCGGGGGCGCGCGGCGGTGTCTACGTGGCGGGCGGCATTGTCCCGAAGCTGATCGAGCCATTGCTAGCATCCGCCTTTCGCGAACGTTTCCTCGCGAAAGGCCGCTACCGACCATACCTCGAAGCGATACCCACGTATGTGGTGACGGCGCCGGTACCGGCGCTCGTCGGGCTACGCAAGCTGCTCGGCTATCGTTAGCCGATCTGCCAACCGCAGCGCGAACGCGACTAGGCATTACTCGGCGCTGGCGCTGCGGCCGGGTCGGGCGTTGCGTCCACGCGCGCTTGCTGCGCGCGACCGAGCGCGAGACAGAGGGCCACCCACATCGCCGCCAACGGCACCGTCGCTGCCGCCACGCCGACCAAACTCAGACCGATCGCGCGCATACCGCCGTCGATAGCGGCACCCGCAACGTCGCCGCCGCGATACAAAAATACGTCGATGAACGGCTTGGCCTTGTATTTCTCCGCCGGCGGGATGACGCTGAACAATGTCTCCCGCGCGGGCCGCGACAGCGCGTAGCGCGCGGCTCGCTGCAGCGCCTGAAACACGGCCATGACCCCGTAAACAGGCCAGATCGCCAGCACGCCAAAGCCCACCATCGTCACGAGCGGCAGCATCGAGAGGGTCCAACCGACACCAATTTTCTTGATCAAGCGGGTCGTGATGAAAATCTGGGTAAAGAGCGTTGCGACTTGGGCAAGCATGTCGAACTGGGCAAAGCTACCGACTCGCTGACTGAAAGTATCGGCGTTCTCGAGGATCACATTTGCCTGCGTGAAATAGATCATCGTATTGCCGATCGCAAGCAACACAATGTATGCCGCGATACCGAGCAGATATGGCGATCTCGCCACAGCCGTCACGCCATCCCAATAGTTACCGCCGATTTCCTGACGGGTCCCCGCGACGCTGCCCGTGGCTGCGATGCGCGTGTAGCGCGAGGAAGCCGAGTTGAGCGCCTGTCTGTCGAGCGTCAACATGATCAGAATCGACAAGCCGAATAGCGCCGCGCCCGTAAGCATGAGGCCGGGTGCGAGATAGACCGATTCGGTCAAACCGCTGACATAATTCGTGGCCCAACCGCCGACGATCGCCCCAAGCGTACCGCCAATACCGATGAACGCGAACATGCGCTTGCCTTGGTCGACGTCGAAGAGATCGACCATGAACGCCCAAAACAAACTATTGACGAACAGATTGATGACGGTCAGCCAGATGAAAAACGTGTAGCCCACGGTCAGTGCGAATCCGGTCCCGGCTTCCGTGCCTATCAGCCCGCCGCCCGAGACAGCGTCGGCGATCAGCAGTCCGGAGAACGCGAACAGGCAAACGATGACGAACAAATAGCCGATCGGGATGAAGCGCCGCCGATCGAGCCGGCTGACGACCTCACCGAACAGCAAGACTACGACGAGCGATGCAATCGAGCTGCCGATGAACAACCAGCGAAGATCGTCCATACCACGCGAGACGCCCATGGCTTCGCGGACGGGACGCAGGAAAAAATATCCGCAGAGCACGCAGAAATAAAAGAGCGCCGAGAGCACGGCGAGCGGCAACTCACCCTGCCTGAAATTCAACACCCGCGCAGCCCAAGTCGTCATCGTTATTGTCTCCTTGCGTGGGCTGGCGCCCTGATCGGACGCGTAAGTATAACGGTGCGCTTGTGCTTGCGTATCGCGGCCGACGGCAGCTCAGGCGCGCCTTTAACGTCGCAGCCGAGTGACCGCCGCTTCGCGCGCCGGCTTATAACCTATTGAATTCCTTGTGAAACAATCCGATCGGACCCGCAGCCCGCAGCAAACGTCTGTGGGCCGAGCTGCGCGCGCCGGCGCGCCACGCGTTGCGCCGACAGGCGCGATTCCCGCGCAAAATTTTCGACATGACGCTAGGATACGGGGACTTGAGATACCTCATTAGAACAATCCGGGGTCAACAGAACTCAGAGGGGATTTCATGGCTAAGCCACAATCTATCGAACTCATTCGCAACATCGCGTTCGTCGGGCATGCAGGTTCGGGTAAAACGACGCTGATCGAAGCCTTGCTGCACAAGGCCGGTGCGATCCAGTCACCTGGTAGCGTGGCCAAGGGCACGACGGTTACGGACTTCACTGATCAAGAGAAACGCCTGCAGCACTCGCTCGATGCCAGCGTCTGCTATCTCGATCATGATGGCCGTCATGTCAACATCGTCGATACGCCCGGGTATCCCGACTTCATGGGCCGCGCACTCGGCGTCCTACCCGCTGTCGAAACGGCCGCCGTCGTCATCAACGCGCAAACGGGTATTGAGCTCGTGACTCAGCGCATGATGGACTTTAGCGCCGCACGAAAACTCTGCCGTTTGATAATCGTCAACAAAATCGACGCTGATGGCGTCAACCTCAAAAGCATCGTCAACGACATTCGCAAGACCTTCGGCAATCAATGCCTACCGTTGAACCTGCCGGCGCGTAAGGGCCAGGCAGTCGCCGATTGTTTCTTCGAGCCCGCGGACGAGACGCCAGATTTTTCGTCGGTCGACGCCGCCCACACCGAGATCACCGAGCAGGTCATCGAGCTCGACGATGTTCTAATGGAGATCTATCTCGAACAAGGTGACGAAATCACGTTGGAGCAATTGCACGACCCGTTCGAACGCGCGTTGCGCAGAGGGCATCTGATTCCCGTGTGCTTCGTGTCGGCCGAAACCGGTGCAGGCTTGCGTCAGTTGCTACGCGTGTTCTCGCAACTGATGCCGAGTCCGCTCGAAGCCAACCCGCCTGAGTTTTATTCCGTGAACGGCGACGAAAAACCCGTCACGATAAATCCGCCCGATAGGCAAGCTCACTTCGTCGGCCACGCCTTCAAAGTCAATGTCGATCCGTACGTCGGACGGCTCGTGACCTTTCGCATTCATCAAGGCGAAGTCAGAAGCGGCGGGCAAGTCTATATCGGGGAAAAACGCAAGAGCGTCAGGCTCGCGCATCTCTACCGGACTCAGGGTAAGGACCTCGAGGAGATTCCTACTGCGATCGCCGGTGATATTTGCTCCGTGTCGAAGATCGACGAGATTCAGTTCGACGCTGTGCTGCATTCGAGCCACGACGAAGACGGCATTCGCATGCGTCCGGTAAAAATTCCACCGCCGATGTACGGCGTAGCGCTGGAGCTCAAGCAGCGCGGCCAGGAAAAAAAGCTATCGGATGCATTACACAAGCTGTCGGCGGAGGACCCTAGCTTGCGGGTTGAGCACAACGCCCAGGCCAATGAGACGGTGCTGCGCGGCATGGGCGAGCTGCACTTACGGCTCGTCATGCAGCGCATGAAGGAGGAATTCGGCGTCGATATTTCCACGCGCCCGCCGAAGATCGCTTACCGCGAGACGATAATGAAGCCTGCCGAGGGGCATCACCGCCACAAGAAGCAAACCGGCGGCGCCGGTCAGTTCGGCGAGGTTTACCTACGCGTCGAGCCGTTACCCAGAGGCGGCGGCTTCGAGTTTCAGAACGCTGTCGTCGGCGGTGCGATCCCGGGCCAATTCATTCCGGCCGTCGAGAAAGGCGTTAAGCAGGTGCTCGAACACGGCGCAGTCGCCGGATACCCGTTTAGCGATGTGCGCGTGACCGTTTATGACGGCAAGCATCATCCGGTTGATTCCAAGGAAGTCGCCTTTATCACGGCGGGCAAACGCGCGTTCATGGATGCCATTTCGAAGGCCAAGCCGATCGTCCTCGAGCCCATCGCCCGCGTTGAAGTCACGACGCCGAGCAGCTCCGTCGGCGATATCACCGGCCACCTCGCGGGCATCCGCGGCCGTATCGCCGGCAGCGACACCGCCAGCGGCGGGCGCGTGCGCATCACCGCCCAGGTTCCGCTCGCCGAGCTCGGTGACTACCAGACGACGCTCAAGTCCTTAACCGGCGGCGCGGGCACATTCACGATGGAACTCGACCACTACGAAACCGCGCCCGCCCCCGTGCAAAAGGACCTCGAGAGCGCGTTCCGGCCCACGGCCGACGACTGACGCTGCACCAACGCCGAGGGGATTGCGCGATCGAACCTGGCCCGCACAGCTCACCAGGCTGGCAATTCTGGATCGATCGCGGCGGGACATTCACTGACATCGTCGCGCTCGCCCCTGACGGCGGGCTTACGACGCGCAAACTCTTATCGGAAAACCCCGACCGCTACGCGGACGCAGCCGTTCACGGAATTCTCGGGCTGCTAGCAGAAAACGGTGGAGCGGCTGCTAGTATGGCAGCGGTCAAAATGGGCACGACGGTTGCCACCAACGCGCTACTCGAGCGCCGTGGCGCCGCTACGGCGCTAGTGACGACGCGGGGCTTCGCCGACGCGCTGCGCATCGGTTATCAAAACCGCCCAGAGATTTTCGCACTCGATATACGCCTACCGCAGATGCTCTATGCGCACGTCCTCGAAGCCGCTGAACGTATCGGCGCCGACGGCACGATCGTCGCAGCACTGGACGAAGCGAAACTCGAGGCGGATCTGCGCGCGGCACACAGCGCGGGAATTACCAGCGTCGCGATTGTCTTCATGCACGGCTACCGCTTCCCGGTGCACGAACGCCAAGCCGAGCAGATCGCGCGGCGAGTCGGCTTCGAACAAATCTCCGTCTCCCATCGCATCAGCCCGCTCGTCAAGCTCGTCGCGCGCGGCGATACCACCGTCGTCGACGCGTACTTGTCGCCGGTGCTCGGGCGGTACGTCGAGCAGGTGCGCGCGGGCCTCGCCGAGGTGCTCGGCAACGCGCCGCTGCTGTTCATGCAAAGCCACGGTGGCCTGGCGCGCGCCGATTATTTTCACGGCAAGGACAGTATTCTTTCCGGTCCGGCCGGCGGTGTGGTCGGCATGGCTGAGACGGCGACAGCCGCCGGTTTCGCGCGCATCATCGGCTTTGATATGGGCGGCACCTCGACGGATGTGTCGCTCTACGACGGCGGCCTCGAGCGCGCCGACATCAGTACGATCGCGGGTTTTCGCATCACGGCGCCGATGATGGACATCCACACGGTCGCAGCGGGCGGCGGCTCGGTTCTCAAATTTGCTCAGGAGCGCCTGCAGGTCGGCCCGGATTCCGCCGGCGCCTATCCCGGACCGGCGTGCTATGGGCACGGCGGCCCGTTGACGATTACCGATGCAAACGTGCTCCTCGGACGGATCCAGCCGGACCACTTTCCGGCTGTGTTCGGGGCGGGCGGCGCCGAGCGGATCGACCGCGCTGTCGTCCATCGCCTGTTCGAGCAGCTTGCCGCCGACGTCAATGGCGCCAACGGGCAGTCGCTAGGTGCCGAACAGCTCGCGCAAGGGTTTCTGCGTATCGCAGTCGAACGAATGGCGAATGCCGTCAAACGAATCTCGATTCAGCGCGGCCACGACATTACCGATTTTATCCTGTGCTGTTTCGGCGGCGCCGGCGGCCAGCACGCCTGCCAAGTAGCCGACGCCCTCGGCATCGCGACAGTCATGATTCATCCGCTGGCCGGCGTGCTGTCGGCATACGGCATGGGACTCGCCGACCTGCGCTCCCTGCACGGGCGCATGATCGAAGCCCCGCTCGAGGCCGCAACGCCCGCGCAGCTCGATGCAGCATTCATTGAACTCGAGCGCGAGGCGCGCGCGACCTTGCTCGCGCAAGGCGTGTCCGCGGAACAACTGCGTTACGAGCGCCGGCTCAAACTCAAGGTCGAAGGCAGTGACGCGACGCTGGGTGTGCCCTGGTATCGGCAGGCCGACGAGATTCGCCGCTGGTTTCAAGAGAGCTACGCTACGCAGTTCGGCTATCGCAGCGACACGTACGGACTAGTCGTCGAGTCGATCGAACTCGAAGCTGTGGGCGTCACCCCCAAACCACGTCCGACAGCACCGCCTGCACGCCGGTCGGAGCCAACCCCGCTCGGCACACGCGCAATCTGGTTCACTGATGCGCCACAGCCGACACCGATTTACGCGCGAGCGGATCTGGGGGCGGGGATGACAGTTACCGGACCGGCCATGATCGTCGAAACGCACGGAACGACCGTCGTCGAGCCAGCTTGGCAGGCGGCGGTCGACGCCATCGGCAACGTGATTCTATCCCGCTGCAACGCCCGCCCGACACGCGAACTATTAAGCACGCAGGCGGATCCGATCATGCTCGAGGTCTTCAACAATCTGTTCATGCACATCGCCGAAGAGATGGGGCTCGTGCTGCAAAACACGGCGCATTCCGTCAACATAAAAGAGCGGCTGGATTTCTCTTGCGCTGTGTTCGATCCACGCGGCGGCTTGATCGCGAATGCACCGCATATGCCTGTGCATTTGGGATCGATGGGCGAAAGCGTGCGTACGGTGCTCGCGCAACGCGCGGGCACGCTCGAACCCGGCGATATTTACATGCTCAACGCGCCGTACAACGGCGGCACGCATCTCCCGGATATCACCGTGATCGCGCCGGTTTTCGACCCACGCGACGCGAGCGTGAGCTTCGTCGTCGCCTGTCGTGCGCATCATGCCGACATCGGCGGCATTACGCCTGGCTCGATGCCGGCTACGAGCCGCACGATTCACGACGAAGGCGTCCTGCTCGACAACGTTCTACTCGTGCGCGGCGGACAATTTCAGGAGCAGCAAGTTCGCGAGCTGCTCACCAGCGGAGCGCACCCCGTACGCGACGTGGACCAGAACATCGCCGATCTGGCCGCCCAAATCGCTGCAACGACCAAGGGCATCAACGAACTTCAGCGCGTCATCGCGCGCTTCGGGCTCCGAGTCGTGCACGCCTATATGAGGCATATCAAACACAACGCCGCGCAGTGTGTGCGCAGCTCGATCGCGCGCTTGCACAGCGGCCGCTGGTCGAGCGAGCTCGATAGCGGCGAGCGCATCGAGATCAGCGTCACGATCGATGCCCTGGCGCAGCGAGCGACGATCGATTTCAGAGGAACTTCCGCGACGAGCCCGAGTAACTTCAATGCGCCCGCGGCGATAGCGCGCGCGGCGGTGCTCTACGTGTTCAGAGCGCTCGTCCGCGAAGACATACCGCTGAATGACGGCTGCATGGAACCGCTCGAGCTACGCTTGCCGCCGCATAGTCTGGTCAATCCGGAGTATCCGGCCGCTGTGGTGGCCGGCAACGTCGAGACATCGCAATGCATTACCGACGGCTTGCTGGCGGCGCTCGGTGCGTGTGCCGCCAGCCAAGGCACGATGAACAATCTGACGTTCGGCAATGAGCGTTACCAATACTACGAAACGATCTGCGGCGGCGCCGGCGCCGGGCCGGGTTTCGATGGCGCCAGCGCCGTGCATACGCATATGACTAACTCGCGGCTCACCGATCCGGAGGTTCTCGAATGGCGTTACCCGATTCGAATCGAGCGATTCGCTGTGCGCACGGGCAGCGGCGGAGCCGGCGCGCGGCACGGCGGCGACGGCGCGATCCGCGAGATCGTCTTCCTCGAACCCATGCAAGCGGCGATTCTTTCGGGCCGCCGGCGCGTGGCGCCGTTTGGCCTTGCCGGCGGTGCAGCCGGTCGTCCGGGACGCAACGCCGTCGTGCGTGCCGGGGGCACAATCGAAGAACTCGGCGGAACTGCCGCGATCGAACTCGAAGCGGGGGACAAGCTCGTGATCGAGACGCCCGGCGGCGGCGGCTTCGGCGCGGTGGCGGACTAACCCGCGAGCTGCGTCGCTTCGAGCACCGGAGCGGGCCGCGCCATGCTGCGCTCGGCGCGGTGCACGATGTCGTAAACCTGAAACTCGCCCGGCCGTTCGAGCGCGATACCGATGCGCACGACCAGCTCGCGCTCATGGCCTTGGATTGCCGCCTGCAGTTTCGCGAAATACGCCTGCTCCACACGCGCCACCGGGAATGCGCCGCGCTCGAACAAGCCGCGCAAGAACGTATCGATTTGACCGATGAGCCGCTGTTCGAACTCGCGGCTCCAATGGGTTTTCAACGCCCAGCGTGTGTGCTGCTCGAGCGATTTGAGCACATGACTCAGCAAGCGGCGGCGATCGAGACGTTGGCACAGCCGCGCCACCGCGTTCGCACCGACCAGCGAGACGTTACCCGTGAGCACGCCGGTGTGCGGCGGCCGGCTCGTAAATACGTTAATACCGTTGCGTTGCAACATCGCAGCCTGGCGCGCGCTGATCGTCACCACAGGCGCGAGGCCGGATTTGAGTCGGCCATGGCCTGCATCGAGATCTTGCCAGCGCTCCGAGCGGTCGTTGGCAGCCATCAAGCCTGCGACAGCGCCACCCGCGGGCATGCCGGACGGATAGCGCTCAGGGTTGGCGAGCGCACAAACACGCGGAAAATAACTCATGGCGTGCGGACTCGCGAGACCCGCGTTGCGCACGCCGATCAGCGTCGTGTCGACGGAGTTCCACGCCCACGGGGGATCCCAGATCAACGTTGCGCGGCGCCGCGCGCAGTAGCGCTCCGCGGCCAGAAAAGTCGTCACTCCGTGGTCGTGCCCCGAGGCGAGCAATGGAATATTGACGAGATCAACGTGCTCGAGATCGTCGAGCGCGAAGATGCCCGTGCGCTCGTCGTTGGAGCCGACGATATCGTAATCGCTGAGTTCCTCGCCGTCACCGCCCGGCCAGCCCATATCGACGTACGGCAGCGGCTGCCCCGGGTGCTCGGCGCGCGTCGCATCCGGCCGGTGATCGGGCAGCGGTCCGCCGAGCTGCACGAGCTCGGACGCACGCAATACATCGACGACGAAACGCTCGTCCGACTCGTCCATCGACAGCCCGCGAAACAGCTCCTGATCTTCGACGAGCTGCGAGCCCGGGCGCGCGAGGCGCTGCACGACGAGATTGAAGCGATTGTCGTCCGGCCGTGGATAACCGTCATAATCAACCGATGCGCGCAGCACGATTTGGCTGCCCGGCGCGCACGAGTGCAAGCGCAGCAACTGGCCTTGCGCGGGAAGGTCGATGCGGGCGCGCGTCGCGTTATTGGCAATGCGCACGATGGCTGCGATCTGGCCGCCGTGCTGGAAATACTGCTGGACGGCATGGCTCAAGAAACCGAGCGGGCCATGGTTGCCGAAAATGCGCCGAAACCCGTCGAAGCTCGTGACGATGACAGGATCGTTGAGTGGGCCGCGAGTCGCTCGGCCAATGAAGGCGGTTAATGTTTCGGTGCGTTGGGGAATGAGCGTGTTCGCGTCGAAGCTATTGTCCGTGCGTGCTGCGGAGCAGTCCGAGAATTCGATCGCCATGACCGTCGCCGTGCGGAAAGACTCATGATACCCGCCTCTTCGTGAAGTTGCAGCCCCGATTGTAGGGCGCCGCACAACGTCATCGAACCGACCGACGGCGCAGAAAAAATCTCACGAGTATTACGCCGGCGACGAATCCACCGATGTGCGCGCGAAACGCGACGCCGGCACCGCCAGGGGATACCACTGCCGAGCTGATGAGTTGCCCGAGAAACCACATCCCGAGCACCCAGAAGGCGGGTAAGCGAAACGTGTACAGAATGACAAAGATCGGGACGGCAACGAGCACGCGCGCGCGCGGGAACAGCACGACGTAGGCACCCAACACACCCGAAATCGCACCACTAGCGCCGATCATCGGTACCGATGAACCGACGTCCGGCAATGCTTGTGCGAGCGCCGCGGCAATGCCGCAGGCCACGTAGAACATGACGAACCGCTGCCGGCCCATGCGATCCTCGATGTTGTCGCCGAATATCCACAGATACAGCATGTTGCCGGCGAGATGCAGTAAGCCGCCGTGCAGGACCATCGAAGTCAGCAGTGTCGCCGGCGCCGGGACCCAGACGAGTTCGGCGGGCAAATCGACGCTGCCGAATACGACAGCGGGAATGAAGCCGAGCGCATAGATCGCCGCTTGATTACCGCCCGGCCCCAACGCCACTTGCCAGAAAAATAGCGTAACGCACAGGGCGATCAGCGCGTAGGTCACGATTGGTTGCGACCGGACCGGGTTGTCGTCGCGAAGCGGAATCATCCGTTGCGTTGTCTCGAGTCGAAACGTCGCGAGCGATCTAGCACCGGCGCATCCTCAAACGGCGCAGACAGAGTTAACGCGACAGGAGAGTTTCGGCCCCGGCCATGAAGCGTTCTGGCAGTGACCGGCGCCGCTTGTAGGTGACGCTATAAATGTCGTGTTCCTGCGCCGCAGCGAGCAAAAAATCGTCGCTGGTCGTGATTCGGTCGATCAGCTTGAGCTCCAGCGCCCTTAGACCATACCAATGCTCGCCGGTGGCGACTGCATCGAGATCAACTTGCGGGCGGTGTTCGGCGATCTGCTGCTTGAACAGCTGATGGACGTCCTCGAGCTCTTGCTGCAGCTTCGCACGCCCCTCTTCCGTGTTCTCGCCAAATAGTGTCAACGTCCGTTTGTAGCGCCCGGCCGTGACCTGCTCGAAATCCACGCCCCGTGACTCCAAAAAGCGATGGAAGTTCGGCAGCTGTGCGATGACGCCGATCGAGCCGACGATTGCAAACGGCGCCGCCAGAATTTCGTCCGCGACGCAAGCCATGAGATAGCCGCCACTTGCGGCAACCTTATCGACGGCGACGAGCAGCCGCAGACCCTGCTGCTTGATCCGCAGCAGTTGGGATGCAGCAAGCCCGTGCTCGTGCACGGTGCCACCGGGGTTTTCGAGCCGCACGAGCACTTGGTCGCCCTTACCGGCCGCCGCTAGAATCGCCGAGACTTCCTCGCGCAACGAAGCCGTTGCCGTCGCGCGAATGTCGCCCTTGAAGTCTAAGACGAACAGGCGGTTACGGTCCGACCCCTTCTTGGCTAGCTGCTTGTGTTCTTTACGGCGCTGCTTTGCTGCGAGCTTGAAACGCTCGCTGCCGTCGACGGTGCGGCGAACGGTATCGCCCAAGTTTTCGTAGCGCCGGTTCAGATGTTCGACGGTCAAGCCATCAGCTTGCGTACGGCGCTTGGCCGTCGATACGACGAGCACGGTCACGACGAGCACGATGACGGCGAGCGTCAGAAGCTCCGCCAGAAATAGACTGTAATCACTGAGAAATTCGAGCATGCGAGATCGGTTGTCCTGTCGGAATGCTGGGCTACAGCCCGACGTTATTCTTCTCAAAGACGCGGTCGGCGCGATAGCTCGAGCGAACGAGCGGACCGGCAACCACCTCGAGGAATCCGAGTTCTATGCCCCATTGACGATAGCGGTCGAATTCCGCCGGAGTGACGTAGCGCTCGACGGCCAGATGATTACGTGTCGGGCGCAAGTACTGGCCGAATGTGACGATGTCCAGATTGATTGCGCGCAAATCCGCCAGCGCTGCTTGAATCTCGTGCTCCTGCTCGCCGAGGCCTAGCATCAGACTCGTTTTCGTCAGCACGACCGGTCGATAGCGCTTCGCATGCGCAAGCACCGCGAGCGTTTGCTCATAACCCGCACGCGGATCGCGCACGCGCGACGTCAGTCGTTTGACCGTCTCGAGGTTCTGCGCGAAGACCTCGACGCCCGAATCCAGCACGCACTCGACGTCACTGAGCCGCCCGGAAAAATCCGGGGTCAAGGCCTCGACCGCCGTTCCCGGGCAGCGTGCCTTGATCGCGCGAACACAGCTCGCATAATGCGCCGCGCCGCCATCGTCGAGATCGTCGCGATCGACCGACGTCAGCACGACGTATTTGAGGTCCATGAGCTCGACCGAGCGCGCCGCGTTCTCCGGCTCGCGCGCATCGAGCCAGCCACCCGGGTTGCCGGTATCGACTGCACAGAACTGGCACGCGCGCGTGCAAACAGCGCCCATGAGCATCAACGTCGCCGTCCCGTGCGACCAGCACTCGGCGATGTTCGGGCACATCGATTCCTCGCAGACCGTCGCGAGCTCGTGGGTTCTTACAGTCTGGCGGACCTCGTTGTACTTCTCGCCCGACGGCAGCCGGATACGCAGCCATTCGGGCTTACGCTCGTGGGCCACGGGACGGTCGTCGCGCGTCTTGACGCCGTGCTTGATCGCGCTGAAGCCCTGCGTGGTCCGATACTTCGATCCGGCCGTGATGATCGGTATGTCGCGAAACGCCGCCATGCGTCGAATGATCACTTATGATTGGAAGGTCATCGATTATCTCATGGATTTCCAGAGCGTGTTATGGGCAGATACCGGCCGCCGCCGCCACCGAGATCCAACTACATCACGCCAGAGGGTGCGGCCGCGTTGGACCGCGAGCTCAAAGAACTCTGGCGCGTCCAACGGCCTGCGGTCACGCGTGCCGTCGCCGAAGCGGCCGCTCAAGGCGACCGCTCCGAGAACGCCGAGTACATCTATGGCAAAAAACAGCTTGCCGAGATCGACCGGCGCGTCCGCTATTTGCGCAAACGGCTCGATAGCGTGCGCATCGTCGATCAGCAACCGGCCGAGGCGACCAAAATCTTCTTCGGCGTGTGGTTCGAACTCGAAGGTCCAGACGAAGCGACACAGAGCTTTCGTCTCGTCGGCCCTGACGAGTTTGATCACGCGCCACGCTATCTCAGCATGGATTCACCGCTCGGCAAGGCAGTACTCGGCAAGTCACTCGACGATGAGGTCGTCGTGAATACACCGACCGGCTCGACCCGCTATACGGTCGTGCGGATCAGTTACACGCAGCCGGCGGCCGACGCCAACAAATAGGGGATAAAAAAAGCCCGGCTAAAAGCCGGGCGAGTCACAGGGGGAACGATAAATTGGGCCGCTATTGCAGTCTCGACCACTTAAGCAGGCGGACTGCCTCTGAATCTAAATCGAAATTTCGCGCCAGTAAGGCTTCGATCTCGCGCGAATCGAAGCGGGTCTCCGTGCACTGGTTGACCTCGACAACACCGCTGAACTCCTGGCCTTGGTCCTCGCCAGTGTTGCCCGTCAGCACGAAATGCGTGTAGTACTTCACGCCCATGGGCCAGTACCGTAGAGATTCGCGCCAGTCCTCGCTGTGAGCCGATCCACAGATTGGCCCCGCATCGGCCGAGCGTAGGCAAAAAACGTGAACCGGTCCTCAATCCAAGGCCGGCTCGGTAGCGCCTGTGGCCCGCGTTCCTCTTTACGTTGGGTCGATCGGAGCCACTTGCTATATTGTGTCAGCAGTTACTCAAGCCACATCGGATAATCCCGGGCCCCGCCATGAGACATTGCCTAGGTCTTTTGCTCTGCATCACCCTGATCGCGACAGCCAGCGCACAGGATTTACGCGTGACACTGTTCGAGACGGCCGACGCCGCGCTCGCCGCGGCCACGGCCGCCCAGGCACGCCTACTCAGTCCGCGCGCGTTCGAGCAAGGCGCGCTCGCCTACACGAGCGCTGAAGAAGATCTCGCACGCGGTCGCAGTCTCGAGCGCATCAGAACGCAACTCGCCGAAGCCGCTCGGCAATTCACCGCGGCTGCCGCGGCTGCCGAAATTGCGAGCGTCACGCTCGCCGCGACCATCAATACGCGTGATGACGCCGTGAACGCGCAAGCTGCAACGTTTGCGCCGGATCTGTGGGCCGAGGCGGAACGACAATTCGACACCGCGGCACGCAGACTCGAGGCCGGTAATATCAACGCAGCCCGCGAGCGAGCGGCGGCGGCGGAAGTGAATTACCGCGACGCTGAGCTGACATCGATCAAAGCGCAGTATCTCAGCCAGACCCGGGCATTGCTGGCGCAAGCGGACCAGCAGCGCGTACCGCGCTACGCACCGCGAACGTACGCGCGCGCCGCCAACCTGCTGCAGAGAGCCGAGCAAGAACTCAATGAGAATCGCTACGATACGGACCTGCCCCGCAGTCTCGCGCAAGAGGCCAATTACGAGGCACGCCACGCCATCTATCTAGCTCAGCGTGTCCGTGCGGTCCGCGACGGGGATGTCTCCGAAGAAGACCTAATCCTCAGTTACGAAACGTCCTTGACCGAAATCGCCGCGGCTGCCGATCTCACAGCGCCGCTAGACGCCGGGTCCGCACCCGTCGAAGCAGAGTTGCGCGCGTTTATCGAGGCGTTGCGCGAACGCGAGCGGCAGCTCGTGGCGGAGACCGAGGAAAACCGACTACGCATCGTCGATCTCGAAGACGAGATACGCGAGCTCGATGCGCGCCTCGGCGGAGTGTCGCAGGAACGCGTGGCACTCATTCAGCGGCTCGAGACGGAAGCCGCCATACGTAGCCAGTTCTCGCGAATCGAATCGATGTTTAGCCGCGAGGAGGCTGCCGTCTACCGCGAAGGCAACAATATCATTTTACGTCTCGTGGGCTTGACGTTCGCCAGCGGCCAGTCGACCGTGGACCCGGCGTTTCAGCCGATACTCGCGAAGGTCAAGAATGCCGCGGATGTGTTTCCCCGCTCGCTGATTGTCGTCGAGGGCCATACCGACTCATTCGGCAGCGACGAAAGGAATCTCGCGCTATCGCGCACACGCGCCGAGGCGGTTGGCGCTTTTCTCGCGACGCAGCTCGGTGTCGCCAACTATCGTATTCGTGCGATGGGCTTCGGCGAAACGCGCCCGATCGCCAATAACGAAACCCCGCAGGGCCGCGCGCGCAATCGCCGCATCGACGTGCGCATCGAGCCGCAGGTCGAGTGATTCGCCGCGCGATCGCCGACCAAGCTAGCGACCTTCACGCAGTCGGAGCTTTAATCTCGCTCGCGAGCAGCCAGTCGGCAATCGTTCCGGCGACGGCATTGTTGAGGAGATAGCCGTAGGACATATGCACGTCCATCCCGTCCACGCCGTGGAAATGATTGTAGATGTCGGTGTGATCGACAAACGATTCCAATAATCCGAGCGCCAGCATCTCGCCAAAGTAGCGCGTGAGTCGCGGCCGCAGTGCCGTCATCTCGGCCCGCGCTGCGAAGTTCTCCCACCGCTTGATGTTCGTCGGATAGCGCGCGTGGCCATGCAGCTTGCGGCCGCGCAATCGTTCGCGGATGAAATGGCTGGCCAACGGGCTGCCGAGCGTGAGGAATAAGCCCACGCGGCGGGGATCGCGATCCTCGTGGGCGAGTTCCCAAAGCGTGTCATAAGCAATCACCGAGCCCATGCTATGGCCGATGAGTAGTACCTCATCGCCGGCATCCCAGGCCTCGCGCAACGGCGTCTTGAGCATATTGCGAATCTCGGTCGCGACGCCGTCACGGTTACACAGGTAACGGCGAGCCTCCGTCAAGGTGAGGCGCAGCTCGGGGCGGGCGACGAGCCGGCCGTAAAGTGGCAACATGTCGCCTAGCAGATGGATCCAGCGCCGTACTTTGCGCGCGAGCGATTCGATTTCGGCGATCTCAGTTGCGGACGGTTCGGGCGATGCCAGTATCCGCTCAATCCCCGGCAGATCCAATTTGATATCCCGGTGCTTCCCGTAGAACGAATACGTCCAGGAGATCAACGTCAGACAGCTCGAATCGCCGCTGAGCAGTCGCGCAGCCTCGGGGCGAGATCTTGCAACGCCGGCCGCTAAACAGCGACATAGCTGCTGCAGGTGCGCGTCCGCCGGCGGCTTGGGCTTCATTCCTGGAACGTAGATCACTCTGCGCATCATCGGCACGCCTCTTGAGACTCGATCGGTCCGCTTTCTAGGACCGTATCGGCAGAACCGGTATAGTCCCGAGCGCGTGCCAGCATCAGGCTGGCGGCTAGCCGGAGGATAGGTTGTGCGATATCTCCATACAATGGTTCGAGTCAGCGATCTCGACGAATCGTTGGATTTCTACTGCAATAAATTAGGCCTCAAAGTCACGCGCCGCGACGATTACGAAGCAGGACGCTTCACGTTGCTGTTCGTCGCGCCCGAAGGCCAGGAAGAATGCCCGCTGGAACTCACCTACAACTGGGATCCCGAAGAATATACCGAGGGGCGCAATTTCGGCCACGTTGCCTACGAAGTCGATGACATCTACGCAACCTGCCGACGCCTCATGGAGGCCGGCGTGACCATCAACCGGCCGCCAAGAGATGGGCGCATGGCATTCATCCGCTCGCCCGACAACATCTCGATCGAGTTCTTACAGAAAGGTAACCCGTTACCATCCAAGGAACCTTGGGTGTCGATGGGCAATACGGGTCAGTGGTAGCGCTCGTTTAGGCGCGCAACCGCGGGCGCACGCGGAATTGGCCGGTGCTGGCCTCCCCTTCGTCGGCGTCCTTGAATACGACGCGATTACGACCGCCCTGCTTGGCTTCGTAGAGGGCTTCGTCGGCCGTCTGAATTGCGCCAGTGAGGCTGCGCCCCGCGCTAGGATCGATCGTGGCAACCCCGACACTGACCGTGACGACGTTGTCGATCTTCGAGCCCTCATTTGGAATCGCGAGATCCTTGATGCGTTCGCGGAGCTGATCGGGAACCATGCGCGCATAGTCGCCGGGCGGTCCGTACAGCACGAGCACGAACTCTTCGCCGCCATAGCGCGCGCAAAAGTCGAATGGGCGCTTGGCCGAACTCGCGATGCAAGCCGCAATTGTCTTCAGGCAATCGTCGCCTGCTTGGTGGCCGTGGAGATCGTTATAGACCTTGAAATAATCGATGTCGACGAAGATGATCTGCAGCATCGCCTTTTCGCGCCGTGCCTGACGCCAGACGCGGCGCATCAGGTCGTCGAAG